>Ga0209542_10000379_pt1 | contig 108630 bp, 119 predicted proteins | sample RifCSPhighO2_01_FD_184028 | JGI IMG/M metagenome (GOLD analysis project Ga0209542, IMG submission 184028) | Soil microbial communities from Rifle, Colorado - Rifle CSP2_plank highO2_0.1 (SPAdes) (version 2) | ecosystem: Environmental > Terrestrial > Deep subsurface > Rock core/Sediment ...
ATTTTGTAAGGTTTTCACATCTATTTTCAAATCTCCAATCTCCAATTTCAAATTTTTAAGTACCATCGCTCCAACTGCATTTATCTGCCCTTTTTCCAAGTCTTTCTCCCAGTCGTGAGCATCATCGTTAAGTTGTCTTGCGATGATGTAATGTTTAAAAAAATTCATAAGGAATGCAAGTTCCCGTGATTGTTTATCATACCCAAGCTTAAAAAATATCGCTGCAGGACCGAGAGCATGGCCAAGTGATTTGTGAGCTAATTGTGTGTAATTCCCAAAGTTTGGAATTTTACGCTGTCTTATTCGGCAACTGCTTGTTTCCCATGTGTTTGTTTCATCAATTGTATCCATTATCTTTTGGAAAAAAACAGGAAAACCAGACCTTGCCGGGAGGACTGTATTAAATATAAGCGTGAGTTCGCGAAGGCAAATATTTGCCATTGATAAAAATCGAGGATCTCCTTCTTCGTCGAGAAAATCATCATAGATAGTATATGCTACCCAACCATAAAGATTGGCTAAACCTAGTTGTGAAAGAAAATGTTCGGAAATTTTGTACTTAGGATCAAGACATTTATATGTAAAGTAGGGGAGAAGAATTATCTGTTTTTCACTATCTGCTTGTAATAATTTTTGTAGAATCAGCTCAGATATCTTTTGTATCTCACTCCCCATATGTGAAAATCGATTTCGATAGTCCTTTATTACTTGGTCCGATATTCTTTTCTCAGTTTTGTCTTTTTGTAGTGAATCTTTGGATGTCGTCTCTAATTTTCTAAGTTTTAATAACGACTCAACATAAAATGCTGCAGTAAGCGCTTTTGACCCAGCGTAATATGTTTTCCCTTCAATTTTTGGATCAAGACAAAAAGCGTATGGCTTGATATTTTTAATAGAATATTGAGGAAATTTTTCTACTGGATAACCTAAGTTGAGAAGGCTTGTTGTATAAAGTGCTGAATTTAAGGGGTTTTTTAGATAAGGGTTTTCTAATAGAGATTTAATTAATTTTTTCTTAAGTTTTCCTCTATACCATTTGGAAATAAAATATATAACAGGCAAAACGGATGGATAATAAGCAGAAAAGTAATTATTATTTCGAATTGCTTTTTCGATAAGGTTTACTAGGTTGGGTAACTCGATATCTTGTAATGTTAAGAAATATGCAATATTGCTATTTACAACGAGATCAACATCGTGCCATATCTTTGGAGAAATTGTTGGAACTACCCATGTTTTATAGGGTCCTCCTATTCTTATTTCTTGTTGTTCTAAAAGCCGCGTTATTTTTGCCAGCACTTTTCCATCAATAAGGCTTTTATCGTAATTATAAAGTGCAGAAAGTGCGCAAAACGTATCGTCAAGATCGTCTGGGTAGGGAAGCATCTTATATTCCTTTGAATTTTTTGCCCAATAATTAAATGTCCATAATGAACTTTTTTGTGTAAGCAAATAACTAATAGCTTTTTTCTTAATTTCATAGACTTTTTTGTTATCTTGTATATCATTGAGACAAGATACAATAAGCGCTGTCGCAAATATTGTATGATATTTTTTTTCGGGCTTAAATTTTTTAAGAGCAGATGATGAATAACTAGGAAATGAACCATCAGCTGATTGTCCATTAGAAATAATGTTAATGAGATGGTTCATGTTTAATTGGGAATGTGATAATGAATTCTGTTCCCTTTTCTTTTTCGCTTTTTACGCGAATTGTTCCATTAAAATTTTTAGTAACTATGTCCTTTGAGATCGAAAGACCAATTCCTGTTCCCTTATCTGCTTGTTTTGTAGTAAAAAACGGATCGAAAATATGAGCAATATCAGATTTTTTAATACCTTTTCCATGATCTTGTATTTTGATCACAATGTTATTTTTGATGCGTAAAATAGAGATATTTATACTTCTCGCACTATTTTTTTCTGTTCCATCGTATGAATCAAAAGCATTAGAAATAAGATTGCTCATGAGTTGATTAAATTTAATAGGATTTCCATACGTCTTGATATTTTTCTTAAAATATAAAGATATTTTTACTCCTTCTTTTCGGGCTCTATATGTGTAGAGACTTAGGGTTTGTTTGATTTCTTCATTAATAGAAAATGTTTTATTCGATTCTTGTTGTTTTATCTGCTTTTGTGCTGCTTGTACGTAGCTTTCAATCCTCTCCGTACCTCTAATAGCTTTAATAATATCTTCTTGCAGATCTCCTAAATTTTTGACCTGGAGTTTTTTACTTTTGCTTTGTAGGTGATCAAGATTAAGTGCAACAGTAGTTAATGGACTGACAAGATCGTGGAGGAGTCCTGATGCAAGCCGGCCAAAGTCTGCAAAACGATATAAATGGATCATTTTATCGAGTTGGGCTTTTTGAAGTTCCTTTGTTCTTTGTACAACTCTCACTTCAAGCATATCTCTTTCCTTTTTTAACGCTGCTTCAGAAGTACGTGCGCGATGAAGAGATTTTTCAATCTCTCGGTTCGAGAGCCAAGAGATAAGGGTGATGATGGATAGGGTAACTACATGAATTGTACTGTCAATATAACCTAAATCAAATCTTTTCCAGTAAGTTTGAATATTAATAACCTGATTAATTTGGATATATGTAATGACAAATAGATATGCAGAAATTATCAGTAGCATGATAAATGCAGCTCTAGTACTTAATAGAATTCCTGTCATAATGATTGTTAGCGAATATATCAATAAAGATTGCGGCACATCAGCACCCCAAGCATATGATGTATAAACAGCACCTAGCATAAAGAATAGAACTAGAAGTTTTGCAGCAAGGCTTACGAAACCAATTCTTGAGAAAATATAGATCGTGATAAATAATCCATTAAATCCAATCAAGAAACTAAAGCTCATTCCTCTATGAACGTCTTGACCTGATATCGTTCTAGCAAAATAACCCACTAGTCCAATCAAAAGAGCTGATAGGGAAAGCAAAAGAGAGCCAAGGAGCAATATGTTCAAAATTCTCTCCCGCCTTTTAGCGTCTTCCTCTGTTTGTTTTGGCGCAATTAACAGTATGACTGTTGATTTGATCAGATTCATAAATCTCTCCAATAAAACCTACCAGCTTATCAGCTGGTAGGTAGTTTCATGGTGTTTAACAACACCATGGATGACCTGCTTGCGCTTCTGAGACGATCATTTCTTTTACGCTCCTTTTACTTCTTGCCGATTTGTCAGTAAGTAATTTTTTAATGGTTTCCTTCATTTGCATCACCCCCTTTCAGAACTTGTAAATTGCTAGAAGCAATTTACGTATTAGGTATAACGTATCATGTATTAGGCCAAGTCTGCTTTATTTTAGTAGTCTTACAACTTTTAATCCCTACTTCCACGCATCGAGATCTGTAAAAGATTTTATTTTTTTGTCAATCATAATTTTAAGATACCTAATACGTAATACCTAATACTTAATACGTAAGATGTAAGACTCAAGACCTACGTATTCTCAATCTTATACCCAATACCATGCACTGTTTTGATAGAGGTTTTTTTGAACGGCTTATCGACTTTATCTCTGAGATATTTAACATGAACATCAACAGTATTACTAAATTCGTCAATATTACTTTCCCATACATGCTCAAGTATCATTCCTCGAGTCAATACGCGGTTTTTATTTCTCATGAGGTATTCAAGAAGGTCAAATTCCTTTCTTCTTAATGGAATGTGTTTCGAATCTCTTACCACGTTTCGAGTCACTACATCAAGAACAAGATCGTCTACGATTAATATATCATCATTGAGCAAAGTGTTGTTTCTTCTTAAAAGTGCTCTTATGCGAGCTAATAATTCGTGAAAACTAAATGGTTTAGACATGTAATCATCTCCACCTGCGTCAAGTGCTTCAACTATATCTTCTGTTTCGCATCTCCCTGTGAGAAACAGGATAGGAGATTTTAAGTTATTAGATCTTAGTTTCCTGCAAAGAACTATACCATCTGTATCAGGTAAAGAAATATCTATGATGATAAGATCGTATTCATTAATATATGCTTTATACTCACCATCTTCTCCAGAAAAAGCTAAATCAACAATATAATATTTGCTTAACTGAAGTCCTAAAGTTTCTGCTAAATCTTTATCATCCTCGATAAGTAAGACGCGCATTTTTTTAACCTTAATGTATAACTTTTCTATTTATATCAAACAATTATTAAAAAAATATTAACAAGAGGTATCTTATAGCATTTTACTACTACTTGACAACATATTAAAATCAATTATAATTTTTTCAATGGATAATAACCTCTCTTCTGCACGATTAGTACTTTTTCTAACAAACCTTATAGTCGCATTTATAGAATTCGTTATCGGTCTCAGGCTCATTTTAAAAATTCTTGGAGCCAATATGCAAGCTCCCTTTGTTCAATGGGTATATGACACAAGTGGCCCTTTGATAGCACCTTTTGAAGGTATGTTTCCCACAACGCGGTTAACAGGGAATTTTATTGTAGAGATCTCTGCACTTTTCGCACTTCTAATATATATTTTTATCGGTTATATTATTAGCGAGATTGTAAACTATGTTCAAGAGTCAGCAACACTAAGAGTCATATCTCATAAGTCCCGGAAGAAAAATTAAAACTCCATTTCATACTCATATTGATATTCATGCTTTCTATTTTGTGATGCTCTAAGAGTTGAAATTCTAGAGTCAATAGACTTGCGTAAAAAACGGGCTAAAATATTGTAGACATCGATATCAAACTCCATTTCAAAGTCCGTCCCCAAACCGTTTTGATTATCTGAAGTTACATTACTTAACAAACACCACTTATCAATAACAAATTTTTCATAAAGTCCAAGAAAAGGATTTTTTTCAATAATTTCAATTGGTTGACCAAAATACCACGGTTTAATTTTATTTTCAGAAAACGCAAGTAAAAAGCGTAAATTATATATCTTGGCGCTCTCTTTGCCTATACAAGCACCCTTACACATTTTAAGCTTATATGCAAAGCAGGGAGCAGACGAATTTAATCCAAGGATTTTCTCACATAAGACATGTTTTTTAGCAAGAACTGAAAGAAATTCCTCAGCTTTTCTTTTTGATTTAAAAGTACCCATGATAGAATCGACCTCGTTGATAGGAATATTTTTGATATCTTCATATTTGACAGTATCATATCCATTATCATCCGTTGTTTTTACAAGAGTTACAGCCTGATTTTGTATGCGTAACGCACGATTATAGACGGGACGAAGTTTTTTAATAAGATACGATTCTCTCAGGAGCGCTCCTAGTTCACCAGCAGTTGGAATATAATCGATATGTGCGATTTTTTCAACCATATTAAATTGTTTTGTTGAACTGCCATCACTCGAAAAATGCGATAAAATACGCGTGTGAATATTCTTACTTTTACCGATATATAGAAGTGAACCAGAAGAGTCATAAAATTTATAAACACCAAATGTTTCAGGAATTTCATCGATCACTTCAGGATCAATATGTTTGGGGAAAGTAGGCCTTTTCTGTATTAGATGAAATGCATTTTTAATCTTTTTCTCATTAAATTCTTCTAAGATTTTTTGAAAAAATTGCCACAACACATACGCATCATCAAATGCACGGTGTCTATTTTCACATGCAAATCCATGTCTTTCTATAAGTGACGAAAGATCATGTTTTCTGAAATTGGGATATAAAAGTCGAGATAGTTTTACTGTACAAAGTTGTTGCGCTCTAAAGGGGATTCCAAATCTCTTAAATTCATTTCTAATAAAACTATAATCAAAACGCACGTTGTGAGCGACGAAAGTTGCATCGTCAAGAATCTCTATTAATTCATCGCGGACATCACTGAACGATGGTGCTTCTTCTAGATCATTTTGAGAAATTCCTGTAAGTAGTTGTATAAAGGGCGAAAGATAAATATGAGGATTAATGAGTTGTTTGTACTCTTTAACAACATTTCCATTTTCTACGCGTAGGATTCCTACTTCAATGATGCGATCATATGTTGGGCGAGGACCTGTAGTTTCCACATCTATAAAGACGAGTTTTTTAGGCAGCATAATATGTATCTAATTATAGCTTAACCACGTTTGGTAGAGATTTAATAAATTCTTGTCTGAAAGTATACGTATATGCACCTTGATAAGGAATCAAAAGTATGTCATCTGTTTCCATTTTTGAGGCAAAGCAAGAGTATCCCCAAATATCGTCTGGAGTGCATAGAGATCCAAATATTGTGCAGGGAATTTCAGTCGTAGATGGGTGAGTTAAATTTAATACCGGGGCGTAGTATTCCTCAAATTTTTCCCATCCAATGATATTTATTCCACCGTCAGTAATTATTTTTTTTGTGCTTTTTACATCAGCAACTTTTAATAATATATGCATAGCATATGTCGAAAGAATCCGTCCTGGTTCAACGAAAATATCGCATGACAAATTCGGTGCAATGTATGTATTAACAGCATTTGATATGCTTTTTGCATATTCCTCAAGCGTCGCTGTTTTTTCAAAATAGTAAGAATCAGAAAAATCTATCTGTTTATTTGATGCTTTGGCAATAGCATTTATTACAGCACCCTGCTTTGTACTCCAAGGGTGTATTCCTTCAGTTTTATATGGCATAAATCCACCGCCAAGATCTAAAAATTTGATTGATGCTCGATGTGTTTTAGAAAAATTAAGCATGAGATATTTAGATATTTCTTTTATGACTTTTATGTAAGGCTCAGCATTGTCGCTCCAACTCATATGCACCTGGATTCCTTGAAGATCAATATATGGATATTTCTGTGCTTCTTTCCAAAAAGTTGAAAGATCATTTAATGGAATACCAAATTTCGACCATAATCCGTGCAAAGGTGTGAATATGCGTATGCCAGCACTAATTTTTCTTTTGTGTTTTGCAGCAAGTCGTCCAATCCTACTAAGTTCAGTGAAGCTATCGATATTAAGAATAACTCTGTCTGTATGTTTTAGTGCTAGCTGTAATTCGTCCTCAGTTTTTCCAGGCCCAGTAAACAATATGGATCTAGGTTTTAACTTAGCTGCAATAGCTAACTCGCGACCGCTTGAAACATCTATATTATGTCCCACTTTTACAATTCTTGTTAAAAGATAAGGATGAGGATTTGATTTCATTGCATAGTAAATTTTTAATCGTGGGATATATCGAGTAAAAGTTTTTGCAAAATTATTTATGGCAATATCAAATTCTTTTTGATCAAAAATGTAAAAAGGCGACTTATTTTCTTTGGCTAATCTTATAAATTTATCCTGCCTTTTAAAAAAATACTTTGCGAGGTGTTTTAAATCACCTTTTATATATGCGGTGTCTTCTTTTAAGATTGTATTAAAATCTTTTTTGATAGTTGATAAGTTTTTAATCATGTAGAGAAAGTAAAAAAATTTAGAATTTTTTTTGCCTTCTTATTAATTGTTCCTTCGTTATTATATACCGGAAAATTCATAAATAATTCAGCAATCTCAGTTTTTTTATTAACGACTTCGTTTTCCTTATATTCTGAATAAAATACGATTTCTCTATGTTTATTTGAAAGATGATAAATGTCTGCAGTTTTATACTTGATAGAGGAATTATAGTAAGCATAAACGCCGTTTTTAAATGTTTTTTGCAATCGATAGGGAACATTGTGTATTTTGATATTTATTGTAGATCCCTGAAATATAGTATTCGGAATTTCATAAATTTTAGGATCAGTCCATTTTTTTATCTTAGTCAAAGATTTAACATACACATCGAAAATCTTAATTCCCGATATAAGCTCCGGATAAGCTGCAATCTGGAAAGTAGCATTGGATAAACGGGGATTACACTCGATAATAAAAATTTTTCCTTTTCCATCAATAATGAAATCTATGTTTGCGAATCCAAGAAATTTATTTTGATGAAGAGCTTTTCCTAATTTGATGAACACGTTATTTATTGATTTTATTGTTTCTTTATTAAAATTATTGGTTTTCATCCATTGAATACCATTAAAAAGTTTTTGAAAACCATTTTGCGATCCAAAACATTGTTTACGTAGGGCTGAGAGTATGATTGATGATGGATCAATAAAAATAGTAATTCCATAAGTTGTTCCTTTGATGTGCTCTCTCATCAGAAGTTTTGCGTTCTTTTTAATCAATTTTTGTTCTATGATATCTTTAAGCTCTGATGCTTTATTTATAAAAAAAGTTCCTTCTCCGCCCTCTGACTGAGGTGTTTGCATAACACTTGGAAAATGCGAAGTCATTTTAGGTTTTGGAAGAGCGTATTTTTTTAGAAATTTATCGAACCAAATTTTATTCTCAAAATTTCTCTGTGTTCTAAAAGAAGCTGAAATAAGTGTGATATTATTCTGAATAGCCCACGTTTCAGCATACTTGGATGATCGTAGAGGTGGTATGATCGCGTTTATTCTATATTTTTTACATACATCTGTTAAGTTTGTATATTTGATGAGATCATCAATTTCGAATTCGGAATAATGTTTTTTTGTTTCTTTTTTATTAAGACCAATAAGATTTTTAAAAATCTTCCTTGCCCATTCATATTCTTGTGTTCCATTTACTGAAAACGGCAAGAAAATAATATCCTTAGTATTTGTATGATATATGGACTCCATTACGGATGGAAAAAAAGCTACATTCATATTAGAATTTAATAATTATACGCGATATGAAGATAGATTTTTATGTAGAGAAAAGAATTAAAGACTGTAAGTCTTTATGGAACGAATTTTCTAAGAACGAATATCTTACGGACAATTGGGAATATCGTCTTTGTTTTCATAATGCATACAAAAATACACCATACTTTATTGTTGGTAAAACTAAAGGTGAAATTATTGGTTTTGTTCCTCTTGAATATGATGAGAAAAGAAAGTCGTATATTTTTTTTGGTGGAGCAGACTGGAATGAACAAATGAGATTTTTAATAAAAGATTTATATAAACATCAATACTTACATACATTTATCCAACAACTACCACATCAAGCTTCACTCAGATTTATTCACCCAGAAGATGCACGTTTTATAAAAGAGGGCGTCATTAAAGAAGAAGACTTTTCGTATTACTTAGTCCCAAAGGATTATGATTTCGATATGGAAACATATCTAACTACATTTAGCCCAAGGTCACGAAAGAATATAAGAAAAGCACTAAGAAGAATTGGGAAACTGAATTTCAAAATAAGAAAAGGACGTATTAAAGATTTCGATCGCCTCATAAACTTTAACATTCAAAGGTACAAGAAGGACTCGATGTTTATGGATGATAGATTTACCCTTGCGATTAAAAATTTATTAATGTCAAAAACTTCGAAATTTATAATTACTTTAGTTACGGTTCTTATTGATAATCAAGTAGAAGCAATTAGTCTGTTTGCAGAATATAAAAGAGGTCTTGTATATTTAGAGGGTTCATCGGATCCTTCTCAAAGTGACGTATCACGATTTTTAGACTATCATATTTTTGAGCACGCGTTTAAAAAAAAGTTGGATTACATAGATGCGTTGAGTGGAGACTGTGGTTGGAAAGAACGTTGGAGACTCAAGAAGAAGACACTATTTAAATTAACAACGTGAATAAGGGCTATAGTCATAAAAGTGCCAATCCCTTTTTCAACTTAATAATTCCTTCATGAACTGTATATCCTCCTTTAACAGGGTCATCATTGAAATCTAGATGCCCGCTGTCGAGATCAATAAAATCAATGGGAAGAGCAAGGGCGAGGTGTACGCTCGTTGTCATCGAAATAGTTGATTCATAATTGCACCCTATCATCGTAATCTTACTAAGACTCTTTGCAAGATGAAAAATATTAAGAAAATTGATAGGTCCTCCACATTTAATAAGTTTAATATTTACCCCATCTACAACATCATCTGTAAGAAATCTGAAGGCATCAGAGAGAGATAGTATAGATTCATCAGCAACAATTGGTACCGTATCGAGTTGTTTTAGTGTCTTTAAATCTTTTATACGACCCCCTTTAACAGGTTCTTCTATAAGATCTATTTTTAGCGAGCTGATTGATTTTAAAAGTTTGATAGCTTCCTGAAGATTGTATCCTTGATTTGCATCAAGAATGAGTTTGTGATTCTTGAGTAGGATTTTTTTTACCGCACGAATTTTTTTGATATCTTCATTTACATTAAGTCCGCATTTCAATTTAATTGTTTTATAACCAATTTTAATATTCTTCCTTACTTGGGCCAATGTTTCCTCATAGGGTAAAACACCAATTGTCATCATAGTTTGACATGTATCTCTATATCCTCCAAATAAGTTTTTTAATTGTATTTGATATTTATTACAAAAAAGATTTAGTAATGCTTCTTCCACACATGCCTGAGTTGTAGGTAATCCGCGGAATCTTATTTGAATTTTTTCATGGTACCTATACCAGTGATCTAAAGGCATATTAAAGAAATCCTCAGTAAGGTATTTTTTTAAGGAAGTATGTATTTTTTTAGAAGTTTCTCCGGTTACATGTGTATCTGGCGAAGCACTTCCTAGTCCTATATTCCCTTCGCTATCAGTAATCTTCAAGAAAATTACATCAACGTTACGAACCTCTTCATATGTAATTTTAAACGCCTTTCTTAGGTGAAGTTTTTTTTCTGATATGTAGATACTTTTGATCATAGATATTCCTTTAGTTCACTACGATAAATACGAAGAAGTTTTTTAGCAAGTGTATTTTGATTGAGATGCATTGGATGAATTCCTAGATATTTTTTTATAAGATCTTTTTTATTTTTTTCGAACTTCGGAAGAAGATGTTTTTTAAACTCGTCTATTGAATAACCTGTTCTTCCTCTTTTTGTTGCCAGATAAAAAGCAACTAATAATTCTTCTTGAGAACCATATGCAGGACGTTGTGGATCATATTTGAAAAAATAGGAATAAATAGAATGATGAGCTTTATCAAACATGTTTTCACTAAATCCAATCTTTTGTAAGTCGACATCGAATGCAGAAATTAATGCAAACATGTAACTACATTTTTCACATCGTTGGCACCAGCGCTTATTTGCTGCATGTTCTGTTTTTGCCTCGCATGACATTTGGTACTTAACGATTTCCTGATAACGTGACTGGAGTATTTTTGTTTCAGCAAGTTCATATATTCCATCGACAAAACTTGCTACATCTATTTCTCTCCCAAGCAATAGTGATCCTAACAAACTCTGTTGCGGAGTCCAATCTTTATGTTGATCATATCCTGCATCATATGTTAAAACACCATCTTTGTTAAAAAAAAAGTCGTTACAAGAAACTTCGTTGCCCAAAATAATCAAAGACGCATTAAAATAGTGAGCAAAAGGAAGAGACATAATAACATAATCTGTAGTATGCAAACCCCATCCTAACTCTGTCTGAAGATTCCAATACTTACCATATCTAAAGATTCCTGGACCATAATTTACAACATAAATTTTTACATTAAACTCTTTTTCGAATTTTTTCATAAGTTTCTTTTTGTGTTCATATTCATATTTATGTGAAGGTTCAATGAAGTTGACTAATATCGGAGTAATGCCAAGTTCTAAACATAGGGCTGTGTTTAATAGGCTTTCTTTTCCAAAAGAAAAAGGAATAATTGCTGTTTGTTCTTTTGGTTTTTTGAAATCAATAGTTTGAGGTGTTTGAATATAATTGTTATCAAATAAGTACTGAGTGTTAAAGAATCGTTTTATATATTCTAACGAACTTACTCCGTCAACCAGTGCGCAGATCGGCATATCATATATTCCATTTTTATAAAGAAAAGTTTCCGAAAGTGGCCGGTTTGTGGTATATGTAATAGTTTTTTGATCGTGCATCTGCGGAAGAAAAAGAGTAGAACTATATGCAACATTATCTAAAAGAATGTTTTTGAGAATAGATGGATATTTTTTCCATATTTCTGAAGGGTAAGAGATAGGGAAGCTTTTTCTATTGAGAATTATTTCAAATCCTTTTGCAGTTAGCTTTCCACCTACATGAAGTTTCATTTATGTATTAAACTCTTTTTTATATCTTCTAATAGCTGATCGTAAAATTTCTTCGATAATATCGATATATTTCATCTTTGCAATCTTAGCTGAATAAGCAAAATCACTGTCTTTACCTAATGAAGGATTTGGATTAACTGATAGAATATAGGGATTATTATTTTTGTCTACTTTAATTTTTACATTTCCGTGATCCCAACAGTCAAATATTGTATATGCATCATGGGCAATTTCAGTAATAAGTGATAAGAGTTTGGTTGCAACGTTTTTTGGGGGTTGTTGAATATCAATGAGATCTTCAAATTTTTTATTCTCTCTAGAATATACATGCCAGGTACTCTTAGAAAGCTTATCAAATATTGATCGTGAAAGTGGAAGAATTCTGATGTCATCTTCATCACTACCCAGTATTGATACATCATATTCGTCACCGTCAATATATTCTTCAATCAATGCAGGGGATTTGAGCTTTTCTAATACAAACGTAATTTGTCTATATAGGTCTTTTGCATTGGTAACAATTGACTTATTCGTTATGCCATCTGAACCGTATGTTCTCCCAGATTTTACAACAAGAGGAAACGTTAAACTCTCATCGAGATCTTCATCTAGAGAATACATATAGTCCCATTTTGGTGTAGGAATTTCATGATACATGAGTATTTTTTTGAATTGAATTCTATCAGCACAGAGACCTAGTGTTAGAGCAGATGATCCAGTATATGGAAGTTGAAGAAGATCGAGAATTGCAGCAGGTTGGGTTTGACCTGTCTGATCATTTATTTTTCGTGAGATATTGATGATAATATCTATATTATTTTTTCTTACTTGCTTGAAGACTGATTCAATATTACTTAAATCAAATAATGTTGTTTTATACCCTGTGGCCTGGAGTATTTTTTCTATATCTTTTGCAGGATTTAGAGATTCTTCATCACTGGAGGAATTCCCGTTAATAAAACCATTATGGGCGATACCGATATGAAGATTACGTAGAGTGGACCGAATATGTTTAATTGTTTCAAATTTTGCAGCTCGTAAAATGAGGTCTTTGTTAATTGATGCAAATCCAAATTTCGTTTTTCGAAGTGTTTTTCCAACTGCAGAAGTAGGTGTGTATTTAGCAACTTTATAGTCAACATTCCCAATCGCGTCATCCAAATTCTCTCGTGCATCATTGATATTCTCTCCTGACGTCGTTATCCAGCCAAGATATTCAAATCCTTCAGGTGGTACTAAAACCGGATCCCCAATTTTTTTATAAAAATGAAATTCCTCGACAGGTTTTCTATTTATCTTTCTTTCTTTTATATCAAGTTGAACAAGTACTCCTGAGTGAGGAGAAAGAAAGTAACTGCCAGTAATGTATTTTCTTGGTTTATCAGGCTTTTCAACCTTATCGATATAGATATTGCATGCTATTTTTGCAGCATTATCTACAAGGTCTATATTCCAAGCTCCTTTTACAAAAGAATACACTTCGTCTCCACCCATGCGTAGATTAACTTCAATCGGCATAGGTCCATATTTATTAATTTTTGCTTCAAAATGTATCACTCCATTTTGAATACCAAGTTTTTCAAGAGATTCTTCAGCCATATCTTTTAATAGTTTTTGACCAACAAAAGGGAGAGTCGTCGGAATACTTTGACCGGTTTCGACGAAAAATGGTTCGTTCGTTTTATAATTATCAGAAATAGACCAGAATTTAAGCTTTCCATTTTGCAAGATCATATCTATATCTACTTCATCACCATCAATGTACTCCTCAGCATAGATTTCAAGACTATCCCACTCTGCGGAATCAGGGTGTGTATGAATATTTCTTTTTATATATTCATAGGTTTGCTGTACGTCATCGGGACTATCGACCTTAATGACAAACGCACTCGATGATCCATATACAGGTTTAAGAACAATCGGAAATGTAAGCTCTCTTTTTAATTTTCGAGTATCTTCAAGATTTTTGATAAAAAAATACCGGGGAGTTTCTAAACCAATACTTTTGCAGTATTTTCTAAAAAGATATTTGTTTCTAATTTTCCGTGAAATTGAATATGGAATTCCAGTTTGTCGGAAATAATCTGTAAGTTTCGATGTGACAAGTACGCTCTCTTCCCAAAAAGTTAAAATACCATCAAGCCGAATGTCTTTATGAGCTTTTAGGAATGTATCAACCTGTTGGATTGTTTCTTTATGATTGTTAAGATCTGAAATAATAAGGTGGTCGACAATAGGAGTTGCCCAGTTTTTACTAAAATTTAAGAGAATAATTTTTACACCGAGTTTTTTTAATCGTTGTAAAATAAATTTTTTACCAGGAGTTCCGGAATGGACTACAAGTAGTGTTTTTCCTTTTAGCTCTGTAGAGACTCCAGGAGGTTCTTGCTTTTTTTTCATTAAAGTAACGTTCGTAATACATAATAGAGTAAAAGTGAAATATGTCAAGTGTTTTTGAGAACGAAAGAACTTTAAGATTGTGCAATATATTTTAATCGGAGGCTATTTGCTACGACCGAAAAGGAACTAAAAGCCATAGCCATGCTTGCGATTATGGGAGATAAGAGAAGAGCTGTGAATGGATAAAGAAGGCCTGCAGCTATAGGAATTCCAATAATGTTATAGCCAAAAGCCCAGAAGAGATTTTGCTTAATTATGCGCAATGTTTGTTTAGAAATATGTATCGCTTCAACAACTTTATCAAGTGTTCCTTTTACAAGAACAATATCACCAGATTCTATAGCTACGTCAGTACCAGTTCCCATCGCAATACCGATATCTGCTTGTGCAAGAGCTGGTGCGTCGTTAATACCATCACCAACCATGGCAATGACTCGTCGACTGTCTCCTTTCCCTTGAAGCTCAATAATTTTACTTGCTTTTTCTTCTGGTAATACTTCAGCGATTGCTTCATCAATGCCAATTTTTCGAGCGATATAATTGGCTGTGACTCTATTATCACCAGTTATCATGATTGTTTTGATACCCATGGCTTTTAAATTAGAAATTACTTCTCTCGCGTCTTCTTTAATAGTATCTGCAATACCAATCGCACCTTGAATTTTTCCATCGATAGCAATATATGAAACGGTCTGGGCTTTTTTTTGAAGATCTTCGGCACTTTTCTTATGCTCAGCTGGTATTTTTACATTCTTAAGTTCCATGAGTTTTTCAGTCCCAATATGAACAATAGTTCCTCCAACTTTTGCCTCTATGCCTTTTCCTGGAATATCATTAAATAGAGTGACTTTTTTAGTCACGAGTTTTTTATCTTGCAAATACCTTGTTACGGCTTCTGCTAAGGGATGATGTGACTCTTTTTCAACAGAGTAAACAAGAGAATTAATTGTGGAGTCATTTATTGCATATGAAGTGACCTCAGGTTTTCCTTGTGTAAGTGTTCCAGTTTTGTCAAAAACGATGGTATCTATTTTATGTGCAATCTCAAGGGCTTCTGCGTCTTTAACAAGAATTCCTCTACCTGCAGCTTTTCCTGTACCTACCATAACAGCTGTTGGGGTAGCAAGACCAAGCGCACAAGGACAAGCGATGATAAGAATAGTTGTAGCAATAAATGTTGCAAGTTGAAATGGCGTAGTTGTACTAGAAATTATATTAATAGATGGAGCAATGACTAACCAAAACAAAAAAGCTAAAACTGCAATTGATATAACGGTTGGTACAAATATTGTAGACACTTTATCAGCAAGTTTTTGGATTGGAGCTTCTGTTGCTTGAGCGTCTTCTACCATTTGTATGATATGCGCAAGCATAGTATCTTTTCCGATTTTAGTTGCCTTATACATCATTACACCTGATCTATTAATAGTTGCTCCAATAACTGTATCTCCTTTTTGTTTTTCAGCAGGTATAGATTCTCCAGTGATCATCGATTCGTCAACGGCAGAGGAACCTTCAGTTATAATTCCATCAACAGGAATTTTTTCGCCGGGTTTTACTTTTATAAGATCGCCAACCTTTACGTGTTCGATGGAAATCATCTGTTCCTTTCCGTTGCGTATGACACGGGCCTCTTTAGCTTGAAGTTTAAAAAGCGATTTAATAGCATCCGCAGCTTGTCCTTTTGCCCTCATTTCCAGGAGTCGGCCGAGCATGATGAAAAATATAATAAACACAGCAGCTTCGTAGTAAACTTCAGTACCAGTTTTTAAACTACTAAAGAGATTGGGTGAAAAGGTAACTGCTGTAGAAAAAGCCCACGCCGTAAATGTTCCTAGGGCAATCAGCGTATCCATATTAGTAGTTGGAACTCTGAGTGCTCTTAGTGCACTATTAAATATTTCTTTTCCTCCCAAAAAAAGAATAGGTGTAGATAAGAGAAATTGTATAAGGTAAAAAAGTGAAATTTCAGTATTAAACGCATCGACTTTAATTACTCCAAGAATTTCATCGGGCATTGGCCAATTTAATAATTTAAGACCGACAATCATCCAGAACATGAAAAACAAAAAAGGGAGAGCACCGATCCCAATAAGAGTAACTGTTTTCTTAAGATCTGTATACCTTTTTTTTCGTATTTGTTCATCAAGTGGTACTCCATGATCATGTCCGTCTTGAGTATGTGTTTCTTGTTGACCAGGTGCTACGAGTTTTGTTTCATCTGATGGAGTATCTATAAGCTGATATGTCCCAGCACTCGCAACAGCTTTTTTTAGGTTATCAAGAGTGATTTTTTTCTCATCATATTCAACAGTCATTTTTTCTGTCGCAAAGTTTACATTAACTTTTTGGATTCCGGAGAGATCTCTTACCATTTCTTCAATAAGCGATTTACATGAAGCGCAATGCATGCCAACTATAGGAAAGCTTCGTTTTGTCATAGAAATTAATTCACCACTACGTTAACCGGATCAACCATCCCCATCGCACAACTGATTTTATATGTTCCTTTTTTTGGGGTAAATTCAATGCTTGTTTCAGGTTTATTAAGAAACACAACTTCGTCATAAAGACCACTTAAATACATTGCTTGAGCACAACCAGTAACATCTTTACTCTTGACGTTAAGCTTTGTTAGAACACCAGCTTTCAGTGAAAGTGTTCTTGGAAAATACTCAAATCCTTCAGCTTTCATATTTATCTGTTGATATTGATTAGTTCCAGTCCCAATGATTTCAGATCCTAATCCTTCGTTATTAAGTGCTGTATTATTTGATGCCCCAGCAACTTTTGTGAGTGATGTAAGAGTACTTACATTTGGAATACCAAGCACATTAAATTGAGCATTTATGTTATAAAAACCAAAAGCAACAATAAGAAATCCAGCAACCAAATTAAAAGTTCCTGCAAATGTAGGATTTGTTTGAAACTTCATACTTGTAAAACTTAACATTGCAAGAACAGGTAATGTTCCCAAAGCAAATGAGAGCATCATTAATGCACTTGTTATGAAATTCCCAGACGTAAGAGCGACTGTTTGTGCAATGAGAGTAAATCCACAAGGGATCAAAAAAGTAAATGCTCCAGCAAGAAAAGGCATATATTTTCCTTGAAAATTTTGTTCATCACTTGCCTTACGAGTGATAAACGATGGAAGCTGGAGTTTGATACCCGATATCCAAGGAATTCCAAGCATTTGTAGTCCTAGGATGATCATAATAACTGAAACAACAACGACAAGAACTGCAGTTGTTCCTAATGAAAGCTGAAAGAAAGCGCCAATTATACCCAAGAGACCACCAAGGAGGGCATATGATATCAATCGTCCAATATTAAACATGGTGAAAGGGATGAAACGCAGGTGACTTTTGTTTCCTCCATACATTCCATTCCATTGTTTTGATAGTGAAAGAAGAAGTCCACCCACGAGAGCCGCACAGCTGGAAAGACCGGCAATTATGCCAAAAAGGAAAAATGCCCCAAGAGAAGAACTATTTGATAATGTCAGATTAGGAATAAATCCTAAATTGAGTACCGCAAGATAAGCAATGCTTAAGAGTGCGATGACGATTATGGCATTAAATATTGATTGTTGATTCCATACGATTTTACCTAATGGTTGTTCACCGAGTGTATATCCATGCTCTGTAATGAGGTTATTAAGTTCGTCAAGATCTGGCTTCCCATGGTGTCGATTATATACGAAGGTAACTGTTTTATCTTTAAGCGATGCTTGAGTGTGTAAGACTCCAGTGTGTTTTGAAAGCTTTTTTTCCAGGAGTAATTCGCACGATTGACAATGCATGCCGGTCACATAGTACGTACATGTAGCATTTTTTTTACTCATATTATTTGTAATTATAAATAGTAAGGAGTTCTTCAATAGTTTTACTGCTGTCGCCGTTTTGCATCTGGTGTCTTGCGCAATGCTTGAGATGATCTTCCATTATTTTTGCATCAACTTTCTTCAGTGCTTTTTGTACAGAAAGCGAGTTATGGAGTATATCAATACAATATTCGTCATTTTCAACCATACTGATGATTTTAGTGAGTTGTCCACGGGCAATCTTTAAGCGATGTAAGATGTGTTCTTTTTCGTTTTTAAGTCTCAACATATTTTTATATTTGTAATCGGGTGGGGGGGGATTACATTTCATATGATATAGCATGAAGAAATGTTTGTCAAGAGTCATTTGAGTGGATTATTTTCATACTTGACATTGCCTATAAGAGCGGTCTATACTAAAAAATATGACAGATCTTGGTGACACGTATGAAATGGGACCAGGTTCACCTGATCATAGTGAAAACCTTGTTATAGAACCGCAGAGAATCAAGGGTGGAAAGTGGGAACCAAGTAGATTAAAAGGCATGCAAGGTAGGTATAGACTTGAACCATACGCTCTCAGATTAGGTGAAGATGAAGATAGTGCAATCCAATGCGAAAGAATATTTTCAGTAAGTGACGACGGTAGCGTTAGCGTGCAAGATGTATTAACGTCTAGATATAAAAGTGGTGGACTTACACTTATCCAAAAGAGAGGAGTGTTAACTATAGGTAAAGGAAGAGAGGCTCAAGTAATTGAGCAAGGAGATAATAATCAGCCAGAACTTGATTTTGATCTTTTAGTTCCACAAGAACATCTTGAAATGGTAGCAGCATAAATACTACTTCTATAGAAGAATATGGAGTGCTTCAGAAATTCCCCAGATTGCTAATCCGATAAATACATAGGCTCCAATAAGTGAGATAAACGCATTTCTTACCACATTGATAGTTATATTTGGGGAAATAAAAAGGAAGATATTTAAAATCATATGGCCTAAAAATACTCCAACTGCGAATCCAAAAACATTAATGATTTTAAATAATGGAACATATCCAGCAAAGTCATCCAGCCCAAGAATAAAAGGGACCGTAAATGCGAAAACAAAAAGAGATAAAAAACTGGCTTTCGCTGCTTTTGATTGTACGTTCATTGAGGGGATGAGCTTATTAAAGAGAGGCGCATAGATTTTATTTATTCTTTGGAGAATGACCTCATTAAATTGAACAAACCTCCTAAAATAGTCGTTGAATGTATTTCCTGAAAGCGCATGTTCAAACCCGTCTTCTGCAAGTCGTAAGAGTACTAGAGAAGCTATAAAAATCATAAGTGCTAGTAATATTTCAACATTCCTGAAGAAATTCCAGATTGTTAAGACAATAATTGTACCCAAAGCATTTCCTACTGCTGTGCCGATCTCAATGGCAATTCTGTTTTTCCATCCCGGATATGCATGCATAAGATTACCAATAAATATCGCGAAGTCAACTGATGTCTTAAGATATATGGTCATTCCTACTAATACATCACCCAATCGGATATTTAGAGATAAATCAACATCGGTAAAGATGTTAAGTGTATGTATGTAAAATCGTAATATTATCGCAAGAATGAGGAATATGACGCCGGTAAGTATGAGTGGAACTGCTTGTGTGAATAAAACATCATTTTTCTGGTTGTTCATGAAGTAATATTATACGCCAGATTCTGCAAAGGTAGTAAGGTGATCGCGTGGTTCTAAATACATTGATCGTAATTCTTGTTGTGGTAAGAAGTTCATAAAATGAGTAACCAGATTACCATGTTCATCTGGAGCATGGTTTGGTAGTCCATGAGGACGAAGTCCAGCTGCTTCTGCAAGTGGGCTTGTGATTCTTCTTCCAGAATGAGCAACAGCTTTTAAAATTGGGATATTATCTTTTGTACATCCTTCAACGATATTAACACCGGTGTGAGCTAATTGAGTCATCATGGTTTTGAGTAAATGGCTATAAATCCGCTGTCCTCTAAATTCTGGTAATGTATATGCGCCAGTAATTTCCACACGGGAAACATTAAATCGTTGTTCACCCCTGGAAGCTTCAAAACCGTCGTCTATTGTCATAATACTTCCTACGACTCTTCCATTAGAGACCGCTACAATACACGTTTCATTCTCTGTATCTTCTCGGTCATAACCGAGCTTATCAATGAGTGCAAGATATTCTTCAAACTGTGGGTGGTCAGGACCTATGGGAATGATCTCAACTCCTTCTGGAGGTTCACTAAGTTGCGTAAGAGGGGAAGTTGCTGCTGCTGCTTCCATCATTGCTTGGACGTCTGCAAAGTGAGCAGTGGCTTCGCCAACATCAACTCGTCTTGCTTGTGAATTTCTTCCAAGCCCCATAACAACACAGTCTTCTAAATCAGGAATACCTGAACCTGCGAGGTCCCCAAAGGATTCGAGATGTTGATTGATGAAGTCTCTTTGCTCTGGTGTGAGTTGCTCTAAAGCAGATTTAGAAAGAACAAGTTCTACCACTCTTCGCTGTATCGCTGCGTTGAAATTTTTTTCAGGAAGTTGTGCGACGGTTGTCTGAAGTTGATCAGTCCATTGTTCTGCAACAGGAATAATATTATTCCATCTGCATTTAATCTCTCCTGGAATAGTAAATGAATTTACCTCAAGCGGTTGTTGGGGTGTGTCCTTTATAGGAGTTCCAGCAGCTTGCTGGAGGGCATCAATTTGGGGTTCAGGTGTTTCGATCATAGAGTCAAGTGTGTGACTAGTATTGACTATTACTTTTATAGTAACATTATATATATGCTTAGCAAAGACGAACTACTTAAGACATATCTTAAGGAACTCGAGAATCCTGTATCGAGTAACTTAAACAAAAAATACGAGGAACAGAAAACATTTGGTGATAAACTTGCAGACAGACTTACAACGTTTACCGGAAGCTGGAGTTTTATCATATTTTTTTTGTTTATTCTTGTCTGCTGGATCATTCTCAATGTCTTTTTTCTCATAAACCCCATTGATCCTTTTCCTTTTGTTCTTATGAATCTTTTATTGTCATCGTTAGCAGCTTTTCAGGCACCTATTATTATGATGAGTCAAAATCGTCAGGCCGAGCGTGATCGGTTGCAGTCCGATCTTGATTATCTGGTTAACCTTAAAACAGAAGCTCGGTTGGAATCACTTCATAGAAAAGTAGATGCTCTAAAGAAGGAGAAGTTAGGAGAGCTTATCGAATTGCAAAAAAAACAAGAAAAAATTACCCATGACATTACTGCAAGTCCAAAAAAAGGTTAAAAGAAGTGAAGCTTTAACCTAAAATCACTGCGCTACATATCAATCCATATAATAAGACGCTGATCAGATCTTGTATTACTGTAGCGATAGGACCTGCGCCGATAGCGGGATCTTGGTGTTCGATCTGCAGTGCTTCTGTCACGATGAGTCCAACAAGGGGCGCAGTACTTATTGCGCCAAACATGCCAAGCGCAACAGCTAAAGCAAGTGGAGCAGAGTTAAACCACCATGTAACCACGAGCCATGATATCATGCCAAAAATAATTCCAATGGTGATCCCTAAAAGGATTTCTTTAACAAGATATGTTGTAAATTTTGCTTTTCCCCGACTGAGATCTCGTGCATAAATGGTCTGAGTTTGGGTCCCAACAGCGTCAGCCATGTATACGATAAAGGGTAGAAAATACACGATTTGAATATTTTTGACAAGGACTGCCTCAAAACGAGCAGTGGCAAATGAGAGCATGAAACCAAGTAATAGTCCTATAAAAAGTGATGGAATCCGCATCTCCACAAGTTTCCTCACCGAAAACATGTCATCATCTGCTATTACAACCTTTTTCCTACCGAACATTATTGAAAATTATACCAGATATACTTTAAAAATTATTTTCTCATCATATCAAGGACAATTGCGACAACCATGCATCCGATTCCAAGCCACATGATAGCTAAAACTGGCATAAGGCTTACGAGAAATATACCTAATCCAAGTCCGAAAAGGCTATGCATGAGAGCATGCGGTGTAAAACATTCTTTCATTTTGTCATTCATTTCGTTCACCTCCTTCCATCAGTGTTTTGGAGAAGAATTATTAGGGAATACTATTACTATAGTTCGAAGAAGAAGTGTTAATACGATAAAAATAAATGAGATCAAACTTATAGGTAACAATCCGCCTGGCCAGTCTTGTGGCTGTAACCAACCTCTATATCCCATGAATACAACATGGAGCATTACAAGAATAAATGCAAGGTATCCCATTCTTTGAATTTTAAGCCATTCTTTTTTCTCTATTGTTTTTTCAATTGTATTGAGAGAGCTTATTGAGACAACTGAAAATATAATAATAGATATGACTCCAAATAACATCGAGAGTTCTCCGTTGAAATCTAATTTACCGTTTTCTCCAAAAAACCTCGGATAATAGGAAGGATCAAATATGAGTAGAGATATGATGCCGTGGATTGCCGCTAAGCCAAATCCTAAGAGTCCAAAATATTTTCGTGTTGTTAGCCAAGGTGAAAATGTTTTGGGCGAGAATCTCGTGAGTGGTCCTATGACATAGGAAAGTGCGATGAGAAGAACTGCTGAAAGCGCAATACCTTTGTTAGTTATATATAAGGGAAGTTGTTCCCAAGGGACGCCTCGGACAATATTATATCTGAAAACAGCGTAGATGAGCGCAACGGCAATTAATGTTGTTGCTACAACACTTTTTCTCGCCATGTCTTATTATGGGAGAAAGGGAAAAAGAATTCAAGCGCATCGCGTCTATTGCATAAAAGGAGGCTGGAAATTATAATAGTGAACAGCTCAACGATCCCCTGCCCGCTCGCCATAGCTAGCGCTGTAAGCGTTAGCGGGCGAGTAGCTCAACGGCCTAGGGAGAGCTTTTTTAAAAAAGAGAGTATAAATCCTGTGGGCCATGCAAGACGAAGCTTGCGGAGGCGTTGCAGGCGCGATCCCCTGTAGCTCAACGGTAGAGCATTCGACTGTTAATCGAAGGGTTGCTGGTTCGAATCCAGCCGGGGGAGCTGAGTCTTTGTTATTATAAGCTGACGATTAGCTTGTAGTACCGCGAAAATTGGTGTTGGTGCAGTATCAAAGATCATTTTTTCTTTGATATTTATCTTCTCAAAAAAGAACCGCAAATAATGGCGTTTGAGGAATTGTGGAGCTTCTTTGTAAGTCCGATAAATGTCTCGTGTAAACGCCAGCACTTCTTCAATCAGATCAATATCAATTTTGTGTTTAGCTTCTACATCCTGCATCTGGTTATCCAAGTTTATAATCTTTCCCTGTATCTCAAGATGTTTTCTTTTGAACACATCTCTGTCAATAGTGCCATCTAACAAGGAGTCCTCCAGTTTATTTCGTCTAGCTTCCAAGGCGGTCTTTTGATTGAGTATTGCTTGTATTCTGGAAGAAGAGTTCTTTCGGTTATTTTCTAAGACCTTCTTTGTTTGATTGACTACTGCCTGTACAAACTCCGGGCTAAACTGCATGGTTTTGAATTGGTTTTCTACCTGTGTTTCCAAGTCTGCTTGCTCCACATATTTAGCTGGGCAACCATTTCTTTCTCTTTTCTGGCAATGATAGTAAGCAATCTTACCGCCTCTATTAGCAAGCTTATGCTTATCGTAGTGCCATTCAGCGGTATATCGTTGACCACACTCGCCACAATATGCAAACCCACGAAGCAAGAAATCGTGTACACGCTTTCGGATAAGAAAACTACGGTGTTTAGCCAGCACATATTGGCAGGTATCAAACAATTCCTTTGTGATTATTGGTGTATGGTTACCTATTTTTGACTCACCGTGCCAACGGATAAAACCATAATAAAAATGGTTGTTGAGGATATTGCATATCACACTATGTCCCAAACCTGTACCGTTTTTGGAAACGATATTTTTATCCGATAACCAATCTTGGATTTCAATAATTGAGTAACTACCCGTTGCATACAGTTGGAATAGCTCTGTAATTATTGGTGCGGCATAAGTATCTGGCACGCAAGTTTTTCTTTCTCTTTCACCACCTACGCTCCGATACCCAATTGGAGGAGGGGTAGGTTGCCAACCCTCACGGAACTTTTGCATTAGGGCGTCTCTGGTGCGTTGACCATTGACATCGCTCTCCCACTCTGCAACCGAAGCAAAGATATTACCAATCAAACCCTCAGTGACATCTCCGTTTTCTGATACAGAGAGGAGTTTTATCCCCATGTTTTTGAACTCTTTCCTCGTACTGGAAAAGTCGCTTACATTTCGGGCAAAGCGGTCAATCTTATAAATGATAACCGCCTCAACCGGAGACTCCCTTACGACCGTCAGAAGTTCCTGGAAGGCTGGTCGCTCAGTTGTCCGGGCACTCTTACCGTCGTCTTGGAACACTCGCTTGATGTGGTATCCGTTCATTCCAGCATATTCCATACATGCTCTTTTTTGATTGTCTATGGAAAAACCCTCATTGGCTTGCTCATCGGTTGAAACTCTGACATATAAGTATGCATTCTTCATATATTTGTTAGCCTTGATAACTTATACTATCTTCTATATATAGTTTAGTGGTTATTTCTATAAATATCAAGTTATTTTCCCTCCTAACCGCATTCTCTCTATCGCTTCTCTCATTCTTTCCATTCCTTTCAAACTCCTTTTACCTTTTCCTGTTAGATAAGTACTTTTAGGTGGAACTTGATTTCCTTTATGGAGTGGAAACTGACTTCCTAAATGATAGGAACCCTGCTTCCTCACCAGTATGTAGTCTTTTGAGAGGGTGTAGGTGTTGGCTCTATTCCACCCAGACCTTTTACAAATCAAAATATCCGTTTTAGTAATGATATTTTTGAGTAATGTTCTAATGTGCCTATCTGATAATCCCAATATGTCTCCAAGCCTTTTTTGACCCGGAAAACATGTATCTTTCTTACCACAATGCCTTAATAGTACGCAGACGAGATACCTTTCTTGGATTGTTAGGTCAGATTGATCAAGAAGTTGATTTGGTATGACTGTAAAGTTTCTCATTGTTATATTTATAGAAATATCTACTCCTAACCCGCACTTTCCTCGTTTTGTATGGTCGTATCTTGTACTAATCTTGAGTTTATTAGCCTCAAACCTGCTCCATTCTCTTTTCCTCGTTTTAGGTAGTCCAATAGTAGTCTAATTGTATGTTTATTAGCCTCAATCTGGTCTGAAAAGCTTTCCATATTTTTAGCGATAAATAAGTTGTTTTAGGTCTTTTTGAGCCGAGAAATACTTGTGTGGCTCAACACTACCTTGATACGAGAGAAACTCTTGGGTTAGTCTTTCTCTTTCCGGAGACTCTTCAAATACAAATACCACTCTTTTGGGGTTATCTTTCTTGACCATCAACAACATGCATGACTGGCTCAAGATGTATGAAGCTAGTTGAAAATTATCTGTTTCAAAAGTGTTATTTATTGGATCGGTCATAGTTATTGACTTTTTTATTGGGTAAAACAACCCCATGAATTGATTTCTTGTAATAGATTTGGGAGAGGAGAATGTTTACCCAAACTTCCGCGGCTTGGTTTATCAGTAAATATCTATCGTTTTGCTTATTACTTATCTTACTCATAGTTATAAGCCAAGGATAAGAAAAGCTCGGTGGAAATGTCAGCTGTTAGTTGAGGAGGCGGTTATCTCACATCGGGGTAGTAGGTTCGCAAGGCTTTCGTATAAGCTCTAATCCCGCTTCTAATCGTTTCCAAAACATCATGAGTTTCTTTTTCTATCTTCCGGTAGCCCATTTTTTGATATAGCCAATACCATTCTCGGTAGGCTTTGACAGATGCAATGGATTTGTCATCTTTTCTTTGTTTACGCTTCTTGTAGTCAACCTGCCTTATTCTTGAGGATGAATAGGCTACTTTTTCGTCAATTTGTAGGTCTTCGGGCAATCTATATATTGGTTTTTCTTCTAAGGTCGTAGAATAGTCCGAGTCGTCTATTTCCCCGCTCAGTACAGCAGATATTATTGGTCGGATGTAAGTAGTGCCAACGCCGTGTATTATGGCTATTTTTCTTCCTTGTAGATAATTTTCCCAATGTAATTTGTCGTCGTGTTCATTTATGAAATCATCAACTTTATCATGGGAAATTAGTCTGCCACCTACCCATTTATTTCTAAGTTCTGCAATATCAGTCAGCACCTCAACTCGGTCAAAGAAATAAGCCATATCGGCAAACTTACCATCGTCATTTATGTTTATATCTATTGGCTCAATAGGATAACTTATTCTTATACTCATAGTTATAACTACCTGATACATATTTTACTCCATTGATGTATAATTTTGTATAAGTTACTAGGATGACTATGCCTAAAAAGAAAAAACTATTACGACTAAGAGAAGCGGCTGAGATGCTGGGGGTAAACCCAGAGACTTTACGAAGATGGGATATAGATGGAAAATTGAAAGCAGTAAGGATTGGAACTAGACCGAACAGGAAAGGTGAGCGTGTTGGAGACAGAAGATATCACCTAGAGGATATTACTAAGCTAATGAAAAAATAAATATGAGTGATAAAAACCAAATAATAACAACCCCACCTCAAGATAAGATAAAAGAGGGGGTAGCAAAAGGCTATTTTCGCTTCCTCAATGACGGTACAAAAATTGAGTATTTACCCCAAGGACATAAAGAAAACTATAACGACCCCGAAGAACATGTAAGAGCTGAGTACTATTTTGACTTACTAGAAAAATACCATTACCCCAGTAAAAGGATTTCGTTTGAAATTGAGATGCCTGATCGTACCCCGGAAAGATATGCAGACATAGTAATTTACGAAGATGACGCAAAGACTCGTACTTACATTGTAGTTGAGTGTAAAAAAGATGGTATTTCCGATGCAGAGTATGAGCAGGCAACCAAACAGGCTATAGCGAACGCTAGAGTGCTAAAAGCTCCCTATGCGATGTGTGTGGCTGGTAACACTCAACGAGCGATGGAAACAGACGCATGGAATGACAAAGAGCCAGAGAGAGCAACCATTACCGATATCCCTATTTCATACGGCAAAATTGAAGAGTTCCGGTATAAAAAGGGTGATCCTAACTGGGATGTAAAAACTGTCAATCAAGACGAACTCAAAAGGGCTTTTCAAAAGTGTCATAACACTTTATGGGCTGGTGGTAAACGCTCACCAACTACCGCATTTGATGAGTTTGCCAAGATTATATTTGTCAAAATACGAGACGAGAAAAAAGGTAGAAGAACTGGTGAACCGTATGACTTCCAAATAAAAACCCATGAGCCAGCAGAAAGTGTTTATCGCCGGATAAATGGTATCTATCTAGAAGCAAAAGAGCGTGATCCGGAAATCTTCAAAGAAAGCCTGAAAATTGAACCTGAGGAGTTATATACAGTAGTAGAGCATTTACAGGGTATTTCACTCAACAAGACAGACCTTGATACTAAGGGGGTTGCGTTTGAACAGTTTATGGAAGACTTCTTCAAGGGTAAAAATGGTCAATTCTTCACTCCAAGGCTTATTGTCAATTTTGCAATCCAGATGATGGATATAAAAAATGAACATAAAGTCCTTGATCCCGCCTGTGGTTCTGGGGGCTTCCTGTTACACGCTTTGGACCATGTAAGGAAACAAGCACAAGAGTATTATCCTGACGATTTAGGTGAGCAATACGCTTACTGGCATGACTTCGCGGCTAATAATCTTTTTGGTATTGAGATCAACGACTCAATTGCTAGGGTTGCCAAAATGAATATGATAATTCATGACGATGGACATACAAATGTAATCGGATTTGATGCTCTGAGTAGCATAGACAAGATGTATGAAAAAAACCTTGGATTTGCTAAGGATAGGTTTGATATTATTGTAACCAATCCACCCTTTGGTGCCTCAGTCAAGTTTACTGAGCATCCCTATCTCTCTGGTTTTACTCTAGGAAAAAATGGTAGCAAGGTTCGCACTAATCAGAGTACGGAAATACTTTTTATAGAACGCTGCATTGATTTCCTCAGATCTGGTACTGGTAAGATGGCTATCGTTCTTCCTGATGGCATACTCACCAATTCTTCTTTGCAATATGTCCGTGATTTCCTAATGGAAAAAACTCAAATAATGGCAGTAGTTAGTTTACCGCCTTTTGCCTTCGCCCATTTTGGAGCAGGAGTAAAGTCGTCCTTGGTATTTATTCGCAAAAGAGGAGCTAATGAAAAGATAACTCGTTACCCAATTTTTATGGCTATCGCTGAACACGTAGGTTACGATGCCACCGGAAGGAAAGATCCGCTAAATACTCTTCCAGAAATAGTAGAAAAATATAAAGAGTTTATAACTAAAAATGCAATTATATAATTATCATACAGACTCGTGTTTTACTGTGTGGAGTGATGAAATGAAGGGTATATTAAGCCCTTTATATTATATTTCCGCTCCTAAAGATACTTCTGGCTTAGTTTTTCTAAAAGATGCAGCGGTAGTAAATCCTTCAAGAAAGACCCATAAAGTAAATGACACTGAAATTGTACCGTATGTGGGTTTGCCAGAAACAGATGATAAGAAGGTAAGAATGGTTTTACATAGACCTTATAAGGAAGTGGCAGGTAGAAACATTATAAAAATTGGAGATATTTTATTTGCTCGTATTGAACCAAGCGTTTTCAACAAAAAATACATTTATGTTGATAATCTTGATGGAGCAGATCATGCGTATACCTCAACAGAGTTTTATATAATTCAAGCTAAAGACGAAGTAAATCCTCATTATCTTTTTTCAATACTTTTTTCCGACACAGTATTCAAACAAATTATTGGAAAGACTACCGGTTCAACTGGTCGTAGAAGGTTAGATAGATCTGCATTTGAAAATATCCTAATTCCATTACCTCCTCGGAAAAAACAGGATAAAATAGCAGCGTTGTATTTGAAATCAGAACAACAAAAAAACAAATTAGAAGCACAAGCCAAATTACTACTACATTCTTTGAGCGATTATGTTCTAACCAAGCTTCAGACTGAATTGCCCGAAAAGACGGATGACTTTATTTACTCAGCATGGACAGACGAAATTGATTACAGAGTTGATCCATTTTATTTTCACCCTAATAGGCAGAATGCTATAAAAGCTCTAAGAAACTCAAAACATAAATTATTATCGCTAAAACAAGTTGTTAGGTTCAAGCGGGACATAGTTGATAAAATTGATGGGACTCTCCCTTATCTTGGATTAGAAAACATCGTTTCAAATACAGGAGAATATGAAGAAACTACTGATAAAACAAGCATAAGCAGTGCTTTCCGTTTTGACACAAATAATGTCCTTTTCCCCAAACTCCGACCTTATTTGAACAAGGTGTACTGTGCGGAGTTCCCGGGTTTATGCTCTACAGAGTTCCATGTACTAGAACCAAAAGAATGCGATCCTTATTATCTTTATGCGTTCTTGAGCAGTGATATTGTTGTACGACAAACAAGTTATCTTATGACAGGTAATACTCTTCCACGCCTACAAACAGAAGATGTAGAAAAATTACTTATTCCAATACCTAGTATTGGTATACAAAGGGAAATTGCATCCGAGGTTAGAAGTAAAAAAACTCAAGCAAAAGCTCTTTTGCTGGAAGCTAAAAAGAGCACAGAGGATACGAGTAAGGAGATTGAGCGAATGATGCTAGGAGAAATATATGGAAAAAATAATTGATCAGTTAGAATCAAGTGTTGTCAAAGTATTACGAGAATTCGGCATAGTAGGTTTGGTTACATATGTTGGGAGTTTGATTATGCTGTTTGGTTTTATGAGAGAACCAAACCTTACTAGGCAACTAATTTTTGGGGTTGCCGGATTACTTCTTTTGGTAATAGCCACATTTATTGCTTATTTTAGAATAAAGACTCAAAGAGATCGGGAGCAAGCATTGATTGATATGGCTAAAAATACTGGCAATAGGTTGGCGGAACAACTTGGCAAAAACATGTCAAATGAACAAGTTGTATCTATTACTCAGACCATTTGGCAAAACCAAAAAGATTTGATTACTACAATTATTCAGGCAAATAGTGAGGATAAAAAATAAATATGGCAAACCGTTTATATGAACCCGTAAATGTTGAGGATATGAACCTTTCCTACTACTGCCGAGGATGCCATCAGCAAGTGCGAGGAGTCCCTATCACAGATGCAAAATATCGTAATGGTAGTATTAGCGAAAACGAAGCATGGATAATTTGTAAGTGCCCTACACATCTTTGCGAATTATCTTTTGTTATTTATGACAAGCTCAATGAACGGATAAGAAGAGTCTATCCATTCTCCACCTTTGATCCAGCCAGCTATCACGAGGCAATACCAGAAAAAATACGAGAAGATTTAGCAGAAGCTGACAGATGTTATCATGCCGATGCTTATAAAGGTGCAGTGACTATGAACCGAAGGGCTGTACAGCGTCTAGTATTAGATAAAGTAAAAATACCGGGTATTGAAAAGAAAAAATTATGGGAACAAATTGATGCTTTGTTTGATGCGGGATTTATTACGAAGCAACTGAAAGATACTGCTCATGAAATTAGGCACTTCGGTAATTTTGGGGCTCACCCAAGTGATGATTTGCTAGACAATACTTCTGTAGAAGACGCTGAGCGAGTTGATCGTCTAACCATGGATTTGATCAGGATAATTTATATTGTTCCTTACGAAACTGATCAGCTAAAGAAAAAAAGGAACGGACAATAATATGGCAATTTTCAAAATAAATAGTAACAAGGTATCTAAGCTATCTATCAAAGACGATGGATTTGGAGATGAGTATGCCCTCCGCGATTTCTTTGCTTCTAATCTTGAGGAATTACTAGGTATTCGTTTTATTGAAAAAGAATACCCGATACAGGAAGGGAGAATAGACACACTAGGATTGGATGAAAACAATGCCCCGGTAATTATTGAATACAAATGGAAGGAGAATGAAGAGGTCTTAGCTCAAGGATTGTTCTACTATAACTGGCTTATAAAGAATAAAAAGCATTTTGAGTTATTGGTAGAAAACCGTTTAGGAAAAGGTATCAAGGTCAATTGGGATCAGCCGAGAGTAATCCTAGTCGCTCGGGGCTTTGGAAGGTATGTACAAGGGGCTGTAGAGCAAGAAAAACATATTGAGCTCCTTTCTTATCATCATTACGAACCGGATATCTTACATCTTGAAAGTGTTTACACGCCTCCTGAACTGAAAGGCTCTAGAAAAATAGCAATCAAAGAAGCAGGTGTAGATTATAACCTTGATTATCATCTCAAAATTACTTCTGAACTGATGAGGAAGCAATTTGGTCTAATACGCGAGAAGATATTGCAGTTACCTGAAGTAGAAGAAAAGGGAAACCAGAAAAGTGGTATATCCTACCGAACTACCAAGAGTTTCGCACGGCTTGAGTTCCGACCTACATGGATTATGGTTTTACTCCGCGATCCTCAATATAAAGCCGATACGAAACACCTTGTCAAAGATGTAACAAGTAATGAATGGGGCTACAAAGGCATGCTCAAGTTTACGCCAGAAACAAACTTAGATTATTTATATGGTCTGATTGAACAATCACATGAGTCAACTCTTTAGTTGGGTAATTTCAAAACCGGAGCTTCTAATTTCTGTTCTTGGTTGGTTAGTTACATACTGGTTCGTAATTCGTGCACAAGCTAAACAACACAAAAACGAGATCAATCATGAGATCTATAAAGAACTTATTCAGGAGTTAGATAAATATGCAGGTCAAATAAGTGAGTTTTCTTCAAAAGTACAAGCATATAAGTTTACAAAGTCGTTCAAGCACATGGGAACCGAGAAACAAGCGGTAAAGAAGTGGATAGATGAAACAATGCAAGTAGGTACTAATCTTCAGTTTTATAAGTTTTTACAAAAATGGGAAAGCTACGAGATATTTGTTCAAGATTTGCAAAAGATTATGTTGATCTTCAAAAAAGAAAATGACAAAGTATTTGAGGAGTTTCAAAACATATTTCTATTACAAGACCCCGAAGCGGAAAATAATAAAGATGAAAAAGGTTTTGAGGCGAGACTAGATGCATTATGGGAAGTGTCTGCTAATGTATCGTGTTATTTGATGGATTTCAAAAAAGTGCTTCAGAATTATTTCTATAAACAATATGGACTAAAAGCACTAAAACCAAGAGCAACAGAGGACAGTAAATATCTAGTGCTAACAGAAAAAGGTTTAGTTGAAACAACTAAGTGATTAGTACGGAATAAGGTCGCTTACCTTCACCTCCATTATTTTTGCCAGCTTCTTCAAGGTTTTGAGAGATGGTTTTCGCAAACCAGTTTCTAGGTAACCAATATAAGGAACGCTTAGACTTGCCATATCGGCGATCTGTTCTTGAGTTAGCCCGGCTACTTTGCGAGCTTTCTGCAACCTTTTCCCTAGCTTTACATCGTTCTGGGTTGGCATATCCAAAGGTTACTAGCCAGAGCGATAAAAGTTTATAAACTGTGTGTTTATAAATAGCCTTGTAAAGTATCATATTTTCTTATAAACTATAAGTAAGAGTTATAAATATGAGTACTAACCGAATAACTCCATTTGGTAAATATCTTCTCTGCGTTATCGCAACAGCATTACTGTCATTCTTATTCTTTCAGTTTGTTCAAAAAGACACAAAGTATCCTATTGGTTTCATTGTTTGCGACTCACTTTATGAAAATTGTTTTACCGATGCCAAGTATAAAGATATGGATAGTTGTCAGAAAGCAGTTGAAACAGGCAATTGGAGATGCGACAGTAGAGATCCCAATAATATAAAGTGCAAAGTGAGCACTGACTCGCTTGCTAAAGCGTATTGCAAGTAATAGTTACACAGATACTCTAAGTTGTCCCGTCTGTAGCCTCTTTATTTCTTCCCATCTTTGCCTCAATTCTCCGATAAAACTCGTATTCTGAAAGACTTCTAATATCTTAGAAAAGTCCTTTATGAAGAGTCTAGGACTGGGGAGCACTAGAGGACTAAGCTCGAACTATTTCTGCTACAATACTTCTATGAAAACCGTTCTTATAACAGGGGCATCTTCGGGAATCGGGTCAGCGATTGCAGGCGAACTATCAAAAGATGATACTCAGCTCATTCTTACGGCAACAAACTCTGAAAAACTTGCAAAGCTTGCATCCTCTCTTAAGGGAAAGACAGAAATAATTATTGCTGATCTAAGTACTAAAGAAGGAATAAACAGCCTGATTCAAAAGTTCTATGAAAACCATGCTGCCTTGGACAATTTTGTTAATGTCGCCGGAATTTGGCACTCAGATACCAAAGCTCTTGCCGATATCAGATACGAAGATTTTGATCAGCAAACTGTTATCGACACCTTAAATGTTGGAACACTGGCGCCGATGCTCCTTGTTCACGCTTTCATCTCTATCATGAAAGCCAAAAGTAAAATTATCAATATTTCAGGTACTTTTGAAAATGGTGGCAAGGGTTGGTTACCATACTATGTTTCAAAAAGAGCCATTGAAGACTTAACAATCGGTCTCGCAGAAGAATTAAAAGAGAAGGATATACAAGTTAACTGTGTTTCTCCTTCTGATGTAGCAACTGAGCAATACAAGAAATATTTTCCTCAATATATTAATGATGCTGTGGAACCAGAGGTAATTGCAAAACAAGTCGCATATTTATGTTCATCAAAAGCTGATAGCATTACTGGCAAAGTATTTGTTGTTAAGAAGGGAAAGGAACCATACGAAGGTTTTCATACATAGTTTTTATCAATGATCCATCAATCTCAAACTCAATTTTCCCGCTGAGAAATGCGTTAATCAAGGGCAAATCCTGATCTTTAATAAATGCCAAAACGAGCAGTAATAGTGTAAACTATCAATAGATTCATGAAAAAGACAATATTAAAAAACCGGAATATTTCACTTATCGCTATTTTAGTAGTACTTGGTTGGTTCTACTGGTTTCAATATAGACAGTCTCAGATTAGAAGTGAGTGCATGCAACTACTACGACGAAATATTAAAGAAAAAAATGGCGAGATGAGTAGAAGAGGCGTTCAGGATAGTTATGACATTTGTTTCGTTGAGCGTGGTCTGAAACCTGAAAAACTACTTAATAACTAATGCATGGTGAAAGATATAGAACTTCTTTAGTTAGCATTTTCAATCCAATGTAATAATCTTCAAAGACAGAAATTTGGAAATCGTCAAACCTAGCGAGCCCGATTTCAATGCTTGGACAGTAGTGGACTAACTGGTATACTGACTTATAGTTTGATGGTAAAACTAAAGAAAGATTCCAGGGATAAGAAGGAAATTGAGAGATCAGCCACGATCATTGAAAAAACCCTTGATGCCTTTGGGATCAAGACTCGTGTTTCAGAAGTCAATATTGAAGATGACAACGTCCGCTACTCTCTAGAGATCGTTATTGGGACCCGAATTGATGACATTTTTTCTCTAGATAAAGACCTCTCCCTTGCTCTTGCAACTTTAAAACCCGTTAAAATCATTGCTCCCGAGCCCGGACGGTCTATGATTAGTATTATCGTTCCAAAGATAAAGAATGGTTCTGAAGTAAAGAACGGTCTGGGTTATAAAATAATCCAAAAACAAGAGAAGGTTATTGAATATGTAACTTTTGACAATGTTGAACGACTAAGACGACTTTGCTCGTTCGGATTAGTTCTTATCGCCAAAGGAATATTATGGATCGCTGATAAAATAGATACAGAGTACGAGGTTAAATTCCAAAAAACTAAGTCAGGCAAAACACAGTAGAATACTAAATATGACAATCTCTCAACTTACCCTCTTTATTTTAATCATTCTTCTCATTTATATTATTCTTGAGCTATGGAAAGTTTTGAACACCTCTAAGAAAATTCAGCAAGATCTTGATGAAAAGCTAGAAAAACTTAATAGAACAATCCAAATTCTAACAGCCCGTTTAGATGCTGCAGATAAAGAGCTTTTTATTGACCAACTAGATGAATTTGAGGTGGATGAAGATGTTAAACTTGATCCTCTCTATAACGAGGCAGCGAGAGTTGTATATCAGGAACAGAATGCATCTGCCTCACTAATTCAACGAAGGTTAAGCATTGGCTATGCCCATGCAGCTAGGTTGCTTGACCAAATGGAAAGTCAGGGACTTGTTGGAAAAACAATGGGAAGCAAGCCTAGAGAAGTACATCCAACTGCCGGTAATGTGGACACCTTATTTGATGAGGCAGTTAAAATTGTAGGAGAGGGAGAAACTACTTCACTATCTCAGTTGCATCGTAGACTCGACATAGGGTATGCTAGGACAGCTAGAATCATGGACCAACTTGAAATGTATGGTTATGTAGGACCTTCAAACGGAGAAAAACCAAGAGCAGTATTGAAAAAATAATATGATAAAGCTTTCACCATCAGATTGGGACTTTGATGTTAGACAAAGTTAGCTATTTGAATTTGGAATGTATTAAGCACGCTTTGTACGTCCTGAAAATTAAATGAAAACTCAATCTTCCTGTTGAGGAAAGAGTCAATCAGGATGAGCATTTTCTATGAATTTCCTCGAATTTAGATCTCTTGGTATACTTAAGTATGAAGTTGACTATTATCCTCTCAACCAACCGTGCAGAAACAAACTGGAATGCCTTGCGTCTTGCCAATCTTGCTCTCAAAAAGGGAGACGAGGTAAGTATATTTTTACTGGGAGAAGGGGTAGAATACGATAAATCAAGTTCCGAAAAGTTCAATGTCATAGCTCAAATTCAAACGTTTCTTAAATCGGATAAAGCAAAGATTGTAGCTTGCGGCACTTGCATGGCGATCCGAAAGCAAAAAAGCGGTAAAGAATGCCCGGCAGGCGGAATTGAAGACTTATATAATCTGATTGCCGAAAGTGATAAGGTTATAACTTTTTAACAGGAGTTTTTATGGATTTTGATTACACAGTTACAACAGAGAAACCATTCGACGAAGCATTAGCCTCCGTTGAGAGAGAAACGAAAAATGCCGGATTTCGAGTCTTGCATATCCATGATGTTACCGCCACCTTAAAAGAAAAAGGTTTTGAGATTGAACCCTTCAAGATTATCGAGATTTGCAATGCCAAAAGTGCTTATGCGGTACTTCAAGCTGATATCAAAATAGGTCTTTGTCTTCCCTGTAAGATAAACGTGTATCAAAAGAAAAGTCAAATATTCATTTCAGGAATGAGGCCAATTATCCTTCCCCAGTTTTTTCCAAACGCAGATCTTGGCAACTTACCACTTGAAGTTGATGAAATTATTAGAAGAATTATTGATAAGAGCAAGTAATCTATGAGAAAGCTATTTTTAATTCCAATTCTTTTATTTGCTTTAATGCAAACCCCCTCTTTAGCTTTAGCACAAGGCATGATGGATGGTTGGGCGGGTTTGCCATCATCGGTAACTTCCGATGATCATACCGTTCGTGAAGAACAAGAAGGGAAAGAAATCTGGGAGAAATTACAGGTAAAAGAGCTCGAATGTAAAAATCTCACCGATGAACAGTATGATTCGCTTGGTGAATACTTTATGGGTCAGTCAATCGGGAATACTCAAAGACATGCTGCAATGAATCAGATGATGATCAGCATGATGGGTGAAGAAGGAGAACGGAAGATGCATGTCACCCTGGGTAAAAGATATAGCGGGTGTGATCCTGATGCTCAAACTCCTTCAAATGGGTTAGGTTTTATGCCGATGATGTGGATGATGGGAGGAGGTGGAAATCCTATGATGGGTTATAGTGGTTGGGGTGGCTTTGGTTGGATATTTATGATAGTTTTTTGGGTTCTTATTATTCTGGGAGTTGTTGCTTTAGTTCGTTATCTTGGAAGGTCAGGACAACAGCAAGAGCATAGAACACCTCTTGATATTTTGAAAGAACGGTATGCTCGTGGGGAAATTAACAAAAAGGAGTTTGAAGAGAAAAAGAAAGATTTACGGTAAAACTTCCCTTTATGCTTTTACCTCATAAAGGTTTGCTCCAGCGTGGAGCTTCTTTATCTCCAGCCATCGTTGCTTCATCTCACCAAAGTACCGCACATCCTGTAATGTGCTCAAAAATGCGTTAAAATAATCCTGCAATGGAGGCACCCTCAGGTGTTGAGGCTCAGGGAGCCCAAGAACCTTAATTTGCCCTAATTACCGTCTGATAACCGTGAAAATACCCTATTTTTACCCTCTTTTTCACGTTTATGTTGACAAAACCGTGAAAAAAATGTATGGAAGATCGGCGTTGATGCGTTGTAGTGGTCGCAAGATAGTCATAAAGATGAGTTCTAAGTGTGCTAACATTAGGAAGCAAATTTGGATTACCATTCATAAAACGTGATTCACTTTATATAATCTTTATATGGAGACATGGGAAGGATTGAGAAATTATCCTATACAAGCTGAATTTAATCGTCGTTACCATCCTGAAGGTTACGATTTTAAAAATGGTTTTAATAGATATGTCGAATCAATTCCTCCTTACGGAGGAAAAAATTTACGACAAGTTGTAGAAACTCTATTACGCGATCGTCGAAATATAAGCGTTCTTGATCTTGGTTGCGGTGCTGGAAACGCCCTCCTTGATATGAGATTGAAATATTTTGGTAATGTGCATGGACATGGTATAACTGCCTCAGAATTTAGAAGCCCTTTAATGAAGGTTCTTCAAGACTTGCTTGGTATTAATATTATTGTTGGAGACGCTCACGAAATGGAAAGTAAATTCAACAAAGAAAGTTTTGATTTGATATTTAGTTTTTTTGGTCTTGAATATATGGATCCAGAAGTAGTTTTACCCCAAGCTGTGGATTTATTAAGTTCGGGAGGTGTAGCCATGTTAACTGGAACGAGTTTTTTAAATGCTCATTTAAAACCGAGGCTAGTAAATATCGAATCAAATCATAATAGCATCAGTTTTACTAAAAAATGATTAATATATAATTTCAGATATGAAAACTATTTTAGTTGACGCTGTAGACGCTTTTGTAATTGAGGAAAACGGAACGTTCAAGATGTTTGAGGAAATGAAAAACTTGCTTGATATGTACTCCAACAGAAAGATTATATTAACTGGGGCAAATGACGAGCGATTGAAGGAGTTCGGTTTAAATAAAATGCCCTATGAGGTTTTTACTCTAAAACATAATCCGGAAAAAACTGATCCAAGCTATTATGAGACGATGCTTAAACATTTTGGCTTGAGCAATAAGGATACCATTTATTTTGAGCATAATCCTGAGGCGGTTAAAAGCGCACAATCGGTAGGAATCATTTCGTATCACTATGATCCGGAGAAAAAGGATTTGGAAAGTCTGAAAGTTTTCTTGGACAAAAATTTGTCAATATAAATACAAGCCCATATTCCTCCCCAGCCTATAAAAAATGCGTTCAAAGTCACTAACGTTGGGGAGCAAATAATTGTTTAGATGTTAATACAATCTAAAGTAACACAATTTATGCAATATGCGTCACTCATTTGTGGATAGCTGCACTGCTGTGTATACGATTTAATAATGATAGTCTAGAAGTAATCAAGTTGAGGGCAGATACTTAACCCATTAATAACGACTAATTCTTCTCGCCTGTCACAACTTGGAATATTATGAAATATTCACGAATCATATTGACCAAACTATTAAGAGGAAGTATTTTTGATTACTTCTGGTTAGTATTGAGATCTTAAACAACTTAAAACACTGGGTTACAATTCAGATTTGAAAGGAGGTGAAACAATATGACAAACACACAAGATGCTAAAAATGAAGAAGTGAAACAAGAAGCTGTTGAAACAACTGAGAAAGATGAGAGCACAGTAATAAAGGATGCTTCTTCTGAAGTACAAGAAGATGCAAAGTAACATTTGCGTGCTATATTAACCAGCAGTGTTTTGCTATCACTGCTGGTTGAAAAAGCATTTCAAAAAATCAATACATTGTATATGAACAGCTTCTTTTGTATAATTACCTAGTAGGATGCTCACAAAAGTAAATTCTCATCTAAATACAAAAAAAGAATTCGAAACGTTTTATAACCAATTTGCAATCCGCAAATATAAAAAGGGTGAAATGCTCATTCGAGCAGACGACGACCCGCAAGGTATTTTTTGTTTAACCAAGGGGTACGCCCGGCAATATACCATATCTAAAGCAGGTTTTGAACTCACGCTACATATTCTTAAGCCAATTTCATACTTCCCTATGGTATGGGCAATTAACGGCACACCAAATATTTATTTTTTTGAGGCATTAACTGCAGTCGAAGTTGGCCGCGCGCCTCGCGATCAGGTGGTCAATTTTATTAAAGATAAACCGACAGTTATTTTTGAATTAATGAGCGAATTGCTTGAAGATTACGCTGAAACACTCACTCGAGTTGAACATTTAGTTTTCAGCGACGCACATCGAAGAGTTATTTCAGTGCTATTGTATATAGCTAAACATTTTGGAAAAGATCATAAAAGAGGCATTATTGTTCACCACCGTTTTACTCAGCAAGATATTGCAACACTTGTTGGTATAGCACGAGAGACTGCAAACAATGAAATGGTCAAACTTGAAAAAAAGGGTTTTATCACGTATATCAATCACTCTATTTTGTTTGAAAATATTCATGAATTAAACACTGAATTAACCTCAACTCACACAAAATCGTAGTCAAGTATACAGAAATATTGTTATCCAGATTACAGAAAAAACATTATATACGTTGCTGTACTTATCATAAGTCCCATTTATACTACTAATAATATATGAATGATCCAGATACTACCCAAGAGGTAACAACAATACATGAGCAGGCTCCGCAACAGGTTATTACAAAAACTATAAGACATTCAGAGCCGCAAGCAAAAGGAGAAGCTCCGCAAGGAGTTTATGAAACAAAAAAAACCATCATTAGATTTAATCAAATTATTTGGTATATTTTGGGCTTGATAGAAGTCTTACTCTTATTTAGAATTATCTTAAAAACATTGGGTGCAAACCCTTATAGTGGATTTACTAGTTTTATTTACACTCTTACCTCACCACTCGCACTTCCTTTTAGTGGAATATTGCAACCCTCAGTAACAGGCAACTCTATAATTGAGTTATCAACAATTATCGCTGGTATTGTTTATCTTTTTGTTGCATGGGGATTTATTTATCTTTTGGATCTTATTTATCCAATTACACCGAAGGATGTTGAAGCGCAAGCACAATAAATTATGTTAATCGCAATAATAGTTATACTCATTATTCTCTGGTTTCTTGGATATGCACCTATATCGAGCATTTCTATTCCAGATCTTGTTCTTTTTTCAATTAATAATCACCAAATTACCTTGTGGGATATTTTTGTACTCGCTGTCATTGTTTGGGCTATAGGTATTTTACCCCGTCCTTTTCAGATAATTGCATCTGTGCTTCTTTTATTGTGGATACTTTCAGTTCTGGGCATTTTTGCAATTGCAGGTCTTTCCAATATTCTTGTCATTGCAATTATTATTGCTCTTATTCTCTCAGTACTTCTTTAAAGTTCGATTCTATTAATTTATTGGTAATCGAAGGTAGGTGAATATATATGACAACAACAATAATCAATCCGGCACCAACAAATAATTCAACTACAAGCAGTGGTATGGGTTTTTTAATAGGCGTTATTACATTAATTGTATTTGGATTTGTTTTTTTTGTTTACGGTCTTCCGCTGATTAAACAAGGTTTAAGTGGATTAGGTAGCGGTGGAATTCAAATTACTCTACCCAAAACAATAGATGTAAATGTACAACAAGAGAAATAATCATATTTTATGATAAGATCAAATACAATATACTCAAGATTGTCTGCACTCTCGCTCCAACAAAAAGAGAGTAGCAAAGTAAGTTACTGGTTGGAAAAACTATTCTATCAGGAAAAAGAGAGAAATAGTAGGTTGCATAATGGTAGAAAAGATGATAATCAGTTATCTCACAATTCAGAGTGGCAGAATTTAAATAAAAATCATGTTAAGAAAGATGGAGATGATAAATTAACAATAAAAGACATGGTTCATAATTCTAACACCATATTAACGAGTGTCTCTTCCGTTTTTCCTTTTGACTTATTTCCAAAAACTATCAATGTTGAAGCAACTAGAATAACAATAATCACACGTCAATTATTTTCCTCACAGGTGCACAGCATTGATATCGAGGATATTTCTAGTGTATTCATAGAAACGAGTATTTTATTTGCAGCAATATCACTTATTTCAAAAACGTATGATCAGAAAAAATTTGTTGTAAATAATTTATGGAAGAATGAAGCTATTTTAATACGTAGAGTTATTGAGGGTTTAAGAATGTTTAAAAAAAATGGAATTAATATTACAAGTTTTTCAAAAATAGAGCTCCTAGGCAAACTAGAAGCACTAAGCGCAACAGAGATTGTCTTATAATTTTTTTAAAAAGAACGATTAAGTTTTATGATAACAGGTTGTTACATCTTCTACTTTGGGGAGCCAAGCTTGACGATCCTATTTCATAACGCTATAATTCAAACATGGTAGCTTCAAAAAGTACAGGGGGTTCTTCGGCAATGGAAAGCTCTAATGTTATACACAAACCTATGAAAGTCATATGGCCCGATTTGGCTATAGGACAAATTGGTTTAGTTTTTACAGGAGGTACACTTTCTATGGCTCCTGATCCAAAGACTGGCGCTTTACGACCTGCAGTTAGTGGAACAGAAATTGTGGATGCCACTGGACTACGAACTATTAGGGACCATTTTTCTGTAGAAACAATGAGGCAGCCATTTAATTTAGACAGTTCAGATTTAACGCCACCCGGTTGGGTTGCCATTAATAATGCTTTGCTGGAAGTATTAGGCGACTCTGACGGAGCAGCGGTCTTCCACGGAACAGATACATTAGCATATTCTGCTTCTGCAACGGCTATGGCTCTAGCTCATTCTCTTAGTAAACCTGTTGTATTTACTGGAGCCCAAGTCCCCTTAGGTACAGCTGGTGAAGATGCCAGTGCAAATATAACGCGTTCAGTAAAGCTTTTAGATACGTTACATCGACAGAATGCGGCAGGTGTATATGTCTATTTTGGTGATTTAGGAATTATAGGAACTCGAGCAACAAAAGTCTCCGATGTTAGATTTCAAGCATTTGAGGATGTAAGTCGTTTATCAGCCTATTTTTGTACTGCAGAAGAAATTCAACCCGCCCGACCTCCTAGAACGACTATGGATGTAGAAAGATCTAAGGCTGAATGGGCAAACGTGGTAGGAGAACCATTAGAAGCTAGATTTGCCCCAAATGGTGTACTCTCAATAGAGTTAAATCCAGGAACAACAGCAGATTCGCTTGTTTACTCTGCAGAAAATCCAAGTGTTCGCATCCTTATATTAAGATCTTTAGGAGCTGGTAATGTCCCGGCACAAGAAGATAATTCTCAATATAATATCCCCAACGCAATTGCCGAAATAACTAGCAAATTATCTAAACCAGTTATTATAGTATCCCCTATTGTTGGTGGTAGTATAAGATCTATTTACGAAGGAAATTTAAAAGCACTGAAAGCTGGAGCAATTAGCGCTGGTTCTATGTCGGCAGAAGCGGCGTGGGTAAAAGCTCTTTTATTATTAGGTCAACCAAAATTATCAGAAGGAGCATTCAATACAAGGCCAGAAGAAACAATGGATCTCTTTAGGAAAACATTTGTTTTAGATTTAGCTGGTGAAACCGGCAAACAATTTGATGCATTTAATAACTGAAAAATTTAGACAAAGTTTTCTATTAATTTTGCAAACAGGAGCAATCGTATTTGATTTAAGGATCCCGATTGTATAAATAATTCAAATCCAATTTCCGCCAGGGGGAGCCAAGCTTGACGATCGGCGTAAAAGAAGATCTGATAAGGAGGAAACCAAAATTGGGCTTGAAAAATTCAACTGATCTTGCATAATCTAATTACTAATCCCCCCTGTGAGGGCGCAAGCCATTTGCAGGGGTTTTTTTGTGTTTTTGAGCTATAATTTGTTATACCATTCCTATGACTAGAACAATTGCAGATATCAAAAAAAAAGCAATTCCAGTGCTTATTGAAGCAGGTATTTCACGATCTGCCATCTTTGGATCATACGTTCGTGGAGAACAACACAAAAATAGTGACATTGATTTACTGGTTGACTTTCCAGATGGCTTAAGTCTTTTTGATGTGGCAGAAATAAAATACAAACTGGAGGATGCGCTAGGAAAAAAAGTTGACCTTGTTAGTTACGACAGAATCAAGCCACGCCTTAAATCATACATTCTCTCTGAACAGATCAAGATTTTATGAAAAAAGATGTGCTTGTATATCTTGATGACATTATTGCAAGTAGTGAAAAGATTGCTAAATATATCAAAGATAAAAGTAGGGAGGAATTTGAGGAAGATTCAGAGCTTCAAGACGCTGTTATCAGGAGACTTTCTGTTATTGGCGAGGCAGTAAAAAGGTTATCTCAAGAATTTCGTGAACAATGTCCTGAGGTAGCATGGAAAAAAGCAACAGGAATGAGAGACATATTAATTCATCAATATGACGAAATAGAAGTTGATCAAGTGTAGCGTACTATAACAGAGGTCTTGCCGGCATTCAATAAACAAATCGAGGATCTATCTAAATCGTTGAGTAATGATTAAAAAGTGCTCAACTGTTAAATTCTATGCAGCTTAATAAACACTCATATCTATGCTTTATTGGAGCTATTGTCCTTGTAATTCTTACTTTTGCATTGGGCTTTATGGCTGGAAAAAACCAAATATCACCGACGCAATCTAGATCTATTCGACAGGAAATATCTGAAACCGTTCAAACACCAACACTCATACCTTCTCCAACACTTTTCTCAACATACACCCCTTCACAGGAAGTATCTCAACTATATACTTTTTCAGAATTTAATAAATTAGAAGATATTCTATTTGGGAAGACAAATAGTGAACAACAAGTTAGGCTCATTATTGATAGACAGCATCCTTTATCTGAAGAGGGTCATAACTTATTTATCGCACATATATATTCTGAAGTCATTTCATCAGAGTCAGTAAATAGGGAAGAGCTTATTAAGATTGCTCGATCGATATTGAGTATTGACTCAGATCCATCTTATTATGAGGAATTTAACCTTGCCTTTTTACCTTACTCGAGTAAAGATACGATTGGTTCCACTTGGGACAAATATATTGGATCGACACCTATCGCGTGGTATAACTACAGCACTATAGGAAATCTTGCTGGCTGTAGTGGAACTGAAACTATTAACATTTATTTCAATGGGATCAGATCAAGAGTAGCACCAGCAGATGAAAGTATTTGTATACCTTACTATTATTTTCATTAGTAACGAGTCCGGACTTGGTCCAGTTTTTGGAGCTAAATGGACTCGAACTTTTGAATCTTACGATTTTTGATATGTGGTTAGATAAACAATGCCTCCAAGAATGAACATAGAGCCAACTAAAGCAGTCAAACCTGGAACTTCACTAAAGAAAATAAGTCCGTACATTACTGCGCTGAGAGGTTCAAACAAGCTTAAAATACTACCCATACTTGCTTTGATTTTCCCCAGCCCATAATTCAAGAGTGCGTATCCGATAAAGACTACAGCTCCAGCACCCACAACAGGTAGCCATTCCTGTATTGTATGCGTAAACTGGAACTTATTGTCAAACAAATATATAAGCGGAAATAACCCAAGTGAACCAATAAACTGTGTCCAAAAAGTCACTATAGGAGATGAATAGAATCTTCTTAAAATGCCCGTAATGACAAAATACGAACCAAATGCTATCCCAACTATGACACCAAATACATTGCCGAGCAGGTTGCCGTAAATGTCAGATGGATTGAAAAGCAAAAATAAACCCGTAAGGCTTACTGCAATAGCAATGAGTGTACTCGGGTGAATCTTTTCTTTTAGAAATATATAGCTCAATATAACAACCCAAACAGGAGCAGTATAGAGTAGAAAGTACGTATTCGCAATGCTTGTATAGAGCACAGAAAGAGTAAATGCTGCTGCCATAGCTGAGAAACCCACTAACCCATTAAGAATAAACAACCCGTAATCTTTACTCTTTATCTTAAAAATTTCAAGCGATCCTTTATTTTTTATAAGATTGTAGATCGTGATAAAGATAAATGCGAAGAATATTCTTCCAAAAGACTGCATCATTGGCTCTATTGAAGATCCAGCATATCGTACGAAGATTCCAATACTCCCAAGAAAAATAGACCCGACTGATACAGCAACAATACCTTTCGTTTTATCACTCATTCACATAGTATATCACGCATAAAATTTTGAAACCGTCACTTCATCATGCACATTCTTTTAGCTAGGAAACATCAATCTCAAACTCGATCATCCTGTTGAGGAAAGAGTCAATCAGTCTGAGCCAAAGTGGAAGAAAAAAGAAATGATAAGTAGATATAAGCTCACCTTAGAGGTAAAATAGGAGTATGGCAGATACCAAAAGCAAAAAAGCGGTTACCGGAGGATTCACAGACGAGGAACGAACCGCGATGAAGGAGCGCGCCTTAGAGCTTAGAGCTGAAGCACGTGCGAGTAAAAACAAAGCAGAAGGTGAAAAAACAGTGCTTGCAGCAATCGCCAAAATGCCAGAACCGGATCGCTCTATGGCCAAACAGATCCACGCAATTATTAAAAAAACCGCACCAGACCTTTTCTCGAAAACTTGGTATGGAATGCCCGCATACGCCAACAAAGATGGCAAAGTTATCTGCTTCTTTCAAGCTGCAAGCAAATTTAAGTACAGATATGCAACCCTTGGTTTTCAAGAAGATGCACATATTGATGAGAGTGATATGTGGCCGACCTCATTTGCGCTGAGGAAGTTAACTGCCGTTGAGGAGGCGAGGATCGTGGCACTTGTGAAGAAAGCAGTAAGCTGAGAATCAGCTATCTCGATTAAACCTTATGATCTTTTACAGATTCTTTTACAGACTCGAAAGCATATTTATGCAGTGTTATCACTTGAGCTTTCTGCCTCAAGGACGGGGGAACAATAAATAAAACGTCTTCTTTATTGTCTAAATCAACTGTTATCCAAGCCTTATGAACATCATCCGAACAACCCCAGTCGGCGTTGGTCAAAAAATGTGAACCGGTCATTTTGAAAATTCTGACTGCCTCATCACAGGCTTGCTTAGTATTTTCATGTGAAACTTCGATTAAATATTTAGACATGTTAATAAGTATAACATTTTTTTCTTAATGTTAAGTTTTTGTATGCTCTTTTCAAATTTTCATGAAGTACACAGAAACTTGAACTCTATTCCTCGCTTGACAAACTACCATTTGTATAATACAGTATATACATGAAGATCTTGCCTAAACCTATTGAGTTTATTTGGGATAAGGGCAATATTGACAAAAATTTATTAAAACATACAGTAACAAACGAGGAAACAGAAGAATGTTTTCTGGATAAGGAGAAAGTCATTTATGAGGATGTATTTCATTCTCGAAGTGAGGAACGATATATTCTCCTTGGGAAAACAAAGTGGAAACGATTGCTATATATAATTTTTACAATGCGAAATAAAAAAATAAGAATTATTTCCGCTCGTGATATAAACAAAAAGGAGGTGTACTTATATGAAAAAAAAACTTAAACTACCAAAATTTAAAAATGAAGATGAGGAGAGGGACTTCTGGGCAAAACTGGACTTGTCGGAATATTTCGAACCAGAAGATTTTGTACCCGTAAGCTTTCCAAACCTGAAACCGTCGTCACGTCCAATATCGATTCGCATTCCTAATTATTTACTTAATCGGGTTAAGGAAAGGGCGAATGAGCTAAACATACCCTATCAGTCGCTTATTAAACAGTATATTCAAAAGGGAATTATTGTATCAAAATAGGTTTTTACAACCCTCGGGGTTGGAAAATGCCAATCCTTATAAAGTTGAATGAGGAAGTAGTTTAGGAGTGAATTTTAATTAGTATCGATACTTGATTATTATCCAACATCTGTCATGTCCCATCTGATAGGAACTGTAAAAGGGTCACTATGTAATGTAGCAACATATAATCTTTCATCATCTTCTGCAATTCTGACTTCAAGATCACCTTGGCGTCTTACAAAATCAGCAACTATTCTATCTGGAGATGGTATTTCAATAAGTGCTGTAGGATTTGACCAATCAGAATTTATTACCAACTCAGGCATATTTCCTTCTGGCGTAGCTGATACTTCAGCCAATCTAAATACTTTTCCAGAACCATCATAACGGCATCTTACAAATACTGGATTTTCACTTCTTAACCCAGGTCGACTAGTTGTTATTCTTTTGCGCATGGCGTTTCCATCTATTTGCCAGATAACAGTTGGCAATATCCCTCTTCCATGATCAATTACTAACTTTGCAGTAAATCCATCATCCGCTTCTTCATCTTTGAGGCGAATAAGTCTTTTTGCATCGTCATCTAATAAATATACTGGATCAACTAATTCTGCAAGTAAGTCTCTTGGCCATTGCTGAGGAAAATGTCTATCCGCAAATCTTCGAAGCTGATATGTGATTGGACCAGATGATGAAAAGGTGTTTTCTAATGTTGCACCCTTTTCTATTCTTGTTGTCATATGGTTCTAAACTATAGCATATGAATGATTATTTTGCAATGTGAAATTAAAAAAATATATTCTTGATATAATTTCCTTATGGAGACAGTCAAACTAGTAGTTTTTGTTCCTGTGACTCATACACACGTTGTGAGAGAAGCCATGGGAAAAGCCGGTGCAGGGCAAGTAGGTGATTATAAATACTGTAGTTTTTCAGTGAAAGGGACTGGAAGATATATACCACTTGAAACAGCACATCCATATAAAGGTGAAATAGGTAAATTAGAAGAAATAGAAGAAGAGCGTATAGAAACAGTCTGTTATAAAAAAGATTTGGAGAAAATAATATCGGCGATAAAAAAAGTTCATCCTTATGAAGAGGTAGCACTTGATGTGTATCCTTTAGTCTTAAATCCCCACGAAACTACATATAAAAAATAAGTTTAGACTTGATAATCTTCAAGATTAGAAGACTGCTGATTTTCCTCTTCGATTATAAATTAACTTGATTTCAGTTTTCACTTGAATTACACTGCTTATTAGAATGCCGGATGATGAACAATCGCTTGGAGCAGGTGGTCGAATTTCGTTGCAGGAACCTGTATTACCCGATCCTAACACGGATGTTATTGGCAGTATATCTTTTAAGGCATTCCAAATACCAGACCCCTCTGCTCAAATTCAACTAGATGAAGGAAATGGTAAAACCACGATCACGTCGGTGCAAACAGCAGATGGTGATACAAATATTACTTTAGCATTTAGTCCCACAGAGGGATCTGTGCCCTTAGCAGGACAGCCATTTGTCCTTCACAGTAAAAGAGAGTTAACATACGATGGTCTTAGACCTCAGCAATCTCCAGATCCAGAACCCTATTTCTATGGAACATTAAATACTGCACAACAAGCAACAGTCAATGCTGTTGGTGCGGTTGGAAGAGACTTCATTTTTACTCATCCTGATGATTATTCGCAATCAATGTTACCGCGTGTTGATGGTGAAAGAGGAGTTATTGCGCTTCCCCCAGTGAGTCGAAGCGGCATGCTAGGAGATTCGAAGCCTATGCATGAGGTTTTTGCACTTTGTGATGGTACCTTAGTAGTCACTTTATTGGAAAATGCAGGCTATCCGAACGGATCAGTTATTATAGATGCTTCACCCGCATGGGATGGGAAATTAGTTCCTTTAACCTATGCTGTACAGAGAGGAGATAGAGAACCAACTATTGTTCAATATTATGCGTTAGCTTCATACAGTTCTCTTTATCAATCAGCCACTGCTGTAATTCAAGTGGCTAAACCTTCAACGAGAGTTCAGCTAGGTTTACCTATCAATCAAAAAGACCCATCAAGCCTAACGGATGAAGATGCTGATGTTGTGTTGCGATCAGTTAAAGCATGTGAGTCTGATCATAATCGTAAAGCTTGGAGACAGCTTTTAGAAACACACCAGCTTCCTGATTCAGTACAACAAGCTATTGAAGAAGGCTTAGCAGATTCGCGCATATAAAGATTGGTTACCAGATATTTATAGGATTAACCTCAGATAGTTTACGAATACTTTTCAGTGTACCCGTCTTTTTATTTTATGTATAATCAATGTTGCATTTAATTTTGTGATTCGATGATGAATAAATTAAAAATTGAGAGGAGGTGATTGTGAATGTTAGATGATGCTACAAAACAAAAAATAAGAGAACACATTGCAACACACCACGATGGATTTCCTACAACAAAAGCAAAATTAGTAGAGGCTTGTAACGATATGTCCGATTTCTCAGAAGATGATAAAAAATGGTTTATGGATACGCTTCCTGATGGTGATTACAATTCAGCCGAGGAAGTAACAACCGCTTTAGGCCTTTAGGTTGTGCAGGTAAAAAATTATTCTTTGGTAACGCTTCCGCTTTCTGGAAGTTGAATTGGTGATGATCCAGCAGTATTTGGTAATTGTATTGATGCAGCAGTCCTCGCTATAATTTCATCTATACCATTAATTGCCTCATCTCGAGTAACACCGCTGTCTTTCATAATCGCTACAATCAATCCTTCAACTCCTTCATGTGCTTGAGCGTCATGTGCTAGTCTTTCAAATGGAGTCATTTTATCAAGTTCAGCTTGATGTTTATCCATTTCGCCTCTCACAAATTGTCTTTGGTCCGCACTTGCTCTGAGAAGCATTGCACCTGTGATAACAATACCATGTCTTTTCAGCTCATCTAGTGCTTTGTTAATAAACGCCTGGGTTCTTGGGTTTTTTTTATCAGTCCATAGACTTCCGTCTGCCAACTCCTCCATCAAATCGGGTACCAGTAAAGCAATACGGTCATGAAGTATGAGAAATGAGGCAATACCATCAACTACGAGACTTGGTGGCATAACGTCTAACGATCTAGATCCCAAATCAATGGGTTTTGAGGGTCCTTCTTGAAGACCTTCATCTCCTACCATATAAACATTGTAGCAAATAAAACATGTATAATTTCTGCATGGATACACAGCATCATACGCTTCGTTGTGCTGCTTATGCTTTTGTTATTAAAGAACATAAGATTCTCCTTATATTAAGAAAAAACACGGGGTGGATGGATGGTAAATACGGACTTCCAGCAGGTCATCTGGAAAAAGATGAGACCATAAAAGACGCTTTGATACGAGAGGTGCAAGAAGAAATTGGTCTGAAGATACGGTCTACCGATTTAACTTTCTATCATGTTATGCACAGGCATGAAAAAGCCATTGGTAATTTTGAATACATCGATTTTTTCTTCAAACTAGAATATTGGCAAGAGGAGCCCATAAATAACGAGCCTGAAAAAGCCGAACATATCAAATGGTTTGATTTGGACTCTTTGCCTGAAAATATTATCCCAAACGTAGAAGCGGCAATTAAGAATTATAGAGGAAAACTAGTATTTTCAGAATTTAGTTAGCTCCTTTTTTTCTCCCTGCTACGCGCCTTTCTGTTAGTGTAAGAAATTTTTTCCGTAATCTTAAGCTCTTTGGAGTCACTTCTAAAAGCTCGTCATCACCAATCAAATCAAGATACTGCTCCAGACTTAATAGTGTTGCAGGTTCTAGAATATCCTTTACTCCTTCACCGGATGATCTGTTATTCGTGAGTTTTTTTGCTTTACACACATTAATTTCAATATCTTTATCAGATGAGTTTAATCCCACCACCATACCTTCATACACTTTCACTCCAGGTCCATAAAAGAGCGTTCCACGCTGTTGGGCATTTGCTAATCCATATGTTAAGGTCACACCATTTTCGCTGGCGATTAATGCACCATTTCTTACGCTATCTTTATAAGTTCCTAAAGGTTCATAACCGAGTAGATAACTATTTATTGTTGCTGTGCCTCGGGTAGTGGTCATTAAAATAGATCGTATTCCGATAAGATTGCGACTGGAGATTTTATAAATCAACCGTATTCCATCATGATTAGTAGGATGCATATTAATGAGTTTTCCTTTTCTTTTGCCAATTTCCTCAGCAATATTTCCTAAATATTCTTTATTAATATCTATGGTTATTTCTTCAAATGGTTCGCATGTCACACCATCGATTTCTTTATATATTACCTGTTGTTTAGAAATTTCAAGCTCAAAACCTTCCCGTTTCATTGTTTCAATAAGTATGGCTAAATGGAGCTCACCCCGGCCATAAACCGTATAGGAATTTGATGATGCATTATCGGATAATCGGAGTCCCATGTTTGTCTCAAGTTCTTTTTCAAGTCGCTCTTTAATTTGTCGCGATGTAAAAAAAGTGCCTTCACGCCCAGCAAAAGGACTTGTGTTGGGGCCTATTTTTATTTTGATAATTGGTTCTTCAACGTGTATTGGTGGCAATTTTTCTGGTTTTTCAGGATCGGTAACTGTTTGTCCTATTGTTAACTCAGGAATTCCAGCAAGCGCAATGATATCACCAGCATATGCTTCGGAGACTTCTTTCTTTTTTAAACCAATACTTGTAAATATTTTTGTAGCAACATAATTTTTTTCTGAAGTATCACCATTTAGTAGTCTGATTTTATCTCCTTTCTTCAAAGTGCCGCGATTGATTTTTCCAATACAAAGTTTTCCTACATACGGATCAAAGTCTAAAGTTGATATGAGCATTTGAAAAGGTTCCTGTATGTTGGTATTACTATTTGGTATTTCTGCCACAATTGTTTCAAAGAGTGGATCTAAATTTCCGGTTAGTTCGGGAGTGTAATGATCCGGTAATTCGTAGAAAGCTTTTCCATGACGTCCTACACCATATAAAATTTTGAAATTTAAAGCATCTTCATGCTCGGCAAGTTCTAAAAATAAATTTTCAACTTCGTGTTTAACTTCCAGTGGTCGTGCATCCTTCTTATCAATTTTGTTAATAAATAAAATTACTTTTAACTTTGCTTCAATAGCCTTTTTTAGCACAAATCTTGTTTGTGGTAAAGGTCCTTCAGCCGCATCAACCAGGAGTAAAGCACCACTTGCCATATTTAATACTCTCTCGACTTCACTACCAAAATCAGCATGACCTGGAGTATCAATGATATTTATCTTTTCATTTTTATAAGAAACCGAAGTATTTTTTGCTAGTATAGTGATACCTTTTTCGCGCTCTAAATCATTGGTATCCATAAGTAACTCTTGGGTCATTTCTTTCTGATTGTCGCGAAAAGAATCGGTTTGTTTTAAAATACCGTCTACTAAGGTAGTTTTACCGTGGTCGACATGGGCAATAATGGCAATATTTCTGATGTTCATAATAAATACTTAAATATCTCAAAGAAGCACATATTATATCAGGTAATACTAAAATAAGCCATCCTACTCTATATGATTCTTGATTTTTGGAAAATGCTTTGATACTATTATTTTTAGTATGAATCAAACAACAGAACCAAAAAACGATGGTTATGCAAAAAGACCTTTATGGCAGTGGGTAGTTGTTTATGCTGTAATCGGAGGAATTATCTACGCAGGTATTTATTATTTCTTTTTAGCTAAAAAGGGTGGATATAATGAGACAGTCTCTACAACCCCTACCCAAACAGCAGAAACAACCCAACAAGCTCCAGCTACGATCACATATAGCTCGTCTGGATTCTCACCTTCAACAGTTACAGTAAAAAGCGGTGGAACAATTACGTGGATAAACACAAGCGATAAGGAAGTTCAGATTGGCGCTAACCCTCACCCTGCTCATTCAGGTAATCGGGAAGTTTCAGGAGGAGAATTCACTTTGAATTTACAGCCTGGTGAGGAAAAGAGCGTTGTTGTATCAAAAGTCGGTACTTTTGGTTTCCATAATCATGGTAATTCTTTAGAAGAGGGAACGATTGTAGTGGAATAATTTTACTGCCAAAAAATTTATTTAGTGCTTTTTCCTGCGATTTCCCAAAATTTCCAGAAAAGTTGTAGCTGCGTTTCAGCATATGTAGCATTCACAATCTCTAATCCAACTTCTTCTCCATCGAACCAGTTTATTATAGCAACTGTTTGATTAAAAACAGCGATATGTTGTTTGATTTTTAATACTTTTGGTGAAATATATCGAGATTTGTAAAACTTTCCCCAATTTTTAACATCAGTGTACCAATAGTCATTTTGATCTGTTTCATTTTCAACTTCGTATAAGGTGATTTTTCGATCAACTTGTGTTTGACGGATTTTTTCTGCATATTTTTTCCCCACAATATCGTTTCTGTTTCTATAACTAAATGCTACAATATCTCTTTTTGCAGAAAGTTGATTCCAAAGCATTTGGCGTAATCCTTCTTGACCTCGATAGTGTTTGATCTCAAATTCATTTCTTGTGTATGACGAAAGATTACTTAATTGACTTATGAGAAGTGGTAGCGTTTGTATTTTTGTGTCGAGCTTCTCTTTCTCTTCTTGCAAAATTAATGCGAATGATTGGGGATCCACAGCTTGAAGCTTTTTACCCCATCGTGCATAAAGATCTTGAATAAGCCGCATTTTTGTCAATTTTTCGACACTACGGTATATTTTTGATCGATCTATGTTTAACGCTCGTGATAATTCGAGAGGGGTTTGTTTTCCGTTTTGGAGCAAGTGAAAATATATAAGAGCTTCGACCTCATCGAGTCCGAATTCCTGTATTTGTGTTAAATAATTTTGTTTGTTCATATAAACAATCAACGATTTTACAAGTAATTATACCACAGATATAATATAAATGCTAGTTTTTAAAATGTTTGTTTAAACGAACAATGAAATTAAAAAAAATCTTGTGTCTTAATTATAAGGGTAACGAGTTTGAAGATAGCTATTGGAAAGAACTCAATGCTTTTGGCGCAAAAAGAGTATTGGTCGTAGAAGCTGATGCTAAAAATCATATCGATGCGGATGCTTTACTAGTTAAACTCGGAGCAAAAATTGACAGAAAATTAATTGATAATTTTTCTCATCTCAAATATATAGGCATGTTGGGAACAGGTTATGGGGGTATAGATGTCAAGTATGCTGCTTTAAAAAATATCACCGTTACAAATATTGCTGATTATGCAATTGAAGGGGTCGCTGAATTTACTATTGCAATTCTCCTTGAGTATTTAAGGTCAGTTGCACAAGCAAAGGCTCAAGCAAAACAAGGAAATTTTTCTGATAATTTTAGTGGAATAGAAATAAAAGGTAAGACTTTTGGTGTTATTGGTTTAGGACATATTGGTGCACGAACAGCAGAACTTGCTCAAGCATTTGGAGCACATGTAATTTATTGGTCAAAAAATCGTAAAAAGGAAATAGAACAAAAAGGTATAAAGTTTTCAGATAATCTGTTTTCTCAAGCAAATATTATAACCATTAATCTTGCTCTCAATCCTGAAACCGAAAATTTTCTGAATGCAGATCGTATTGCATCTATAAAAAAAGGAGCAATTGTCATAAACCCGAGTCCTATGGAGTTGTTAGATTTTCATGCCCTAATTAGTCGATTGAAAAAAGGTGATATTACTTTTATGCTAGACCATAGTGATGAAATGACAAAGGAGCAACTTGAAGCTTTAAAACCGTTTGATAACTGTATTATTTATCCACCTATTGCTTATCTTACTGCTGAAGCGAGTAAACGTAAAAAACGTATTTACATCGATAATCTCAAAAATTTCATAGTTGGCAAACCTACTAATAAGGTTAGTTAACTGATTCATATATCCTACTTACTCTTATTTCCGCCGAAGTTTTATTCTGATTATAAATGCTCCAATGCCAAGTAAAGTAAGTACGAAAGCTATCATTAATAAAATATTACGTTTATTCCCTCGGGTGAGTTCTAAATTTACCTCTTTAGCACCATTTAAATCAACATTTTGAGTAATGGTTTTACCACCATATTCTATGGTTACTGCCTGAACCCCTAAATCAAAAAGTGTGAAGAAAATTCTTCCAGTTTTATCAGTGAGTCCTTCTTTACCTGCTAACTTAACCTTTGCTCCTTCAATAGGTTTATTATCTTTTGTGATGCTCAGTGCAAGGTCATATGCCTTTCTGTTTTTTTTAAGCTCGCTATTTTTCTCTTCCTCAGGACTTTGTGTTGTCGAGATAGTATTACCATAATATTTCGTCTTTTGTTGTGTCGTAGAAGTGGTAGAAGTTCCACCACTACTTGAATTTGATGAAGATGATGAGCTTGAGGAACTTGATGACGAACTCGATGAACTCGATGAAGAGGTCGTTGTAGGAACTGTTGTTGGTGTAGGTGTAGGAGTTCGTGTTGGTATTGGAGTGGGTGTTGACTGAGTAGTATTTACTGTTATTGTACCTGTTTCATCGGTAAACCCTTCGTTATGATATCCATAAGTACCTATTGATGAAAAAGTAAGCGATCCATCTCCTCCCGGTGATATGTCTGAGAGATTAAGACTTGAAAAATCATCATGAGTATCATGAGGATCCGATCGTATTTCAAGAATTGTATTAGATAGATTTATCCATTTTACCGAATCTCCAGTTCCAATTGTTAATGAGGATGTATCAAAACCAGTTTCAGAATAGATGACTTCATATGTATAACTCAATATATCTCGAGGAGTAGTAAGAATTATGAGGAGTAGACACGTAGGAATTAGTGTTCGAGAGACCCAACGTTTAAGCATAGCATTATTGAAATTATAGGAGTATATGCTGAAATAATAAACTATTTCAATGCAAGGTTCAAATATGATGTTAAAAAGCATTGACCAGATTTATTTATAGATATACAATGTTTCTGTTTATGAAATTGTCTCTGATATTATTCTGTGGTTTTCTTTTTTTTACGATCGTTCCCCATGCTTATGGTATTGCAACACATGATCTTTCAACTACATCGGAATACAATATTCGAGTAGATGGAGCTGGAGCTTCTCAAAGTCTCTCTTTGGCAACCCGACATAGGACAACTGATATTGACAGAGATGGAGTAAAAGAATTACTCATAGGCGGTCTAGCACCGAGCAGTGATACGAGCTATATTTATGCTGTTCCTGTAAACCTATTAGATGAGGTTGCAAGCTCCGGTCAAACACTTGATTTAGGTGATACGAGCAATTATTTAGTTAGATTTTCCATAGGGAATTATCGATCGATTAATTACGGATATGTGACAGACGACATTGATGGAGATGGGTATGAGGATATAATGTTTACTATCTGGAGTGGTGATGTTGGAGGTACAGATAGAGGATCGATTTATATCGTATATTCTGATATGCTCACGAGCATCTCAGGTACGGGTAATACTTATAGTCTTGATAGTTCTGGTAAATGGAACATTAGATTTGATGGAGAATTTAATCTCAAGCGTCTTGCGAGCATGATCCAATCTGTAGATGTTGATAATGATGGTAATAAAGACCTGATTTTTTCGGCAGCTGCAACAGCCCCAACATATACCTATATTGTCTCATCCGATATATTTGGCGGAATCTCCAAGACAAGCACGGGAAATGTCTTTTCCATGACATCTTCATCCAGCTATACAGTGCGCATTACAGATGCATATGTTCCAACAGGCAGCTTATATGATGATCTTGCAGATCTTGACGATGATGGGTATCCTGAGCTTGCGCTGGTTCGCAATCTGACGATTGATAGTATTGGAGGTAGGGGAGTTACTTTTATCATCAGAGGAAGTCTTCTGAAAGATTTTACGGGAACGGGAGATACACTTGACCTTTCAACAAGCACAAACTACTGGTTTAGGATTATAGGACCTGCTGTTACCAATGCTTACTGTTTTTACCCTTTCCTACAGGAGAGCTATAACTCATTCGGGGACACTATTCTTATGAATTGTCTTTTTGGAGGAGACTATAACAACGCTCCGGATTCAGGAGGATATTATATTATCGGAGAAAATATTTTTTCAGATATAGTAGATGGAACAGATATAGATTTAAGTAATAGTACAAGTTACTCTGTCCGTCTTGATGGTCCGGATTCAGGAGGTCGGTGGTATACACTATCCGGACATATAAATGACCATAATGGAGACGGCTATACGGACATTCTTGCTCTTACATATAATTCCACAGACTTAACGACTACGACATATGTTGTTTCTGGAAAAAGCTTAGATACTCTTACCTCAGGAAGCAGTGTAGATTTAATCAGCAATCGTACCCCTCTGCTCGCAAGCTGGACGATCCCGTCAGGAGGAACCGGAAGTTTTATGTATGACTTTAATGGGGATGGAAGGGTTGACATCTTTCTTAATGCCCCGACATCAGACTTTAACTCACGAACCAATTCAGGTTCAATGTATATTGTGCATAATTTTCCTCATACCCTTTCTGTGACGGATACGAGCTTGTCAACTTCAAGCAGTCAGCAAATCATTACAGGGAGCGTGACAGCATCAAGTCCTATAACAACTATTGCTGGTGTGGAATATAATATCGATTCAAATGCCCCTGGGGCGACATGGTCAGATTGCGATGCAGTGGATGGGTCTTTTAATTCAGTATCAGAAGAATTTAGTTGTACTGTGACTGGGCTTACCAACGGCACGAGAACAGTATATATGCGTGCGCGAGATGAAAATTCATCTTATACCATTCAAGCGAACTACGGTTCGGCAACAGTTATAGTATCAATTCCTTCAACGTCGTCATCGGGAACATCTTCGTCACAAAGTTCATCTAATCCTCAAATTGTGAAAAATGGAGGAGGAGCATTTTATTCTGTTACATCAGGTGGTTTAGAGCAAAAAATTATAGCTGTTATAGAACCTGGAACAATGATATTTGACGCGTATTTCAGTGCTTCTCCACAGTCTAGTGCGAATCTACCAACCTTAACTTCTTCGACTTCTCAAGGTAATAGTTTAACTGCCGGCCCCTCAGAGAAGCCAGTTATTGGGGTAAAAAATTTTGGAAGGATTGACTGGCAGATAGGAAATATTTATGAGGTATGGTTCAAAGATTTCTATAATGGAGCCAAAATATTACCTAAAATTCAATCAAAGCCATCAATTGTAGCGTTATCGTTTAAGAATGCTGACCTCATCATCTCGGGAAAACCTGGAGAAATATTTGATACTAAGTACTTAAGATTAGCACATTCTGAGGATGGTGTTACCTGGAGGATTCTATCAACATCAGTAGTTGATACAGTAAATAAAACTGTTGCTGCACTTCATAAAGTAGGAGGCTATTACATGATAGTTGCCGGAGGTCCCCAGGCAGCGAGGCAGTCTGCAATTAATTCCGCATCGGTCCGGGGAGTAAAATCACATGAAGAATTTGAAGAAATTGAGCAGGATGATCAACCTAATGAAGTGATTGAGCTAGAACTTGCTTTACCTCAAGACTCTAATCATATACAGAATATTATTGAGTCTATTAGTGATCTTTTTCGCCTTGGCCAGTAGTATTTACTACAATATAGTTTTGTGTGCTTCTAATTTCTTGTTATAATCCAATTAATGTTATCTACAGGTATATTTTTTGGACTCGTATCAATGATTGGTTTTGGTATTAATAATGCCATGGCCCAATCAATCTCAAAAAAATACGGAAGTTTGGGAGCAATAATCTATCGTAATGCAATTATTGTGATGCTGCTTTTTATTACGACATTATTTTATTATTCTGGAAATAAATTTCCTCTATACCACATATTATTTTCCGTTGGGATTGCTTTCGTTGGTTATGTATCGCTCGTTTCGTTTATGCATGCAGTAAAAATTGGAAAGATTGGAGTTGTTGTGCCCATAGCAAATTCTTCTTCCATTTTTACTGTTCTATTTGCAGTGCTATTCTTTTCTGAAATTCTAACTTTAAATAAGTTAATCGCTATTGCGATCATAATTACAGGAGTCGTTTTAATATCAGTAAATATTAAAGATTTTAAGAGATCAGAACTATTTGTACTATCAAGCGGGATTCCATATGCGTTTCTTACGATGATTTTATGGGGATTAGTATTTGCTCTTTTCCGTATACCTGTTAAATCGCTTGGTCCATTTTTTACAACTCTCATTATTGAATTAAGTATACTTATTTTTTCGTGTGTTCATTTATTTTTGATAAAGAAAGAATCATTGAAAAAACCTGTAAAATCCATGATCCCTTCTCTTTTAATGTTTGGATTATTTGGCTACCTTGGATCATTGTTTTTTAATCTTGGAATACAGGTGGCTGAAGTGAGTATAGTTGCCCCCATTGCGTTTTCTGCACCTGCGATATCTGTACTATATGCTCGACTTGTGTACAAAGAGAAATTGCTCTTGAGGCAATATATTGCTGTTGTTTGTATTATTTTTGGGATTATTTTCATGTCTGCTATATAAGTTTTTTATAGTGTACAATTAAAGCTATGGCAAAAAGAGCTACTGGGGTGGGGAAAATGAGAAAAACCCACTCACACAAAACCAAGAAAAGGCTTGCAATCAAACGTGAAATGCTCGCGCAAAAAGCTAAAAAGCGACGACATAGATAGGCAATAGATAGAATATGTTTAAGAACTTAACGGATTTTACATACAAGAGAAATAGGAAAGAAGCGATTGGTTTTTACATTGCCTATTTTATTTTGATTGTATTACTTGGCGGTCTTTCTGGTGGTATAGTTGGTTTGATTATTAATCAGCAAGATAGCTATGCGGTTGGTTTTAGAGTGGGAAATATTGTAGCGATTATCTCTACTCTCGTTTTTTCTTCTGTAATATTAAAACAGAAAAATCTTACAAACAATTTTAAATATATTGTATTAATTCCGTTATCTGGTCTCCTTGCATATTTTGGAGGTGCTCTCTTGGGTTTAATTTTTGTTACCTATCTTACTACACGAGACAATCAAGTAAATTTAGTAGCAACTTCTGGTAAAACAGAGTCTCCTCAGCCATTTGCAAAGATATTTAAGTCTAGTTAAGATTTATAATCTTTTGAGTGTTTTAGCTACGTGATTCCACAAAAATTCAAACATTTGTATATACGATTTGACAAGTAGATCGTCTCTTATCTCTATGCCATATTGATCACTATCTGTTTTTAAACTACACACAGTAAGAATATCTTTATATATGAGAATCATTCGATCAAATTTAATCTTTTTTTCATCTAATGTTTTAGCCTCTACATTTTCTTCTAAAAAATTAGGAATATCAGACCATGTAAGTGGGGCAGGTTTATTAAAGATTATTTTATTGTGCATGTTCAAATTTCGAAATTCTTCTCGCCACTTTTCAGCAAAATCTCTGTCAGTCACGTGCTCAAGTTGTCCTGGGCTAAAACCAATCACAAGATCTGCTTTTGAAATAATTATGTTCCAAAGAAGCTGTTTGATTCCTGCTTGGCCTTTATAGATATTGATTGTTTTTTGTGTATTTTTTGCAACCTCAAATTCTTTGATGCTTTCGCTAAATGTATCCAAATTTTGAGTAAGAAATTGAAGTTTTTCGTTTTTTTCCTCCAAAATCAGTCTCAGTATCTTAGGGTTGCTAATTCTATAGAAAGTAGATTTGCCAACTTTTTTTGAAATAACATAGCCATTGTCGATGAGACGCTCTAGTTCAAGATATATTGAGCTTCGTGGTAGTTGAATCCTTTTGTGTATGTGAACAACTGTGGATTCAGGATATGTTGCTAGATCAAGATAAATCTTAACTTGTTTTTTAGATAAGCCAAGCTTGGTTAAATAGTCGATTGGTGTCATCATGTGTCAACAATTATGACATCAGTTTGGCCTCTTGTCAAGTGCTTGATATAATGCTCCCATATGAATAATTATAAGAAAATTGGCATTATTGGTGGTCAAGGTCCAGCCTCAACTATAGCGTTTTATGATCTTATTGTAAAATATTTTCAGGATAATTTTGGAGCCAGACATGTAGCAGATTACCCTCCTATGATTATTTATAGCGTGCCAACTCCAAGCCTGGTTGAAGGGGTTGAAAACGAAGAAAAAACATTCTATTTAATCGCTGATGCTATTTATGGACTGGAGCGAGAGGGGGCTGATTTTGTGATTATTACGTGTATTTCACTCCAGTATTTTATCGAAAAACTACAACCTTTAGTAAAAATTCCAATTATTCCTATCACCCCAATACTGGCAGAATATGCAAAAAATAGAAGATATAAAACTCTCGGTATCCTTGCTACAGAGGCTACCTTAGAGAAAAAAGTTTGTCATACGCTTTTTGAAAAAGAGAAGATTAATTTAATTAGGCCTAAAAAGTCTGACCAGAATGAAGTAGGTGAGGTGATTTTAGACGTGATTGGTGGCAGAATTACTCTTAGGGATTCTGAGATAGTAAAGAAGGTAATCGGAAATTTACAAAAAAATGGAGCTGAAGCTATTTTACTTGCTTGTACTGAGTTGCCATTAGTTTTAAAACAGTCCGACGTATATATACCCTTAATCAACTGTAATGAATTGTATCCCAAGGCAGTTGCCGAATATGCGTGTGGAAGGATTCGGTTATGAATTAAGTATTATAATTACACTAGTAATATAGTTAAAATGAAAACCAAGGTTGAAACCACTAAAGCTCCTCAGGCAGGAACGAGTCCTCATTCGCAGGCAATTATTGCAAATAAATTTGTTTTCACACAAGGATGCATTTGTTTGACTCCAGAAGGCCAACTCCTTGAAGGAACTATAAAAGAACAAACACACCAGATCATGAAAAATCTTCAAGCGATTCTGGAAGCTGCTGGAACATCTTTTGCCAATGTGGTTAAAACGACAATTTATGTTACAGATATATCAGCTTACAGTGAGATTAATGAAGTGTATGGAAGTTATTTTTCTGCTCCATATCCTGCAAGAGAAACTGTTTGTGTCAAAGAACTCCCCCTTGGGGTAAAAGTTGAAATAAGCATGATTGCTGTTAAAGACTAAAACAAGAAGGATTATGAGATTTTATACTTCGAAGGGAAAAAATAAAGAGATGGTTGCATTTAGTGATCGAGAATGGTCTATTGCTGACAAAAATCATTTCGGGAAATCGGGAAGATGGATAGAAGATGTTCATTATATTCGTGCCGTTGATGATAACGTTATTTTGGGCATATTACATTATTGTATAAAAGCAGGAGTAATGGAGATAGTATCTATCGTCGTGAGCCACTCAATGCATCGACAAGGCATTGGAAGAGCTCTTATTGAAAAAGCAGAAAAAATAGCAAAGCAAAAAGGAGTACACAAAATATTTTTAACCACTGGAGTAGGTTGGGATGCTATCAATTTCTATGAAAAACTTGGATATCAAAATACCGGAGAATTAAAAAAACATTATTTAATGCAAGATTGGCTTATTTTTAGCAAAGAACTAAAATAAAAATAAGCTAGCAGTAATTCTAGAATTTTTTTACTAAAAATTACTGCTAGACTTATTATTACGATTCGAGATTAATATTTGTTTCTGCGGCCACCACCAAAACGGTTTTCATTTCTTCTAAAACCTCCATTATTTTCACGTGGTTTTGCAACATTCACCACAATTGATCTACCATCGATTTCTTTTCCACTCATTTCCAATGCTTTTTGAGCATCGTTTGCATTTGTAAAGGTTACAAATCCAAAACCTTTTGATTTACCGGTATCTCTATCATTGATGATGATTGCTTCTTTTATCTCGCCATATTGAGCAAAGAGTTCTTTCAAACTTTCGCTTGTAACTGACCATGGGAGTCCGCCTACAAATAGTTTATTTTGATCCATATTTTCTCACCTACCTTCCATATTTTGAGTAAGAAACCTAATTAGTTTGCCTTACAATGTGTAAATGTGTATTTTCGAAAGGGACCAGAATGTCTTGAGGAATGATTGTATCTTCATTTTTGGAAATGAGATATTTTATGACATCTCCTGCAACATTTTGTGAATCACCTATAACCGGAAAATGATGTATATCAATTCCCGGGCAATCGTTAACTTCTATTACATATGATTTCTTTGTCTGATTATCATACATTATATCAACCCCGCAAAATTCCATACCAAGTACTTGCGCCGCTTTTATGGCTAAAGCTTTAGAATCTGGGTTTATAGTGCGTGTGACATCCCTGCTTATTCCGCCAGCACTGATATTGGCATTTTGTTTTAGAAAAACAGTTCTTTTTTGTCTAATAATACTTTGTAGCGTAAGACCGTTTTTTTTAAGAGTTCTTGATAACTCGAAATTTATACGTATTTTGCACATTGGTTTTTCGTATTTTTTACCAATTAAAGGATTTGTATTAAATTTCCTAATAAGTTCCTTTATGGTACTTCGTCCATCACCAATAACATGAGCAGGAATCCTTTTTGTAACGGCCGAAATCATATCACCAATCACGAGAATTCTATAATCAGTGCCTTGTATATGTTCCTCAATAAGAATATTATCATGAGGTTTTTTTGAGAAATCATGGAGAACTTGATCAAGCTCTTGAGATGTCTCTATATTTGCATAGACTTCATTGCCATGGGCTCCAGAAATTGGTTTTATAACACAGGGGAAAATATTTCGTTTTACGATAAGTTTTCGTGCTTTTGTTATAGACGAAACCAACCAGCTTTTAGGTGTTGAAATTTTATTCTGTTTAAATATTTTCTTTGATAGAAATTTGTTGTTTGCTATTATGCATGAGCTTTGAGGATTGATAGGCATATTTGTTCCTTTAATAAAGATTTTTTTATGTCCGATTACAACCGAAAATAGATTAAATCGAGTTGATTCAATTTTTACCTCAAGGCCTTGTGCAAGAGCCGCCTGATATATGAGTTGTGTGCTCGTTGAACGAAGCACGCGTTTTTTTACCATATGAATTGGGGGATACGAAGATAGAGGTTATGATCTTGAAGAAAAATATCCTAGAATCTTAATATCTACGCATATTATACCATAGTAAGTATGTTTATGTTCTTTTTGTTACAATAACTTACATAATCGCGAGGTAAGATTAAAGCTTCTCAATAATCGAATATGCATATCCAAACTCAAGATGGCTTCATATTAGATGCTGTTTATAACAAAGTTAATGATTCTCATACTGCTATAGTTTTTGCACACGGCATGACTGTAGATAAAGAAAATGAAGGTATTTTTGTACGCGCCGAGGATGAACTAAATAATGCTGGATATTCAACATTTCGATTTGATTTTAGAGCGCATGGAGCAAGTTCAGGGAATTCTATAACTGATTTTACTATCTCTGGGGAGCTCCAGGATATGCGTGATGTAATGACCTTTTTAAAAAACGAAAAAAATGAGAGGATTGGATTAGCAGCAGCAAGTTTTGGAGGCAGTATAGCTGCGCTATATACATCAGATAATCTTGAAAAAATTGACGCCTTACTACTGGCTAATCCTGTTATGAACTACAGGCATGCATTTTTAGAACCCATAACACCGTGGGGAAAGCAGTATTTCAGCAACCTTCCTGCTCGTTTAGAGAAAGATGGTTTTATCAAGGTGGGCTCTCACGATTTTGCACTTGGCAAAACATTGTTTGAAGAAATGGAAAAATATGCTCCTTGTGAAGCACTGAAGAAATATTCGAATCCTTTACTTGTTATGCACGGAACAGGGGATACAAAAGTACCATATCAAGACGCTTATGATTGTTATGAAGTACTACCAAATAAACATAAAAAGTTTGTACCCATACATGGCTCAGAACACGGATTTCACGAAGAACCGCATGAAAGCATGGTGACTAAGTTAGTCGTCGATTTTTTTAAAGAAGTATTTCATGACTTGGTATAATTAGCTTCTATGGAAGGGTTTATAAAAAAAGCAGCTCAAGTCATAAAAGATATTTTATACATAAATATTGCTTCTATTACTCCAGATGGAAAGCCATGGAATACGCCGGTATATTGTGCATTTGATGAAAACCTAAATTTTTATTGGCTTTCCTGGAAATTAAATCAACATTCTGAGAATGTACGCAATAATCCGCATGTATTTGTCACAATTTATGATTCCATAGTACCGGCAAGTACAGGTTTTGGCGTATATTTTGAAGGAAAAGCATATGAGTTACATAATCCCAAAGATATTTTAATTGCCATAAAACACATATATAAAAGAGAAAAAAGAAAACCAAGAGATGTGATCAATTTCTTAAAGAAATATCCTCGACGAGCATATACATTTGTTCCAGAAAGAGTTTGGGTGAACGGAGAAGGGGAGATTGAAGGAAATTACATTGATAACAGGACCGAATTAGACCTATCGAAACTAAAAACATACATTTCTGCGAAATAGCTTATTCCTTGAGAAGGTCCTTAATGGCCAAGATACGTCTGAAAAACATACATTATTACAATGCCGATCAGAAATGTAATCGATTGAATCCAACTTATGTATTTCCCTTTCTCTTTTTGGACCTCAGGGATTAGATCGACGCATGCTATATAGATAAATACTCCAGCTGTCATTGCGATAATTATGTAATTGATTTTTTCAAAGAAATTAATGAAAAAATACCCCAATAATCCACCTAGTACGGCAGATAAAGCCGAGAGAAAATTATAAAATAGTGCTCTCATTCTCGAAAGTCCACCATGAATAAAGATACTAAAATCTGCAATTTCATGAGGAATTTCATGGGCAATAATAGCAATAGTTACCACCAATCCCAGACTTGGGTTAACAAGAAAACCTGCAGCAATTGCCAATCCATCGAAAAAATTATGGAAGGTATCTCCAATCATGACTAAAGAAACAGTCGGTTTAATAATCGGTTTCCTGTTGTCATGGTGATGTAGAAGCCTAATAACTTTCTCCAGAAGAAAAAAAATAACAATTCCCACCAGAACAAAAACAAAGGTAGAACGTTTATTTTCCATCTCAAGAGTTTCAGGTAAAAGGTCTAAAAAAGCTGTTGAGAGCATTACTCCTGCTGCAAAGCTGAAAAGATAGTCGAGAAGTCTTTTTTTTACCGACTGATTAATTATCAAAACTCCGACAAACGAAATAAAGCTAGTTGCTAAGCTGGCAATAAGAATATAGTAAAGCGTGGGATTCATTACTGGCATGTGGCACAAAGGCCATAAAATTCTAAATGATGATTATCTATTGAAAGAGAGATGTCTTCTATATCACCGCAATTATTGCAAATTATGTGCAATAAATCAAGAATGTAAGAAATCCACACGTATTAGCGGGTTACTCAATGATTTTATCATTATTGTTATATAATGATTAAGATTCCAGCTTTACTTTGATGGGAAGAAGAAAAATTCCATAAATCTTTTTCTACAAACTGTAGCTTATTTTGGCCTTATTACTGCTTTAATGCTTTTCCTTCTTTTTTCCGGGATGGTTATTTAAGCACTTAGAAGCTCAATACGTTTTCTGGAGTTAATTTTTTTATCTCACCTGTTTGTATGTTAATACTCACCAGATAATTATTCGCATTTATACCGTCTGGCATGGTATAGACTAATGTTACAAATGTATCGTTATTTGTCCAAACTCCTCGTGCATCATATGAGACCGCATTGGAGCTTGGGGTGATCTGACGTACAGATTTATCTGTAAGTGAGACAAGGTTCAGACTACCATATTGGAAACCATCAATATGAGCCGTTCGCTCGTACATGAAATATTTTTCATCTGGGCTTATTGCTATAAATGGCTGAATATCAGCCCATTTTCCTTCGTCCAAAATCATTTCTTCATCTGTATCGAGGTTAGATATAACGACGCGGCTAAAAGACGTTGTTCCAGGTGTGTCGCCAGTACTCCCCTCAGTTTTTATAAGTATATTTGATGTTGATAAAGGATAGGCTGAATAACCAAAATATTTTGCTGCATCAATTTGTTTTATCTCACCAGTCGCGAGACTAATCGTATTCAATCCTGTTTTCTGATACGTATTATCGACATAATAGAGGATTTTTTTATCAAGGTCCCATTTAATACCATAAATAAAGTCAGCAAGATATATGTTTTTTTGGGTTTGCATATGGTGAAAGTAGTAGCCAGATGTAAAATCGGGAGCAGGAGATGGTTCGCATGGGCCGTAACCACCCTCAAAATCTGGAGGAAATGTGATGGGAGGGCAGTCTACAGTAAAGTAAGTTGAAAAAACAATATATGAGCCATCTGGAGATATATTCTTCACATTTTGTATATCTGTATTTGAGTGAGTATTAGGTTCTGGATGCTTGATAAGGGTATATTCTTTAATCGTGTTTGTAATGATATTTTTGACAAACAACTTTGAGTTGTCGTTTGGTGTTATAAAGAAGACTTGCGCGCTATGCGGATACTTGAATGCTTGTGAGAAAGTAGGGAGCTCAATCTGTTCTTCTCGTCCGTCTGGATACAAAACCCATGCTTGATAGTCATTATATGCTTGAGGATCAGGATCTCGTATAAAAAGTAGTCTATTTTGTGCATCAAGAACATTTAGTTGCATGGTTGGCGTTGAAATTACCTCTGTTATTTTTGGTGTTTGAGATGGTGTAATCGATGGCGATTGATTTTTTGAGCTCGTTTTGCGGTTTAATAATAGAAATACACCTAATACAATTACGACGAAAAGCAGTCCTGTGAACAGAGCTACTTTGTAAATGCGAACAGTTTTTTTTGGAGAGTGTTCCTGTACGAGGGGTGTAGAATCTTGTTCCATACCTGTATTTATCGTAGTTAAATTGTGGAATAAAATCAAGTGTTAGGGGATGATAATCTTAGTGGTGTGTGAGCCTCATCACACATGCGGTGTGTGATGTACTTCACACACCTATTTCTACTTATATCCTTGATTGAAAATTTTGGATGCGTATGATATACTATAGGGCATATATGAGTGTTTTTCTGTGCCTTTTGCGTGTGCAGAAAAATACCAAAGCACTTTAAAATATCGCTCGCTACATAAAAAAGGAAATACGGACGCATTAGTACTATAGGCTTATAGTATTTGATGTGTCCGTATTTCTACTAGACCCGCCCAGGGGAATAGCTGGGATAGCGCTTGAAAGGAGCGCGAACGAAGCTCATGAAGCATCAGCTGTGGCTCAGGCCGGCGACGCTCTTCGTCGCCATCGTCGCTCTCGTGTTGGTCGGCTTCGCCGCCAACACCCACACTGCCTCGGCGCAAGTCGGTGCCGGATGCCCGAAGGGGTCCTCCTGGCAGTGGATCGACAACGTGATGTGGTGTGTCCCCAGCGGCGTGGCAGTCCAGCCGCCGGTGGAGGCCTACTACCCGAGGCCGAACTGTTACGGTCTCACCAACGCCTCGTGTCCGGTCAACGACCTGGACACGAACAAGATCTCGCCCGACAAGTCGCGCCAGATGACGTACGTCGGCAAGGACACTACGGTCTCAATCTGGGGTGACACCGGTGGTAGGTACCGATCCACGGGCGTGGATGTCGATGGAGTACCCTTCGACGGGTGGATCAAGAGCTCGTGTCTGACAACCTACGGTGACTGCAGCAAGACCGGGACTCTCTGGTCCGGTAACACCTATCGCTCCCAGCAGCCGGCCTACCCCGGCTACGACTACTCCTCGGCCGGCATCGGTGGTCACCAGACCACCACGACGCCTTCGTCGGCGGCAACCGGCGTGAGCTGCCCCCCGGGCTCGACCTACGTCAACGGCCGAGGCTGTATGACGTCGGCCTACTGGGGTCGGTAGTCGCTAGCGAGCGAGAGGGGGCAGGGATTACCTGCGTTTGATAACTGATGTGACGGTTCGCCGCCACCTCTTTTTATCGGACGTTTGTCGTCTCTGCCCCCATGCTTGTTTTTTTATAATAAGAATAAATTCCTATTATGGGGACTTCTCAAACCACATCTTAAAGGTGACGAAATACACAAGGCATTACATTTTGCAAAAATCTATTTTATTATCGCTACCATTCCGGGTATGTTTATAACATACACGAGTTTTCAAGTATCGCTTCCTATGGTATTATTGTGGACAATTACAGGGTATATCGAAGTCTTTGTCGCTGGATACATATTTGCCAAGGTTAAATAATATGTAAGTAAAATTACATCAATGTAAGATTCTTTGTGTTATATATTGAATAATAATTATGAAAATGCGTCCTGTGATTCATTAAATATCTACATGAAACACGAAACTGCAGTATTTGGTGGCGGGTGTTTTTGGTGTGTGGAAGCAGTGTTTACAAAACTCAAAGGAATAACTTCTGTTACTTCAGGTTATGCAGGCGGAACAACAGAAAACCCAACATACGGGGACGTAAGTGATGAAAAAACAGGTCATGCTGAAGTTATTAAAATTGAATTCGATCCCACAGTTATCACATATAATGATTTACTTGAAGTATTTTTTGCAGCCCATGATCCAATCACACTTAATCGTCAAGGAAATGATGTTGGTACACAATATCGATCTATTATTTTATTCACAACAGAGGAGCAGAAGAAAATTGCTGAAGAAATGATTAAAAAAATGACGAAGAAATATTCAGACCATATTACTACACAATTACAAAAACTTGATACTTTTTATTCCGCAGAAGACTACCACCAAAAATATTTTGAGAAAAATCCCGATAATCCTTACTGTCAAGTTACAATTCCACCGAAGTTAAAAAAACTAGAAATGCAGTTTGGGCACTTACTCAAATAATTTCCCACTTATTTATACCTATTTGTCCTGTGTGTCCGTTTTTGGTTGTCGCATGAAAAATTGGACTTCTCAAATCAAACTTTTCAATAATCGCTCGTGGTCTACAATCATAATTAAATGCATGCTGTTTTCCATCAATAAGAGCAGCTTTAATAATTGGTTCTGCTTTACCTATAACATAACCTAGATATACAAGCACCTCGCGAGCACCATATTTTTTAAGAAGTTTTAGAGCTATCCAGCGAGCCATATAAGCAGCAGACCTATCAACCTTTGTTGCATCTTTACCAGAAAAAGCTCCGCCTCCAACCGGAACTCTCGGGCCATATGCATCAACAACAATTTTTCGGCCTGTGCACCCACTATCAGCATCAAAACCACCGATATTAAACGAACCAGTATTATTTGCGAAAATATGTTTCTTTTCAATATCAATGCCATTATCAAGAACATGTTGAACTAATTCTTTTCGGGATTTTCCTTGAGCAGATATCACAACAGATGAAACTCGACCATCTTCAATTGTTATTTGTGATTTAGCATCGACATCAAATCCTTTTAACAATTTTCTCGCAAGATACATCTCTTGAGGAATAAATTGGTCATTTTCGTTACATGCATATCCAACCATAATACCCTGATCGCCTGCGCCTCCTGTGTTAACACCTTGAGCGATTTCCGGCGACTGATGCGTGATATATGTTATTACTTTTATTTTTTGACCTGTAAGCGCTTCATAATAATCACCCACTATTTTCTGAGCATTCACGTTATGTATTGAAGTAATTTCTCCGAAAAGACTTATATATCCATGACCACCTGAGGTTTCTATTGCGACGCGAGAGAAAGGATCTTTTTTAAGGTATTGGTCAAGGAGTAAATCTGAAATTTGATCGCAGATTTTATCAGGATGCAGGTTAGATACAGATTCCGCAATGAATTTTTTCATTATTTATCGTTCTTGGCCGGAGCACCCTGGCGTTGTTGCTGGTTGCTGGTGGATCATTGAGCCAAGTCTCTCCCCACACTCTTGATAAAGAGTTGCAAACAATTATAGAAAACGTTTTGTGAGTTTTCAAGTTGTTATTTTTTTGGCCGAGTTGACATACTTCGATATAGTATGTACAATTAATATATGCGCAAAATCGCTATTATTTCTTTTTTTTCAATTTTTGTCTTAGCCTCAGTTTCCTTTGCTCAAGAACGTAATGCTCCAGACTTTGAAGAAACAGACATCACTATTTTTAACCAAGACGAAGTAGTTGAAGGCGATTTTTTTGCTCATGGAGAAATTGTGGAAATTTTAGGAACTATCAATGGCGATCTTTATGCAGTAGGCGAAAAAGTACTCATCAATGGAAAAATAAATGGGGATGTTTTAGCTGCAGGTGGACAAGTAATTATGTCTGGAGAAGTCACACACGATGTTCGGGTTGCAGGTGGCCAAGTCATTATAAATGGAACGGTTGGTCGAAATCTTTCAATTGCGGGTGGAGATATTCATATCGATGCACCAGCACAGATAATAGGGAATTTTGTGGGTTGGGGAGGAAATGTAATTGTCGTTGGCCCAATACAAGGAAATGTTAGATTAGGAGCTGGAAACGCAACAATACAAAGTATCATTAATGGAAATGTAGACGTAACATCAAGCCAGTTTGAACTTGGACCGAAAGCAATCATACAGGGAAAACTACATAAAAACACTATTCCTCTAAGTAAAAAAAATGTTAGTGATACTACAAAAAACTTTTTCATTTTCCTAAAGATATTAAACTTTATATCAACGTTGATAATCGGTTTAATCTTCGTACATATATTTCCCTATCTCAATAAACGTGCGGTCCAACTCATTCAAAAACGTCCCTTAAAGTCTCTTATTACAGGTATGAGTATCTTACTTCTTATGCCTATAATCATTCTTGCGTTGATGATAACAATAGTAGGTATACCAATTGGATTTATGATATTAGCGCTCTATGGAATTTTCCTTTATAGCGCACGACTGCCTTTTATGTACTTTGTGGGATCATTCGTTTTACAAAAAATGAACAAAAAAGTAAATGATGGATGGAGTTTTGTCCTAGGATTATTAATAATCACTGTTCTCACATTTATTCCCGTAATCTCTTTCTTAACTACATTATTCATAGTTCTCTTTGGATTAGGATCGCTTTCAAGAGCACTTAAAGACTCCTATATTGAAGTGCATAAGAAAAAGATTGTTTAATGCTGATTAAGAAGTTCTTTCAAGATACTCGCCAGTTTCGGGATTCACGCTGATAATATCTCCTTTTTTGATAAATAAGGGAACACTTATGGTAACACCAGTTTCAAGTTTGACAATCTTTTTTGCACCCGATGCTGTATCACCTTTTACTGCATCATGCGCTTCAATGACTTTTAATTTAACGGTATGTGGAGGACGTATTGAGAGCGCCTGTCCATCATGTAGTAAGATGTAAATTGATTGTCCCTCTTTTAAATACTTAGCAAAGTCGCCAATGACTTCAGCTTTTAATTCATATTGTTCGTACGTTTGATTATTCATAAAGGTAAGTATGCCCGCATTTTGATAGAGGTAATGTACTTCGACAGTATCTACGTCTATCCATTCAACTGAATTATCCGGACCATATGTTTTTTCAATAGTATTACCTGTTTTAAGTCCTTTGAGTTTAAATTTCAGGTTTGCTTGTCCTCTACCTCTAAAATTATGCTCGATTTTTATAACTTGATAAATATCACTATCAAAAGCCGTGAAATCACCTTTTTTTATATTGCCCGCTGATGTTTTCATAGACTTGATATTATACACTAACATGTCGTAATATATGGTGTACAAGCGTTCACGAAATGTGAATAAATCATAATTATTCAAATATGGAACTCTTTGAAAAGGATAATCACAACATTGCACATATTCCTCTCGCAGAGCGGATGAGACCATCAAATTGGACCGAATTCGTAGGTCAGGAAAAAATTACTGGCAAAGACACAATTCTCCGTAAAGCTATCGAGAGAGATCAGGTTCCTTCTATGATTTTCTGGGGTCCCCCGGGATCTGGGAAAACGACATTGGCACGACTCATTGCATATATTACGAAATCTTATTTTATTCAGTTTAGTGCTGTTGCAGGAAGCGTAAAACAAGTTAGAGAAATTGTTGCTGTTGCAAAAAAACGACTAGAGTCAGACGGGCGACGTACTATCCTTTTTGTTGACGAAGTGCATCGATTTAATAAAGCTCAACAGGATGCTTTTCTCCCTCATGTTGAAGATGGGACAATTATTTTAATTGGTGCAACAACTGAAAATCCTTCTTTTGAAGTTATCTCAGCCCTCTTATCGCGATCAAGAGTATTCGTATTAGAGCAACTTTCTACAGAAAATCTTAAGAAAATTATTAAAAAAGCATTAAAAAATAAAGAAAAAGGTTATGGAGAATTAAAAATTGAGATTGAAAATTCAGCATTGAAAATTCTTGCACGTATGTCAAACGGCGATGCTCGAATAGCGCTTAATGCTTTGGAATTTATTGTGAGTTCAAGAAAAGATCAATCCAAAGGTTTCACAATTCAATCTTCAGACGTCCAAGAGGCATTGCAGAAAGTATCACTTTTATATGATCGAGCAGGTGATGAACATTACAACACCATAAGTGCATTTATAAAATGTATGAGAGCAGGTGCTGTTGATGGGGCACTCTATTATCTTGCTCGAATGGTTGATGCTGGAGAAGACCCTCTTTTTATTGCCCGAAGAATGGTCGTTTTTGCATCCGAAGATGTTGCTTCGCCAACCGCTCTTGTAGTTGCGAATGCAGTTTTCAGAGCGTGTGAAACTGTTGGTTATCCAGAATGTCAGGAAAACTTAGCTGCTGGCACAGTTTACTTAGCTCAAGCATCAAAAGATCGTAGATCATATGACGCTTACATGAGAGCCTTAGATGATGTTAAAAGATATGGAAATCTACCAATTCCTTTTGAGATCAGAAATGCACCAACCAAACTTATGAAACATTTAGGATATGGCAAAGGATACGAGAAATATCCAGATGATACAAGGAAATATTTGCCACAGAAGTTGCAAAAAAGCAGGTATTATCGTTAAGTCGTTTTTTCAAATTCTTCCAATAATTCTTTTTGTCTCTTTGAAATATTTTTAGGTATTTCCACTTCAAAAACGATGTATTGATCACCTTTTCTGTTTGATTGTGGATAGGGGATTCCTTTCTCTTGAAGACGCAGCATGGACCCTGATTGAGTCCCGGACTTCACTTTAACTTTAATATTTTTCTTTTCTATTGTTGGTACTTCAATAGTCCCACCTAAAATAGCTTTTGTTAAAGGTAATGCGACCTTAAGATATACATCTTGTCCTTGTCTTCGAAATGTTTTATCCGGCACAACAGAGACGATAAGGTCAAAATCAGAAAAACGGATTTGCGTCCCATCGTCAACACCTGCGGGTATTTTTATGTTTTTAGACGTTCCGTCAATGTTTATCTTTTTTTCAATACCCTTAACCGCATCCTCAAAGCTTATAGAAATTTGATAAGCAGGTCTTCTTTGTTGATTCCTTCCAAAACCACCGCCAAAAAACTGTTCAAAAATCTCAAAGGGATCAGAAAATCCTCCAAAGTCGACCCCTTCAAACGGACTACCACCACTTGAAGTCGTATATGTCCATGTAAATGGACCGCTTTGATAAGACTTATTACCATAGGGATTTTGCCCTGCTCCAGCTGCTGCTCTGCCCCCATATCGCGTATATGAATCATGTCCAAGCTGATCATAGAGGTCCCTCTTTTTTTTGTCAGAAAGAACCTCGTAGGCATTATTTATTTTCTTGAATTTCTCATCAGCTCCAGCACTTTTATTTTTATCCGGATGCCATTTAAGAGCAAGTTTTCGGTAAGATGCTTTTATTTCTTGGACTGAAGCATTTTTTGGTACTCCAAGAATATCGTAGTATGTTTCAGCCATAGCCTGTTTAGAGTGTTATTCAACAACTTCTCCTTCCTCAACATCTTTCTCATTTTTCTTCGATTTTTCAGACTTATCTGACTTATCTGATGCATCAGATTTTTCTGACTTTTCCTTCTCTGCTTGTTGCCTGTAGGCGATTTCTCCAATTTTTTGCAGGGCATCAGAAAGATCTTTTGTCTTTGTTTCAATTTCTTCTTTTGAGCCCTTTTCAAGAGAGTCTTTCACGTCTTTTATTTTCTTTTCAACGTCTTCTTTTATATCTTTTGGCGCTTTGTCTCCAGCATCTTTTAGAGATTTTTCAGCAGTATACACAAGACTATCAGCTTTATTGCGAGCTTCAATTCTTTCTTTTTCCTGCTGATCTGATTCTGCATGCTTTTCAGCATCTCCTTTCATTTTTTCGATTTCGTCTTTATTAAGACCTGTTGAGCCTGTAATTTTAATACTTTGCGATTTCCCTGTGGCCTTATCTTTTGCTGTTACATCCAAAATTCCATTTGCGTCAATATCAAATGTCACTTCGACCTGAGGCATCCCTCGTGGAGCAGGTGGAATTCCTTCAAGAATGAATCGGCCAAGTGATTTATTATCCTTAGCTAAAGAGCGCTCTCCCTGCAATATATGAATATCGACTTGCGTTTGGTTATCTGCAGCAGTAGAGAAGACTTCTGATTTAGATGTTGGGATAGCGGTATTTCTTTCAATGAGTGGAGTTGACACACCTCCAAGAGTTTCCACACCAAGAGTAAGAGGTGTAACGTCAAGCAGGACTACATCCTTAACATCTCCAGCGATAATACCAGCTTGGATTGCTGCTCCAAGAGCAACTGCTTCGTCTGGGTTTACTGATTTATTAGGTTCTTTACCAAAATGTTTCTTTACTTCATCTCGGATTCTTGGCATGCGTGTCATCCCACCTACAAGAATCACTTCGTCGATATCTTTTGGATCGATTTTTGAATCTTTGATACATTCTTCTACAGGATCAAATGATCGTTTAATCAGGTCTTCAGTAAGTGATTCAATTTTAGCTCGAGATAATTTTTTGACAAAATGGAGAGGATTTCCGTCCTTAACAGTTATAAACGGTAGATTTATTTCTGTTTCAAGAGATGTCGACAGTTCTACTTTGGCTTTTTCAGCTGCCTCTTTTAATCTTTGAAGCGCTTGAGGATCTTTTGCAAGATCAATTCCATTCTCTTTTTTAAATTCATCGACTAAGAACTCAATAATTTTTTGGTCAAAGTCGTCTCCTCCAAGATGTGTGTCTCCGCGCGTTGCTTTAACTTCAAAGACACCTTCCCCAATTTCAAGAATAGTTATATCAAATGTTCCTCCACCAAAGTCATATACAGCTATATTGTGTAAATTCTTTTTATCTAATCCATATGCTAAGGCAGAAGCGGTTGGCTCATTGATTATACGCAATACTTCCAAGCCGGCTATTTCACCTGCTTGTTTGGTGGCTTCTCTTTGAGAATCATCAAAATAAGCTGGAACTGTTATGACAGCTTTATCAACTTTATCTCCAAGGTAATCTTCTGCATCTTCTTTCGCTTTTTTAAGAATCATTGCAGAAATTTCTTCAGGAGTATAAGTTTTATCGTTGATTTTTATATTAACACGATCATTTTTGCCTTTAACTATTTCGTACGGTAGCCATTTCTTTTCTTGGTCAACAACAGTGTCGTCATATTTTCTACCCATGAGTCTCTTTACAGAGAATATTACTTCTTGGGGCTTAACAATTAATTGTCGTTTAGCTATATCTCCGACGATTCTTTTTTCAGGATCAACTACTGATGGGATAGTGTTTCTTCCCTCTTTGGAAGAAATAACTTTTGGCCTTCCTCCTTCCATAACTGCTACTACTGAGTTTGTTGTTCCAAGGTCAATTCCTACTGTTTTTGGCATGGTAATGTAATTATAAATTTTTAATTCTTAATTATTAATGTCTATTTTCTTTGTTACCTTAACGTGTGCTGGTCTAAGTACTTTGTCTCCTATCATATATCCTTTTTTTACTACTTCTTTGACCACACTGTCTTCATCGCCTTGAATTACTTCAACAGCTTCTGCCAGATATGGATCATATATTTTACCAACTAAATCCATTTCCTTAACTCCGAGTTCGTTAAAAATACGAAAAAAATCTTCTTTGATCATTTTTAACCCTTTGTCTTGGATAAACATTTCCGCTTTTTCTAAATGATCAGCTATATCAAGAAACCGTACTAAAAGGTCTCTTTGTGTTGTTGATCTGGCCTCATTAGTTAATTGACTGATACGTTTTTCAAGGTTCTGATAATCTGCAAGAGCTCTAAGATGCTTATGTCGAGCATCTTCAAGTTCTAGTTGCAGTTTGTGAGTATCATCTTTTCTTTTCGCCGTCATACTTTTTATTTTTGCATAGCACTTTCAATGAGTTCTGTAAAGTATCTAACATTTGGAATAATAACTTCATATCTCATACGTCGTGGCCCTATAACTCCAATTGCACCTTTAAGGGCAGGAGTACTAAATTCGCCGAATACAGAAGCCATGCCTTCAAGTTCTGGTTCACTTTCATCTGGAAACATAAAAAGTAAGCCTTCCTCAAGCTTTTCAAACTCCTCCAGTATATTTGTCCAGAAACGGAATTCGTCAAATCGTTCAAATAATGATCGTGCACGATCAAGATCCCAGAATTCTTTATTTGCCAACACATTATTTATTCCGAAATAATAGACGTCACCTTGACTTGTTGTTGCTACAGCGAGCATGTTGGTTCTTCGAGCAAGTGAATGCGTAGCGTGCTGTAATAGTTGGTGGAGTTCTTTTCTAAAATCCCAAATATCACTTTTAGATGAAACTTCCTCTGCTGTGGATAGCTCTTTTTCGTTTAATAAGTTTTTGATGTAAAAGCGGAAGGCTATAGCGGTTGGAATTCTTCCCGAAGAGAAATATTCTTTTTTAAGATATTTTTTTTTGGCAAGTTCAACCATTTCGTTCCTGATAGTTGCTGGTGATACACCAAGATTGTATTTTTTATCAAGTATATCAGAACCTACTGGTTCTCCAGTAGTCGTGTATTCATTGATAATAGCCTTCAAAAGCTCGATTTGTCGAGGTGTTAAGTCTTCCATAGCAAAAAGTTAGCAAAAGTCTACAACATCTGCTAATTTTTGTCAAGGGGGTACTAGACAGTATAATTGAAGCCTTCTCTTGCATTAGAATCGTTTTTCAATTATAATTCACACATGCCAAAAGCAAAGACTACAACTAGAAAAACTAGTAAAAAAGCGAAGGCAGGTAAAATTGCTGTAAAAGCATTAAGTAAAGTCGAATCAAAGTTACCTGCTAAGCAGATTAAAAAAACTACTACAAAAAGTACCAAACGACAGAAAAAGACCCTCAAAGAAGAAACTCAAGAAAATGCGAACGAAGTATCTAAGAGACAAATTATAGAACAGTTCGCGACAAAAAAGGGTGATACTGGCTCACCAGAAGTTCAGATTGCTCTTTCAACACAAAAGATTTACAATTTAACCAAACACCTCGAGCAGAATCCAAAAGATAATCACTCACGAAGAGGTCTTTTAAAAATTATTTCTAAAAGAAGAAGAATACTCAATTATTTACATAATAAGGATGAGGAAAGATATGCAGCGCTTATTAAAAGTTTAGGACTGAAGAAATAAATAAGTAAGAGGCGATACGAATTTATACTTCCAACATCCCACCTTAATAATATATATGCAGAAAACTAAAAGCAGTTCAATGATGATTGGAGACAAGAAGATTACCTTAGAAATTGGAAAACTTGCACCTAAAGCTACCGTTTCCGTTTTTGGCCGAATAGGCGATACCTGTGTTCTGACAACCGTTGTCTCAGGCTCAGAAAGAGAGCTCGATTATTTTCCACTATCTGTGGAGTATGTTGAGAAGCTTTATGCAGGAGGGAAAATTAAAGGTTCCAGATGGGTTAAAAGAGAAGGACGCCCATCAGATGACGCCATATTAAAAGGACGACTCATCGATCGTTCTATACGACCGCTTTTCCCCAAAGGGTACAAAAAGGATGTTCAAGTTGTTTGTACAATGCTTTCTGTTGATGGTGAGAATTCACCAGAAATCCTTGCCGCGATTACAACTTCAGCAGCTTTGCATATATCTGGTATTCCTTGGGACGGGCCAATAAGCACCATGCGTGTAGCGTATGTTCGTGATAATGGTGATGATATTTTTGTATTAAATCCAGCTGAGGACGTCCAAGAGTATTCATTGCTCGATCTGGTTGTATCTTCTACTGAAGATAAAGTAATTATGATAGAAGCTCAAGCAGAAGAGCTTCCTGAAAAAATCTTGTTGGAAGCCGTTGAGCAAGCAAAAGCAGAGAATAAGAAAATAATTGCTTTTATCAATACCTTAAGAAAAGAAATCGGGTTCGAAAAAGAACAGTTTTTAGTAAATGACAATATTAAGAAAGTACAAGATTTACTCAGTAAAAAATATAGTAAAGAAGTTGATGTATTAATGCAAAAGAAAGCAAATAGTGACGACGATTACTACAGTGTCCTCAATACGTTGGTGAGTGAGATAGTAGAAAAACATGAGGATTTTGATAAAAAAACAATTGCGCAAGCAATAGAAGCTGAGATTTTTGAACATATTCGTAATGGAATATTAAAAGGTAATAAACGATCCGATGGGAGAAAATTTGATGAGATTAGACCACTCCATGTAGAAACTCAAGTTCTTCCACGCACTCATGGCTCAGCAATCTTTCAGAGGGGTATGACACAAGTGATGTCTATTGCAACTCTTGGAGCAACAACATTAGAACAGCTTATTGAAAGCCCTGAAGGTGAAGAAACAAAGCGATATATTCATCATTATTTTTCACCTCCATACTCTTACGGAGAGACTGGAAGAATGGGATGGCCAAGTAGAAGAGAAGTCGGGCACGGTGCTCTCGCTGAGAGAGCAATTGAACCTGTTTTACCTTCTCGTGATGATTTCCCTTATGCAATAAGAGTGGTGTCTGAAGTGATGTCATCTAATGGTTCAACATCCATGGCATCGACATGTGGATCTTCATTAGCACTTATGGATGCTGGTGTACCAATCAAATCAGCAGTTGCTGGTGTGTCAATAGGACTCATGTGGGAAAGTGATGAAAAGTACACACTCTTGACTGATATTGCTGGAATAGAAGACTTTGCAGGTTATATGGATTTTAAGGTTGCGGGTTCAGAACAAGGAATTACTGCAATTCAACTCGATGTAAAAAATAATGGTCTTACGCAGAAAATGATTAAAGAGATTCTACAGAGAGCATTGGAAGGTAGGATGTTTATATTAAAAGCGATGAATAAAGTGGTTAATAAGCCTCGAGCAGAAGTTTCAAAGTATGCACCGAAGGTTGTTATTCTAGAACCTCCACAAGATAAAATTGGTGAGATTATAGGACCAGGAGGTAAGAATATTAAACGGATTATTGCGCAAACAGAAACAGATATTAACATTACTGATGATGGTAAGGTGAGTATCTCCGGTATAGACAAAGCGGCCGTTGATAGAGCTGCTGAAGCGATTCAAAGTGTTTATCGAGAAGTTAAAGTAGGAGAAATGTTTGATGGTAAAGTTACGCGTATACTTCCGATTGGAGCGATGGTTGAATATCTACCTGGTAGAGAGGGACTTATACATATATCAAAACTTTCAGATAAATATATTAAAGATCCTCGCGAAGTTGTTTCTATCGGTGAGGCTGTTAAGGTGAAAGTGGCAAATATTGATTCACAAGGAAGAATGAATTTGGCTTTGGTTCGTTAACTTCTTACCTTTCATACCACAATCCACCATGTGTTTTATTGTATAATAATTGTGTTATGGCACGACATAAGAAATTCGTCAATTTTAGACTTCCTTTTGTAAAGAAAATTAAAATACAAAAGAATACTTTTTTGAATATTATCGGTCTTATTGTTTTTGGGACTGCAAGTCTTACGCTTTTATCATTTATTCAAACCGGTGATATACTCATTCTTATCAATAGTTGGTTACAACTTCGATTTGGGTTACTCGCAATATTTTTCCCGATCGTTCTTTTCCTTCTCTCATCACATTTTTTTGGAAGTAAGAAGCTTCGTATAATAAAACCGCACGTTACAGTAGGTTTTATACTTATTTTTGTTGCTTTGCTTGGTTTTGTTAATTCGGGTCAGCTTGGCAATATTATTTCTGAAAATCTTTCTGCAGACTTTTCTGGTTTGGGTGCATTTATGATACTTTTTATCACACTGATCGTCGGCGTTATTTTATTCTTTAATACATCTATTGACACATTTCTCCTCATGATTGTTGAGCTCATAAAAAAGGTTATAACAATTTTTAATACTCAAATTATTGGAGCTTTTACCTCAAAGAATACAGCTACTAAAGAACGCAGTGCTCCAGGTAAAGGAGAATTCATTCCGGGAGGTACTACTGTGGCACCGGTGAATCAGCAACAACCTTTTTCCAAAGGAGAAGGCCAAATTAGCATACGACCTATAACGGGAGAAGCTGCAAAAAATTGGGCACTCCCACCATTGTCACTTCTTGGAGACGTAGGTAAACAAGAAGCAGATGCGGGTGATGTAGCAAAAAGCTCAGATATTATTGAGAAAACACTTGATAGCTTTGGAATTCGTGCTCGTGTTGCAGAGATAAATAAAGGCCCAACTGTCACGCAATACGCGCTTGAGATTGTGATGGGCACGAAACTTTCTAAGATTACAGGTTTAGCGAATGATTTGGCTCTTGCTTTAGCTGCTCCAACAGGACAGGTAAGAATCGAAGCCCCAATTCCCGGACGTTCATTGGTGGGTATAGAAATTCCAAACAGACGATCTGAAATCGTGCCTTTGAAGAAGATGTTAACTGCGGATCTGATGACTAATAATCCACATCCACTTATTGTTCCGCTTGGGCTTGATGTTTCTGGGAAACCACAAATTGTGAATATAACACAGATGCCTCATGTACTTATTGCTGGTACAACAGGATCGGGGAAATCAGTACTTTTAAATTCATGGATCTGTTCGATGCTTTTTAGAACAAGCCCACAAGATATACGCCTCATCCTCGTTGATCCGAAACGTGTTGAGTTAACGCAATATAACGGTATTCCACATTTACTTACAGAAGTCATTGTAGAACCAGATAAGATAATCTCGGCTTTGAAATGGACCGTAGGGGAGATGGAAAATCGGTATAAATTATTTGCAAAAGCTGGAGCTCGGAATATAGATGGTTTTAATGCACAGCAAAAAGATACGAACGAAAAAGTCCCTTATATTATATTCATAATAGATGAGCTAGCTGATTTGATGGTATATGCTCCAGGTGAAGCAGAAGAAAATATTACGCGTATTGCACAAATGGCTCGTGCAACGGGTATACATCTTATTCTTGCGACTCAAAGACCGTCAGTTGATGTAATCACCGGTCTCATGAAAGCAAATATTCCAGCACGTGTAGCCTTTAATGTACCAAGTTTAATTGATTCAAGAGTAGTGCTTGATATGCCTGGTGCTGAAAAACTTGTTGGTAAAGGAGATATGTTATTTTTGCCTCCAGATCAGGCTAAACCACGCAGAATTCAAGGACCATTTTTAAGTGAAAAAGACGTAAGTTCTGTTGTGGATTTCTTAAGAAAGAAAACACCAGTAGTGCAATATACAGAAGAAGTAACAGAACAAGATGTGACCTTTAAAAAAGGAGGAGGCAAAGTAGTAACGACTGACGGTGGCGATCCTTTATTTAAACAATCAATTGATTTGATTTATCAGGAAGGTAAAGCATCAGCTTCACTTTTACAAAGACGGTTATCGATTGGATATGCACGAGCGGCACGAATTCTTGATCAGCTTCAAGAAGCGGGAATTGTAGGTGTTGCACAAGGGTCTAAGCCTCGTGAGATTTTATCTCGTCCTCAAACACAGAGCGTTGAGGAAGTGAATTCCTAATTTTTAACTTCAGTTTGTAAAGCCATGGGGCGTCTCTCTGCGGTATCGTTCCGCGTATCGGTCGTGTGACCGCAAAGAGACGCTCCGTTGGCTTCTTGGTTACCGGATTGTCTCCTTTCTACAGGGGATCTCAACCGCGATTCGGTTGTAGATATCGATGAGGTCGTCTCCGTCGGGTGCGTGCCTGAAACCGCCAGGACTGGCGATCTCCAGCAACGCAGGCAGATCGACCTCGTTGCCGAGGGCGACTACGTAGATGGTGATACCGGCGCTCTTAGCCACCGAAGTAGCTTCGATTGCCAGTTCCACGGGGTCAGGGTTGGCCCGGCCGTCGGTCAAGACGATCATCGCTCGGGTGTTGCCGGCGATGAGGTTGTCCTCGAGGAGCTGGGTTGCGCTCTCGATGCCGAGGTGGATCCGCGTCTGCTCGGACACTCTGATCAAGTCCACTGCCTGGTAGAGCAGTGGCTTGTTGTCGGTGAGTCCGATCAGAGTCACGGCTTCGCTGTTGAAGCTCACAATTGCAGCACGGTCGCCATCATGCAGATGGCTCACGAACTGCTTCGCGGCCTCCTGGGCAGCGGCGAGCTTGGATCGGCCGGACCTCGTGGTCTCGAGCATGCTGGTGGAGGCGTCCAGAACGAGCACGACGTCAGCCTTGAGCTTGGTAGGGCGACACTCCTGCTTCAGCATGACCGGCAGGAAGGCGCGGAAGGGCACCGTCAGCTCCGGGTTCCCGACATCATTGGGTCCCTGGTTGTCCGGTGCGTCGCAAGCCTTGAGTGCAGACTTCTCCGTGAGCTGACTTCCGTCAAACTCGAATACGGCGAAGTCCATACCGCTTGCCGCAGAGACGAATCGTCCAGAAGTCGACCAGCCGATCCCGTAGTTCGGTCCCGCTCCCCACGAAATTCTGGGAGGGGTGATCTCGTGCTCGGCGATCACTTCGAAACGAGTCCCGATGAGTTGCCCCACTTGCACACGGCTTCCGCCGTGGACGGCCAGCAGGCCGTCGCGGGACATCGGAAAAGCGTGGTTGTAGGCCACGCCGCCGGCTCGAAGCAGGTTGCGATCCAGGGAGACGACCATCGTCTTGCCGGTTTGGACGTTGACTGTTGCGATCGCCGGGTCGCCCCAGCGGTTGCAGACTACCGTCGTCTGGTCCGGCGAGAGGCTGCAGTTGTGGAAGCTCGGTCTCCCGAACTCCCAGTTGTAGCCTTCCGTGTCGTCTCGTTCGAGGTAGAGGATGGGCGAGAGTCGGATCGGGTGTCCGACGAGCTCCATCTCCTCCACATCGAGGCGGAAGATCTCGTGGTGGCTTGTGATGACCCACGCCCTCTTCTGGTCCTTGGTTGGGAGGATCTCCACGGCTGGAGCCGGGAGTTCCACCACGGTTGCTACGGCCGCCACGCTCGCGTTGGCCTCGAATCCCACTCCCGAGGTGGGATTTGAGGCTGGGTCGCCTGAGACGTGAAACTGGACCTTGCCGACGTAGAACGGCGGTCGCTCCTCGACCGCTTCTGAGTTGATTGGCGTTGACATCGAGACCAACAGATCTTGGCCGACGAGAGCGATCCCGCCTCCGAAGACTGGTTGGGCTCGTCCCTCGAGCCTGATGTTTGTCGACTGCCACTGCGGACCCCTCGTAAGGGTTAGTACCCGCGAGTGGTTGCTGGCGACTGCCGCGTACGTAAGCGGCGGGTGGCCGATGGCGAGCCTACCTGGTGAGATGGTCTTCATCCCTTGGTGGACAAGTCCACCATCAGGGTTGTAGACGCTGATCCGGTCGCAGAGTTGGGGGTGTCCCCCCTCGTCCGTGACCACAATCAAGTCGCCCAGATTGGCCGGTGCCTCGGATCGAATGGTGCCCGTCGTGCCTACGACGAGCAGGGTGAACGATACTAGAACAGCTACTGCAGTGCGCATCGTCTGCTCCTTTCGTCGCGCACGACTAGAAACACCCTCGATTAGGGCGTTCGGAAGAGAGATTGAAAGAAACAACTCACAAATTCCAAACAATCTCAACTTACAAAATTCAAATAACAAACTCAGTGTTTGTATCTTGGAGTTTGATAATTGAAGTTTATTTGTATCTTGGAGCTTGTAGGTTGTAAGTTTTTCAGCTTCTCTTCCGAACGCCCTATCTATATGTAACCAAATGTAACCAAAAAGCCAATTGTTAATGTGCAATGGACTATAGTATTTATATATAAGTCCATTCCTTTATCCATTTTTAGGCATGCAAAGGCCTTGAAATGGGATAAATTTGTAGCTTTATTATAGCACAATCAGATTCAGAAGTCTATCTGTATAAAAAACTATAAGGATAGTAAATTACTTGAGGTATTTTCGAATATTTGAAGTATGTTCCTCTAGAGTTTTCGCATAATACATGCGAGAGCCATCTTTATTTGAAATATAATACCAATATGGTGTATTTTCATCAGCTTCTATAACAGCTTGTATAGCACTCAATCCAGGATTGCATATGGGGCCTGGAGGAAGTCCTGGAAGTTCATATGTATTGTATAAAGATTTTATTTTGAGATCATTTATAGTAAGATTTTTTTTCCACCAATTTTTTCCTTCCTCTTGGTAACCTAAAGCATATTGGATAGTTGCATCAACTTGAAGCGGCCAACCATTTTTCCATCTTTTCATAAGGATAGAGGCCACATTTTTCATGCTTTCTTGTGAATTTCCTTCACGTTCTACGAGTGATGCAAGCGTAAGAACTTCATTATCTGTTAAACCTTGAGCACGAGCTGCGTTACGAAGTTCCTCATTATATTTCTTATTAAAGTTTTTGCTAAAAATTTGAATGATATCATTTAAAGAAGCGCTTCTAGGGATAAGATATGTATCAGGAAAAAGCATTCCTTCCTGAGCTTGAGCAATAAACTCTGATTCTGGAATTTCAAAATCTTTTGATAGGATCTGCGCTATCTCTTCTTTCCTTAACCCTTCGATAATCGTTATCCACTTATCAAGAGTTCCTGTTGTAAGTTCTTGTGCGATTTCTTTTGCTGACATAGATGGAGATAATCGAAAATCACCAGCCTGAATACTATTTTCAATACCAAGTTGCTTAACCACCATAAAAAAAACAAGTTTATTTCGAATAAGATTTTTACTTGAAAGATTATTAATAATTTGATTAACACTTTCTCCAGGTTCAATAACAAAGATTTGAGCTTCCACGCTGTTTTTATTAACCGGGAGAGAACCCTCGAAGTAAAACAAGCCAAATCCGATTGCTAAAATTAATAGCAGAGTAACAGCTATTGCAAACTTTTTCATCGATAGAGTATTATACTACTTTAATTTCTAATTCTTAAGTGACCAAGAATACATAATTATCCTGCTTCAGTATATATTTCCTCTATTTGTTTCTTAAGAGCGCGGACTTTCATAAAAAGCTTTCCAAGAATATAAATCTCTTCAACTGTAAACAACCATGAAAAAAATAGATATGCTAATCCAAAAAGGCCAAACACAATACTTAATAAAATAAAGACATTTATAGTTCGAGCAGTATCAAGTATAAGTTCATCAAAGACTTTAAGTACAAAATACGGTCCAAGCGAAGCTAAAAAAGCAGTGAGATAAATTTTAATTGAATTTTTGAAAAGTTTTACGAGATTATATCCACCGATTTTACGGTAAAAGGCAATAAGTAAAAGTAATACGTTTACTATAATAGCTATAGAAAATGCAAGAGCAAGTGACCAAACCGGCCATTTGAGAACTAAGATAAAAAAGAAACTCAAGGAAAGGTTTATAAACACAGAAAAGAAATTAATGATAAAGGGAGTTTTAGTATCGTGTGTTGCATAAAATGAGCGTGTAATAAAGTAAAAAATAGTATGCATTGGTATTGAAATAGCAAAGACTGAAAGTGTAAATGCAGTAAGATTTGTACCAATCCAGTCAAACTTGCGTCCTCCAAAAACAAGTCGAACGATAGGCGTGCGCGCAAAAATAAAGAAGAAAGACAAAGGCACACTTACATAAAAAAGCTGAAGTATAGAGTCGACAAATAGTTTTCTAATTGCACTGAGTTTATTTTCCTTATAGAGATTTGAGACATAGGGTAAAGCAGCTTGTCCGAAAGCCATACCAACAAAAGAAACTGGAAAGAGTTGGAGATGCTGAGAGAAAAAGAAAATAGTATAACTCCCAGGCCCCAGAAGTGTCGATAACATAAGATCAATAGTTAGATCGATTTGATTAGTTAATACAGATAGAGTACGTGGAACAAAGAGTGTTGAAAATTCATGGAGAATATCTCTTTTAAATCTATGTAATTGGTAGTCAAAATTGACTATATAAACAATAGGAAATTGCACAATGAAAAATAAGAAAGCTCCTATTACGACACCAATAACTGGACCATAAATCCAAAATGATTCAGATAGAAATATCGTACCCAGAATAATACCTATGTTGTATACCACTGGAGCAATAGCTGTAACGATAAATATTCGATTCGCTTGCGCGATACCAGACATAATATTTCCTAGTACTAAAAAGGGAAGTTGGCTAATAATAAGTATTCTAGAGAGCGAAATAACGTTTTGAATCTGCATCTCAGAAAACCCGGGCGTCATTGCTCGAGTTATAGGTTCTGCCGCAACAAGACTGATCGTCATAATAATAAATAGACCACCCATTATGAAGTTAATTATTGAAGAAATATTGCTACGTAAAGCTTCAGGGTTTTTTTTGTATTTAATAAAGATAGGAATAAATGCCGCGCTTAAGGCTCCTGTGATAAGCATTTCAAAGACAAAATCAGGTAGTCGAAAAGATGCAAAGAAGATATCAAGTTCCTCTTTTGTAAAAAAGGTTGCAAGCGTTCTATATCGAATAAGACCAAAAAAGCGTGATATAATGATCATTAATGAGAGAATAATTGCAGATGAAAGTATATCTTGCTGTTTTTGGAATATAACCTTTTTCGTTTGAATAAGAATTCTCTCCATGCTCTTCGCTTTATTATAGCAATAAAAGATTCAATTACACGTTGTATATTTGTTATGAATTTCATAAAATTGAGTTAGTCTTCCGAGGAAGGGGGTGTATGTGTAATGCCAATAATTAAATCAGCTCAAAAAAAACTGAGACAGGATAAAAAACGCGCAGAACAAAACCTTATTATACGAGGTGCCTATAAACATGCTGTAATAGCGATAAGAAGAAAAGCTCAAAGAAAACAGAAAATAACAGACAAAGATATAAAAGGAGCATTTTCATCTCTAGATAAAGCTGTCAAAAAGAAAATCATCCATGCTAATAAGGCTGCTCGTCTGAAGTCTCAAGTTTCAAAATTAGCTCAATAAAGCGCATGAGAGATCAAGATATTAATCTATTACCAAAAAGAGAAAAGAAAGTAGCAGGTAAGCTTTTGTATTTTTTACTTCATTATTTTAGATATGTAATCGTTATTACACAAATAGTAGTTATTGGCGTCTTTTTTTATCGGTTTAGCGCTGATCAAGAAATTATCGATCTCAAGGAATCGTTCAAACAAAAACAACAGATACTCACTATTACACTCCCATTAGTTCAAGAAGCTGAAGCTATACAACGAAGAACGCTTCAGGCAGAAAATTTACTTACTAAACAAGATAGTTTTATACAACAACTCGATTATATATTCACAATTATCCCGAATGACGTGATACTTATCAGTCTAGATGCTGGGACAAACGCAGTAAAAATCGGGGGGAGATCTGAAACCTTGTTATCAATACGATCACTCAACCATCGATTACAAGAGAGAAAAGAATTCTCGAATGCACAAATAGTGAGCGTCGAGAGGGTTAATGAAGGCGGATTTATTTTTTCAATCGTTGTAGATTTAATTCAACATGTTAAAGAAGGGTGATTCCTTAAAGGAAGTTATTAAACAAAGTGAGGTGCGTGATTATACGTATGCTGTTCTCTTTTTTCTTGTTTCTTCATTCTTCGCTTTTTTTGTTATCAGACCAGTGCTTTCCATTGCAGTGGCACTACAAAAAGAAGCAGAAGAGCTAAAAGTAATCAATGAGACATACGAGAGAAATATCTCTAACGTGTTAAAGATTCAATCGGATCTCGAGAGTATTAGGTCACGAAAGTATATTTTAGGAGAATCGTTACCTGTAAAACCGAATCTTAATGTTATTATTCAAGACATTCGTCGCTCTGCAGCAGAAGAAGGTATTACAGTATTATCTTTATCAGTTGCAGGAATCGAACTTAAGGGAGAGGTTAACGAACCTGGTATTCAGCCTCAGATAATAGAGGCGAAAATTGATATACAAGCAGATTATAATCAGCTCAATCGATTTATTCATAATATTGTAAATCAACGGAGAATTAAGACAATAAGCTCTTTGAAAATAGACAGGGGCAAGGTTATTGGGGGAGAGCAGGAAGTAAAATTGAAACTTATTATGAATATAGAGACGTATTATTTGCCTGAATTAGCTACAACACTATAATCTTATGAATAAAAAAGAATTATTACTTATATCAATAACGATTTTTTTCACTGTGGTAGGTTGGATTGTTGCCGATCTTCATCATGTTGCCAGTACGCAACAAGTTAAAGAAATAAATCCACGGTTTTCAAGAGAAATCAAAGTAGATTTAAGACCAGAGGTGATAGATAAACTAGAACAAAAGAAATAAATATGCATTATTCAGTTCTCAAAATACAACAAAGAAAGATTCCCTCTCCTATTGCTTTAGGACTTATCATAGCGTTATCAGCAGCTCTTACCTTTGTTTTAAATTCAACCAACAAGCCGGGTAACGAAGAGCAAAAAGTTACAATTTCCACCTCAGAAATTGCCAACTTACGTGACAATACTGTAAGTATTTTCTGGAGAACTTCAGAACCTTCTGCAAGCTATATCATATACGGAACACAACAAGATGGGCTTAATCAACAAGTATTTGATGAGCGTGATAAAGCTCATAATCCTTCTATTAGAAATAATCATATAACCACCTTAAAAGATCTTCAAGCTGATACCACATACTATTATGAAATTGTTATAAACGGAAAAAAAATTGGACAAACAGCTCAAAGACCATTTACTTTTAAAACAACTCGGAAAATAAGTTCGCCGCTAGATATAGATCCTATTTATGGAAAAATAACGGATAATCGAGGACAGATCGTTGTAGAAGGAATTGTAATATTAAAAATGGGGAACACATACCCACTCATAACCTACACGAAGACAGATGGGAGCTTTCTTATTGCTCCGTGCTGTATATTTAATAGCACCACTTTAGAACCATATTATCCTTCAAATGAACAGGCGGTATATTTGGAAATTATTGATGAAGCTGGAAACATAGAAATAAAAAAGACTACATTAGCAGATATAAGTCCATTAAAGGAAACGATAGTCATGGATGGTCAGGAGGAATCTGAGAAAAAACAACTCGGTGATACTCAAGATCGAGAAAAAGTGAGTGAAGTATTATTAGAAGCAGAAAATATATCAAAATATGAGGATGTTGATATTATTTTTCCTAAACAAGGGGCTGCTATCCCTGCAACGAAGCCTATTTTGAAAGGTTTAGGTGAGCCTGGCAAAAAGGTGATAGGACAACTTGATCCAGATGGGAAATTATTTGAAGTAAAAGTAGGCGAAGATAGAGTTTGGGATTTTGCCCTGCCTTTCGAGCTCACTCCCGGCGAGCATACACTCAATGTTATTACAGAGGACAATACAGGAAGTAAATTAGCTTTAAATCGTACATTTACAATCTTGAAAAGTGGCGAAGCTGTGCTTGGTTCAGCTACTCCTTCAGGTACAATTACACCTCAAATTTTTCCAACTATAGCGCCTACCGCTCTTCCATCTTTGAGTCCGATCCAGCTTACACCAACTAGTCCTCCTCCAGTGACAGGCAGTAACATTACATCGTTTGCGATCTTTAGTGTAGCACTTGTTTTATTTGGTGTAGGTATGATATTGTTGTTTTGAAAACGTAAAATTATATGGATATTTTGACACTACTAAACCCAATTAGTAAAATTGCCATTGGAGCGTTCGTTGTTACTTTGGGAATAGTTATCTATGAAATTTTCTTAATGTTTAAATCAGGTAGTGGAGAAGCTGAAAAAGTAAAAATTCCTGATTTCAAAGAAGGACAAAAAGCAACTGAATCTAAAGTTCTTAGTACGAACTTACCTCTACCACCTACAGAGAAACAACTTTCACAAAGAGAGATTATTAAGAAGAGACTCATATGGTTTTTGGCACTCTTAGGGATATTTGGCATTATCGGTCTTGGTGGCTTTTTATATTATCGATTTGTACTTCCTCAGGAAAAGTTTAGCGACGTTGGTGCGCCATTACCTACGAACATTCCTGAAAAATTATCACCAACAAATGGTGAAAAAAAAGCTCAACAACCCTCATTAATACCAACCGCCTTTCCAACAAGTTTTACAACACCGTCAGATGATGAGGAAAATCAAGTAAGAATAATATCGCCGACATTATCAGTTTCAGTCTCCCCAACAAAAACAGCAACTACGACAGTAACTAAATCTATAAGTGGGTCGCCGACTGTAACACCACCTTCGCAACTACCGAAATCAGGCATGTGGCAAAATATTGCAATTATTGCTGCAGGATCAATTCTTCTAATTCTTGTAGCCTTTGTTATATGAAGTGTGATTTAATCTACAGCGCGCTCGTCGCGATTTGATAAAATTGTTGAGGGTCTAATGATGCTCCTCCCGGTAGTACACCATCTATCTCGTCATTTTTTAGAAAAGCTTCAGCGTTGTCTGGATTTACAGAACCACCATAAATATACTTAATATGGGAGGGAATATGGAGCATTTTTTTCATTTCAAGAACATCTTTAAGAGACGTAGTATTTCCGCGTCCTGTTCCAGTACTAATTGCTTCTGGAGGCTCATACATTAGAAACTGTATGGTTTCCGGATAACTATCTTGAGCATTCCTGATGCAAAGTATTGGTTCTATATTGTGCAATCGAGCCATTTCAAATTTTTTAAAAATTGTCTCTTCGCTTTCATTGTTTTGTGATCGTCGCTCACTATGGCCAATAATTGCAAAATCAATAAGGCCATTAAGTGAGTAAGCTGTTACTTCGCCCGTATGTGTTCCAGGTTCGTATGGTGAGATATCCTGTGCACCAATCTTTACGAAAGAAAATTTATTAAATCTTTCTTTCAGAATAGAAATGAAGGGAAAGGGTGGACAAATGACGAGTGTAATTTTATCTTGAAAAATCGAGAGATCGAGTTTTAGAAAATCATCAGCCCATCGGCTTACTTCCTTAGTATTTTTATTTGCTTTCCAGTTACCTATGACGAATTTCATGTATGCTATAGTATACGTATGCATTCTAACATATTTGACAATCTTAATGAACAACAAGCCGAGGCAGTGAGACACGCAGAAGGCCCTTCTATTATTCTTGCGGGTGCGGGTTCAGGAAAAACGCGAGTACTTACTATGAAGGTCTTGTATCTGATTAAAGATAAAGGAATTGATCCTTCTCATATTATAATGATGACTTTTACTAATAAAGCAGCAGGAGAAATGACAAAAAGAGTCGGTTTTACCCTTGGTTTTATAGGCACTTTTCACTCATTTTGTGCCGCTGCACTCAGGAGATATGGGAGACACGTAGGTCTTAATTCAAACTTTTTAATTTATGATGAAGATGATACAGAGAGTCTGCTTAAAAATATTATCAAAGATGTTAATTCTCCAAAAAAAATAACACCAAGCTATGTTAAACACAAGATTTCATCTGCAAAGGATAACCTTATTGAACCAAGTGAATATATAAAGTTTAGCGATACGCAACAAGACGAAATAATCGCAAAGATTTATCTTGAATATCAAAAAAGGTTAGAGAAAAATAATGCTGTTGATTTCGACGATCTCATTTTTAAGGGTGTTGCTCTTTTTCGTGATAACCCAAGCGTTCTTAAAAAATACAATGATATGTTTAGATATATCCTGGTTGATGAGTTTCAAGACACAAATGCTGGACAATATATGCTTGCACGCTATTTAGCTAGAGGAAACAACAACATAACTGTTGTTGGAGATTTTTCCCAAAGTATTTATTCATGGAGAGGTGCCGATATTAAAAATCTCGAGCGTTTTCAGAGAGATTTTAAGGGAGCGAAAGTTTTCTATCTTCAAGAAAATTACCGATCGACGCAGAATGTTTTAGATTTTGCATATAACATAATTAATCACAACGAGACACATCCAATTCTTGAATTATTTACAAAAAATGACCAAGGAGATGATGTGCTCATACAGGAACTAGAGAATGAAGAAGCTGAAGGCGTATTTGTCGCCGAAGAAATTACGAGACTCATGCAGAAGGCGAAACTTAGTGAAGTTGCCGTATTGTATAGGATCAATGCTCAGTCACGAGCGATCGAAGAGGTTTTTCTACATTATGGAATACCGTATGTGCTTATTGGAGGAACACGATTTTATGAGAGAAAAGAGATAAAAGATCTACTATCGTATATTCGACTCATTGTAAATCCTAGTGATGAAATTTCTTTAGAAAGAGTACATAAAATTGGAAAAAAACGATTCGAACAGTTTAAGGTTTTTTTTAAAGAAATAAAAAATGAAAAAGATCAATACACCACCGATGAGTTGATCAAGATGACACTTGATTCTACTGGGTATTTTCTTTTATATGACGAGAACGACCCTCAAGATTTTGCTCGTCTGGAGAACATCAAAGAACTACGGTCTGTTGCGGTGCGTTTTCCAAATGTACATGAATTTCTTCAACAGGTTGCACTCGTTGAATCAGAATATTCTGAGAGTGAAAAATCTAAAAAAAATAAAAATGGTGTGCGCATGATGACATTACACCAAGCTAAAGGACTAGAATTTCCTTATGTGTTTATTATTGGTGTTGAAGAAGGTCTTCTTCCTCACTCAAGATCTTTGTATGATCTTCATGAGTTAGAAGAGGAGAGGCGATTACTATATGTTGGAATTACACGGGCAGAGAAAAAATTATATTTGACACACGCACAAAGAAGGTTCATGTTTGGGCGAAGAATGTATAGTCAAGTCTCTCGGTTTATCGATAAGAATGATAACGGGGAAGACACGTATATTAAAACATTTTAAAACTTGTACTTCATACACGACGTGTGTGAAGTACAAAATGAATATGCGAATATGGAGGTAAAAATTTTAGAGTGGGAATTTGATAAAGAAGAGTTTAATCGTGCTTCGTCACATCCCCTGCAATCTTGGGAGTGGGGAGAAGCAAGGAAGCAAATGGGAATCGATGTGTTACGAATAGGAGAATTCCAAAAAGATAAACTCATAAATGTCTTTACTATTACTTTTCACAACATTCCATACACATCGTTGACCATTGGTTACCTTCCACGATCAGTGATGCCAAAAGATGAACTATTAAAAAAAATACACGAAGAAGGAAGAAGGCGCAATGCGATTTTTGTAAAAATTGAACCATATATTGTAACTGAGAATAAAAATTTAAAAGCGGAGGATACATTCTCAAATCTCAAATTTCAAATCTCAATTCGAACTTCTCCCCACCCTCTTTTCCCCAAGTGGACACAAATGATCGATCTTACGCTCCCTGAGGAAAAACTTTTGGCGAACATGAAACCCAAAACTCGATATAACATTCGTGTCGCACAAAAGCATGGAGTAATTATCAAGGAAATGACCAATAACGTGGGATTTGAGATCTTTTCAAAATTGTACTTTACCACAACAAGCAGGCAAAAATATCACGGCCACAATGATATATACCATAGAACAATTTTTGAAACTTTAAAAAAGGATATCTCACATATTTTTATTGTTTTTTATAAAAATATTCCTCTTGCAGCCTACCACGTGTTTTTGTTTAACAAAGTGCTTTACTATCCCTATGGGGGATCGTCAGAGGAGCACAAGGAAGTCATGGCATCTAATCTTTTAATGTGGGAAGTAATGAATTTTGGAAAAAAACATGGTGCAAAGGTTTTCGACATGTGGGGTTCGCTTCCTTCAAATTATAACCGGTCAGCTCCTTGGTCGGGATTCACTCGTTTTAAGGAAGGCTATGGTGGAGAATTTGTAGAATTTCTTGGGAGTTATGATATGATCATAAACAGATATATTTATTATCTTTATAATATTGTATATAAACTCCGCAGACTTATTCTATAGGTAAGATACCCTACCTAAACACTCACACATCTTGCAACTTGTTTTCAAATTACAAAATGGGTGAGTGGATGGTTTCAAGCGGGGTTGCCCCGAAGCGCGTATCTGCAGCGAGCGCAGACTAGCATAACCTGTCTTACGACAGCGCTCTCCACCATCCACATACCCTGGAAGTCGTTTCCTCGTATCAACCTTCGAGACTTCGGAGGTAGTTGAGGTCGTCGGTGATTGACCCGATATACTCCGTAAGCCTACGTTGGCAGGTAGGACAGAGCACTACAGAATCATCGTACTCGTCAGTGAAGATCCGAGCTTCTTGCCGAAGATGGCTGTTGCCACACCAACCGCATTGTACTCTCGGTTCTTCGAGCTGGCCTTGTTGGTTCACTAGGGTCTCTCCGTTCTACTGTCTTGTTGCTTCGATAGCTTCCAGGAGGGTCTGCGTGTCTATTGTTACAGATCCCGTGAGCGCACCAGGCGCATCGTCGGTATCTATGACATCCAGAAACGAGAAGACCTCTAGGAAGGCAAGGATGGTTACTGCCAGAATGCCCAGGATTGGGCGGTCGAAGTGTTCGACGAGCGCAAATCCCGTGACGAGGATCACACTTGTCGCTAGGAACCGGTGCAGGCTATCCGGCAGATTCTGTCGAAGCCTCAACATGACGAAGTCTGCGAAACCCGTCATATTGTTGAAATCCACTACGGCTAGCCATGGGAACTCACTGCCCATCTCCGATCGCTTTGCCACAAGGGCATCCTCCATCGCGGACGCTCTCGTTGTCATGGTTGTAGTAGACTCTCTCTTCGTGACATAGTTGTACAGAGAATTCAACCAGTCATGAAGGGATTGGCGGAACGCCTCGGACGACGTATCGCTGCCACCCATGGTTTTGATCCATGTCAGCAGTGATTTTGCCGAACTTGCGGTATTTGCCAGCGCGATCTCTGTAGAGTCGTACTGGTTTTGAGCATAGGTCTTGGCTGTTGCTACAGCAAAGACCGCGACGAGGATGAGGAGCGTAAAGACACGATCCGGCATCTCCTGGACTTCCAGTCCGAGATAGCTGATCAAAGTCTTTGCTCCTGCTGCACAGACGGCGGCTACGATAGCCGAGTTGAAGACTCCTATTCGGAAGAGAATCCTCTCGACGTTTTTGAACATGGTCCAGCTCCTTTCGCTGTATGCAATCGAACCCAAGTATTTATAAGACTGCTTATATACACATGGGTTCGATTGCGCGTGCTTCCAGAGTTTGTCAAAGAGCTTTCTACAATCGAGGTTTTCAACAGCATTAATTGATCCTCGGATATTATAGAAATCGGACACTTGTCCTTTGCTAAATTATTATAGGTCTAAGTGTAGCTTTATACCTGATTTTAATCTGAGTATCTTAGGGTTTGTTATAAAGACCTAAACACTATGTTAAAATATATAAGGAATATGCAAATAGCGCCTTATTACAAGAGACTTCTACAGAATATCAAGGAGCAAATTAATCGATCTCACTCGAAGAGTTATATTGGAATGTTTGATTCAGGTAAGAATTACATGTTTAGACTCTTGGTAACAGAAGATCTTAATCTAAAAGACACACTATTTATACCACTTGATTTATCCTCAGGAGATATTATTAAAGCATTTCAAACAGGGTCATCTCTTATAAGATCAAGTGTCGAAATTGAAAATTTAGACCAAATGTGGGAAGAAATTAGTTCTCGATCTAAGCAAAGATCAGTAGTTTTAGCATTTAATCTTCCCTATGGAGGAGAGCAGGATTTGACTTTTTTTACTACCTTATATTCATGGAAAAACCTTCTCCGTGATAAATTAAACTGGATAATATTTGCTAATTACGGAATTTTTAACTGTAAGGTTTCTGATAGGAGTGCCTTCGATAAGGTCGTCCTATCAAATGTTACTCCAATTTTGCCTCTTGATAAAAAGAGCTCTGAAATAGTTATCGATAACTATAATAAATATTTTGGTCCAATAGAAAAGTCTAAACGAAAGAAAATTATTGAATTGTCAGGAGGTAACCCAGGATTTCTAAAAAGCCTTTATCTTCTTGCTCAGCAGAAAAGATTAGACCTTTGGGAACATGATGAACAATTACAAGTTCGTATTAAGAAACTTTTTGACGAGCTCTCACCAAAAGAACTATCGACACTTGCAAATTTGGAAGAACAGGGAAAAAAAGAAACGAAGAATTTTAAACAACTAGAAAAATTTGGGTATATTTATCATGAAAGACTATTTTCTCCCATCCTCGATAAATTCATATCTCGGTATTATACAAGCAATACGAACATGTTTTCTTCCACACAGCTTAAAGTTTTTAACTTACTTAGGGAAAAATATCCTCAGATAGTTTCTCGGGACGAAATAGGACGAACCATGTGGGGAGCTCGCTGGACTCAAGAATATTCTGACTGGGCCTTAGATCGAATGATTCATGAAATTCGTAACAAACTAAAGAAATCTAGTAATGAATGGTTTTTAAAAACAAAAAGAGACCTTGGTTATTTTTTAACTAAAAACCGTGATTGATCAGAGAGAACTTGAACCTTTGCAAAGGCAGCCTCAGTTTGTTTTTATATCTCCACTCTCCGAACAGGTAGATAGTTTTTTCGAAGTTATTAATGGACAGCTTTCGCAGGAAACAAGAGATGCGCTAGGTTCAAGAGAGATAGAGTTTAGACAATTACTTGCTGTTAACAACCTATTCAGTAGTGGTCATGATTCCTTCGCAGGAGCAAAGGTTGAGCTTCTAAGACGAATGAAAGAACAAGATCCTGGTTCAGAAAGTGATTTAAGTAAAGAATGGGGAATTCCTGAGGATGTTATTGTTCAATATGCCCATGAGAGGGAGTTAATAGAAGGAATTATTACAACAGAACGAAGTCGTGAAGAAATTTCCACCGATACTGTGCGAGTACTAGGGAGAAACTCTTTACCGTTGGAAGCATACACTATTTCAAAAATTGCAGAAGGTGCATCCGGGACAAAGCCTGATTTGGTTGTGTTACAAAGATTAGCAAGAGTTTTAAAAGTCTATACAATAGGAAAAACAGATATATGGAGTGGTAACGATTATTCACTTCATAGCACTTTATATGCTATGGAAGCATGTTTGAAGGACCTTGCTTTCTATCTGGAAATGCCACATGTTTATGTTTTTTCAAACAATGTAGCTACGAGAACTACTGGTATCGATCCAACAGAGAGATACAATGTTCAGTATCTTACCGATTTAGCAAGACATATATTAGTTACAAATGATATGCTCGATAGAGAAAGTGGTAGCGAGAGAGTTCAAGTGATTGGATCTGTTGCTCCTGTAAAATCAGTTATGACAGAACTCCTTGAAGATGAAGTCGTGAAGAGAAAACTTGTTGAGCTGTTAAGTACTGACGATCTTCGTAACTTGGAAGCCATTTTATTGTCTGGAGTGTCACCGGACCATACAGTCGAAGCTGTTATTAAAAGAGGATTTACGAAATATGATAAGCTGCGCTGTAGAATTTTGGTAGCTGATACAGAGATGTTTGACCAAGTTGTTAGCAGAGTTGAAAGAGCAAGGAAAAGACGTCTTTTTGGAAGAAAAATTTTAGAGATGCTCAGAATTAAGCCTCTAGATAGTCCACAAATAACAGACCAACTTCAGGGATATATGCGTTTGACTTTATATGCGGATAGAGCTCCTGAGAGACGAAAGGAACCGATTAGTTCCGATCCTCATAGAAGAGTACTTGATCATATGGCAAATATTCCCGAAGGTGCTCTTGGTTATGCTGCAGTTCATGTTCGTATGCCAGTTGTTGTAGATACTAACAGAGGTAAGAGTCTCCCCCTTTTTGAAACACAGGTAAGGTTGGGCGGAAAGAGTCTTGATGTTATGTATGCAGCTGCAGAAGCCGTGTATGATGTAGACGGAGATTTTAGTAAAGCGGGTTTAAGCCCAAGATTAATTAAATCAGTTCATGATGGTTCACATGAAGAAGTCGAGCAGTTTATTCTGCAGCAGGCGGCATGAAGTTTTTTTGCGAGAAAGATACGAGGCGTTTTTTTATTGACTCCTGTTTCTCTTCAGGCAGTGTTGGTAGTACGTCCTGGAAAAAGAGCTTGATATTGTTTCCTAAAACATGTTGATACTCTTTGAGATATTCTTCTTCTGAAATAACTTTAAAGATACTTTTTTCATCAAATCCATCGTCATTTTTTATTGCATTTTCAAATTCAAGACGTTTTTCTGTTGGAAGCGAGGTGATAAGATTAAGAAGAGCCTGCTTTCTCGTTATTGTTAATAATTCATATGCAAAAGCATCTTTATCACCATCAAAATCCATAGTGTCAAGGAGTTCGATTATTATATCTTTGGATGTTTGATCTGCCATATGTTATTCGGTTTGGGGAAGTGGAACTTGTGGAGCAATCCCTAAAAATCTTGACATCCTATCAATATATGGTCCAACAGAAATATCATTTAATCCTCTGAGAGTAGTTTCATAGCGTCCATTAAGACGGTCTAAAAAATGACCACATCGTGATGCAGCTGTTTCAGGAGCACGATTGAGAGGTGTTTCTCCATTGAAATCAGCTGCTGTGTCAACTGCTTGTTGTAGTCTATATTTTATTGCATCAATTCCACCTTCATCCATACCATTAATACTAGCGTATGGTAAACATGGTGTCAACTTACTATCGTATAATATGTACGCAATGAAACACGCTGAGTTTTCTAAAGTATTTGCACAGCTCAACCCTGCACAGAAAAAGGCTGTTGAAACAATTGAGGGACCCGTGATGGTTATTGCAGGTCCTGGAACAGGAAAAACACATGTTTTAGCAGCCCGCATTGCCCAAATATTAAAAAAAACTGATACGCCTCCATACGCTATTCTCGCACTGACATTTACAGATTCAGCTGCAGTAAATATACGTAAACGAGTTGTCAATATGATAGGTAAAGCTGGCTACTATGTTAATATTTCTACTTTTCATGCGTTTTGTTCTGATGTTATCAAAACTCATCCTGAATACTTTCCCATAGATAGGGGAAGCGAACCATTGAACGATCTTGAACGATATGATTTTTTCCAAAACATCATCGAAGCGAGTAAGCTTGACATACTCAAACCAATAAATCGTCCATTATTTTATATTCAAGACATTATTCATGCGATTTCAAATTTGAAACGTGAAGGAGTTACCCCTGCTGAATTTTTGAAAATTGTGAAGAGAGAATTTGAGAGACAAGAAACCAAACTTACAAAGATAGAAGAAGCGCTTCGAGAAAAAAATAAGAAAAAAAATACAGAGCTTGCCAATATTTATAGTGAATACGAGAAAAAACTTCGTTCTCATATAAGATATGACTTTGACGATATGATTGCTCTTGTTGTAGAAGCTTTCAAGAAAAATACTTTGCTTTTACGAGAATATCAGGAAAAGTTGTTATATTTTCTGGTTGATGAATATCAGGATACAAATTCTTCGCAAAACACCGTTATTGAACTTCTCGCTCATTACTGGGGAGTGAAGGCAAATCTTTTTGTTGTAGGAGACCCAAACCAGTCGATCTTCAGATTTCAGGGAGCATCTATTGAAAACACACTTAGTTTTGTAAAACGTTTTCCTCATGCAGAGATTATTACCCTTGAAAAAGGATATAGAAGTCCTCAGTTGATTTATGATGCTGCATATAGTCTTATTCAATACAATACGCTCACGACAGAAAATGAACATAAGACTCTTATGAAAGCAGTTAATAAGAAACTTATAACTATACATAGTAAAGGAGGTAAGATATCAATAGCCGCTTTGCCTTCACAGACACTTGAGTTAGTTTATGTAGTTGAAACAATAAAGCAGTTAATTCAAAAAGGGACGAAGCTTGAGGAAATCGCTGTTTTATATAGAAATAATTCTGACGCAAACGAAATCCAGGAGATGCTAGATAAATGGAGTGTCCCATATGAGATAAGCGGTGGTGCAAATATTCTAGAAGCAGAGACTATTCGTCAACTCCTACAATTATTTCGTGTGATTCGTGATATTCGGCAAGGCACTGAAAGCGGTGAACTTTATGAAGTTTTATCATATGAGTGGATCGACGTGAGTAAAATGCTGACAATGAAAATAGGACGGGCCGCGGGAAGAGCAAGGCTTTCAATATATAATCTCATCACTCAAGGTTACGAGATTTTTAAGAAAAACTATGGCGGAAATGATGTAAGCAAAATCGAATTCCACACAGCAGAGAAGTTTATAGCAAATCTTGAGAAGTGGAACACCGATGATGCAAACATGATTTTTACAGCATGGTTTGAGATGATGTTAAAAGAAAGTGGTTATTTGGATTGGATACTAAAACAAGAAACCAAAATAGAACTCTTGACTAATTTAAACTCACTTTTTAGGGAAGTTAAAGCATTAGTAAGGGATAATCACGAGTTGAAACTTGAGCAATTCATTCACGCAGTCGAAACGATGCGCGATCATCGCATCCAAATACAGGCTGAGGATTTGAATATCGAAAAAGGATCTATTCATCTATCAACTGTTCACCGAGCTAAAGGGCGAGAATGGGAATATGTATTTATTATTCACTGTATTGATGGGAAATGGGGAAATGCTCGTATAAGAGAACTTATTCCCCTTCCACGTGGCCTTCTTAAAAATACTGATATTTCAAAAAAAGAGAAAAACGAAGATGAGAGAAGATTGTTTTATGTTGCTATTACCCGTGCGAAAAAAAGCGTTTGTATATCGTATCCCGAAACAATTATTTCAGATCATACTTCTCGAGACGTTTCGGGAAGTATGTTCATTGAAGAAATAGGGGAGAAGAATTTTATAATAAAAGATATCCGTAATCTTACAGAAGAAGCAGATAAACATCTTGAAAACATACTACGTCCAAGAGAAACCCCACTGATAAATATTACTGATCAAGATTTTTTCAGAAAACTTATCGAAAATTTCAAGCTTTCCGTAACAGCAATGAATACATATCTGCGAGACAAGGATGAATTTATTGAAAACGTTTTATTGAGAGTCCCTCGTGCAAAACCAGAGCCGATGGCTTTTGGCACAGCTATTCATAAGGCATTGGAGAGACTGTATAAAGTAAAAATGGAGAATGGAGATTTGAGATTGGAGAGTTTGCTTAAAGTTTTTGAAATATCATTAGAAAAAGAACTACTTTATTCTACTGACCTTGAAAGAAGACTGAAATATGGCAAAGAAGTGTTAAAGCGTTATTATGAAGAACATACAAGTGATAGAGTCGAACCGCTTTTCGTTGAACGATTCTTTGGTTATGGTTTTAGTAAAACTGTACTTGATAATATTCCTTTGACAGGACGAATTGATCGTATTGATTGGGTTGATAAAGGAAAAAAACAGGCCCGTGTTGTGGATTATAAAACAGGACGAGCGAAAACAATACACGATATTGAAGGAAAAACTATTTCTTCGCAACTTTCTAAACGTGAACAAAATCTTCCTGAGAGTATTCGAGGCCCTTATAAAAGACAACTCTTATTCTATAAACTATTAACTCAGCTTGATCAGACATTTGTTCCAATTGTTACAGAGGGTGTTTTTGACTTTGTAGAGGCTCATAAGGAAACAGGAAAACTCATAAAAAGAAAATTTGAGTTGAAAGATGAGGAAGTAAGCGAATTAAAGAATTTGATAAGAGAAGTGATGAAGGAAATACGAGAGTTGAAGTTTTTACATTGAGTTCATTTCGTGACGGTTCTTTCTAGTTAAGATACAAGTCCTGTCATCCTGGCTTGTCCAGGATCTCTTATTGAATGATTTTCTGATAGAGATCTTTGAATTCAGGATTAAAATAGTTTATCATCTCGATTTTGTCTTGTCTATTCATGTCTTTTATTTGTTTTTCTCGAATAATAGCTTGCTTAATAGAATTATAAGATTCATAATAAACAAGCTTATGGAGATTATATTTTATAGTAAAAATGGAACCTTTCCCACTCTTATGATCATAGGATCTTCTTATTAAGTTAGAGGTTACTCCGGTATAAAATGTCGTATTATATTTGTTCGTCATTATGTATACAAAACCTTGTTTCATAAAAAAATTAATATAACATAAAATTATTAGATTTTTTTAAGAGAGATGCTGGTCAAGCCAGCATGACGATTATCAGGTGATGTCAAAAACTTAACTTTATTCTAAATGATGAACAAGCATATGAGCGCATGAGTTCTACTACTCTACGAAGTCTTTTAATTTTCGTGCGCGGGTAGGATGGCGAAGTTTGCGGATAGCTTTTGCTTCTATTTGTCGAATACGTTCACGAGTTACATTAAACTCCTTACCAACGTCTTCTAACGTTTTGCTTTTCCCATCATCTAAACCAAATCGCATAATGAGTACTTTTCTCTCTCGTTCTGAAAGTGTGTCCAAAACTTCATTTAAATAATCTCGTAAAAATTCCCGGGAAACAGAATCATATAGCGACGGCTGATCAGTATCTGCTATAAATTGTTCCAATGTCGTTTCTTTATCGTCACCAATAGGTGTAGAAAGAGATTTTGGATGTTGTGAAATTTTTATAAGATTTTCAACCTCTTTATTAGTTATCTCCATTTCTTTTGCAACTTCTTTCAATTTTGGCTCACGACCAAGTTTTTGTGTTAATTTTCTTTGTGTTTTGTAATATCTGTTGATATTATCAACCATATGTACTGGTATGCGGATTGTACGAGACTGGTCAGCAATAGCTCTTGTAATAGCCTGTCTGATCCACCATGTAGCGTATGTTGAGAATTTATATCCTCTTCTCCAATCATATTTCTCAACAGCTTTGATAAGTCCTTGATTACCTTCTTGAATAAGATCTAGAAAAGAGAGTCTGCGTCCCAGATATTTTTTTGCAATAGATACAACTAATCTTAGGTTCGATCGAATAAGATTCTTGCGAGCTTCATCTTCTTTTTTTTCATATCTTTTTGCCAAGTCTATTTCTTCTTCGAATTTCAGAAGTGGATACATTCCTATTTCTTTTAGATACATTTTTATAGGATCGAGTGATTCACCTTGGCGGCCAGTAATTAATCTTTTCAACTCTTTTTCTATTTCCTCCATGGACTTTTTTGCATCTTCCTCTTCTTGAGTAGAAACATTTTCAAAAATATCAATTTCTGATTCTATTGCTTGAGCGAAGAAATCATCTATTTGGTTTATATGTTTTTCTGGCTCAGGGTAGATAAAAAGGATATCATCGATTACTATAAAACCATTTTCTTTCCCTTGTTTAAGAAGTTCTTCGGAGTTTTTTGGAATTCTTTGAACGGTCATAACAGGTTAATTGTACAAGCTGCTGAGTTTTTTTTCAACTTCTGATAGGCTTTTTGAATACTCTTTTACCAATGTTGTATCTTCACTATTTATTGCCTGTTTTATCTTATCTTTTAACGAAAGCTGTTTAAGCTCGTACAATGAGCGGTTGATATCTTTATCTAAAGTTTCATTATTGATAAGCGAAGCGTCGAATAAAAACAGTTCATCAAAAACACTCTGAAGTGGAGCGGAAAGGTTGCTTGTAAATTGTTGAATGTTAAATTTTTCTAAATTCGTTTCTTTGGCTTTATTTATTTCATAGTATTTTCCGAGATGATCGAGAAGGTTTTTATATGATGGAATAGAAAAATCATTTTCATCAAGTACCTCTTGTGCTTTGCGATATATACGTATAGGTTGTTCATTTTGTACCATAAGACTCAAAATATATTTTTGGAGAAGATTGTATCTGTTTTCACCTTGCTGTGATTTTCTAACAATATAAGATATTTTCTGCTTTCTTTTTTTGATGTTAAATCTGTGCAAAAGAGACTCTACTGATGACTCATTTACTTCAAGTATTTCCGCAAGCCTTTTAACATAATGCGTTTTGATTATCGGATTTGTGATATTTGCTAGAAAAGGAATGACTTCATCACTAATAGCTTTTTTAGCATATGCTGTTGGCTCGTCCCCTTGTCTTTTTTTAGCAATTTGGATAATAAAATCATATATAGGAATGGGGTTTTTTAATTTTTTTTTAAACTCTAAAGGATTGTGTTGAAATGCTTCATCCGGATCTTTTGCGAAATCAAATTGCACAATATCTATTCTTAAATCAAGGCTTTCCGTGTCTTCAATAGCCCTCTTTGTTGTTTCTGTACCTGAAAAATCTGCATCAAGAGCAAGTATGAGATGTTGAGCATAACGTTTGATTAACATGAGTTGATCTTTTGTAAATGCCGAACCCTTAATGGCAACAGTATTTTTAACTCCGTGTTTGTAACATGAAATCATATCGAATTCACCTTCAACCACAACAACTTTTTGTTCATTTTTAATAGCTTCCTTCGCAACGTTTATTCCGTAAAGAGTTTCTCGTTTATGATATATGGGTGTTTCAGGTGTATTCACGTATTTTGCCTGATCAACCTCAAGCGTAAGTGATTCCTCAATGAGCCTACCTGAAAATCCAATAATCATATCTCTCGCATCAATAATAGGAAACATGAGTCTACCTCTAAATCGATCGTAAAATTTTCCTCTTTGACTCCTGATGATGAGACCTGTTTGAAAAATATCTTGCTGACTAAAACCTTTTTTGATAAGAAAAGTTAGAAGAGAATCCCATGATTTAGGAGCATAACCTAGCTGGAATGTTTCAATGAGATTTTTATTAAGTCCTCTTTTTTCAAGATACGTTAATGCATCTTTTCCAGCTGCGTGTTGATTAAGTAGATAGTGGAAAAATTTGAGAGCGGCATTATTAATACTCAAAAGTATCTCCTTTTTTTTCCACTCTTTATCCTCGAAATTAATATTTTCAAGTTTTGTTCCTGTTTGTTGGGCAAGTTCTCGTAAAGCTTCGAAAAAGGTAATATTTTCCCATTTCATAAGAAATGAAATTACATCACCACCAGTCTGGCAGGCTCCAAAACAACGCCATATTTGTCGATCAGGAGACACGATAAATGAGGGAGTTTTTTCATTATGAAAAGGGCAGGGGGCTTTGAAATTTCTACCAGTTTTTTTCAAAGATACAAATCTACCAATATATTCAACAATGTCAATCTTACTTTTTACATCTTCAATAGGAGTGCTCATAGCAGCAGGGATATTATACCGCATTTGAGAGTGGAAATTTGGGATTGGAAAATAATTCTCTTGCGGAAGGGGTGAGATTCGAACTCACGTGGGCTTTGCAGCCCCCAAGGTTTTCGAGACCTGGCCGATAGGCCACTCCGGCACCCTTCCGATCTGGTCGCAATTCGAGACTCTATCCATATTATATCAAGCGAGGAAGGTTTGCTAGTTAAATACGAATAATGTGAGTATCTTTGGATAAGTGTTTAATAAACTCCTCCTCAGTCGTAGAAATTATGGTTTGGTGTTTTTTTATAAGATCCAAGACTATCTTTTTATTCGATTCGTCTAATTCTGAGAAAATGTCATCAAGTAAGACGAGCGGTTTATGTTCTAATTCTTGCTCATAGAGTTGAATTTGATTTATGATCAACCATAATAATGCGAGCCGCTGTTCTCCTCTTGAAGAAAACTTATGTACATCAATTTTTTTTTCATCTTGCTGTTTAAATATTTTGAAATCATCTCTCTGCGGACCTATTAATGTTCTTTTTTGATAATATTCCCTCATAAAGTATTCTTCGAATCGGTTTAAAGATATTTCATTTTTTTCATAATTAAGCGAAAAAACATGAGTATCTAATTTCTCACTTTTATTTACAAAATTGACAAACCACTCTCTTTTTTCGCAAATATATTCTGCTTGTTCAATCAAATAATTATTCCAAAAGAGAATTTCTTTTCTAAGTTTTTCAGGATCGTTTTCCTTCTCGATCACTTTATTTCTTCTCCTCAGTCCATTCTTATAGTTTTGTAATCGTTTTTTATATTCTAAGTCGCATTTTGATATGATGTCATCGATAAAGCCTCTTCGTAAAGATGGTTGGCCATCAATAATTGCTATTAACTCTGGAGAAAAAATAGCTATCGGCGGCGTGTATTTCAAATAGCTTTGGAGCATTTTTTTACTTCTATCTACAAAGAAAATCTTTTCAAGATTTTCTGTTTGTTTTAAAACAATTTTGAAAGTAGTTACCGAAGATTTATCAGAAAATTCAGCTTCAACGTGCATTGAAGCAACTTCAATATTCATAAGTTCCTCTTGTTTTTCTTCACGCAAACCCTTTCCGTTACATACAAAAAATATTCCCTCGAGCAGATTTGTTTTGCCTACAGAATTTTTTCCCATAATAATGGTTAGCGAAGGAGCGAATTTGAACTTATTATCAACGAAATTGCGGAAGTTATGTAATGAGATAGACTCAAGGATCATCGTGAGTATATTATAGTTTATTAGGTTGTTTTCTTTCTCAGTAGAAACAAGCTCTCAAAAAAAGCAGGTAGTTTAAAGACAAATTTTTTCACTATACTCACATTATCAATTGATCTAAAAAGATCAAACCAAAAAGCTTGACTCATCAATGAAATATGTGAAAAATCTTGTTTATGAGTCCATCGAATCCAATCATTTTCAATGGTATAAATTTTATGAAGGATTAATTTTCGTGATACCCGTATCGACTCTTCAATCGATTTTTTAATCTTTGGTCTTTCCATATGTTCCATAACGTCAAATGATACAACGAGATCAAAACTATCATCCTTAAAAGGAATTTTAGTTGCGTCAGCGTATTGTAAAAAAGGTTGGATTTCCTTGTCGGCTGCTGAAATCGCATATTCAGAAATTTCTATACCATACGCTTCCACACCAAGTCTTCTGAGTTGATAAACGAGTTTTCCCGTTCCACACCCAATATCAAGACAATTTTTCGGATTAATAAAGACCTTAATCCAAAATGCTCGATAAAAATTTGCTACATCTTGTATAAATTTACCTATGACTGAGTAGGTCAGAGGTAAAGGATATTCTCCCTTTTGCTCTTCAAAGTATTCTCGATCATAAAATGTAGCATCAATAGTAAAGTTTGTAATAACTGTACCTTTAAAACTTTCTCCATCGAGAATTCGGTTGAGATTACTGAAATTTTTACCGTTTGCAACAATAACCATAGTTCCAAGCTTTTTTGCTAGTTGTGAAGCTACAGGATCAAAAGGAGCATTAATTCCGGGTTTCCATTCTTTTCCAACAAGTTTTTCAAAATAATCCCAGGTTGTTTTTGTTATTTTTTTAGCGTTTTTGTATTTTGAGGGATCTTTGTCATAAACGTAATCGATATTTGAGAGATTAATAATAACTGAAGCTCGGTAATCTCGAGCTAAAACAGTAGCGCAGTAGTCAGTTGACCATCCTGGTTTCCATCCTGCCCCAATTGCTACAGGTTCTTTCCAGTGTCTTAAGCGCTTTTCATAGTTCTCGATGATTCTTGGGTGAGCAATGTCAGTAAAAATAGTCCTAAATAAGTGAGCGTTCAACCTTGTTGTATGAATACCA
>Ga0209542_10000380_pt1 | contig 108488 bp, 102 predicted proteins | sample RifCSPhighO2_01_FD_184028 | JGI IMG/M metagenome (GOLD analysis project Ga0209542, IMG submission 184028) | Soil microbial communities from Rifle, Colorado - Rifle CSP2_plank highO2_0.1 (SPAdes) (version 2) | ecosystem: Environmental > Terrestrial > Deep subsurface > Rock core/Sediment ...
GCTTTCTCAGAGCCGATCACTCCCGTTTTCTGAAGCAGGGCAAAGACAATAGCCCAGACTAGAATCACCGGGAAGACGACGTCAAAAGCTTGGATAAGGCCAATGTCCAAAACCGTTACCATGATATAATCTCCATATTTTCCTTTTATTCTCTGTTGATTTTCTGTTTAATGACTTTCTTTTTAATCATTTTTATTTCCGTTCAAATAAATTTCCGATCTCTTTCAGGACATCTTTGAATATTGATTTTTCAGCTGCAGGCTCCTTGGTGATAAACCATACTACCAGACCGAACACAAGCACGATCAGCATCAGCTCAGTCGTTTCAGTGCTCCACCAGGAGAAGACCTCATACGGTCCTGTCCAGAACTCTAGAGCAGCGCCAAAGATGTAGATCACAAATCCAATAGCGGCTATGGCGATGACTGGAGCGGCGGATTTTGAAAAATCAGTGCCAAAAATACCCATTAAAACCAGAAGCATGATCGCTGCAACTGCTACTAGCGAAATGCTGGGGATGGAATCATTCATCACCTGGACTGGATCATAACCTAATGGATAAGTGCCTAGTATGTGCGGCACGACAAACATCAGAGCCAGCACAAGAGCGATGATAGTGCGGAAATTACGATGGTCCTTGAATAAGGGCATCTTCGCTGTTACGGCAAAGATAATGGTGAAGACCAGGACAAAGGGAAGCAGGAAATCCATGACCCCATATGTCTGAAAATAATTCGCTAACGTGGAAAATCCAATACCTACCATTGTATAAACCTCCTCTGTATCTTTCTCATAGCTTTTCCCATGTATTCACTTTTCTGTTCACTTTTCACTTTTTGTTGATTCTGTTTTTTTTGGCTCCCAGGTGATAAAGACGATGAAGCCGATGGTGATGATCATGAAGATGATTGATGCTGCCCATTCCGCGCGCCAGTTCCTGAACAGGTCAAAAATGACCTCCAGCCAGTCCAAGGCATTCAGGAAAATGACCACGATTCCGACAAACATGATGATCATGAACAGCGTCATCCAGCGGGGAAAATTTTCCAGGCTGAACTCTTTGTCGCCAAACAAAGCTCCGGCCAGGATCAAAAATGAAATAGCCAAGATCAGCAGCAGGACGATGTTAGCCATGACTTCGTTGATGATGCCTACTAATCTTGTGGAAGCGATAACCAGGAAGGCGATCACAAAGGCAACCATGGCATTGATGTTCTTTTTGGTAGTTTCGACCTTGTCAACTTTTTCAATCCCGAATATCTTTGTTTTTTCCAGGATGGCAAAAACAATGGTAAAGACCAGCAGAAACGGCAGGATGATGTCATAGACTCCAATCTCGTTGAGAAACCCGATCATCCCGCGAAAAGCGCTCTCTTCTACCATCTAATTTAGTCCTCTTTTTATGATTTATCTTAAAAGACAAGACTATATAAATGTTTCTTTTGTTCGGCACAACCCTTTTTCTGAGTGATAATCATCGCAAGAAATAAAGCAAGGACTTTATTTCTGCGCAGAGATGTGATACTTCTTCACATTTCTTGCACCATGACCCGGCGCTTGCTTTCCGGACAAGACTTTAAAAACGAATGCTTTAAATAGTAGTATTATTTTAGTTTTCTTGAATTACGAGGAGGTAAAAAAGTGCGGTGGAAGGTATGTTTGGTTGTAAGTATTATCACATTATTTCTGCTGGCAGTCCCCTCGCTGGCCGATTCAGCAGTTGTCACTTCTGCGATCGACAACCTAATTACCGTCAAAGAACAGGGATCCTACAGCCTCAGAATTACCAACAATGCTGATGCGGTGCAGCGCTATAGCATCTATTCCCTGCAGTCAGGACAGGGCTGGAATGTTGATCCTTCTCCGCTCAAAGACAAGATCATCGAGCTGCAGCCTGGGCAGTCGCATACTACAAAGATAGTCGTCACGCCGCTGGAAGACTTCACCCCAGGGATTTACAATGTTCATATCTCTATCCAGAGCGACCTTGGTGAAACCTACTCAATACCCTTTAAATTTTATGTCGCACCAGAAGGACCGGTCAACTATTTGCCTACCATCAAGGCTACTCTTGACATGAATGAAAAGATAAACCCGCGCGAACCTGTTTCAATAAAATTATTTCTCGAAAACAGAAATCCACTGGACTTAACCGGGTTAAAAATTAAGATCCAAAGCGACATCCCTGAATTTACCAAAGAAGTGATGGTTGATCTTCCACCACTAGAAAAGAAGACCGTCGAATTTTCCGTCATGCCCAGCAGATCCCAGCAGCCAAAAGAATATGTGCTGTTTTTTGTTTTCGAACGTGCTGGTGAAACAGTGAAAGTTATCGAAAAGCAGATCGAAATTTTAGCGCTGCTTCCAGAATTTGCGGTAACCACCACCGAAGAAAAAGCCTTCCTCAAGACAGCAAAGACGCTGCAGGTCATCAATGAAGGTAATGTCCGTAACACCCAGACTGTACACTACCCTATTTCATTAGTTGGATCACTATTCACAACCAGCGAAGGCAGTGCTAAAGTAGAAGACGGGAAACGGTTCCTAACGTGGGAAGTTTCGCTCAGCCCGGAAGAGTCAACTGAATTGAGCCTTGTAACCAATTACCGGCTGTTATTGTATCTGCTTTTGGCAGTTCTCACCTTCCTCGCTTTTTATTTTTATGTCCAATCCCCTCTCAGCATACAGAAAACAGCAGTGACGACAAAAATGGGCGACAGTGGCGCATTGTCAGAAATCAAGATCACGCTGGAGCTAAAGAATAATTCCAAGAATCCTGTTGCTGAGGTTGAAGTGATTGATATTATTCCCAGCATTGCCAACATCGACAAAGGGTTAGAGATTGGAACTCTCAAGCCAAAAGAGATGAAGCACACTAAGACTGGCACCAGCGTGATGTGGTCGTTAGCAGAATTAGATGGGCACGAACACCGCCTGATAACATATAAAATGAAAGCCAAGCTGAATATACTGGGTACATTAAGTTTGCCTAGGGCAACTGTGCAATTTAAAAAGAAAAAGAGCAAAAAAGTAAAGAAGGCCTATTCAAACATTTTTCGTATCAGCGGCTAGTGACTGCCAAGTGAATATCACAAGATAAAAACATTTATATATAAGACAATGTATCAAGAGGGCAAAGGGTAGGAGTCGTAATCAAAAAGCAAGAGGGTGTGAAAATGAAGGATTTTTTTTTGCAACTAAAAGAACGGTTTACAAAGCCTGCAGAAGAACCAGAACTAGAAGGTGGTGAAGACTATCTTGAGCTGGGCAATGCGCCAGCCAAGGAAGAAAAAACTAAAGTTCTTGTTCGTCCATTTGTAATGGAAGAATTTGAGGACATTAAAGATGTTCTTGACTGTTTGCGTGCGGGATCTACTATCGCGCTGATCAATATCAAGCCGCTGAAGGAGAAGGATTTAGTAGAACTAAAGCGGGCTATTTCAAAGTTGCGCAAGACTTGTGAAGCTATCGAAGGGGATGTCGCAGGATTTGGCGAAGATTATGTTGTTGCCGTTCCCTATTTTGCACGCATACATCGTAATGTTGTTACAGAAGAATAAGTTTTCTCTTTTTCAGATAATTTTTTATCTTTATGGTAAGATTTAAAAAGAAGCTATATCTATTTTGCAGACAGAGTCAAGTTGACCTTCACTCACATTTATGCCACTGTCGCATAATCCGGTATTGCGCAGGATTGCTAATCCTGTTCCGTAAGGAATTCCCGGTTCAAATTGCCTGCTACACTAGGCGAACGTTGTCAAGTGGGATTTTTAGGAAATCCCGCGAGCAGCCTTACAGTGTCGCGGCTTGAAAGTCCGGGCGGTGGCGCTTTACTCTTAGTTAAACGCCGCACCCAAAGTTCAGACTCTAAATCAGAGCTGGAGTCTGGACGGTGGCGTATTCCCTATTTTTGTGATTCCTACCAAAACAGAGCTACTAAATTATCGCGATTCAGTAAAAGAAAGATATATAAATCAATAAAGGCTTCTATGTTCCATATAACCTAGCAAAAGAGGTGCGTAGTGGCAAAAAAAAGGAGGGACTACTCTGACCAATTAATCTTGATTCTGCTGGTAGTAGTGGTTATTATCAGCGTACTCAGCCTAGCTGTTTACATCACTGTTGATGAATCTGGAACAAAAAACAAAAAAGGGTCGGAAACATTTGAAATAACGCCGCAAACCGAAACGCAGGGAACAGTGTCATTAGTACTAGAAAAACCAAAAGGAGAAGATGAAACCAATTCCAAATAAAGTCTTTGTGCTGCTGCTGGCAATCGCCTTGGTCATCTCAGCAGCGAGCATGGTCGTCAACCTTAACAAATTAGGCAGTCTTGCCGGAAACGGAAATTTATTTACAGCTTCAGCAGTAAGCAGCAGCGTAGGAACCAGCAACTTGTCAATAACATCCTCTACATCTATCACCAATAACGTTGCGACCATTAACTTTGGAGCTGGAACTGTCAACGCTTCCTGTCCGGTATGTTCCATGGGCACAGAACGAGGGAAAAACTCTGTCTGCTGCGTAAGTTTTACCAATATCACAACTGGCGGCTTTTTGCTGGAAAACACAGGAAATGTGAATATCTCAGTAGGCTTTGTATGCACTGGAAGCTGTAGTGCTGCAAATTTTATTGGTGCCGCAACAAGTAACGCCTTCCTCCTCTTTACAGTAGATGCATTGAATAATGGAGCCACAGGGCAAGGAGCTCAAACAGGGGCGGTAGATACAGTAAAATCTTGTGTTGGCGGTACGCAGGGCGACAATCCTCTAGCCTTTGATGGGTGGACAGCACGAACAAACCAAAGCGGCACACCTGGAAATAATGGGACAATTTCTGTTGCATCAACAGGCGGATGGCTCTGTGGTAATGCTACAGTATATCCTCTTCAAGCCGATAATACTCAAGATGCCGGAGTTGTTCATCTAAATATAACTATCGACGACGCAGAAGTGGGTACGGGAATACAGAAAAATGTCACCTTCACGTTTAATGCTACATCTTCAGGATAGGCTAGGTAAAGGCTTGACTACATAAATTACGGTCATCAGTATGGAACATAAAATGAGTAAAAACAACTTCATTCTGCTTTTGTGTATTCTCTTTGCAGTATCCTTGCCCTCTCTTACTGCGTTGAGTTTAAACGGGCCAAAACTCAGCCCGATCATCTTCGAGCCAGGGCGAACCCTCACCAATCATTATGCAATCACTGATACCAACAAACAGGTTGAAGTTAGAGTAGGCGGGGATTTGGAAGAATACATCAGGATCACCGAGGTCATTAACAATGAATTTGATCTGATAATCTCTTTCCCAGACTACCTCACTCCTGGCACATACCACTTTGATTTAACAGCAGAAGAAGTTGCAGCGTCGGAAAGTGGGGGCATCGGAACATTACTTTCAGTCAGCAAAAGATTTATCGTAGAAGTCTATACTTATGATAAGTACGTGGAGATCTCGTTAAGTGCTCCCAGTGTCAATGAAGGCACACCGGTGCATTTTCAGTTCAGTGTTACCAGCAAAGGCTATAAGGATATTAATTTTATACAGGGTCGAATTACGGTATTTGATGATCATAACAACACGTTAGGCACTGTTACGACGGAAGAGAAGCCTCTTAAAGCCCTGGGTTCAGAAACCCTCACGGCTGATTTTAACACAGAAGGACTTCTTGCGGATGAATACCGGGCTGATGGCATCGTCTTTTACGACGGACAGCAGAAAACGGCAGCGACAGTCTTCCGGATCGGGCAGATGGACCTTCTCCTTTTGAATCACACTATTGAAGTGGAAGAAGGATTCTCTGAGTATACGATGGAAGTGCTGAACAACTGGGGGAATGAGCTGCGGAATGTCTACGCAAAACTTTTTGTGGAAGGAGAAGAGGTATTGCAAACACCTTCAATCAATCTCGAACCATGGCAGCAGGGAACAGTAGGAGGGATCATAAACCTTGAGAAGAATCCTGGACCATACCCGGCGCTGATAAAACTCTTTTTTGAAGGTGAAACCAGGGAAGAGTCCTTTACCATCACAGTCATAGAAAAAGCATCTGCCGAGGAGCTGCATGCCAAATTGGAACGAAGCAACAGAAATCTTGCCGTTCTCGCCTCAGTCATCGTCCTGCTCACCTCAAGCATAGTCCTGCTGATGGTGCTTTTTAAGAGAAAAGAAAAGCGATGGAAATGGAGAAAGAATGATGAATTTGAGAAGTAAAATAATGTGGTTGATCTTGTTCCTTCTGTTTGTAGCTAGCTGTACTTCTCCTCGCGGGATTGAATGCACAAAGATTGACGATATTGACACATCCATAACCATTAAAAAAAGTACCCAGCCTATAATAGGTCTAAACACGGATACAGACAGCTTGAAATTTGGCACCGTCTCTCCAAAAGCAATAGTGCAGCGCAAGATGACCGTGCAGTACAGCAACCAGGCTGACATACTAGTGAAGATGGAGGGAGACTTTGCTGCCTGGACGGAGATAAATCCATCCCAGTTTTCCCTCCAGCCTGCAGAAAAGAAGGAAGTTATCTTTTTAGTCGCCGTACCGGAAGAGGTTAGGGAAGGTAATTTTACCGGGAAGGCAGTATTCTGCTTCCGGGAAGGGTAAAAGAACTTCAGAAAAAAATTTATCTTGAAAGAGCCTTATTCCCTTACACTAAAAAAGCCAGAAAGCCATTGGCTTCAGCCAATGGATGAATGGCTCTGGCTTTTTGGTGTCCTAAAAATGCGGGGATTAGAAAGCGCCGTTCAAGCCACGGACTTTAGTCCGTGGTCAGGCGCTTTCCCGCATTTTTATGACTTGAAATATTCCCTTAAGTTAGAAAAAGTTTCTTTTGCTTGTTCCTTATTCTCCACACCAACGACTATGGACTTTATTTGAGGTACACTTTTGATAAATTTTATTGATTCTTTAAAGTTGAATCCTTCTGGACTAGTGAATATTTTGTAAGCAGTTATCGGCTTTTTTATCTTCTTGATAACTTTCAAAGCATACTGAAGATTTGGGTGTGCATGATGTCTATTTATCCATACCCAATGTCCACTTACATTTAATTTTTCCATTTTAGGCAGTGCTGATCCTCCACCCTCACACATACCTAATGGAATAAATCCAATTTTCCTTGCTAAATCAATTTCTCTTTGGACAATATCTTCTCTTCCGATAGTAATAAGAGCGCTTCTTCCTAGATTTCCAACGAGGCAGAAATCACAGAAAGCTCTGAATTCCTTTAACTGCTCGACATATTCTTTCTCATCTAACCGTATTGTTTTCAGTTCTTCTTCTGAAAATCTCTTATTAACATCAAGACCCTTAAACCAAGAGGAATTTTCGATCACTTTTTGATTTAAATAGTATTTCTCAGTAGAGGCAAGCCTTTCCATATTTTCTTTAGTCCATAAAGATTTTTTTCCGAGATAGTAATGTGTTTGCCAATGATGGTTTGAGATGCATACAATTTCAGGATGTTCTTTTTTGAAATTTTTTAGAACTTTAATTAAGGTAGGATGAGGAGACATGCTAAATCCCCTAACTCCGCAATCATAAGCCGTTTCAATCGAATCTTTATATGCTATTTCACGTTGTTTTTCAGTATTGAACAGTTTTTTTCCAAACCATCCTGTAAATCTGTCTTCACCCATAATAACAGAAGGATAACTTTTGTTCTCGATATTGATAAATGGAAAGTGATGCATTCCTAATAAAAGAGACTTTTTCTTATATAAATGTGTTGAAACCAGAATGGATGTTAAACTCAAATAATACTACAATTCCATAAAGCTTAAAAGTGCCTTTTATCCCTAGCTCATTGATGAAAAGAAACATTACTATCCTAGTAGCGGTGCTGGTAATAGCGCTGGTTGTTCTGACCTCATGTACTGTTTCACCCACAGTAGAGGTAGAAACCGTCGACTGCAGTTCTTTCAGCGGTCTTGCTCGCGACGACTGCCATGCTGAACAGCTGCAATGCAGCAAAGTTGAAGATGAACGATTACGGGATTCCTGTGTTGCAGAACTGGCTAAGAAGAAAGAAGATGATAGTGTCTGCAACCTTATCAAAGCAGAGAAGACAAAAGCATACTGCCTGGAACAGATTGCCGTCCTTAAGAACAAGGACAAGTTATGTCTCAAAATTGAAGACCAATATTGGCAGGATAATTGCTATTACAATCTAGGAATCAACAATAATAAAGATGAATTGTGTAAGTCTGTTGACGATGCTGGACAGAGAGAGAAGTGCTTTAAGACTATCGCTCTGGAAACAAACAACCATCTGCTTTGCGGCTTTATTAGCGATGGCAATGAAAGAGATGGATGCATCGTAGCTATCGCCAAAGCAACTAAAAACACTGAAATCTGTGAAACCAGCAGCTCGGCCTTTGCTGCCGATGTCTGCCGCTACAGGGTAGCAAAAGCCAGCAATAATCCGGAGTTATGCGAGACCATTGGATTTAAAGGGGTTAAGGGAACGTGTCAGGAGTTTTTTGTTGAGGAGTAAGAAGGATGTGCTGCTTTTTCTTATAGTATTTTTGACAAATCCCCGTTAATAATAACTGGTCTTACTGATTCTATCTCAGTTGCATATAATCGAAGATCAGGGATAGGGTTCAGAAGAAATATTTTCTGGTTAAGAACGTGAGCAAAACCTATTTCCAGAAAGGTGTTGCCGCCAATGTAGTTCTTGATTCCATTTTTATCATAATTTAGGACCAGGACGGCGTCAGCACTTTGCATCTTTTGCCAAAATTCTTTGATGGGATCAAATTGTTGTTTCTGCCGTAGTTTAATTGTTTCTTTTTCTTGATCTGATTTGCCTATAAACTCGTGGTGTAAATCAGTGATGAAAGCATAGTGCCCCATTCCTGTCAATGTCTGGCACACCTCTAACATCCTCTCAGTAAACTGCATGCTTCCTATAACGCCTATTTTCATTGAGGGGAAGAAAAAATGACTTTATAAAAACTTTATTGTGACAGACCAGGCAGATAAAACAAAATACTTCTATAACCTACGCAGTCAACAGAAAACTCTTTACTTCTTCTTATTCCAAGCATACTTCCGCAGGGCTGCAGTAGCCCCATAACCACAGGAAGCACAGCGCTTCTTTCTGATATGATAAGCATGCTCACCGCAGCGTCTGCAGCGAAAGTGGGAGGTCTTCCCGCTTTTCTTACCCATGCTTGCTGTTCCTTTAGTCATGCTCTCTTACACCCTGTTATCGTATTCTCGCGCTCCTTATGCTGGAGAGATAATTGTAATAGTATCCCCACGAAGGAAAACTTTTCCTACTTTTCTCCGTAATTTTAGCTCGCTCCTGTAGCTCTCTTCGGTCGTATCCCCGATAGTCTTTACGACCTTCACATTCTCGGGAACATGTTCCTCAGCGTCTTCAAGAACGGTATTGATGTGAATGTCAAAGGCTCTCAATTTGCCGACAAACCTGAATCCATTCTTTAGATCGATCATCACTATTTTATTTCTGGCCGCATTTAAAGCGTCCAATGGTCTTGATTCTTCCATCTTGCTATAACCCCCAATTACTAGACCTCTTTTATAGTGATGTTATATAAAGGTTTCTAAAAATATTGACTTTTTGAGGTTATAGATGCTCTGTCCTGAATGTGGTTAGCGTGTAAGGTCGAGCGTTTATATCATCACAGATGTGAATGCGGAGGGTGACGCCCCTTACAAGAAAATCAAAAACTATTGATTTTCTGTACTGAAATTAAGTAGTTTCTTAATTTCATGTACGGGGAGGTACCGCACTACTATTGTAACATGCAAAAAGCGAGTCCACGCTAACCCGAGCGAGGCGAGATTCAGGACAGAGCTGTTCCAGAGAAAATATTATAAACTAACCTATACTTTTAAGACACTATGATACCTTTCCCTAAACTCAGAAAAGAAATGCAGGATTATGACACTGAACGCGAGCATTTGATCAAGCAGAGCAGAGATGTTCTCAAACTGAGCAAACAGATTATTTATGCTGTGCACAGAGACGAACTTAACGAAGCGGCTAAACTCGTAAAACAGATCGAAGCAGAAAAGAAGAAAGTGGATGCTATTGCCAAGCACAGCCGTAAGATGGGCAGCGAAGGAAGCTACAAAGTTGCCATCCAAGAATATGCCGAAGCGCTGCTGTATTATCATTTCGTCAAAGAAGGAGAATTAGTTGAGCTTTCCGTAGATACAGAACATTTTATTTTGGGATTGTCCGACCTTCCTGGTGAATTGGTGAGGAAAGCTGTCTTTTTAGCCGGAAAGGGAGAAGTGGAAAAAGTCATGAAGATCAAAGATGCAGTTGATACAATTTACGGCGAATTATTGAAATTTGATTTCCGCGATAATGAAGTCAGAAGAAAATTTGATTCTGTCAAATACGACTTGCGGAAGTTGGAAGATTTGGTGCTTGATTTGAAGTTGAAAGGACGTAGTTAAATCCCTTGACCAGTGTTCACAATCAGGATTTTCTTTCTCGGATCAATTTTTCCTTCATCAAACCTCTGCAGGTAAAGGGCCAGCCCAGCAGAAGCGGAAGGTTCAGTGTTAAAGCACCCGCACATAATCTCATATGCTTGCGCTATTTTCGCTTCCGAAACTTTATACACTCCCGTATGTTGTCCTGTGAACGATAAAGCATTAAGCGCTCTGGCGTCCTGGTCATCAAATAAGGCAAAGGGATTGAAACTCTTGGTTAACTTGTCAGCTTTACTGTTCAGCACTTCTGGTTCTGCGCCAAGAATACTCATAGCAATTACCTTTTCGGCAGATACTTGCAGCCGTGGATCCCTTCTGCCAGTGGCATCATTGCGTATGGTTCGCTGCTGCCAGGTTAGGTAGTTTTCCCAGATCCTTCCTGATCCATAAGGAACATAAATCTCAGCAGCATTTTCATTAAAGGCCTCATGCACGTGCCAATCGTAGAAAACTGCCCATGGCTCCAAGGCCATGACTGAAGTGATATCTATTCCTTTCACGTTATTGGTCAATAATTTTATTTCCTGCGCCGTGTAGGGCCTCTTAACTTTATCGTCATCTTTCTCGAAAACATTCCTGCCTAAATCAGCCATATAAATATCTGCATGCAACCCTCTTAATATTTGCAATCTCTCCGGCGAAACTGAGATATCTACCAACAGCTTCATCGGCGGAAGGCCGAAGCGCCTATATATTTCCGAAACTGCTCTTCCTACATTTCCGGCAGTGATGCAAGAAAGCCGTGGAACTGGCTGTTCAATTCTTCCTTTCCCTTTCTGTTTTAAATATAAGGCTCTGGCAAAATCACGATAAAGCGCGGTAAGTTCCCAGGCTGCCCGGTCCTTAATTGTTCCTGTCGGATTTTGTGATTCATCCTTAATGTAGACCGTTCCAAATCCTTCTTGTTGTAAATCCACTGGTACAACTGGAGTGATTGTCCAGGCCCAGCCGTTTCTGGCTCTATCGCTGTGCATATGCGCTGGAATCCCATCTGCAAATTGTTCCACCAGCTCCCAGCTCAGCATAAGAGGATAGTTCCTTTCCGCAACCACAATTCTATCGAGTGCCATTTTCCAAAAATCTCTTCAAGGAATATTCAATGAGGTGTGATTTGTTCCTAAACCGCCCTTCTTGTAGGATTTCTTCTACTTGTTTTACCAATTCTTTATCCATGGAGATGCTTAGTTTGAGCTTCATTATCCTACCAGTTACTACTTAGTAGTATTTCTTAGTTTATTTATAAAATTTATGTGAAAATAACCACTTCAAAGTAATATTAATTATCTAGAAGATTATAAAAAGACTAGTTTGTGTCAAACTAAGCTAGGCACTTTAACAAGAAGTTACTGTTACGAACTTTACCTTCTCTTCTTCTTACTTACAACCTTCTTAACCTTGCCCTTCCTAGCCCTCGCCTTAGCCAGCTTAATCATTTTAGCGACTTTAGAATGCTTAGGCTTACCACTAGGACCACGTCCAGTCTTACCACGTTTCCTGCGTAGCTTAGAAACTAGTTTACGTGCTTTCTTCAACACTCTTTTTTTCATCATAATACTGGACTCGGTGAAAAAGTGGCCTGAAACAACGACCAACTCGTGACGTGCCTATTGGTTTGTTTTACAGGTGATCTTCTTCGCCCCATACACAAGCGTTATTCAGCACAGGCTGCCCGAGGTGAGTTGTAGTCCAGACACCGAGGTAGTTGTTGAGTACTGAGTAGAGGCTGTTATGGTTGCATCCTTTCCAGGACAACCGAACTGTCCACACAGAGGGGTTATGAATGGTTGCCACTATAAATATGTTTGTTACCCCTTATTAATAAGGAATGTTATAACAACATTTATAAAGAGGGAAGGGATGGAGAGTGTATGAAAATCCTCGCCTTAAGCGATATCCATGGGGATGTAGCCTTCATGAAGGAAATGGCTGAAAAAGGAGCCAAAGAGAAGGTTGATCTAGTCATACTAGCAGGTGATATTCTTGACTTTGACCAGCCTAAAGAAGGCCTGATCAAGCCCTTCAAGGAGAAAGGCCTGGAAGTAGCAATCTTACCCGGCAATCACGAAGGTATGGCAGAGATCAATTTTATGGTTCAGAGATACAACCTGAAAAACCTGCACGGGTATGCCCTCAGGATTGGCGATGTCGGAATTTTTGGCTGCGGATATGCTGATATTGGCCTGCATCAGTTACAGGAAGAAGAATTTTTTGCAACACTAAAACAAGCACATGACTCATTAAAAGGAGTAAAAAAGAAGCTGATGGTCACCCATGTCCAGCCCAGTGACAGCATCATTGGATTAAAAATCCCAGGCTGGGGAAGTACCGGTGTGCGCAAGGCTGTGGAAGAATTCAAACCGGAAATCCATATCTGCGGCCACATCCATGAAACGCATGGCATTGAAGAGAAAATTGGTTCTACTACGGTCATCAACGTCGGTAAGACCGGTAAAATAATTGAGCTGTAAAATGGACCTATACAAAATCTCTGAAACATTTAGAAGGGACCATGGTTTACGTTCTTCAGGCAGTATAGCGCAACATGGTTTGGTAGTGGTTCACAATGATATTTCTGGAACTGAGAAGCTTGAAGTACAAAGAAAATTGCCGCTGGTTTTCGGAGATGGAATACCACTTATAGAAAGCATGATTGAAGCTTACAGCATTCCTGGTTTTGACAGCGACGCGGTCGTAAAGATAGCTACGGGGTCATTACTGGACTATGTTCAGCAATTGGAAAGCGCAAAAGCCGATTGCTACTGGAATGAATTATGTGAACAAACCCTTGCGCAGTTTAAGGTTTATGCTAATAATTGGCATTGGGTCAAACCAGAATGTACCCCTGAAGAACTGCTCAGAGAGGATTTTAAAAGCATCGAAGTAGCCGATCTGACCAGACTGCTGCGGATCTTCTTTCCGCCAACTGTACAACCAAATTAGGTAAGTATATAAATATTAAATAATTTTAAAGAACATGATTACACAATGCCCAGAATGCCATACACCATTGCATGACGGCCAGCATAAATATGCTGACGGCTTGTTTAAAGTGCAGTACTGCAAGAAGTGCGGGTTTAGGAAAGAGACCACTCTTGAATAATTCATAAAAGAGTAGTCAAATATAAGACAGCAAAAACGTAACTTCTTACGCCACTCTCTTCTCATACACTTCGCCAAGATGAGTGCTATTCAACTCTTTAGTCAGCATCCTCTTGGCGCAATGCGTGATGATCAGGTTATGGATGTCTTCAGAAATCTCCATATCATCTATTTCAGCGTGAACTGCCAGATGGGAGATCTCTTTTATCTTCCCTCCCTTATAGCCGCAAATAGCTACCGTTTTCGCATTGCAGGAATTTGCATACTCCAACGCCTTGACAACATTGGTGGAATTGCCGCTCCCTGAGATGCCTATGACCACGTCGCCTTCCCGAAGGAAATTTTTTAACTGCTCGACAAAGATCGCATCGTATGAAATATCATTGGCAATAGCCATTATGGAAGGAGTGTTGTCATTGAGGCAGATAACTTTAAACCGTTTCTCAAGGCCGTAGGAAACTCCTTTCACCAGATCACCGCAGAAATGTGATGCGGTTGCCGCACTTCCTCCGTTGCCAAAGATATAGATAACTTTATCGTTGTGGTAAGCATCAAGGAGGATCTGCACAAAAGCAGCGATATGTCCCTTATCGACTGTCCCGAGCGCGGAATTGACTGCATTAATGTATTGGTTGATCTCTCCCTCTTCCACACTTTTATATGTTTTTTCGATGAAGTCCAATAAAGCTTCCTTGGTGACGCTTTCCTTGTTGCCCATGATATTGACAGCCACACCTCCAGCGCAGTTGGCGATGAAAGGGATTAAATCTTCATCGCAGTCGTGGTGCGCAAACAAAGAGATGATGGAAAAGACCGCATCACCAGCACCGACAACATCTAAAACCTTTGATGCCATGGATGGAGCTCTGGTTATGCTGCGCTGATTGAAATAGGCTGCTCCCTCTTTCCCTAGAGTTACCAAAAAATTATTGAACCCTTTCTGCTCATGGAGTTTATGCATTAAGAGATCATGGTTATTGAACCGGTCGCCGATAGCATGCCGCAGCTCACTGCCATCCATGGCTACAAACGAAGGCTTGTTGTATCTGGTGATGTAGTTAAAACCCATATTAGCGCTGTTGGTTTGCGCGTTGACTGCCAGGTATCTGGCCTTCTTTTCAAGTGCGTCGATAATCTTTTCATTGATAAACCCATGGCCAAAGTCGCCAACCAGAACTAGATCAAAAGACGGCAGTTCCCGTTCCAGGAAGTTCACCAGCGCAGCTTCCAACTCTCGATCGATAGGATGATCATTGATATATTCAATCTTGAACAGCTTTTCCTTGCGCGTATTGTTGATGTACCGTTTCTTTTTTGTTGTCGGCGCGTCTTTCTTCACGAAAAAGACCGGCTTCACATTTTTCTTCAATCTTGTAAGAATAAGATCCTTATAATCCATCCTGTCGCCCAGCAGCGTCAGTACCGTCACGTCTTTGACAAAGTTGCTGACGTGATTAGCGATAGCCAGTATGCCTCCGGCATAGGTTTCCTCGCTGAGATATTCGACCGACAGCATGGGATCTTTCATGGCCCTTCCTTTCGGCTCCACAAAACAGTATTCGTCAATAATAGTGTCACCGACAACAAGGACTTTTTTACCCTCAAAATCATCCAAAATTCCTTTAATCACCGGCAGCGGGAAGGCCTGCTTGATTTTTTCAATATACTCTTTAGTATCCACCATCTTTATCTATTCCTTCAGGTTTTGAGAAAGTCATCATATTTAAAGGTAGTGCAATTGTGGTGTAGTATGAAACCTTAATCAATTAGCAAACCTCAACAACTTCCATAAAATTCGCGGATGCCTTGTATAACCATCCCTATCTGCTCGTTTGTTAATTCTGGGTAAATAGGCAAACTAAGAATACTTTTGGCTTGCTGTTCTGTAACCGGGAAATCGCCTTCCTTGTAGCCGAGAGACACGGCAGCCCGCTGCAGATGGATCGGAATGGGATAATGAATTTTTGTGTCTATGCCTTTTTGTAAAAGAAAAGCCTGCAGTCCATCACGGTCGCGGCAGACAATAATAAAATTATGATATACTGGCTGCTCATAAACGCTGTCAGATGGAAGTTTCACAGCATCCAGGCCGAAGAGGCCTCTCCGATAGAGATCAGCTATTTCACGATAGCGTGCATTCCAGTGATCAAGATGTTGCAGCTTAATGTTGCCGATAGCAGCTTGAACTGCATCCAACCTGGAGTTGTATCCCCAAAAATCGCATTCGTCCCTGTTCTTTAATCCATGATTGCGTAACTTGCCTAGAGTTTGGTACAACTCAGTGTTATCAGTAGTGATAACTCCTCCATCGCCATGCACATGTAAATTTTTGAGCGGATGCAAACTGAAACAACCGACGGTTCCTAAAGATCCAATTTTCCTACCTTTATAGACAGCGCCGACAGCCTGCGCAGCGTCTTCAATCACAAACAAGCCGTATCTTTGTGCAATAGCATTGATTTCATCCATGGCTGCAGGCCTGCCAGTCAGATGAACAGGGATGATCGCTTTTGTGTTTGGCGTAATTGCCTGTTCAATACGTTTAGGATCAAGATTATAATCATCAGCAACATCAACAAAGACCGGCCTTGCTCCGGCCGCAACAATAGCAGCAGCCGTGGCGATGAATGAATTAGGCGCGGTGATTACTTCATCTCCTTCTTTGACGCCTAAAGCCTTTAGGCTAAGAACTAAGGCATCAGTGCCATTAGCGACGCCAAGAGCGTATTTTGTTCCGCAATAGGTCGCAAACTGTTCTTCAAATTGGGCAAGCTCGTCAGTAAGAATATAGGCTCCTTGAGCGGAAATTTGATCAAATTTCCGGACGATTTGAGCCTGTAAATCCTTGTACTGCGCGCCCAGGTTGACAAAAGGAACTTTTATCTGCCCAGACAGTTGACTTGCTGATGTTCTCGCTTGATAAAATTCTTTTATTTTTTGTACGACATATTGCTGCTGTTCCCGTGTGATGAATTCATGCACCGGCAGGGAGAGAACAGAATTGCACGTCGCTTCCGCAACAGGGAAATCGCCTTTTTTGTATCCAAAGCCAGAGGAAGCAGGCTGTAAATGCATCGGTATGGGATAATGGACTTTTGCATCTATGCCGTTGCTGCACAGAAACTGCACTAACTTGTCCCTGTCTTCGGCCATGATGACATAAATATGAAAAACAGTCTTGCTTTCCGGATCACGGCGCGGTATTTTTATCTGCGCAATGCCGGCCAGTTCCCGATCATAGAAAGAAGCATTCCGTATCCTGCTATCCGTGATGTGTTCTATTTTCTGCAGCAGATGATTGGCGACAATGGCTTGGAGAGCATCAAGTCTGGAGTTATAACCATAAATTGCACATTCATCCCTGTTTATAAGTCCATGATTTCTCAAAAGAACCAGCTTATCGTGCATTTCTTTTGAATTTGTAATGATAAAACCGCCATCACCCCAAACATTCAGATTCTTTAACGGATGCATGCTAAAGCATCCTGCATCACCAAACGTGCCCGGGGCTTTTCCCTTATACTTGCCATTGACGGCATGGCAGGCATCTTCGACAACTTTGAGATTGTGCTTTTCCGCGATGCGCATGATTTCATCCATCTTGCAGGGAATGCCCGACCAATGCACTGGAAGGATGGCTTTCGTTTTGGAGGTAATTGCCTTTTCAATAAGTCTCGGATTGATGTTGTAATCAGCATCTATATCAGCAAAGACTGGCTTGCCGCCAGCAGCGACGATAGCACCAACTGTTGCAAAGAATGTATACGGCGTGGTAATGACTTCATCGCCCTCCTTGATGCCCGCAGCTTTCAGGCTGAGAAAAATCGCATCAGTTCCCGAACCAACTCCGATGCAATATGTAGCTCCTGTTAGCTGGCAGATCTTCTCTTCAAACTGGTCTACCGGTTCGCCGAGAGTATAGCCGCAGTTCTGCACCAGCTTTTCAATCTCCCTAAAGATCTCTTTATAATCAGCAAACTGCTCTTTAAGGTAATTATGGTTTATAGAAGGGCTTCTTGTTTCCCGATATTGCTGGGGTAAAAAATTGTGCTGGATATCCATTTTTATTCCGTTTCACGCCAAGAGGTGTTATTAAACTTTATGAACAACGAAGCTAATATAATGCTCTCCCCATTATATTTTATGAATGTAATCTAAAGGCTGTTGCTGAATCTCTTCCCAGTTCTCTTCAATCCAATCAATCATTTCCTGGATACCTTCTTGGAGTGAAACGGTTGGTTTCCAGTCTAATTCAGTTCTGGCCTTGTCAGCATTAAGGCTGTACATGGCATCCTGGCCGAAATTTTCCTGCACCAGCTCTGTTGACTGTTCAAAACTATAACCCATCATTTCACAAATTAATTTGACTACATCTTTAATCCTAAATCCTCCCTCTTCCGGGGCAAGATGATAGACCTCGCCATTCTTTCCCTGCGTGATGGCTTTCCAAGTAGCATCAGCAATATCGCGTGCATGGATAAAAGATCGAACTGATTCGCCGCCGCCGTGCAATTGTATCTTCCTACCCATTTTGAGATAGATGATGGTTCGAGGAATAATTCTGTAGAGCTGCTGATGAACTCCATAAAGATTAGCTGCTCTGGTAATGACAACAGGAAAATTGTATTTCTTGAATAATGCAAACAAGAACAAGTCTCCAGACAGTTTGGAAGCGGCATAAGGTGTGCTGGGAAAGTAGGTATGACTCTCTTGGAGATTCTGTTCAGTGCTTCCATACACTTCCGGCGTAGAGATTGATACATAGCGTTTAAGCCATTCTTTTCCGACCAGCGCCTGAGCAATCTTAACCACACCAAGACAATTTGTTTCAAACCACTGCTCCGGCCACTTCCAGCTGTTGCGGACCTCTCCCTGCGCGGAATAATTGACCACCACGTCCGGCTTTTCTTCCTCAATGATCTGAATTATTTTTTCCGTATCCTTATTGACATCTAACTGATGGAACCTAAATCGTGCTGACTTCTCTTTTCTGTAAAGATACGGCAGAAACAGAGGATTGTATTCTGCTGACCTGCTGATGCCGATAACATCTGCATCAGTATTTTCGAGAAGATAATTGACAAAATGCCCTCCTGTGAAAGAGTTGCTTCCCAAGACTAAGACTTTATGAATGTGCATAGCAAGATTTGCAGTTAAGAGGTTTATATAATTTGTTGAACAAAAAGTTCTTTGTATAGAAGTAAAAAGAGCTAACTTAATGATTGAAACGAAGAATGTCCTTTTGAACTTCCAATTCTACAATAATGTCCTTGATTAAGTTGTCTGTGAACTGGGAGAAAATCTCTCGAATTTTTTTGTGTAAAAATATTCTTCCGAATTTGGTAGGAACATCATCTTCAAATACCACGCTTAATTTTGAATTACTTAAATACCAGTATCTATTCAGATGCCGGAACGTATTATAGGTGTACCCTCGGTAATGGTCTATTTTCCTCATCCATTGACCTTTATAAGGGACTCTGATCCATATTCTTGCCCTATTTTTGGAAATACGATGGATTTCTTCAAGAAGTGAGAGTTGTTTTTCACACGGTATGTGTTCCAAAATGCATTTCATTCTTACAAAATCAAGGGTATTATCTTGAAAAGGGAGGGGAAAGAGAGTAAAATCAACTTGCTGCACGTTAGGATGCATTGGTTTGCGGTCAGCGTTAATCCATTCGTAGCCCATCTCGGTAGTCATGAGCTCTTTTCCACAGCCGATGTTGATGGCTTTAAGTTTCATGGTTTAGATAAATTATCTACCGCACTATTTAAGCATTTAGGTACTTGTTTGTAAATAGTACCTATATTCATTATAATATGATAGGTACTTTTATAGTCTTATGGCACGAAAAGGTTATACGACGGTAGCTTTGCCGAATGTGTTGTTAGATCAGGTTGATGACATTGTGAAGAGTAACAAGTACGGATATGTTTCTAAGCCAGAATTTATCAAGGAAGCAATCAGAGAGAAGTTGCAGCGATTACATTAAGTTATAACAATAGTGTTTCTGGTAATTCCATCAATTTAAAATAAAATATCAAAAACTTCTGCCACATCAAAAATACTAGAAACACTGGAAGCTGCTGCACGATGAGCGAGGATCTGATCAGATATGAACGGTAAAAACTTCTTTACCTCAATCAAACCTATTCCAGCTCAATCTCCTTCATCCGTTTGATATTATAATACAACGGATTATTCAAGCCGTCCTTAATCAGGCCTTTCGCAAATGCTTCCGCGATGCTTTTAGTCGCATCCGCTAAACTAAACTGGCATTGGAAACCAAGAACATTTTTCATCTTCTCTGTATTAACGTGATAAGAGCGGTTGTCATCAGTAGGAGTTATCTCAAACTCAATACTCTTATCACCAAGAGTCTCTTTGACCATTTCAGCGATCTCCGTAATTGTCCTATTCTCGCAGGAAACATTAAAGGCTTGTTTGTGAATCTTCTCTTTCGGTGCAGTGAGCATCAGTTCATAGAATCGGACCATATCCTTGATATGCAGTGCAGGCCGCATCTGCGAGCCGCCGAAAATTTTTATTTTCTTATTGATCAGAGCATTAATGGTCAAAATATTTACCGACAAGTCCAGCCGCAGCCTGGGAGCGTAGCCGCATAAAGTGGCAGGCCTGACAAATACATATTCCAGATCCTTAGTATCTGAATCCTGAAGCAATCGCTCGCATTCAATCTTGTATTTGGCATAATCAGTGATGGGATTTGGTTCAGTCTCTTCGGTAACATCCATGTCAAGAGGCTTGACTCCATACTGGGCTGTGGAACTGGCAACAATCAAACGCTGAACTCTATTCCCAGTACATGAATCAATGACCTTGCGGAAAGCATCAAAGTTGATGGACTTGCCTAATTCCGGATTGAGATCAAAACTAGGATCATTGGAGATGCAGGCTAGATGGATAACTGCATCAGCATTGGATTCCTTGACTGAACAAAGCAGCAGCTTCTTGTCCCGGATATCTCCCTTAATTTGCCTAAGCTTAGGATGTGGTTGCAGCACATCACCATAAATATAGAGATCATACACAGTCACGTGATAGCCTTTCTCCAGAAGGCTAGGCACCAACGCACTGCCAACATACCCAGCGCCGCCAGTAATGAAGATGTTTTTGAATTGCAAGTGTTTTTCCATCTTTGAAATGAGTAAATTTCTTTTTATAAATTATGTGCAATTGGGACACCTAGAAGATGGAACACTAATGAGCAAACTTTATTAAAGGATTAACCTGCTCTTACAGAGTATGTTCAACCTTGAAAATAAGAAAATAATCATCACCGGAGCATCAAAAGGGCTCGGTTTAGTATGTGCAAAAGAACTGGCTCAAAAAGGCGCAAGACTTGTTTTAATGGCCAGATCGTATGATCTGCTGGAAGAAGTGCGAAAGTCCTGCCAGAATCCTGATACGCACTTATCTGTGGAAGTTGATTTTTTAGGAAAGCCCGACAAGATAGCAGAAGCGATTGAAAAAGCAACAACGTTTTTAGGAGAAATTGATGCCGTGCTGCACGTTGCCGGGGGTGGCTATGGGCTGCGTGATCCATTCATTACCTCAGAAGATTTAGAGAAATTGCTGGCAGTAAATCTCAAAGGAGCAGTAGAAATCAATCGTCTTGTTCTCCCCGGAATGATACACCGGAAAAAAGGAAACTTAGTCCATGTAGGATCAATAACATCCTCAGAAGCAGTTGCCTCAGTTGGCTATAATACGGTTAAAGCTGCCCTCGCAGCCTATGTGCGTTCCATCGGAAAGGAAGTTGCAAAGTCAGGAGTCATAGCTACGGGAATTCTGCCGGGAGCATTTTATGCACCTGGTAATTCTTGGGAAAGACTTGAAAAAAACAAACCAGAAGTAGTCAAAACATTTATTGAAGAACGGGTGCCGCGCGGCTTCCTAGGAAAGGCGGAAGAAATGCTGCCGATAATACTGTTGTTATGCTCCGACAGCGCTTCCATGATGTCCGGCTGTCTGGTCCCCATCGATGCCGGCGAGGGAAAGAGTTATATTACATAAATTACATGAATACTGCATAAAGAGGTGACGATCACGATGGGTTCGCTAAATCTGAGAGCTAAAATAAATCAGGGAGATGGTTTTTCTAAAGATATTTGCCTTGCAGACGAAGAAATTGAGATTGCCCGCTCCCTCGTCAGGGACCAATGGCTGTCCCATCTTAAGGAAGTTGCCCCGGAACACACTGAGAAGTTTGCTGAATATGGTCTGGCAAGATACCACGAACTAGCAAATTTAGTCGATCATAATTCAATCTGGCCAAAAAAGGAACGAATTCTCCCATTGTCTGTTGTTCCAAAAATCAGGAAGATGTCAATCTTCAAAACTCTTGAAGAAGAGTTCGGCTCATTGATACTGGCCTGGGATGAAGTGTACTGGCGGTTGGTACGGCCGAATCAACCTTCTGACGTAGGGCCGCTGCATGCAGATAAATGGTTTCTCACCTATGGCGATGGCCCTGCCCCTCCACCGGGAATGCAGCGGGTAAAAGTATGGATTGCCCTGTACTGCGAACCTGGATTAAATGGTCTTTGCTTCGTTCCCAGATCACAACTTAAGGAATGGAACCATCACGGCGAGATGAGGCATGGTTTTACCAAGCCGCAGATAGATGAAGAAGTGCAAAAACTTAACGCCCAGCTCATTCCTACCCACCCTGGAGAAGCTCTCGTCTTCAACGACGGTACGCTGCATGGCGGAGCGTTCAACAAAGGGAAGTATACGCGCGTGAATTTTGAATTTGCCATTTTTGTTCCTAAAGACGAAAATACCAAAAATAAAGGATGAAAACTCCTTCTGCCCAAAGCATGAAAAACACCTCCACACCAAAAATAGTCGTCGCCGTGCTTCCCCACATCGGAGATCAGATCTTATTGCAATTGAGGGATAATATTCCAGAGATAGTCTATCCCGGACACTGGGGCTTTTTCAGCGGCGAAATTGAAAAAGGAGAAGAGCCAGACCTTGCCGTGCGGCGGGAATTACAGGAAGAGCTGGGATACAACCCCAAAGCTCTGGTGAAACTAGGTGTAGATCAGACCGCTGAATTGATTTCGCACTACTATTGCTGTCCTCTAACAGTACCTGTTGAAAGCCTCGTCCTGATGGAAGGGCAGGATCTTGGCTTGTTCCCTGCTGAAGGAGTTCTTACTTCCAAAAAGTTATTTTCCAACGGAAAGAAATCATTTTTTCCAGTCATCGATAATCCGTTTCTGTTCAGAGCTATTAATCGGTTTTTGGAATATTATAATGCTAAGGCGATGGGTTCAAAAAAACGTTAAATCGCTAAATCATAATCTTTATAAACTATTTTCAGGATAAATCGCAGGAATATGGAGCAGAATATTTTCAAAGAAGCCTGGGCAGAAGTGGAAGCAAAACAGCCTCTTCCACGACGCCTGAGAAGAATCATCAAAATTCCGTTTGAGAAATTTAAACAGAAAATTCTAGAACAAGACCAGCTTTTTGTAAAATCAGTGGTTGAGTCTTTATATGCGGGAGATGTATATCTCCTGAAGGGAGCATTTCCAAAAGAGTTTATGATCAATATCAGAAAAAAACTCCATGCTCATGGGCAGAAAACACCGTCAGAATTCCATAAGATGCTGGAAGGGTGTCCAAATTACCACCGCATTATTGATGAGGATGTTGCTGCCAACTACAGTTTCAAGTCCATCAAGCATTCCTACTATTTTTTCCCCTGGAATAAGGATGAGTTCAATATCTTTGAAGAAACATACCCTCGCTGGAGGTCGATAAAACTTCTGAGCGGACTAAAAGCAGATGAGTTTGAACATAATACGCCAAAAGATGGGGTAGTAGATCGGCTGCAGATAGTGCATTATCCCAAAGGCTGTGGAAAAATAGAAACCCATTCCGATCCCTACCTGCATCAGCGGTTAATTATCTCCTGCATCATGAGCAAGAGAGGAGAGGATTATAAGTCTGGCGGAGTTTATTTTGTAGACCAGCAAGGCAAAGAGGTTGATTGTGAAGACCTATTGGATATCGGAGACATGCAGGTTTATTATCCAACCATTCTTCATGGCGTGAAAACTGTTGATGAAGAAAGCAGTCTTGATTGGAATTCCATTGATGGCAGATGGTGGTTCGGACCGTTCAGCAATGCGACTGACTATCAGGAGAAAAGACATACCGGATACGGTGTGGAGAATATTGAACAGGTAAAACCAGATGAGCGAAAGAATGCAGACCGGAACATGAGAGAATTCAATGCCTTGGCAGGCTACCCTGAACCGAAAACCCCTCGTTATGTTTCACCAACCTTACGGACGATCAAAAGCAGGATCATTGCATCATATAGAGATAAGGAATATTACGACGGCGACCGTAATAACGGCTATGGCGGATTTAACTACGACGGAAGATGGCTGCCCATTGCCCAAAACATGTGCAAAGAGTACGGATTGGATGGAACTTCAGCTGTACTGCAGCTTGGCTGCGAAAAAGGTTTCCTGCTGCACGATTTCCGCCAGCTTCATCCGAGCATGAAATTACAAGGAACAGATCTTTCTGAATATGCTATTGAACATTCCATGCCTTCGGTGAAAAGCAAGATCATAAAAGGTCCTTTCACCAAACTGCCTTTCAAAGACCACGAGTTTGATCTAGTCATTGCCATCGGCGTTGTCTATACCCTAAACCTGGCTGATGCCATCCAATGCCTCAAGGAAATACAAAGAGTCAGCCAAGGAACGAGTTTCATAACCCTGGCAGCTTACAGGACAGAGGAGGAGCTGCGTCTGTTCCGCTATTGGACTGTTTTAGGCTGCACTATCCTGCATGAAGATGATTGGCTTGAAGTGCTGAAGCATGCCGGCTATACTGGGGATTATAAGTTTATGACTGCACGGTCGTTGAATCTTATAGAAAAAAAGGCCAATCCTGAAGCTCTTTAATTAAACTCTTTAAACCACGATTTTAGATATAGATTTTAGTATAGATATCTTTTTAAACTAAGTGCAGGGGATTCGTACAGATATGGCAGGAAAATTGGAAACGTTTGAACAGTTCTTAGCAAGCCAGCAGATCCACATTGATTATTCGTATCTTATCCTAGCCTTGATTACAGCGGCGTTGCTTTCATTTATTCTGGCAAAATTGTATGTGAGGTTTGGAACATCAGTTTCTAACAGGAAGCAGTTTTCAGCTAATTTTGTCCTTTTGGCCGCTGCCACAACTCTCATCATCATGATTGTCCGATCCTCCCTGGCTTTATCATTAGGTCTTGTCGGCGCTCTTTCCATTGTCCGGTTCAGGGCAGCTATAAAAGAGCCGGAAGAACTGGTGTTTCTGTTCCTAGTTATTGCGCTTGGTTTAGGGTTGGGAGCTGGGCAGTTCTTTACCACCCTTATCGCCTTTGCACTTATCTCCCTGCTGATTGTCGGCAGACACGCAACTCACAGGAAGGAGGAAAGCCAAAATTTATACCTTACTGTCTCTGATAAGAACATCGCTCTTGACGATATTGTTCCGGTTTTGAAAAAGAACTGTGTAGCTGTGGAATTAAAGCGGTTTGACAAGCTCAAGGATGGATTTTTAGAGGCTTCCTTCTTTATCGATCTGGATTCATTTAGCAAGCTAGAAAAGATAAAGAAAGATCTTGAAGCTCTGTCGAAGACCATTACCATCTCGTATTTAAGCAAATCAGGGCTGTACTGAACCAAAGTTCCAATCAATCATTATGTACCCATTATGAAAACGGAATCACGATGAGAGTCAAAGAGAGAGACAAGCATTTCTTTTCAGGAAAGATACGCAGGCTAGCCGGATCTCTGTATGCAAAAATATGGGGTAGGAAAGCCAAGATCTTGATCCTTGTGCTGCTGGCCTGTTTCTTTTTTTTAGCTGGGATGTTCTTTACGGTAATTACGTCTGGCTCCGCAGGAAACAGCGATAAAAGTACTGTCCGTGAACTTCTCAATTGGATGAACCAGAACGGTTTCCATGGAATTTTTGAACATCTTGTTGCCTTGAAAGAAAAATTGAATCAGATCAAAGCAGAAAATATTAAGATTCCACTCAATTATCTACGCGGACAATTCTCCAACCCAGAAAAACTGTTTATTGATATTGATTTTCTGGATTTTAAGAAGATTGAATACAAACGTGAACAAGCTCTTGACACTTTACACTATAAAGGACCGTTTCAGAGCAACGGCGGGGTACTGCTTACATCAGCCGATGATTTCGTTCCTGCCGTGCTTAGCTACAATGGCAAGAGCGTAGAGGCAAAACTGCGGCTGAAAGGAGATGTCACTGATCATCTTGAAGGAGAAAAATGGTCTTATAGAATCAAAGTGAAAGGAGATGAAACAATTGATGGGATGAACACATTCTCCATCCAAGATTCTCTTCTCAAAGCCGGCGTGGAGCAGTTTTTGTATCAGGAATTGTTAAAAAGGGAAGAACTTGTAGCGTTACGCTACAACTTTATTGACATTATTATAAACGGGGAGAGGAAAGGGATTTATGCCCTTGAAGAGCATTTTGAGAAGCAATTGATAGAAAATAATGGAAGAAGAGAAGGCATCCTCTTCAAGTTTGAAACTGACTTCGTACAGAAAGAGATCATTCAAGCTGCTGATCAGCTGGATACCAGAAGGGACTATTTTAACTTTACAAATCAAAACAGCCAGGATTGGTTTTATAATAGCAATATTGATACCTTTGATAACGATGCTGCGCTGGCAGATCCGGTCTTATCCAAACAATTTACGGAAGCCCGAACATTGTTAGAACTCTTTAGAAAAAATACATTAAGAACGTCGGAAGTATTTGATACAAAAAAACTGGCAACATATTTTGCAATCAACACTCTTATGGGGGATACGCACAGCTCTGCATTTACAAATATCCGCTTTTATTATAATCCTCTAACATCCCGCATAGAACCGATCGGCTATGATTTATGGAAGATTCATGATGCTTCAGAAGCGCTGGAATTGTTCTTCCCTGAGTGTGTCTGGACGGGAAGCGATAAGGGCTGCCCGACAAAAACAGGCCGGTTTAGAGACCTTGTCTTTAGGGATCCGGTCTTTTTTGAAGAATATGTTAAAGAACTGGAGAGAGTCTCAAAAAAAGAGTACCTTGATGCTATCCTTCCTGAAATTGAGCCCGATCTTAAAAGGAACATAGATATAATACACAAAGACAATCCAGCTTACCATTTTTCAACCAAACAGCTTTATGAAAACCAAAAGCTGATCCAACGTAAATTAGAACACCTCCGTGAAATAAATGCATACCTTGAAAGTGACTTCCAGGATGACCTCCAGAACAGCATACTTTCTCAACGTACAATCACCCTCGCTATTGGGAATACGCAACCGCTGCCGATAGAAGTAGTTAGAATAACCTACAATACTTCCTTCGGGAAAGAATCATTTGAGCTTAAAGGAGAAGATAAATACGTGCAGCCGAAACCAAAAGACAGCCTCGTTGAGTATAAGAAATTTGAGTTTGCAGTTCCCTCAGACTTTCCTGTGGGACCGGAATTAAGTGACAGCCTTGCACAAGAAGTTTTAAATGGATTAAAATTAGAATATAAAGTCCCTGGAGGAACAAAATCATATTTAGTAGCTGTTTTACCTTGGCCGTATCCGGAAGATGCTTCTGTAAAAGACGACTTTATCCGGAAAGAGCCTACCGTCTTCTCCAAGACTTTTGCAAAAATGCTTGATATTGATACAGATAAAGCAGTTATTACCATCCAAAAAGGAACCTGGATCCTGCAGGAAAGCTTGGTCATCCCCCCTGGGTTTACAGTACTTGCTGAGGAAGGAACATCGCTAGATTTAAGAAATGGAGCAGTCTTGTTGTCCTATTCTCCCGTTGAGTTCATAGGAACAGAAGAGACTCCCATCATCGTAACCTCTTCAGACAGCACCGGACAAGGAATAGCAGTCATTAAATCTGGGAACACACCATCTATTCTGAAACATGTTATCATCAGCAACCTTAATAATCCTTCCAAGCCAGGCTGGGAGTTGACTGGAGCGGTATCATTTTATGAATCTCCACTTCGCTTTGAGAACGTCATCATACAGCACATGAAAGCGGAAGATGCTGTAAACATCATCAATTCAGATTACCAACTAAAAAATGTCGAGGTGATGGACACTTCTTCAGACTGCCTGGATGTTGATTTCAGCAAAGGCATGATTGTTGATTCTTCCTTCCTGGACTGTGGAGGCGATGGTGTTGACTTTTCTGGCAGTGTTGCTCTCGTTGCGCGGGTAGTAATCGCAGGTAGCGGAGACAAGGGAATAAGTGTTGGGGAGAAAAGCAAGGTTGCTGTTGAAGACAGTAAGATAGACAGAAGTTATATCGCCTTCGCGAGCAAGGACCTGTCTACGCTGCTGATTAACACTGCTATTGTTTCCAACTCAGAATATGGTTTTGCAGCTTACAGGAAAAAAGCTGAATTCGGGCCGGCATCAATCATAGCAGCAAGTGTGGAGATGAACAATCTTCAAAACCACCATCTTATTGAAATTGGATCATCAGTAACTGTCAACGAAATTGATATCTCTGAAAAAGAAAAACAGAATGATGTTTACGTACAGCTTTATGGTGAATCATAAATGGCTGCATCTCTCTTAAGGCACGAAAAAAAATATGTGGTTACGGAGTTATGCTCTTCAGAGATCGAAGCCCTGATAAAACAAAATCCGGCGCTGTTCTGCGAAGTGTTTGAGGTAAGAAGAATCAATAACATCTACCTTGATTCCGTTGACTTTGACAATTATAAAGAGCATCTTGCAGGAGTACCACAAAGATTAAAAATACGAATACGCTGGTATGGAGAAACATTCGGCCCAGTCAGAAATCCGGTATTGGAACTGAAGATAAAAAATAACCAGTTCGGGAAAAAACAACGTTTTAATTTAAAACCCTTTGTACTGGATCACGATTTCAATCAGAAAGTATTGCAGAAAATATTTTCTACTTCTGGACTTCCAGAATGGTTACGTCAAGAGCTTGCCCTTCTCCAGCCGACGCTTCTCAACTCGTACATAAGAAAATATTTTCTTTCTGCCGACAGGAAGTGCAGAATTACAGTAGACAAAAATGTCGTTTTCTTTAAACTGAGGAAAAATGACAATAACTTCACTGAAATGGTAGACTACCAAGAGATGCATATCATTGAAATGAAATACTCTGTACAAGATGAAGAAAGAGCAGCTTTAGTAGCCAGCTTTTTACCATTCAGGCTGACTAACTTTTCAAAATATGTCCATGGAGTTAGAGAGATAAATGTGATTTGAAGATGTTAGAGAACATCAGACCATTAAAACACTCCACAATTTCATCCGCCTCCGCTAATGTCTCCCGACCGACAGTCGAAGTTATACCGATGCAATATATCCCTGCGCTCTTAGCCGCTTGGATGCCCAGCGGAGCATTCTCTACTACAATACACTCTTCAGGCTGTAACTTTAGTTCAGCTAATCCTTGTAAGTAAGGATCGGGAAAGGGCTTGCCCCTGGCAGTCTTCTCGCCGGAAACCACTGCATCAAATCTAGCCAGGAATCCTGACGGAACCGAATGCAGCAATTGTTCATACAGGCTGGCAGTGACGATTCCAATCAAGACTTTTCTCGCTTTAAGGGCATCAAGTATCTGCTCAACACCAGGATAGAGCACCGCGGTATTGTTTTGGATATAATTTGCTTTCTTTTTGTGCACTATTTCCATGCTGCAGGAAACATCAAGCCCATGCTCACGGCAGAACTTCTTAGCAATTTCATAGACATTCATGCCTTCAAGAGGATAATACTCTTCTTCTGTAATATCTACAGAAAATTCCTTCATTGCTTTCTTCCAGGCAGCAAAATGGTCCAGCATGCTGTCTGCTAAGACACCATCAAAATCAAAAAGTATGCCTTTTATGTTCCTATCAGGCCGTATATGAGTCATGGGCTCACTTACTGGTGATGTTGTTTTTTCCAGGCTTCAAACACTTCAAGAGTCGCTTTCATCCAGGCGCCGAGATGCTTATAATGTGCAGTAGTAACTAGATTTCCATCAACAACGGCTGGCTCATCGACATAGGTAGCTCCAGCATTAACAATATCATCTTTGATGCTGTAGTAACCAGAAACACGTCGTCCTTTCACTGCTTTTGCTGAGATCAGCATTTGCGATCCATGGCAGATAGCAGCGATGGGCTTTCCAGCTGCATTGAATTTGCTGATAAAATCCAATGCCTCCAAGTCTTGCCGTAAATATTCTTGGCATTTTGCTCCGCCGGGGATGACCAATAAGTCAAAATCAGCAACGTCCAATCCGGTGATGTCCAGAGTCGGGACAATTTTTGCCGCCCCTAATTGACCCATCACTGTTTCCTTGTTTCTCACTGCTACGTCTACTTCAAATCCGGCTTCCTGCAGTCGATAATAAGGATAAATAAATTCGTGATCCTGTACTGATTTTCCTGTCAAAATTAATGCTCTTTTCATGATAAATCCCTCCTCAATTGACTTTATGTATTTTATCGATATTGTGTTTTATTGATTTACCCTAGTTTTGTGAGAGTATTGAGTTAAAAACCTTTCCCTCAAAGTAGGCTTTTCATCTTTTGCAGAAACCATATTCTCTGCAAACTCCTGTGCATCCAAATAAGGATATAAATCCTCCAGCGGAGTTGGAATCGTCTTCCCTTCCGGCGTTTTGCGGTTCAAAAACTTAGGTATCTGCTGCTGATCCTTCTCCATGATCACTTCACAGACAATCGGCCCTGGATGATTAATGACCTGTTCTATCTTATTTTTTAAGTATTCCTGATTTTGAATTCGTAGAAAAGCCAGCCCATGAGCTTCTGCAACTTTCTGTAAGTCAGGAAAGCTAAGACCGGTATCTTCGTTGCAGCCCATCAATCTTCCATTAAACCCATACTCCTGAGTTTGTTTAATGGTAAGATAGCCGTCATTATTGTAGACAAATAGTTTGATTGGAAGGTTATTGTGCGACATCGTTGCCAGCTCCTGTAAATTCATCTGCAGGCCGCCTTCTCCAGCAATGCAGATCACCTTGTTTTTGATTTCACTATTTTTACCATTGTTTTGCTCATTATTCCGGCTGTTGGCTATTGATGCACCTATCGCTGCCGGCAAACCCCATCCCATCCCGGCTAAGCCACAGTTGGTGAAGAGTTTCTGTCCTTTTTTCACCTTAAAAGCTTGGTGAGTGGTCTGGAAAGCAAACCCCATATCTGTAACGATTATATCGTTCTCTGTCAAAAGGTCAGAAAGCTGGTCCGCGAAATAGTAGGAATTGACTCCTTGCTGAAGCTGCCTATATTCAAGAAGCACAACCGGATATTTCGCCTTCCAGGTTTGGCAGATCTGTACCCAGTTGTTTCCTTCTGATTTAATCTCGTCTAACTCCTCTTTGTCAAGCTGCCGTAACAGCTCTCTGAGGAAATCCTTGGCGTCAGAATGAATTTTTATATCAAGAAGAAGAGAATCCTTTTCCAGCTCTGCTTTGTCTATATCTACCATTACTCTCACAGCATTTCGGGCATAATCTTTTGAATTGTATCCCGTCTGAGGCAATGAAAGTCGTGTCCCAATAGCTATGTACAGATCAGAATTTTGCACGGCAAAGTTTCCTGCTCTCTGAGCAAACGTTCCAGGTCTTCCTACAAATAAGCGGTGGGATGAATCGACGATGTCATTGGCATTCCTAGCGGTCACAAACGGGATATTATATTTTTCCACGAGATCCATGAATTCCCGTACCGATCCGGAGATTTTCACGCCTTGCCCGACATGAAGAAGCGGCCGTTGTGCTGATTTCAAAAGCTCAACAACAGAAGCAACTTTCTCAGAAAGATTAATAGAAGTATCATAGTCTTGTACTGGCAATTCTCTTGGATTGAATTCAACTAAGCTGCTTTCATCTACCTTAGCCATCTGGATATCGGCAGGGATGTCAACCCAGACCGGGCCAGGACGTCCTGTTTTAGCAATGTAAACAGCTTTCTGGAGATGATATTTGATCGTTTTTGGATCAGTCACCATGACCGCGTACTTTGTTATCGGTTTTACAATGTCGATGATGTTTATTTCCTGTACTCCTAACTGCCGTACTCCTGTATTCCTGATAGTTTGATTGAAAAACACCTGTCCGGAAATGATCAAGTGCGGTACGGAATCCATCCACGAACCAGCAACGCCAGTTACGGCATTAGTGCCGCCAGGTCCTGTCGTTACCAGGGAAACACCGATATCACCTTTTACTCTAGCATAGCCTTCAGAAGCCATGGCTACAGCTTGCTCGTGATGGCAGCAATAATAGTTTACATTTGTATTGACAGTCAGAGCATCATTTAAGAATATAGAGCCGCCTCCTGAGACGGTGAAGAGGTCTTTAACTGCTATACTCTCTAAATAAGAGATGATATAATCCGCAACTCGTATTGTGTTTGCTGTCATTTTTATTTTTTCTTAATTTTCTTAATATTGTGTTATCCCACGAATTCCTTACTCTTCCTTTACCAAGTCAACGATCATGTTTTGTTCTAATTCTCTCCGGTCCATAAACGGGTACATGTCCTCTAATGGTTTGGCCAGCCATTTGCCGTCTGGTTTTACTGTAAATGTGATTCGTGGCGTGATCTGCTGACCTTTATTGATGTTGACCTTGCAGATGACCGGACCATTCATCTTCAGGACGTGGTTAATGGTCTCCAAATCAGCCTCATTTCTCATTTCAAAAACAGGAATGCCATACGCTTCGGCAATTTTAGCCGGGTCTGATTCCCTGGTTGAAGCCACATAACGGCTGCCGAAATACTCTTCCTGAATCCGTTTTAGATACCCATATCCCTGGCAGTTTAAGATGAAGATTTTGATGGGAAGATTATAGCTGCAAATAGTTTCCAGCTCAGGGATGTTTTTTTGGAAACCGCTGTCTTCACAGATGCAAGTTATCTGTCTGCCGTTACTGCCGACGCATGCGCCGATTGATGCAGGCAGGGCGAAACTGGAATTTTCCAGCCCGGTAGCGGAGATAAGTCGTTGATTTTTCTTAAACTTGAATTCCTGCATCGCGAAAATCATCGGCGCACCACCATCTATGGCGACCATGCTTCCTTCAGGAAGAAAGGCCGAGATTTTTTTAAAGAAGGAATAAGCATTGATTCCTGCACTTCCCTCTACCTCTGTTCCGATAGATTCCTGGAACTCCTGCCCGGAAGAAGTTTCATATTTCAGTTTCCATTCAGTGCATTTTTCCAGCCACGTTTTAATTTCCGGCCGCTGATAGAGATAAAGATCTTTGAGCATTCCGTTCAGAAATTCCTTGCAGGAGCAATGAATTGCCATATCAGGCTTGATGGTCTTTTTTTCCAGCTCCTTTCTATCAATGTCAACAACTATTTTTTTCGCTCCTCGGGCAAAGGCTTTGTAATTCCTGCCTATTTGCGGCAGCGATAAGCGTGAACCGAGGCTCAAGATCAAATCAGCATTTTGGATTATGAAATTAGCGCTTCGCTGTCCATACGCACCAGGTCTTCCAAAAAAGAGAGGATTACTTTCTTCGATAAGATCAGCTCCACGTCGTGAGACGAGCAGAGGAATGTGCAGGGCAGAAATGACTGACAGCAATTCCTCTTCAGCCTTGGCCAACCTTACGCCATTTCCGATCAGCATGACCGGACGTTTACTCTGGTTCAGAAGATTGAAGACTTCAGTAACTTGCTCTTGAAAGTCTTCGGAGATAATTCCAAGATCATGGTTTCGTTTCACTTCTAATGGATCGAAGGCAATAAGCTCTTCTTCGTTAATCTTCATTCCCTGTACATCTATGGGAATATCAACCCACACTGGGCCAGGTCTTCCTTCCCGTGCGAGAAAGAGAGCTTTTTCCAGATGATAGCGGATCATGTAGGGGTTCTCAATCTTGACAGCGTATTTGGTGATTGGCACGACAATTCTGGTGATGTCTAATTCCTGTATACCTAGCTGCCGGAGCGTGGAACTTCCAACAGTCTGGTTAGACTGCGCCTGCCCGGATAATACCAGCATTGGAGAAGAATCTACCCAGGAATCAGCTATCCCAGACAGCGCATTTGCACCAGCAACCCCGGAAGAGATTATGGAAACACCGGTATTACCTGTTGCTTTCGCATATCCCTCTGCAGCGACAGTCGCTGCCTGCTCCGTTTGCGTTGAAATATGCTGCAGATGCGTGTTTCTGCCGATAGAGTCAAGAAGATGCATATTAGCACTTCCTGGTACAAGGAAAATTGTGTTGAGATCTTCTTTTTCCAGAAAGGAGGCCACGTAATCGGAGATCTTGACCATATTATCCCTTTTTTGAATGGTCAGAATCTCAGTTTCCTCATCGATGGAAATGTTTTGGTAGGATTTGATTTGCTCTAGATCAAGAGTATCACCAACGTTAACAATAACCTGGTTGTTTCCATCACAAATTTTTCCCTTCAGGATGCTCACAGCATCCCATCCTTCTAACTTGAAATTATCCCTGAAATCATTGTCATCCTTGTATTTGAAAACGGAAATGCTGCATTTTCCGAATTTTTTGGTGACGTTATAATACACTTTCGGCTCGATGAGGGAGATATAATTATAATTGCGGAGATTGTAGGACATCTGATCGACAGTCTCATAACCACTGCCTACCCGGCCATACTTGTCCTTCAACCGCACCAGATCCCGTTTGTTTACGGGAGTTTCAATTTCCATCACAAAAATACCTTCATCAGAAATAGACTCTGTAGAATGAAATACTCCTTTATCGATCAACAAGCCATCCCCGGCATTCCGTTCTACTGCTTCAGCAAGGGATGAACATCTAGCTTTTCCTGACAAGACGATCAAGGAAGTTTTCTTATTGGGATGGCAGTGTGTTGAGGTTTGGAAACCTTTTTTGATGTACAGAATCCATACTGCAACTTGCTCATTTTGGTAGATAAGATACTCATGCCCCCAGGGCTTTTTTACAATCACCTTAGAATAATCAAAAAAATCATCCTCCTGCGTTGCCGGATCTACTTCAATTTTTTCCAATTCATGCGTATCAAGATTGCTGAGAGCTATTTTTTTTATCATCGGTCGGAGAGGGGAATTTATTCTATTGATCTTCAGATTCTCCTTAAATTTTTGAGATTGCCGTTTATAAATATTATCAAATAGAGATACTATCTGTCAACAACGATCTTGACGAAGAAAATCCCTCTCTAAAACAGTATCTCAAAATCCTAACATTTATAAGGTGGTTTTTCTGGAGTAATGACTATGGACCTTGAAACGTTCAAGAAGGAATTTTATAAAAATGGGTTTGTTGTTGTCGAGAACTGCATCTCTTTAGAATTACTTGATCAGGCCAAGCAGGTCTTTCTGGAAGGCCTGGAAGAGATCACTAAAAAAAAATGTGGCTTGCAGGAAGGGATGGCAGAAGCGCTCAGAACATACCGGTTGTCAGACCTCCAAATATTCACGCATAACAAGCTTCAGGTACAAGGCATCAGGAAAAAACTGCTCCTTCAACCCGCTGTCTTGGAAAAATTTATCCACCTTATCGGCCCTGATTTAGCGTACAACCGAGGAGGACAAATATCAGTAAATACGAAAGAACAAGGAGATAATCTTTACCGCAAGCGCTGGCATCAGGAAATGTGGTCCGGGGCAGGATTGAATGAAGTATGGATCTGGATTCCTCTCTTTATGCAGCAAGGATTGGGAGGCATGGAGTTTATTCCTGGATCTCACTTATGGGGAATAATCCCCAATAGAAACCGCGAGCCGACAGAACTTCCTCCTAGTGCTCAATTTGTGGAAGCTAAAATAAAGGAAGGCGATGCGGTTCTTTTCCATCCTTTGACACTTCACAGGACCCTTCCCAATCCCTTGGAGATGCCCCGTGTTGCTTTCGGTTCAGGAGTGCGGAATTTTAATCATCGCGATACTGGCATTGAGCCTTTGCTCAGCTGGACGCCATTCCATTACTCACCATATGTCAGGATACGCAGAGCGCTTGGCAACCCTTACCTGACACCGTTCAGAACTTTCGGTGGACAGTTAACCAATGCTGATGACGGGAAAAAGGACCTCGAGGGATTGGATGAATTCAAGATTTAATGGTGAGCGTGTCTAAAAATGGGTAGCACCAAGTCACGAGCGTTTCTCCAGTTTTACATTTCATTGCGGAAGGGGTTGTCCCTTACGGGAGGGGAACCGCACTATTATTGTACATATAAAAAACGAGTCGGTGCTACCCAAAAGTTTTTTAGACACGCTCAAACTCAAGATGACTGAAAAATTTAAGCAGACGCACCAGTACATAATGATACTTCTTTTTATTGTTGTCATCCTCTTGGCCATGTTTGTGTTAACACCGAGAGCCTGGGAGCCAGGACCGGAAAGCTGGAAGCAATGGGCAGCTGCAAGAATACTACGAGAAACCGGAGGATTTCCTGTTTCCAGTTTAGGGCCATTATACGTTTCCTACCTCCAAATATTTTCTTTTTTTGAGTATCCATTATCCATGCAGCTGGAATACGCCATCACTCATCTCTTTGTCTATCTTGCAATTTTCTTCCTGCTGCAAAAATTCATGCGCAGGCGATATGCCCTGCTTCTCACTATTGCCTGGATCCCGCATCTTGCAGTCATTGAGCCTGGCGGAGTTATTGCCGGAATTGGATTTCTTTGTCTGTATCTCGCACCTGGAAAAAGTGTTTTCCGGAATCAGGGTTATTTTCCTCCAGCGTTGCTGGCTGCTGCTCTCTGCCATAGTGCATATATTCTTTTTTTAGGAGGGCATGTCATTGGCACTGTCGTTAAAAAGTGGAAAACAGGGCAGCCGACAACAAGCCTTTCCGACATGTTCAGGAAAAGATCAAAGCTTTCATCATTAATATTGACGAGCGTTACGATAGGTCTGCTGTTTCTGTTCATCCTGCCTATAACTTCGCCATCATCACGTTTCGACCACAATCATATGCTTACTGATCAAACCTATTCGCCAATCACTATTGACAACCCACTCGAGCTGGCCTTTTTCCAGTACGGCAATGACCGTTGGGTAAAACGAAACGTTCCAGAATCAGAATGGGTTTATCAGGATTGGTACTTTACGCAGGAAAAGGCGTACGGGAGCGTATCTTCCATTGCTGAGGCAGTGCTTACAAAACCTGCATTGGTGATGCAAAACATTCTCTCAAGCCTGGCTCTAGGCCTGCAGTTGCCGGCATTTTTCTTCGCAGGCAAGTACCTCGGCCCAGCATCGCTTCTGTTATGGATTCTTGTCTTCCTCGATTGTTGTGGCTTGTTGAGCCGACTGAGGATGCACCAGCATTACCCACTGCTTTTTTCCATTGCTCTTGGAACTCTTGCGGTTGTCGGAGCATTGGCCTTAAGCTCATTTAATATACGCTACGTCGCAACATTGCTGCCTATTGGATTTTTGATAGTATGCCATATAGGACAAGGAGCGTATTATTGTAAAGATATATTTTTCAAAAAGGACAGCAGAAGAAAAAGATCTTTCATGCTCTTTGCCAGCTTCCTCATTTTAATGGGAATAATTGCCAATGGAAAAGTCATTTCTTCCGTATTCCTTCCATACAGTTATGAAGAGATGCGCTTCTCACTCCAGCTGCAGATTTGGATCTTCCAATGTTTTATGATCCTCCTCGGGATTTTGCTGTTGGTGTTCAAGACCAGCGTACTAACATGGTTAGACCAAAAAGATAAACTAGAGAGTGAAACACTGATAGTAGAAAAAAAAAGCATGACGTGGAGACGAGTAATGGTTCTCCTCAGTACAGTGCTTCTATTTGTAACTATCTCCTACCCTCTTACTATAACAGGACAAGCTGCTGCAGTTCTTGACAATGAAGATATTTTGTCTGGAGCAGATCGCCTCGGCATGGTAAATGCATACCCAGCACTTAGCTCCGGCATTGATAAAAATACAAAAATCCTCACTCTAGAAAATCACTGGGTTCAGGCTTTTACCACTGCCGACCTTGACAATGTCTACCAAGTCTGGGGACTGCCTCCCTTTGAAGACCAATCTGGAAAAACAGAAGAAAAATTATCCAGCCTTGATCTGATCCTAGTAAGTTCAGCTTGGGAAGAAGAAAAAGCGTCATTATCTACGCAGAGTTACCTCCGCTATTTGCTGCACGTAAAGCCGTTCTTAGAAGCCCATTCTGACGAGTGGGATATACAGACGATAGATGGCTACGGAAAGATGTATGTGAGAAAGAAAACCTGAGGTTTCTTCTTCCTAAACCAATCTGCATCACCTTGTTAGGGGAATATTTATAAAAACGATATCAACTGCAAAGTAGTTGTCAAAATAGTTCATCAGACGCTGAAGGAAATATGAGGAAAATAGTATGATAAACGGGCCTTGTTGTGACATCCAATCGCGCAATGTAATATTGCAAACGATGAAATATGATCGGGGTAGTTCACAATATGGAAGAAATAGAGTAGATGATCTGGATGATCCTTCATTCGGTTTAGATGAATTAGTAGCTGAGGAAGATAAAAAGAAAAACCTCAGGCCAAAAGAAGTTGTTGATCGATTACGAGAGTTGTTGCAGAAAAAAGGAAAAGCTTTCTTACACACCGCAGAGTATTATGCTGCAATTGAAGATCAACAGGAGCGGATGAGAGCTTACCGCGGCTTGACCATAACCAAGACTGTCCTTGACGGAGAAGATGCAGAAATTGCAGGAAACCCTTTCAAATTTCTATACCTGCCGGAAGATGCTACATTTGGCCAAACCCGGGCAGCATACATTAACTTAAGCAAACATTGGCATCCGGATATAATGCGGCCAGAAGACCCAGAACAATATGATAGGATCTTTGGCTCTTCAAAGTTCCCAATAGAGGGAAAAGATTATACTTCTTGGTTCGAGGAAATTAGCGCGATATTACCTCCTAAGACATTAAGCATACGGGAACTTGAAAAATTAAGTTCTGTCGAGCAAGAGGAATATGGGAAAAAACAGGAAGCCTATAGAAACAAAGAATTGGAATATGAACAAGTTCAATCTGAGATGAGATTAAGAGCTGCGAAAAAAATGCACGTCTTAAATAAGGCTTATACTGAAGCCAAAAAGCGATTCTCAGCTCCAGAAAAAGAATCCTTTGCAGGATTTATATGGGAAAGTGCAGCAGGAAACTCAGAATTTTTCAAAAAGGGATCTATGGGCCCTAATTTTGAAGGCTTTGAATATGAGAGATTAAGTCTTGAAGGAGAAGGCCAGGTGAGAAGAGATAAAGGAAGATTTGCAACAAATAATTTTGCCTATCTCGCATTTGATTTTGGTGAACCGTATTTATTAGATGATGATTATCGACAAAGGCTGTACCTAAAGTCTTTTTTTGCTTGGACTGAATTAGTGCAACATCAGGAGCTATCTCCGAGATTACTTGAAGATATGGTCAACACTTATAGACTAGATGATAACCAAGCTGAACAACTAAGATTAATGATCATGAATAAAGAAGAACCTGATTTTATAGTTAACGCATTAGGAATTACAAAAGAAGATCAGAAGGACTATGAAATGCTTCATTTTCTGGAAAATGCTTATGATGGTCCGATGTTTTCTCATGACATGATAGGTCGAGAATATCTCTTGTATCCAGTAGGGGTAGAATTTACACAAAAATGTGGGTTAATTCTGACGTATAAATCACAGCTTGATCACTATCATTGGACAGCACTTGATGGAAACTCCCATTTTACGCCGACTGACGTTCAAATGATGCTAGCAATAGCTTACGGACCTTTACTACAGCAATAAACCAAATAGACCGGTTGAATATTCCAGAGTCTAAACCAAAAACTTGATAACACAAAAAGAACAAAGGACAGAAAGCTTTATATATGCTCTAGAGCCTAAAAGTAGATTATGGAGACTCTAAAAGAGGGTTTGCAAAACGGGCAAAATACGGCGCGAGTGTATGCAAAAAAAGGTTTCTTTGAAGAAGATGTTGCTCTCATTGCACAACGTGTTTCTAAAGGAGCATTTGATCCGGTGCCAAGGGGCATGATTGATAATCTTCCAAGGCAAACGAGTTCAACCCCTAAAAAGAAAGTGATGTTAGTCCTTCCTAATCACCGCTGGGCGCTCGACCAGGAAGAGCACTACACCATGTGGATCCTCTTCCCAACACAGATCTGTCTTCTTGCAGCGCAGATAGAAGATAAATATGATGTTGTAATTGTCGATTGCATCATTGACGACCTCAGCGAGAAAGATTTTGAAGAGATCGTGCGGCGGGAAAAACCAGATGTTGTTGGGTTAAGTAATTTCACCCACGAATTCAGCAAAGCTGGACACAAAGCAGTCGACATTGTCAAATCAATCAATCCTTCTACTACCACTATTATGGGAGGCGTGTATGTCATCACCAGCCCAAACCTTGCAATTGTAAATAAAAATCTTGATTTTGCCATCATCGGAGAAGGAGAATTGTTAATTAAGCAGATTCTCGCTCACATTCACGAAGGCAGTGAACGGCCGAGCAAGGGTCTGGCCTTCAGGGATGAGCAGGGCAGGGTAATCATACAAGAAAGAGCTGCCTTCAACCAAAATCTGGATCAGCTCAAATATCCAGCCTATCACCTTATTGATTATTTCAAATATTCCACACGCTATCAGCGTGAAGCAGTTAGCAGACCCAGAGCGCTGCCCTTCGCGAGAGTCTGCATGACTCGGGGATGTCCTATCGGCTGCACCTTCTGTACAGTAGAATCAATTTCCGGCGGCCCGACACGCTATCGCAGCGCCGAGCACATGTATGGGGAGATGGAGATGCTAGTGAAGAAATACGGCGTCAAGTGCTTCCTTTTTGATGATGACAACCTGTTCATGAATAAAAACAAGGCCAACGAGTTGTTGCAATTAATCATTGACAGACAGCTTAACATATTATGGATGCTGGAAGCGACAGCATTGTTCTGTATGGATGAACATACTATTGACCTCTGCGCGCAAAGCGGCTGCCAATACCTAAACATCGCTATCGAGTCCGGCTCTGAACGGGTCATTAAAGAAGTTATCAAGAAGCCAATACATTTCCCCAGGGTAAAGGAATTGATCGCCAAACTGAAATCCGTAGGCATCGAGATCAATTCTAATTTTGTCATTGGAAATCCTGGAGAGACCTGGGATGAAATCTTGGAAACCATTCGCTATGCAGAAGAGATAGATATTGATTATGTCAAATTTTTTATCTGCACCCCTTTTCCGAAAACAAAAATGTTTGAGATGGCTAAAAAAATGGGGTATCTTGATGACAGCCTCAAATTTGACGAGCATCACTGGACTGGCGGAACCTTCAACACCCCTCATTGGCGTGCCAAGGATCTGGCAGTAGTAAGAGCCTATGAATGGGACCGGATAAATTTTTCCAATCCTAAGAAGCGGGAAAAGATACGGCAGATGCTGGATGTAAGCATGGAGCGGCTGGAGCAGATCAGGAGAGCCACCAGGGAATTAGCAAATCCAGAAGTTGCTCAGACTAAGAAAGAAGGAACCGAGTTGAAGGCAAATAAATATGTCACGACAAAAGAAAAGTCTGCTGAACAAGCCAAAGAGGAAGTTATTAAAATAAGCGTAGAAGCGGCAGACCATTCTTAATAATTTCCTCGCCTGACTGTTGAGCGCAGCGACAAAAATGAAGACCATACAGATAGAGTATGACAAAGAAATGTGCATAGGAGCCAGGAAATGCGTAGAAGTTGCACCATCATTTTTCAGCTTTGACGGCGTGAAAGCAATCCTCAAGGGAGCCGAGGAAGTAGGCAGTGTAGAAGTTCTTACCGTTAAAGCCTCGCCGAAACAAGTTGAGACGTTCAAGAAAGCAGCCGAGATGTGTCCAGTGAATGCCATCAAAGTTGTCGATCTGGACAAGGAGACAGTGCTGGTATCGAACAAAGTAACTATGGACAAAGTTAAGGAGATCCAGGCAAAATATGATGATCTTAAAGAATTCGTCATGGACAAGACCGGATATTTTTTAATACGCATCGACCAGGAAAAGAAAATCATCGAAGTTGCCTTTTGCCCGGAACTAAACAAAATTACCGTCAAAATAACTGGCAGAAAACCGCTGGAAATCTACCAGACCATCATAAAACAAGGTTTAGTGTCACGCCTTGACCATGCCGCATATCTGGGAAGAGAACTGCAGAAAGCCTACATTGCCTTACAGAAAGGAATTCCCTATGTGCAGGATGATGAGTTGAAGTTGTAAGGGACAAACCACTTCTTACATAAAACATATAAAGCACTTCTTTTCAAGAGCAATGATGGAACAGCAGAATTCTAAGACCATGAAAGCAGCTCTTCTCAATGAGCTTAATCAGCCCTTAGAGATTATAGAACTTCCCGTCAGAGCGCCCAAAGCCGGGCAGGTGTTGGTGAAGATGGCTGCCAGCGGCATCTGCAATACGCAATTATTAGAAATTGCCGGAGAGAATGCGACGGGAGCGCATAATCCCAACTTGCTTGGGCATGAAGGTTCTGGAATAGTGGAAGAAATCGGGGAAGGGGTTACGAAGGTCAAAAAAGGCGACCATGTCATCCTCTCCTGGATTAAGGGCAGCGGCGCGAATGTACTGCCAGATAAATATAATTATAATGGAAAGGAAGTTAATGCCGGTTTTGTAACCACGTTTAATGAATATTGCCTGGCCTCTGAAAACAGGGTAACAGCAATCCCAAAGGAAATGCCCTTCCCGGAAGCAGCGCTGATCGGCTGTGCTGTCGCAACTGGAGCAGGGGTTGTCTTTAACAATGCCAAAGTCCAGCCGGGACAGAGTGTCATGGTGGTAGGTGTCGGTGGCGTGGGGATTAACATGGTCCATGCTGCTTCGATAGCAGGAGCTAATCCGATTATTGCTGTGGACATCGCCGATTCCAAGCTGGAATTGGCCAGAAAGTTAGGGGCTACTCATACTATTAATTCTGTAACAGAAAATGTTGAAAAGAGGATTAAAGAAATTGCCGGAGAGAATGGGCTGGATTATGCTTTTGAAGCAGTCGGCAGAAAGAATACGATGGAATTATGTTACAATTCGGTGAAAAAAACATCCGGTAGAGCTGTCTTATGCGGCGTGCCAAAACCGTTAGGCTTGAAACTGGAAATTGACCCCTTCCCGTTGTATTATGGAAGGCAACTGGTCGGCACCGGAGGCGGGGAAACCAAGCCCGACCTTGACTTTGTGAAATTTTGCAACATGTACCTTGATGGATCATTAAAACTAAAGGAAATGATCACCAATGTTATTAGTCTGAATGAGATCAATACCGGGATAGAGCTTATGAAGAAGGGAGAATGCTGCCGGGTGGTGATCGATTTCAATAAAAAGGAGGAGGGTAGGGGTGAGGATATGAAAGAACATTCTAAAAATAGTAATGAGAAAAAGAAATACCGGATCGTGTATGACCGCAAGGACTGTATAGGAGTTCTTACCTGCGCAGCATTTTATCCTGACCGATGGGTAATTAACGAACAGGATAGCAAGGCCGACCTTATCGGCAGCAAAGAAGATGACAAGAATCCCGGAACCTGGATCTTAGAGTTCACAGAAGAAGAATTGGAGCGGTTCACATTATCTGCCGAATCATGCCCGGTAAATGTCATCCATATTGAAGATGTAGAGACAGGGAAGAGGCTGATATAGAAAGTAATTAGAAGATGATAGCTGACTAACCTACTTCTCTCTCCCAACCTCAAACAACTTATACTTCTTAATCCCTTTCTTATGCAGCAGATACTTGCCCATGGTTAAAATGATGTTAGAACAATACTTGTAGAGATGTTTCAAACTTGGATGCATCGATTCCTTTCCATAGTGGGTCGGGATCGTCCGTTCTCCCATCCTCAGCCCGGCTAAATGGACTTGAATTAATATTTCAGTATCAAAATAATATTCGTCAGAGCAAATTTGGAACGGAACTTTCCGCAAGGCCTCGCAGCTAAAGACCCTATAGCCAGAATGAAATTCTGAGATATTTGTTCCTAATACTAAATTTTCCATCTTTGTTAATGTTTTATTACCAGCATATTTCCACAACGGCATCCCTCCCTTGAGAGGATTGCCGGTCATCCGTGAACCAAACACAAAATCAGCTTCACCATTTTCAACCGGTTCGATAAGCCGCGGCAAGTATTCAGGCGCATATTGAGCATCACCATGCAGCATCACTACAATATCATATCCCTTGTCAAGACAGTATTGATATGCTACCTTCTGGCTGCCGCCATAGCCCTTATTTTTTTCATTTCTGATGACTTTAAGATTATGCAGGCCTTTAGCGTGTTTATATTCTATGACGGTCAAATAGGTGTCGTCGGTGCTGGCATTGTCAACCACAAAAATTTCTGCTACCTTTTCTTTGATCTCCTGCGGAATCCGGTCTAAAACTAACGGAACGGTATGAGCTGCATTGTAGGCTGGAATGTAAATGGCAATTTTTTGGTCTGCTCTTTTTTTTGTCTGTTCTGTTTCCATATTCAATCAAACCCGTGAGTTAAAAAACCTATCAAATGTCGAAACGATGTAAGCAATCATCTCTTCTGTAATGCCAGGATAAACCCCAATCCAAAACGTATTGGTCATGATGATGTCAGAATTTTGTAATGTTCCGACTACTTTATAATTTATATCTTTAAAATACGGCTGTTTGGTGATGTTTCCGGCAAACATAAGCCGTGTTGAAATCTGATGCTGTTCTAAAAACGCCACCAAATCTTTCCGGTTTATCCCGCTTTCTGGTTTTATGGTGATCGGAAAGCCAAACCAGGCTGGATCGGAGTTCTCAGTTGGCTTTGGCAGAATCAAATAGGCAGAATATTTTTGCAAGCCAGCCTGCAGCAGGGCAAAATTACGTTTTCGCTTGATAATAAAATCAGGAAGTTTGTCCAGCTGAGCCAGGGCAATTGCTGCCTGCAGATCAGTCCATTTAAGATTATATCCAGCCCGGGAATAAATATATTTATGGTCATATCCTTCCGGAAGCGTCCCTAATTTCCAGCAAAAACGCTTGCCGCAAGTGTTATCCTTTCCCGTTGCGCACCAGCAGTCTCTACCCCAGTCGCGATAAGATTCAATTAATTTTTTGAGTAAAGGATTATTGGTAACTACTGCGCCACCTTCACCGGCAGTGATGTGATGAGCCGGATAGAAACTAAAGGTAGCAAGATCACCGAACGTGCTTACCAGCTGGCCATTATGCCGTGAACCCAAGGCGTCACAGCAGTCTTCAACCAGCCACAGATTGTATTTTTCACAGAGTGCCTTGACTTTAGTGATATTAAAGGGATTGCCCAGCGTGTGGGCAATAAAAACCGCTTTTGTTTTTTCAGTAATTGCCGACTCTAAAACTGCAGTATCAATATTATATGTTCCTAATTCGATATCAACAAAGACAGGAATACAGTTGTTCTGGATGATGGGATTGATGGTCGTCGGAAAGCCCGCGGCAACGGTTATGATTTCCGATCCAGGCGTTATCTGCTTCCCTCCCCAAACAGGGGATGTCAAGGCGCTGAAGGCGAGAAGATTAGCAGAGGAACCAGAATTGGTAGGAATGACATAGCGGACATTCAGAAACTCGCTTAATTTCCGACAGAACTCCCGTGAGAAACGGCCTTCTGTCCACCAGCCGTCCAGAGCTGCATCAACTAGATTCTGAAGCTCTTTTTCGTCAAAGACCTTCCCGCTGACTGGGATGCTGGTTTCTCCTGAAATAAATCTGTTCTTACCAAAAGCCAGGGAATGGTATGCGGTAATGCTTGCCACAATTTCCTTCCTGATCTGCTCGGCTTTCAATTCTTTCATTGCTGAGAAACTTTCCATCAAATTTAATGGCCGAATACCTTCATTTAAAAGCTTTTGGATACGTACTCCACATTGGCGAGGCCTCGGCGCTGCCTGATTCACTTGCTCTGTAGCTTTTGCTTTGACCAGGCTGGCATCAAAGCCAAAATAGCGGGCAAATTCAACTGCAAAAGTAAAATTATCAACATAAGCCCAACCGCCTGCATTGTAGATCCCGGTTTTATCCTTGAAGATCAGTTCCTTGATGATTCTGGCTAAATCATCAGCTAAGATAGGATTAGTGAATTGGTCATCTACCTGCATAACTTCCTGCCCTTTTGCTAACGAATCATATAACCGCGCAGCAAAATTTCTGGTGTCCCGGCCGAGGCTGAAGATTTTAGAAGTCCTGATGATCAGCGAACGGGCATGCTGCAATGTTTCTTTCTCGGCAAGTAATTTTGTTGTTCCATAATAACTGAGAGGGTTTTCTGCATCACCTTCTTCATACCATCCCTTATGCCCGTCAAAGACATAGTATGTAGAAATGAACACAAACAAGGTTGAAGGAGAACAGGCTTTCAGCAGGTTCCTATTCCCTTCCACATTGATCTTATAGGCTTCTTGCGGATGCAATTCACAATTATCAACATGGGTCATCGCACAAGTGTTGATGATGATATCAGGATTGATTTTTTGCACAAGGTCAGTAACGCTTTGTTCATCCGTGATCTCCAGCTTGACGATAGTAGAATTGCTGCTTTTAGTCTTCTGGGCAACAGTATTATATGTCCCGTATACAACATACTCTTCTCCAGAAAAAACATCCAGCAAAGCGCTCCCTAACTGCCCGCTGCTGCCGCAGATCAGCACTGTCTTAGCCATTACATGCCCTCTCCACAGCTACCTATCCTTCCTGGCCCAATCATAAGCGATGAGATCATTATGATGTGGATCCAGACGCACTATCTCCACTGGATCGTGCGGTTCAGAGGCGCAATTGGCAACAAGTGCAGGGACAGTGCTGATACCCTTAAATCCATTCCAGACTCCTGGCGGAATCTTAACCAAGCAATAATTATCCTCACCGATAAAAAGCTCCATCATCTGTCCTTTTGTGGGTGAGTGTTCCCTGGCATCATACAAGACTAATTTTATCATTCCTACGGGAACTGCATATTGTAACGTCATTCTTTTGTGCAAATGCCAGCCCTTGACTGCTCCTGGGTAAACTTGAGAGAAATAAATCTCGCCAAATTTTTCAAATTCCGCTGAGTCGCTTCGCAGCATGTGCATGATACAGCCCCGCTCATCGGGAATTCTATTCCTTTTTGCGACAACAACCCCATCAATCAATTTTCCTTACCTCCAGTTTCATTAGATGTGTGAATAATTTTATCAATGAAATAGTTAATCTGTTCTAGACACAACTCCTGAACATCCCTCTTTTTATAATTTTTGTACCAATCCACAACTAAGCGAAGAGCCTCATCGATATCCAGCCTGGGTTTCCAGTTCAAAAACAGAGCAGCTTTGCTGGAATCCAAATTTAACATACCAGCTTCTTTCCTTGTTTCATCATCCTTAGATGCATCGATCCAGCTTCCGGATCCCCATTTGCAAACAATATTTTCAACTAATGCCTGTACTGTGATCACAGATTGAGTCCCTGGACCGAAATTCCAACTGCCGCAATAGTATTTATCCTGATATAATTTTGAACCCAGTAACAGATAACCATACACTGGTTCCAAAACATGCTGCCATGGCCGCCTGGAATGAGGATTCCTCACTGGGATGGAATGTCCATGCAATAATGCTTTCACGGCATCAGGAATGATCCGATCCTGCGACCAATCTCCTCCACCGATGACATTGCCCGCTCGCACGGAAGCGATGTTTGTTTCCCTCATTCCATTGGAAAAAAAGGAGTGCCGATAAGAAGCAATAACCAATTCAGCGCTGCCTTTGCTAGCACTATAGGGATCTGAACCACCCAGTTCATCATCTTCCCGGTAGCCATACACCACTTCCTTATTTTTGTAGCATTTATCGGACGTCACCATCACTGCTGCTTTCACGCTAGGACAAAAGCGCAGGCATTCCAGGACATTCATCGTTCCCAAAACATTGGTGTGGAACGTTGTTACAGGATCATTGTAGGATTCGCGCACAATCGCCTGCGCAGCTAAATGAAAAACGAATTCAGGCTTGTAAAGGTCAAAGATTGCCTTGAGATTCTGCAAGTCCCGTACATCACCATTAATATGGATTATATTTTCCGCAAGTTTAGCCTGCTTGAAAATCCCGTCGTCATAGCCGTTATCCAGGGAAAGGCCCACGACTGTTGCTCCCAGCTCTTTCAGCCATAACGCCAGCCACGAACCTTTAAAGCCGGTATGTCCTGTAACTAAGACAACTTTATCCTTGTATAAATCATCAAAGAGATTCATTTTATTATTTCTCTACGTGCCTTTACTATTCCCGCCACACTTTCCAAGGCTTGGATGCTTCCCACAACTCGTTCAAGTCCTGATAATCCTTATAGGTGTCCATGCAATGCCAGAAACCTTTGTGATGATAGACCTGCACCTGCCGTTCACGCGATAGTTGCGGCAGGATCTTTGATTCAAACATGCAGTCTTCAGTGATCCTGTCAAAAAAAGACCTGTGCATGACCATAAAGCCAGCGTTAACGATATCGTTCATCTTCGGCTTTTCAGTGAAATCCAGGACTTCATAATTATCGCCTACTTTCACCAAACCGTATTTAGAAAATGGATTGACTCCGGTGAATGTGCAGATTTTATTTTCTCTCTTGTGCATTTCCAGCAATTCACGCACATTCACATCTCCTACTCCATCACCATAAGTGAGCATAAAATGGTCGGTGTTGACATATTTCTGGATCTTCTTGATTCTTCCTGCAGTCAGCGTTTCCTTGCCTGTTTCTGCAAAGATGATCTTGCAGTCGCGTAATGCTAGGTTGTCATGGAACTCAATAGCATCCGAATCTGTATCCATGGTGAAGTCGTTGAGCATGTATTTCTGGTCTAAAAAATAGCGCTTGATCATCTCCCCCTTATAGCCAAGACAGAGTATGAACTCTTTAAATCCCTGGGAAGCATAGATCTTCATGATGTGGATGAGGATGGGCACTCCACCTACTTCCACTAAAGGTTTGGGCTTGAACTCAGTTTCCTCCTTCAATCTTGTTCCCTTGCCACCGCAAAGAATGACTACTGGCGGCAGGCCTGAACGCGTCATTTCACCACCATTTTCCATTACCTTTCTACGAACTAAACCGCTTTATAAGGATTATGATAGTAGAGTGCAGAATGTTATTAGAAAGACTTATAAAGACACCATGAGCTTGAATTATTATGGTATTTGAATATAGTTTAGGTGCTGGCGGAAGACGAATAGATGGCATAACTCCGTCAGAGTTAGAAGATATGAATATTCAACTAGACTCTATAATGATTGTACATGGGTATGTTCATGGTCAAAGTGGCAGCGAATACCATTTCAATTTAGGATTAGACCCCAGACTTCAAAATGTAAGTGTATTCTGTGACGATACTCATCGCAATGGATCCGATGAATACTTAGCTATTCTTCAAAGAATGTCTGCTAGAGTACATTCAGAAATAGATCCAGCAACTGGCCAAGGAGCATTGGTTGCTTCACAAGATAAAAAATCACTTGTCGATACTCTTAAAGGAGTTTTTGATGAATTTAATGTCCCTGAAAAAGACCGAACCATTGTAGTTGATTATAAGGTTTAGTTTCTAATTTTTAGCCTACAAAAATTTGGATCTAACTCAATTAAATTTCTCACCTCTTTCCTGTACGCTTCTTTAACAACTTTTAAATAGCCCTCTCAAGAAACATAGACATGGAAAAGTCAAAAGCGACCTTCAATAAATATATCAAAAAGCTTGTCGCCAAAAAAATAATCCTCAGACTTATAGATGTCGGCCTGGTTCCACTGGCCCTGCCGTTGTTTTGTGCACGGCTCATGTTTAACATCACTTTTTTTCGAGTTCATGGCGGCAGGATTGGGCATCTGGCCATGAATAATGAAATCCTGCTGCGGAAGCGCCAGTTAGGCCGGGAAAAAGGAACTAGGTATATCGGCATTGCCCATACTTCGATGTGCAACCAGCAGCTGGTCAGTATGCTGAAGAAGAAGATGAGGATCCTGCAGATCCCGCAGCCCCGATTTGTAAGGGCAATGACCAAAATAATGGCTACTAACTCCATCCTCAGCCGGCAGAAATTGTTTGTCGTTTTACCCCATGATCTGCGGGACTTTCAGGAATTTAACACTACCGCGCCAAGCCTTGCGTTCACAGAAGCTGAACAAGAGAAAGGAAAAAAATTATTGCAAAATCTTACGGTCAAGGATAACTGGTTTATCTGCTTCCATGCCAGAGACCAGGAATATATTGGCGGACTCTTAAAAAGAGGCGATTCACGGTATTTATACAGAAATTGCGATATCAACAACTATCTGGAAGCAGTTGAGTATGTCACAAAACAAGGGGGATATGCACTTCGTATGGGAGCTAAGGTCGGAAAGAAATTACCCCCATCAAATAATTCCAAAATCATTGACTATGCGGCCTCGCACAGAACAGAACTTGGAGATATTTACCTTCCGGCCAACTGCAGGTTTTTCCTGGGCGTGAATTCCGGTCTTACGACGATTCCATATATTTTTAATGTCCCGGTAGCTTTGGCAAACTTAATTCCACTAACACCAGTACAGGAACAACATCATTTTCCTCCAGGCAGAAATGATCTTTTTATTCCCAAGAAAATCTGGTCTAAAAAGCTGAACAGATTCCTAACCTTCACGGAAATTATTGATTTTGAGCGAAAGAAATTCAACTTCGAATCTGAAGACTACGACCAGGAAGATCTTGTTCCTGTTGAAAATACTTCCCAGGAGATCATTGCTCTAGCTGTAGAAATGCATGAGCGATTGCAAGGGACCTGGAAGGAAACCAAAGAAGACCGCGATTTGCAGGAAAAATTCAGGTCGCTGTTTGAGTTTAGTGATATTCAGTACAAGATGCCGTGTAGAGTTGGCGCTGCTTTTTTAAGGGAAAATAAGTTTATGCTGGAGTAATTTTTGGTTGCATACATTTATGAACTAAGAGCACAGAAGACTTGCTTCTGCTGTGTCATTTCTTCCTGAAGTTGTTTTTTGCATCAGTAATTGCTCATAAATTACATCCGCAACAAATTCATTGCCTTTTGGAGTAAGATGCCCGTCAATTTCATAATAAAACTGGCCGGCAGCGCCACTATCGCACATGTCTTCCTGTAGATCAATAATTTCTACATCATAAGTCTTGAGAAATTCCTTGAGTGAAGAATGTAGTTTGGTATCACAGGTTAAGTCATTAAAAACAGTCTGAGAATGCCCCAGTTTTGAGAGCGTATCAGCATATTCATCAGAAACTAAAAAATTTGGAGGCAACAGCACCACCACCAGGCGCTGCTCATGATGCTGCGTTGTTTCAATAAATTGTTCAAGCAATTCCTTATTCAAATGTACGGCATCAAAGTTTTGCAAGACCGAAAGATAGTGCTGGTTTAGATCGGGCAGTTCTATCCCAGCCTGCACCGTATAAGGGCTTATTTTCCACTCCAAAGCAAGATTAAGAAGTTCCGGATCAACGTTGACCTTGCTTATATCCTTGTTTGCCAGAGGATTAGCACGGCCATTATGCCCTATATTGTTATTTCTAAGCAAGTACATCATTTTATGCGCTAGAGTGCAGGAGTTAAAGGAAGAACAAAGATAATTAACAACATTCAGTAATCCCTTCTCTTGTTCTTCAGGAATGATGTCGTTAATGGTAAAGAAAACCAGGACAACCGTGTCAGCATTGCCGCCATACTCATCAAGTCGTTGCACGTAATGTTCTAACCCAGTTCCCTCTATTCCAAGATTTAAGACGCGATTATCATCTCTGTCATCGTCTCTAGAAAACTTCTTCTCGAGAAGGCCGACAAATGTTTCTTGCTCATCAACGCCCCAGCCAAAAACGAAAGAATCGCCGATAATGGCAATGGAATCTTCAGGAGCAGCAGAAAATTCTTTGTCCCTGAACCCCTCAGAATTAAGGTTGACATCCATGTTATATTCTATCGTCTCTACAGAATACTGTGCTTTGGGACAATTACGGTAAGTAACACAGGTAGTGAAAAAGAAGTGGCTTACCACTTCGAAAATGACAAGGCAGAGAAGAGCAACAAATAGAAACAAGCCTATGTTGACTAAAATATGTTTTTTCTTCATTTCTAATCCTTGGCGAATTTTTCACTGTCCCAGGCATGTTGCAGATTATCTTCCCGTTTTATCAGGAATCGGTCCATAACTAAATAATCAATCCCCGTTCCCATCATGCATTTATAAGCATCATGCGGAGTGCAGACAATCGGCTCTCCCCTGATATTAAAGGAAGTGTTGATCAGGATTGGGATTCCAGATAGCTTTCCAAATTTTTTGATCAGATCATAATATAATGGGTTTTGCGTCCGCCTGATGGTCTGCAGTCTGCCGGAGCCATCGACATGGGTAACAGCAGGAATTTTTGTACGCCACTCTTTTCTGACTGGATAGACCATCAGCATAAAATCAGTAGGTTCAGGAATAGGCTCGTCGCAGGCGAAATACTTCAAGGCGTCTTCTTCACAAACTACCGGCGCAAAAGGACGGAATTTTTCCCTGTGCTTTACTTTCGCATTCAATATTTCCTGCATCTTTTGATTGCAGGGATTTGATAGGATACTTCTTGCCCCTAACGCTCTCGGACCCCATTCCATTCCTTCCTGGAACCAGCCGACAACATTATTTTGATGAATCAAGGAAGCGGTTGTGGTAAGTAATTCTTTTTCATTTTTAAAAGTGTTATAGGCAATACCATTCTTATCTAAATAACTCTTAATTTCTTCCTTTGAAAACGAAGGACCGGTATAGGCAGAATTGAGAACAAAATTTCGCGGATGTCCAAAGATAGTGTTGTAAAGGTAAAACGCCGCTCCGATACTAGTTCCACCGTCAGTGGCATTGGGCTGGATCCAGATATTCTTGAAAGGAGTCTTTCGTAAGATCTTCCCGTTGTAAACGCTGTTCAAAGCACAGCCTCCTGCCAGAACTACATTCTCGCATTTCGTTTCCTGGTAAAGATGATTGAGCATGTTAGTCATGGCTTCTTCAAATACCAGCTGCAATGCGGCTGCAATATCCTGATGCCGTGGCGTCATCTCACAATCTCTCTTCGAAACTGGACCGCCAAGAAGTACGCATAGCTTCCTGCTGGGCATGGAAGCCTTGTAGTGGAAGACAAAATAGGACATGTCGAGCTGGTAACTGCCATCCTCTTTCACGTCAATGACTTGTTTTAATTTATGATAGTACGGGTTAGTCTCCTTGTTCATATTTCCATAGGGACTTAGGCCCATGACCTTATACTCTGAATTATTGACGCTGAATCCAAGATATGCAGTGATAGTAGAATATAACAAGCCTAGAGAATGAGGAAATCTAATCTCTTTTTTGAGAGTAATGTCACTGCCTTTCCCATAGCCGAGAGCTGTTGTTGTCCATTCACCGACACCGTCAACAGTAAGGATAGCAGCTTCTTTGAAGGGGCTTACTAAAAATGAACTAGCAGCGTGAGTCATGTGGTGAGGAATGAAAAAGATGTCGCCGGTGTATTTTAGTTTCTTTTTCAAGACCTTAGGGAGTCTTAATTTTTCATTAATCCAAGATGGGAGTGATCGTGTAAATGTAGAAAAGCTTCTAGGAAACATCTCCAGATGCTGGTACAGCAGCCGTTCAAACTTAAGAAATGGTTTTTCGTAAAAGGCAACATAGCTAACGTCGTTAATAGTGATACTGGCTTGTTTCAGGCAGAACTGTATTGCTTTAAGAGGAAAAGAACTATCGTGCTTCTTTCTGGTGAAACGTTCTTCTTCAGCTGCCGCTACCAGCTTGCCGTCTTTTATAAGACAAGCTGCTGAATCATGGTAATAGCACGATATACCTAAGATGTACAGCTTTTTTCCCGTTGATAACATCCCCTTAATCTCCTTAAAATTGACGCAAATATTCTTCTTCAGGTTGTTTTGAAAGATTCAATTCCTTATAGTATGTTTTTGACGCTTTGCGATGTTTAAGATCCAGAAACTGTTTTCCTTTAACTTTTGCTGTTATGGAAACAAAACCAACCCCTAGTAAATAGACTACAGACAGCAGAACAACGTTGACTGCAGCGGTAATGGTTTCAGATAATTCTTTAAATCCATCTTTATATCCAGATAAAAACGTCATCAAAGCCATCGCTTACGCCTCCCCCAATAAAAAGCACCAAACAGTATCGTTACTATTACTAAAATTTTCAAATACGAATAAACAGTAATGGTAAATGTATGAACCATCAACGAAAGGAGTAATGAGAACAGCAGTACGGCTGTAATTGTTCCGGCTACTTTTCCAGTTTTGAAGAGAAAATCAGTATGCTGATGCATGAAATGAGTTTATTTAGAGGTTGTTTAAATAGTTTATGTGCTATACTAAAAAGAATTAGGTTTCTAACCTAATTCTTTTGGTATATACCAAAATCCAGAGATTTTGAACAGAAATCTCTGGATTTTTAGTATAAAATCCCTCTTACATTTCAGACCCTCTTTAGGGGTTAGAACAGCGCATAAATAAATGGTGATAGGGCTGAACTTTGCCCGACAACAATAAGTACGCCTACAAGTAGCAGCATAATGATTATAGGAGTCAGCCACCAGGCTTTCCGTACCTTCAGAAAAGCCCATAATTCTCCTAAAATGGTGTTATTTCTGGACATGGTTATTTAAAAACAGAGCTTTGTTAAAAATCTTTCTGTCTCCTAAAAAGTACTTTGATACAATCTGATAAATTCTTCTCCAATCCTCTCCATATCAAACTCTTTACTTTTCTGGTAAGCTCTCCCAACCATTTCCGAGGAAGGATTTTTAAGAGCAAACTTGATCGTTTCAATTAAGGAATCGACATCCCCAGGTTTGGCCATGAAAACACAATTTTCGGCAATCTCTCGCAGTTCAGGGATGTTTGTAGTGACGACCGGCGTTTTACAGGCCATGGCTTCCAGTAAACAGGAAGGGTTTCCTTCGGTTCCAAGTAAATTAACATAAGGAAGAACGATTAAATCAGCGACATTAACATACTCTTCTATCTTGACATCATCAATGATGAATTGAACATGCTTCCCAACGCCTAACTGTTTAACTAACTGCAACTGCGTATCAATATTTGTATACCTTGGTAAGAAGAGAAAGAACAAAGTAGGGTCATCTTTAATAAGATCTGGAATGGCCTTGATAAGATTATTAGCGCCTTTATTCTCCCAGACCGCTCCGTAATTCATGATTATTTTTGTCTCTTTCTTATAGCCGTATTCTTTTTTCAAGTTGTTCTTATCCCTGGGAAAGAATGTAGAAATTCTTAGAGGCGATCGTATCACTGTAACATTCTTGATTGACGAAATTTTGTCCTTGAATGCCTGTGTATGGACGGAAACTGCGTCAGCAAAATGCAGTAAAAAATAACCCATATTGCCAAACCTTTCCCTGGAGTAAGACCGTAAGGTATGAAAGATCTTAGCTTTTCTGGCAAACGATCTAGAAAATAAAGAACTTAACACAAATAGGGGGGTTGCGCTGAAACTGTGGATTACGTCAAATTTCTGGCCTAACCTTCTTTGTGCAGACCGTACAGCCAATACGTGTGAAATAATCTTGCCTAATTTGAACGGTCTGGATATGACTACGTTACCGACTTTCTCAATTTTAGGCAGACCTTCAACTCTTTCGGTTATAATCACCACAGAATGCCCGAGCTTGATCATACTTTCCGCCAGCCCGACTAACGTAATTCTGGAAGACTCTTTAGGGTTTCTCAATACACCTATGGACAGAAAAGCGATGTTCATAACCATTTGTTTTTAAGTATTTTCTTTTAAATGTTGTTAAAGAAAAGATCTCATTAAATGAAAAGAGCAGAAATCCCTGCGATTCATAGCGGGGGATGAATGCTGCGATAGATTTCGCTACTTTTCATTTTAGAAAATCCGTCTCGGAAAAGCGGCGCAAGAAATGCGAGGAACATCTCATTTCTGCGCAGAAAACTGATCGTTGCATAAAATGAGAAAACTATCTCATTTTAGCACAGAAATACAATCGTAGTTGTATTTCTTGTGTCATTTTTCTTGCGTAAATCCCCGCCCTTCAGGGCTGGGGATAGTCGCTTTTCAGGATTTTCTTTAAGAGAGAAAAACTACCTAAGTCTTTCTTCAATTTCTTTTTTAATCGCTGAGATGTAAAGATCAAACTGCAACTCAACACCTTGCCACATCTCCTTGCCAATATCAAGCCCTTGATATTTGTTTTTATTTCGTATTGTCCTAATGTTTTCCAAGAACCTCCAATCCAACTCTAAATCGTCAAAATGAAGGAAAATGAAAGCGAATAACCCTTGATGATTGCTGGTCTTTTGACGTTCAAATCGCATCAATTGATCGCAAAGCTCACGGAACACGTCATAATGAATATTGAAGATGACGCGCCAACTTGGACTTTTTAATTTGCGCAGACTTTTCCCAAATTGGTAATCTTCCATCGCCATTGCCAGAACCTTCTTGACTTCATCCCTATCTAAATTAGCTTCTTCGTACATACCCTCAGTTGAAAGTTCATCATAGACTTGTTCTGCGGTTCTTTCTTTAGGCATGGACTTTCACCTCAAATGGCTCTATACTTTCTGTGATGAAGAACCCTTTGGCAATATTAGGAATAACCGTTGGGTCAAGGTGTTTCTTAAGTGTGTTGGTATTGTTATAAGCAAATACTTGTATGTCGCGGTGCAGCTTTGTTTCAAATAAACCTTTCTTAAATCCCGTATCATCTCCATAGATAAATAAATCTATATCGCTGGACTTGCTCCAGTCTCCCCGCGCAAAACTCCCAAACAAGATAGCGGTCTTAATATCCTTGCACGAATTTATGTTTTCAAAAAGCCCGCTTTGTTCAAGTAGTGTTAAACCATATAATTTTTTCCCAGAACGAAATTTTGCTGAATCTCTATTTGCCAGGTAATAAGGCATTTTTCCCTTTTTCTTGACACGTATAATAAATTTCTCTTTAAGCAATTCTTTAAGGAAATGATATACTCGTTCCCTGCTGATCCCTGATTCTCCTAGGAGAGCTTCAAAATGCCATCTTCTAAGAGTGTTGTTAAAGAACAGTGCCTTTAGCTTTTCCTTCATTTTAGTATGAAAAATCAAACTAATATTTAAATGCTGCGTAGTTTTTTGAGAGAGATAGGTCATAACATTTATTAATCGCCTGTTCTCCAGCTAAAATCATGGAAGAGGCGCAAGCTAAGCGGCTAATTGCATCGCAAGGATATAATGTAGATGAAATTACAAGAATTCCTGAAGGTGGAAGCCATTACGTGTTCAATGTAAACCTCGCGGGCGGCACTGAAGTTATTGCCAAATTCGAGAATGAGTCAAAGATTGCAGCGGATGGAAAGAGAAGGGACCATCATTATAATGGAGTTTTGTCATTAGAACGACAGCGCAATCTTTGTTCTTTAGTTGGGGAAGCTGGCTTACCGGCCCCAGAAGTAAAGGGAGTATACTCAGCAGAAGGACAGAATTTTCTTCTGGCAGAGAAAATGTCTGGCCAATACTGGAGTGATTTTTTAGAAGATAATAATCATTCTCTTGCCGCATTTACCAGATCATTGGAATTCCTCGGCGCGGACATTGCAATGCTCCAAAGGTGCCGTTTCAGCAGTTTTGGAGATGTCATCAGCCCAGATCGAGTAGAACCGCCAGGCATTACTCATTTTGCGCAGCGGCTGCGATACACCACTGACTTAAAATTACAAAGAGAAGCACAAAAAGGATCCCTGCACAAGAAAGAATTGAGGGAAGTTACAGAGTATTTCCAACGAAGGCTACAAGAATTATCACAAATGTCCGGCAACGTTAAACAAACACCTGTCTTTATCTTGGCTGATCTTCATGCCAGGAACTTTTTTGTTGATAGTGAAGGAAAACCAAGCGGTTATTTTGATCTGGAATTCTGTCAGGCAGGAGTTCCTTCTCTTGAGTTTGGCTCTGTTGCACTATTCTTGTACAGCTATTACGGCCAGAAAGAATTTGAACAGGGGAGAGCTGCCTTCTTCAGAGGATTTCATGATCATGGCGGAGTTCATGACTTGAACGATCCTTATAATACAAAACTGGAAGAAGTCCTTGGTGCAGGGTATTTGTTATCCTTTACAACAGGGTATCATGACAGCAAGGATGGATTACGAGACCTGTGGAGTGCACAATTCAAAGAGCTGTTATTCCAGACAATAGCTTCTGAGATGGTGCCGTATGTTGCTGTTGGCGATGTATTTCGGACAAAAACAAAGCAGCCAAAAGAAGCTTTCTAAAAGTTAAACTTTCCTTGACTTTCTACAGCATTTGTAATATGAGCTACCCTGCTTTCTAAATTAGGGAGAGGATCTATTGATAAATCGGAGTTTAACACAAAATGGAGAAAATCTTCTGTCCAAACTCTAACTGCTACTTTAGGGAATAGTTTTATTTCTTCATCAGTAAGGTCGGATTGGTTGAGATATGCAGTTAAATATGCCTTTGCTTTCATCATATCTGGTGCTGTAATTTTTCCATCAGGCGCATAAGTAGCAAAGCACCAAATGGAATACATTACGTCCCGAGCACGAGGGATATACATCATCTCATCTGGATCAAGAATTGCTGTTACTTTTCCCTCCTCATAAATTACATTCGCTGGCCAGACATCTTTATGCGAAACTCCTGCTGGCAAAGAACGATACAAGTTTTCATCTATAATTTCTACCTGATCTCTGACTAATGGCAGAACTAACTTTAATTTCGCAATTGATTCATTTTCGTTGTTAGATTTTATCTTAGTTTCAGCTTCCTGAAAAAGAGTTGGAAGATCTCCATTTCGTAAAAATATATTTCTTATTTTTCTTTTAATAAAATCAACCTGCTTTGGATCCATCTCTTCCAATGCTTTATTCATCTTAGCATGTACTTGTGCTGTATCTTTCAATTCGTCATTGCTGCCAGTATAAGAATGACCTTCAATGAAAGGATACAGAACGTAATATTTCCCTTGGTGCCCCATATGGCGAGTGCCTTGTATTGTTGGAAGATAATTGACTAAGGGAATCCCTTCCAGGGTTACATGTTGAACAAAATATCCAAGGCCTTTAAAATAAGTTTCAGGAGGAGTAAGACTGAAAGAAATTGAAGGAAATATTTTAAGAATATATATTTGCTTAGTTTGCTCATCTTGCAGGAGTTGGAATGAACTTTTTGCAGTAAAAACTATATCCAAGTTTGAGGGAACTTCTGTTAATTTTACTCCATACTCCTGGTTTACCCTCATTAAGAAATCTTTTGAAACCATTATTGTTTTCCCTTAAGATGAGTTTTATAAATTACCTCTACCCATAATCCACAAACTATATAAACCATTTTTCGTGCATCAGGGATTATGAATTTTAATAAACACATAAAAATAGGCGATAGAGTTGTCGGAGAAGGATATCCTTGTTTCATTATTGCCGAAGCAGGAGTCAATCACGATGGCGATGTTCAAAAGGCTAAGGAACTGGTTGATATTGCTGTGGAAGCCGGAGCGGATGCGGTGAAGTTTCAGGCCTTTACCGGCGAAAAGCTGGCTTCGAAAGACGCTGTGCTGGCTACCTATCACAAAAAAGGAGCAGTTTCCAAGGACGAGACGCTGAAAGCTCTCCTCAAGCGTTTAGAACTCAATGAAGGTGGACATAAGGAAGTGTACCGCTATGCCAGAGAAAAAGGGATTATGGTCTTTTCAACGCCCTTTGATGAAGACAGCGCCGATTTCCTGGTAGAATTAGGCGTGGATCTGTTCAAGATTGCCTCCTTCAGCCTGACAAATTATCCATTCCTGCAGCATGTAGCCAAAAAAGGATTACCCATGATCATGTCCACCGGCCTGCATACCTTGGGAGAAATTGAAGAAGCAGCAAGAGCCATCCACGACGCCGGCAATAAGCAGCTAGTGTTATTGCAATGCACGGCTCATTACCCCTGCTATCCCAGCGATGTGAATTTACGAGTAATGGAAACACTACGCTCAGCCTTCCAGCTGCCAGTCGGTTACTCAGATCATACCATGGGAATTAATGTCACTTTAGCTTCTGTAGCGATGGGAGCCAATGTCATTGAAAAACATTTCACATTCGATATAGATTCTTTTGGAGTAGATCATGATGCATCTATCAGCCCAAAAGAATTAAAAGAGTTGGTGAAAGGAACACGGGAAATTGAATCTGCACTTGGAAGATCTGTAAAGATCATTCCAGAGATAGAGAAAGAAATCCAGCGAGTGCACAGGCCGAGCATCATTTCCAGCGTTGACATTCCCGCCGGAACGGTCATTAGCAGGGAAATGCTGGAAATTAAGAAGCCAGGCACTGGAATCCATCCCAGAGATATGCATTGGGTTATTGGCAGGAAGACGAAAACAACAATAGAAGCAGACCGGCTCATCAGGCGCGAAGATTTGGAATAAATTTTGATTTAATAATTACTATGATCTTTGATACGTTAAAAAATATTGAAAGATACACTTCACTAAATCAAAACTTCCAGAAAGCTTTTTCTTACCTTCTGTCAACAGATTTATCATCGTTAGAAGTAGGTAAACATACCATTGACGGTGAAGCCATCATTGCCGTGGTCATTGATGAAGAACACAAGGGCAAGGAGAATGTTAAGCTAGAAGGACACCGCAGATATATAGACCTTCACCTCACCATTGAAGGAGAAGACCTCCTAGGCTGGAAAGATGCCGCTGAATGCGAGATGGAAGGAACGTTTGATGAAAAAGAAGATTACGTCTTCTTTAAGGGCAAACCTACAACTTGGTTTGCTGTCCCTAAGAACCATGTTGCTATTTTCTTCCCTAATGATGCACACGCAGCCATGGCTGGTGCAGGCATAATTAAGAAACTGGTGCTTAAAATAGAGGTGTAGGAATACACATCTTTACTCCGGCTCTGTCCTAAATGAAGGTTAGCGCGTAGAATACGAGCGGTTCTCCATTGCTGAAGTGATTGCGGGAGGGGAAGCTCCCTACGGGAGAGTACCGCAATACCTTTTCAAATACAAAAAGCGAGTCCGCGCTAACTAGAACGTAAGTGAGATTTAGGACAGAGCTCTTTACTCCATAAACAATATAAACAAGACCTACAACTTCGATAGAATGGGAAACAATATTCTCGGCATCATCCCTGCACGCGGCGGTAGTAAAAGAATCCCCCGAAAGAATGTGAAGCTTCTACACGGCAAACCATTAATTACCTACACATTTGACGTTGCCAAGAAATCATCGGTTTTATCACGGTTGATTGTTTCGACAGATGATCAAGAAGTGATGGCTATAGCTAAACAGCATGGCATCGAAGTTCCCTTCATCCGTCCGGCAGAATTTGCCACAGATACGGCCACTGACCTTCACTGGGTTAGCCATGCGGTTACAGAATTACGCAGGCAGGGCTGGAATGCAGATTATGTGGTCATCCTCCGGCCGACCCAGCCGCTGCGAAAAGTAGAAGATATCGATAAAGCCGTAAATCTTATCCTAGAGAAAAAACTCTCCTCCGTGCGTTCATTGACAAGAGTTAAAGTCCATCCGCACTGGATGAAAACATTAGATGGAGATATAACTAAACCATTTATCGAAACCGGAAAACCGGAAGAAGCTGTACGCAGCCAGGACCTCCCACCATTGTATCACTTAAACGGCATTGTTGATGTCATTGACGTGCGGAATCTGGAAGGAACGTCCTTGTACGGCCAGAAAATGGGATACATCCTGATTGAAAGCGAACGGGCTGTGGACATTGATACAGAACAGGATTTTGAATATTTGGAGTTTGTAATGAGTCGTAATCCAGAGATACACAAAGTTTAAAAGAAGTTGGTCCTGAAAGACAAAGAAGGTGGCGTATGAAGGTTTTAGGGATCAATTTTGACGTCTGGATTACCAGCGCGTGTCTAGTGGAAGATGGCAAGCTGATAGCAGCCTGTCCTGAAGAGCGTCTAAACCGGGAGAAGATGTCGCGAAGCTTTCCCTGGAAGGCAATTAAATACTGCCTGCAGGAAGCGGGATGTTCTATTGCCGATGTTGATTATGCCGTACTAGGCTGGAATCCGGCAGCTCATATTAACAAATACAATGGCAGGTTCTCGCAAGGAAGCAGATGGCGGGGAGAGCAGCTAGTTTCCATTCCCAATAGCTTATTAAGTATTCACGATGAGCCGCGAGCGTATGAAGTTATCCAAAAATTCAAACTTCAGAATTCTAAATTAAATGTCGTGTACGTTGATCACCATAAAGCCCATGCAGGGATATTCTTCATCTCTCCTTTCGAAAAAGCAGCGATCATGACCTGTGACGGCCGCGGCGAGCACGATACTCTTACGTTTTGTATCGGCGAAGGTAATAAGATTACAGAAATTGACAAAATGCAATACCCTCATTCTATAGGGATGTTATACGGTTCAGTAACCCAGTTTCTCGGATTTACGAGGGATGCTGATGAATGGAAAGTCATGGCTTTGTACTCTTATTACGTCGGAAAGGGAAAAAACCCCTACATGCCGAAGATGAAGAAACTACTAAAACTCCTTCCAGAAGGAAAATTCGAGTTAGACTTAAGTTATTTTGATTACTATCTCTATGATGTCAAAAATTTTTATGGAGAAAAATTTGTCAGGGAATTCGGCAAGCCGCGTAAAAAAGACGAGGAAATTACCGAAAGGCATTACCAAATCGCCCATGCCTTGCAGGTTGTTGTGGAAGAAGCCATGGCTCATGCCCTGAACTGGCTCCACACTAAAACAAAAACAGATAACCTTGTTGTTTCCGGCGGCTCTTTTATGAATTCCGTCTTCAATGGGAAAATAACCGAGAAAACACCGTTCAAGAATGTTTTTGTATCGCCATGCCCTGATGACAGCGGCACATCCATAGGAGCAGCTTATTATCTGTACAACCACCTTCTCGGAAGGAAGGAACGGAATGAGATGGTCCATAATTACCTCGGACCAGCCTATACCAATGAAGCAATAAAAGAAGTTCTTGATAAGTATAAAATAAAATATTCCACAGCCAAGGATATAGAAACATTTACTGCTAAAAAGCTCAGCGAAGGGAAAATTGTCGGCTGGTTCCAGGGAAAGATGGAGTTTGGCCAGCGTGCGCTCGGCAATCGTTCCATCTTAGCTGATCCTCGCGATGCTGGAATGAAAGACAAAGTCAACGCCTGCATTAAATACAGAGAAAGTTTCCGCCCCTTTGCGCCGGCAATTGTTGCGGAAGAAACAGGAAAGTACTTTGATGGCCTTGGAGATGATACTGTACGCTTCATGGAAAAAGTATATCCGATAAAAAAGACCATGCAGAAACTTATTCCCGCTGTTACGCATGTTGATGGCTCTGGAAGATTGCAGACCGTTGAAAAGGAACATAATCCGCGCTTCCATAAACTAATTTCCGAATTTAAGAAAATCACTACTGTTCCGGTGTTGTTAAATACTTCCTTCAATCTCAACGGCGAGCCGATTGTCTGCTCTCCCACGGACGCGATAAGAACGTTTTACTCCTGCGGCATGGATGTCCTGGTTATGGGCGATTATGTCCTTGAGAAGTAGGTTATATAACTAAGAATACTGTCTTTTCCGATATAATCTATCTTTCTAATCCACAATATTTAAAAACGTGGGAAGCGAAAAAAGATTCTTATTACGTTGCAAAATTACAAGCAAAGTACAAGAGAATTACACTAAAAAACGAGGCTTGGAATGGATACACCAGCAATAACCAAAGAGATTCAATTAGTAAAGCCTCGAATTAATGATTTTGATCTGTTTACAGCAAGGGCAAGGCAAATATTTGAAAGCGGCTGGTTAACCAACAACGGGCCCTTCCTTACAGAATTTGAAACAAAACTAAGCAAATATCTAGGTCTCCCCTGCACTACTGTATCTAATGCTACCTTAGGGCTTCTTCTGGCATTAAAAGGCCTCAATCTCAAGGGAAATGTTATCGTGCCAAGCTATACCTTTTGCGCAACAGTCCATGCCCTGGAATGGTTAGGTTTAGAGCCCAATTTTGTTGACATCGACAGGGAAACATTCAACCTTGATCCGCAAAAAGTCGAGGAAGCTGTCAATGAAAAGACCTCTGCTATTCTAGGGGTCCATCTTTTTGGCAACCCCTGCGACATTGATAGATTACAAGAGATATCTATAAAACATAATCTTACGCTTCTCTTTGACGCTGCCCAGGCTATTGGTGCCTCGTATAAAGGCGTCAAAATAGGCAACTTTGGAAAAGCGGAGATTTTCAGTACACATGCCACAAAAGCTCTTATTACTGCAGAAGGCGGTTTCATCTCCACCAAGGACGAAAATTTAAGGCAGTATATCGACAGAGCAAAAAACTTTGGCATTACTGATGTGGTGGACACTTCACTGCCGGGACTTAATGCCAAGCTGAGCGAAGTACATGCTATTATCGGGCTGGACAGCCTGGAAGGTCTGGAGATGATGATAGCGAAAAGAAAACAGCTCTCTTCCTGGTATCAGCACTATCTAGGAACTCTTCCTGGAATAAAGTTCCAAAAGATCCAGCCGGAAGCAGAAAGCGGTCATTTCTTTTTTCCTGTAGTGATAGATCCGATGCAGTTCGGTCTGTCCAGGGATGATCTCGCCAAGGAATTGAAAGAGCGAGGGATTCAAACCCGGTATTACCTGCCAGTCCACAAGCAGAAGACCTATCAGCACTATACTCATAAGGAACTTCCCAATACCGACTATATCGGGAAAAATACACTTTTTCTTCCCATGCATGCTGAGCTTTCACCGGAAGAGGTGCAGAGAATTTGTGAAAGCATTGCGCAGATCCGGAATGCGGCCATCGCATCAGGGCATCAGAACAGTGAAACTAAAGAAGAAACAAAAACAGAAAAAACAGATGATATTAAAAATGTCCTTGTGACCGGCGGTGCCGGATATGTCGGCTGCGTCCTGATTAAAAAACTCTTACAGGAAGGGTATTACGTCCGTGTCCTGGACCAGCTTATTTTCGGTAAAGAGCCGTTAAGCGAATTCAACGGCAATCCAAACTTTGATCTGCGTGTCGGCGTTGTAGAAGACAAGTACATGATCGAGAAATGTATCAAAGACATAGATGCCGTGATTCATCTCTCTGGGCTGTCCAACGATCCTTCCTGCGAGATAGATGCAGAGCTGACCAGAAAATATAATATTGAAGCTACTAAAGTTCTTCTTGCTGCTGCCAAGAAAGAAGGCGTGAAGAGATTTATCTATGCCTCATCCTGCAGCGCCTACGGATTTACAAATGATAATATTGTTACGGAAGAAACTCCTCCTACTCCCTTAACAGCCTACGCAAAATCAAAAGTGGAGAGCGAGAATATCATTCTACCGGAAGGAAACGATAACTTTGTAACTGTCTGCTTACGAAAAGCGACAATCTACGGCCCTTCGCCGAGAATGAGGTTCGACCTGGTTATTAATACCATGACTGGCATGGCCGTAAGCGAGGGAAGAATAGTCATCAATGGTGGTAATCAGTGGCGGCCATTTTTACATGTTGAAGATGCGGCTGAGGCCTATTTGTTCATGCTCAGAGCAGACAAGAAGAACATAAACGGGCAGATCTTCAATGTCGGATCAGACCAGCAGAATGTCAGAATCATTGACCTTGCGCATACCATTGCCGGACTTCTGCCAGGAACAAGGGTTGAACAGAGCCATTCCCCGGACAGCAGGAGTTATCATGTCAGTTTTACCAAGCTCAACGCCCTAGGCTGGAAAGCGACCCATACCATTGAAGAGGGAGTTAAGGAAATCAAGAGAATGTTTGATACCAAACAGGTAACTGAATTCCGAGACTTGAATTACTTTAACATCAAGCGGATTGTTACTTACCTTAATATTTAAGTGTGGCTTTTATGGAACCCTCGCCAAAGGGCCAGTGAGCACTATACTATTCGCTCGAAGGGAAAACTATCCCTTCGGTGTGCAGGAAAAGTAGTTTCTTTTCCCAGCACGTAAGACAAGCCATGCCCTCCCCCTACAATATTGAAGGCTGGGAGGGTGCGAACGAGAGGGTTTCATAAAAGCTAAAATCAGTATTAATAGGTTGCAAATGAAAAAAATTGTCGTAAAATCTGGAGTGAATCAGCTTCATCTGTTCAAAAATAAAGGCTACACCTATTTTGAAGCCTATCTGAGCGGCACGGAAGACCTTAATCAGCTGCTGCAAACAGAAATGAAATTGATTGCCATACACCTGCCCTCAGTTGTGGATGGAAGCACTCTTAATTTTTGCGACAGCGGAATTGCTGAAGAAAAATCATTCGCTAAATTACGAGAAGTAGTGCAGTTCTGCAATGACAATGATGTTAAAATCATTGTCATCCATTTAGGGTTTTTCAATGCTCTTCTGGATGACCGTTACAAAATACTGGCGCGGGTGGCAGCAAAGTTTAATCAGCTCACACCCGGGAATGTCGCGCTGTGCCTGGAAAATGTCCCCTGCTGGACCACGATCTCCTTTGAGAATGAGCCGATCATTTCAACTGAGGAGCATTTCTTATATTTTAAGAACCTCTGTCCAAGAATAGGCGCGGTGTTTGATGTTGATCATCTGGCTATTAATACTGTATTCAACTATTTTTATGGCGATTTTAAGAAACAATATCCTGGAAGCACGGATAAAGCTGCTTTTCGGAAAAAGATGGAAACTGAAATAGCCGCAGGGACGGCAAGGAATATTCCGTTCTTTACCAATCTTGTTGAAGAAAAAATAAAAAAATTCCTTTCGGCAGTAAAACCAAATTTAGTGCATGCAGTAGGTTCCGACTTCTGCAATTATAGGCTGGTTGAGAAGCTGCCATTAGTTGGCGAAGCTCTGCCATTAGGATATCAGGGAAAGATCAAGGGCTTTGACGTTAAAGACCGCTTAAACCATTCTTTATGGCTGCCCTTGCTGCCGGATAATGTGTTTATAACTCTGGAATTATATCTTCGGGATGAATATTCATATCTTGAACAGATTGAGAAGGATTATGGATATTTGACAGAATTGATTTGATCCGAACTACACTTTCTGATACAACACCGTCATCATATTGCCCCAGAAGGCGCCAGACTTAACCACTTCATCACCACAGCCGCTGTTGATAAGTTGCATATCATGCATAACTTTCAAGTGGTCTTTCTGCAGATTAGCATAAGGTGTTTCTGGATAGAAATGATGCTGGGCAACTTTTTTCAATCCAAACTGTTCCATCAGTGTCGTTAAGGTTTTGATCGTGAAGTAATACAAATGCGCCGGCGGTTCAAACTGATTCCATTTCCCCCTGTATAAATTTGCACAGAAGGCCTCTGCATCAGGGGTAGCGGTAACAAAAAAATACCCTCCCTGTTTCAAGACGCTGGAAGCGACCTTAACCACATTCCGGGGATCGCGGAAATGCTCAATAGTTCCCCGCATCGTAATAAGGTCAAACTTCTTGCCGAACGATAAGGCTTCTTCTTCAGAACCCTGCAGAACATTCAGATTTTTTGCAAGAGCTTGCTGCACAGCATCTTTCCCGATTTCAATCCCATGCCGTTCCCATGCAGATCCAAATGTTGATAAAAAAGACCCATCACTACAACCAATGTCCAGAAGGGAGCCTCCTTGTACGAATTGCTGCAGCCAATCCCGGTCTAAAAGATACATAATTTTTCGCTGCTCGGTCAAAGCCGAGTCTTCAACTCTGCCTTGGTAATAGTTGCTGTAAAATTGATCTAACTTTTCTTTTGACGGAATGGGATCTATCCAGATCATGCCGCACTGCAGGCATTTGACAGCGGTGTAGTTATCCTTCTTGCCCCAGACTTCTTTTGTATCCTTATTGCAGACAATGCAGTTCATGATCTGACTGCTTTTATGCTGATTTATAAAAGTTGTTAAAGAAGGATTTAGCTATCTTGTAACACCCATAACCCCATACACACACTCCACCACTCGCTGATGCGCTTTCCCGTCAACGGTATGGAAGTATTTTCGGACAAATTCTTTCCGCCTCTGCTTGAACAAAGCTTCATCGAGGAAAGATCGTTCCACTGCTTCCGTAATATTCTCTTCATGCCTCACTCTTAAAGTTGCATTGCTGTCTTCGATAAACGTCGCTTTTAACCGCTGGATGTAATCCTTGTCATTATCCTGGATATCAATGGTAACAACAGGCTTGTCAAGGATAATAGCTTCCATGGCCGCGGTCGAGCCTAAATTGAGAAATGAATCGCATCCGCGCATCAGTCCATAAAATTCCTTGCGGGTAGTATTTTGAAGTATAATAATATCCTTAAAACCCAGATCCTGCATGATTTTCCTGTACATGCCTGCATGTTTCTCCCGCGGATGGAGCTTTAAGATTACACTACCGTCAATTTTTTTCAGATCAGACAATATTTTAGCCATCCTCCCAAAATACGCATCTTTGCTGATCAGATTATCTTCTACCAGAGGCGATGTGGCAAAGAGAATGGTTTTCTCTTTCTTCTGGGCATCTTCCAAGCCAGCTGATGCTGTCAGCAATTCATCCACTACCTCATCCAGCACCACTGGCCCGACAACAATAACGTTATCCTCTGCAACACCTGAATCCACAAACTGCTTTTTATAGAAATCGCTAAATACCAGAAGCTTGGAATTGCCGATCGGTTCAGGATTAGCCAATTGACCGTCATAAAATTTTCCCGTACCATGTTGGATAATAAGGCAAGACGTCTGGAACTGCTTGGCTGCTGCCATGGCGCATTTGTCCAGCAAGCCGTTCATGGAAGTAAGCACTATGACTTTGATCTCCTCTTGGAGGATAATCTTTTTAAGAATCTCATACTGTAAGATCAGTACATACAGGAATTCTTTAGACATGAATAAATTAAATGAGTGTTTCAAATACGGCCACAAAGATGTTCCCCGTAAAGAGAGCATCGAGTATTTATCCTTGTCATTAAGGCTCCTCCATTTTTTGGACAGTTCTTCAGCACATTCCTTAGCTTTTGCAGATGCAGCTTCATCATAATATCTGTAGATATGGCTGTAAGGAGTTGCAGTTTTATGTCTTCTCTTAGACAATGGTTCAGAAAAGAGAACAAGTTCTTTTATCCTTCCATCTTTTTGTAATGCGTCAAGGACTCCCTGAAGCCTGAAGACACTGTTATCATTATTAATATGGTTCGAATAGGTTATGAATAAAGCCTTCTCCTGATTTGAAGTATCAGTATTAGTAACATTCTTGCCATAATGTTTAATCTTATGTTGCTCATTGATAGAGATATACCTGGTCAAGATTTTTGATGACATATAATTTTTAAGGTTATCCTTTACCGTAAGATCCTCATGGTTGTGCATCTGCTGGAACGCGTTTATCTGCGTCGGCATCACATGAGCCACGAAAAAGCGTTTAAGAAACCACCATAATGGAATTCCCTCAATCTCAAACAGCTCATCAAAACTCTGCCCCTTGATTGTTTTCTTTCCAGACCAGGACTTCAGGAAGAAGTCAATGTCATTCATTTTGCTGTCTTCAGTCATTTTGCTGTCATCCCTGTTACTTCTTCAGAACGCTAGTCCACGTCTTTGTAATTATTCGGTCAGCATTCTGATTGATTGGTTTTTCTGTGTTGAGAAGCTCCCCCTTCAGCACTTTTGCAAGATAACCATACCTCTTCTTCTGATCCAGAAGATATCCCCGTTCATGGACCTTCCTCTTGGCTGATGCAACAATACGGCGTGAAAAAACCTCAGTATTTTTATCCCGCTGTTCTATCGTCTGTACGTTAGCATCAAGCACGAACAAGTAATCTGGTTTAGGATAGATGGAAAACATGAATGGCAGAATCTTGCTGTGTGCAGCAGAGCTGTATTGCGCATACAGATCATAAAAGTAGCGGTCGGTGACAACCAGCTTGTTCTTTCGCAATTGCGGATAGATGAAATAAAGATACCGCGCCAGGTATTCAACATAGTTGTAGATGAAAATAAGCTCTTTCCAGATGCTGAAGGGTTTGTGTTGCTGATTTAAATCGTTGAAGATTTTTCTGTTCCTGCTCTTCAACACTCTTGATAATAACTTTGTGCTTGGCAGGAATGGCTCCCAGCCGAAATAATAACCGAACTGCCCGTGTGCAAAATTTGTCAGAGGCTTATATGCCTGTAAAGTCTTTCGTGCCAATGATGTTTTACCTGATCCGTTGACGCCAACTAAGGTAATGAGCAATCCTTTTCGTCGCAGACTGAAGTTTCGTGCCTTGGATCGCAGCACTTTCTTGAGCAGATAAAAGCTTTGACTTGGACTATGTACCATCTTACGCAGATAATTGTGAACAAGATCAGCCATCAATGGTTTTTTGTTTCGCGTAATCTTGTTGAGAAGATCATAAAAACCCTTCTTCCATCCATTCTTTCGCAGCTGCCAGTTGATGTAATTCCAGTCCAGTTTTGCTGCAAGACAGGAAGAAATGATTTCCTTCTCCCTCTCACGTATCTTGAAATTTTCAAACAAGATATGAGCAGTATGGATGAGCAGGGAATCTTCAGATGAAGGAATAGTGATAATACTGTTAACCTTCTTTTTCCTGGCAAAAATTCCTTTCTTATCGAGGACTTTAATGCCATGCCAAGCCACTTCACGATGCAGATGGATGGCATAGACTTCATTGTTGATCAGTTTAACATACATTCTTTTATATTTCTCGACCTTCTCCGACATGTAGAGAACAAAGCCTTCCTTTTCTAAATAATACCCTGCCTTGGTGTATTCTATGCCTTTCTCTATCAGGATATCGACATTGCTGTTTTTTCCGGCAAAGATGTGCTCGCATTTGAATAAGATATAAGGAACTTTCTTGCTGCTAAGGAGACGCAGTACGTTACCTATTTCCAGAGGTGTTTTTTTGTATCCTATCATTGTTGATGTTGTGTTTTGATTTTCTGGTACAATTCAAGATAGTCTGCAAACATCTTTTCCTGATGATGATTTTTAATGATAACTTCCCGCGCTTTCAATCCTAATTCTGCTCGTTTCTCAGGATGATGAGACAGCCAATTGACAGCTTTAGCCAGTTCTTTTGGAGTATACGGCCGAACTGTAAGTGCAGCATCTTGGACAATTTCCTTCAGGAACGGTAAATTGGTAGTGATGACTGCTTTTCCGCAGCTCATCGCTTCAAGCAATATTAAAGGATTAGCAATAGCGCCGAGAGGGTTTCTGTATGGAAGAACAATAATATCCATTTCATTGTAGGTTTTCACGATGTCATCTACATACCCATGTATCTGTATGTTTGGATTGTTCTTTTTGATGTAATTGTCAGTTTTTTTGCTTGGATTGGTGAAGAACATATGCGCTTCGATGTGTTCAGCAAAATGTTTTGAAGCCCTGATGAAATCCGTTTGTCCTTTGAAAACTCCCGGATGTCCGAAGAAAGCGACTTTTATTGTGCTGTTTCTGTTGTTTTTTTGTTTTATAGGTTTGAATTTAGTGGTATCAATGCCAAAGCGTATCAGTGCGGAATTTTTCCCACCTAGTCTTGATTTTATGTGCTGTGATGGCACCACAACTTTATCTAATTTTGTAAGGAAGATTGCCCTTAAACGTAACGGGATGATAGCCGAATAACTTAGCCAGCCGCTGGTAGCTCCTTTCTCCAAAACACGGGACTGTAACAAGAAATTCCTGATATGGTTTATCGGCTCAGTCTGCGAATTGGAATACAGTGAATAAATGCAGGGAATGCCATATTTCTTCTTGTTCTTATACGCCTGGTATGATTCCCCAATTCCGCTGCTGTGGACATGGATAAGGTCTGCTTGAGAAGGATGATCCACAAAGCTAAAGCCTTCCTTTTCCAGGAAGGACTTAATCTTTCCAGCTATCGTAGTTCTGCCTTCAAAAGACCTGGTATCAAGATCAGCATCGTAGTATATTTTCATCTGTTTATTGATCCAGATGGGGCGTATATAAGGATTATGGAAATTGACTACAAAATGTGTTCTCTTAATTAACAATCTTTTTAAACCACAATTACAGAATTTCACCTAATATCATGTCTAAAACTATCGGTATTTTAGGGGGAATGGGTTCGTATGCCACAGCAGACTTCTTTAAAAGGATTTTAGACCAGTTTGATGTGCAGAAGGAATGGGAGTATCCTAAAGTTGTAATATACAATAACCCCAAACTGCCCAGCAGGACACGGGCTGTTTTATATGATGAAGAAAGTCCAGAGCTAGGGATAGTAGAAGGATGCCTCAAATTAGAACAGGCCGGTGCTGATTTCATTGTTATTCCTTGCAATTCCGCCCATGCCTGGTATGATGCTGTTGCTGCAAAAGTGAACCTGCCCGTACTAAGCATAACTAAAATTGTTAAAGATTATGTTGTCGCCAACCATCCCGAAATCAAGAAAGTTGGCGTCTTAGGTGGGGAAGTTCTGATCCACAGGAAATTATACGACAAGGAATTTGCCGGAAGCGGTGTAGAGGTTGTTTTAGCTGATGAAGAATGTCAAGCCCTGGTCAGAACAATCATCGATGATATTAAACATAACAAGATCACTTCAGAAACAAAAAGGAAAGTAGAGCACGTGGCTGCATATTTCATGCAGAAAAACGTTCAAGGGATTATTCTGGGATGCACAGAACTTCCTTTAATCATGAATGATGCTACATTTCCCATACCTGTGTTTGACTCTTCAACATTATTAGCAAAAAAAGCAGCTGATCTATCAAGATAAGCATAATTGCCAAAATGAAATATGACCTCAGTAAAATAACCAAAGGAAATATGGGACAGGGAGAAGAACTAACCTCCAGGCTCTTTAAGATTGTCAGCAAACCGGTCGGAACTTTTGTCATCAAGTACACCCCCTTCACGCCCAACCAGATTACCGTAGCAAGTTATTTTGCGCTCATTTTCAGCGTGTTGTTCTTCCTCATGACTCCTTATTCCACTGATCCGTATTCATTCCGTCTGATTGGAGCAGGATTTGCCGTTCTGCTCTATCTCCTTGACGATATTGACGGCATGATAGCAAGAGCAAAAAACCTTGGCAGTATCAAAGGGAAATGGATGGATTCTATTGTTGGATTCATCTTTCCATCGCTGCTATTCTTTTCCTTAGCTTTCAGCCTGAAAAATGATGCTTTAGGATATAACTACTTGCTATTAGGAAGCATAGCTATGGTCTGTTTTCCCATCCAATACTCGTTAATTTATTCATTCAAACATGATTTCGTTCCTCTCTTTAAGGAGAAAACCTTTCTGGGCATGAGCAAGGACAATAAATGGAGGTATGTCTACGGCTCGGCAACAATTTATCCGATCCTGTTCTTCTCCTGCCTGTTCAATATCCCTTGGCTTCCCCTGCTGTTCTATGCCGTTGTTGGAAACCTGTTCTGGGTCTTGATCGCAATCCTCCAGTTCAAGCAGGTGAGCCGGCAATGACTGTTGCGACAGTCTCTAAAGCGATAATCCTGGCTGCAGGTCTTGGCAGCAGGTTAGATCCTCTTACCAAAGATATACCTAAATGCCTAGTGAGAGTACAGGGAAAGCCACTCCTGCGAAACACGTTAGAAAAATTAGAACGTGCTGGTATAGAAGAAACGGTTATTCTAGTCGGCTATTTAGCCAATGTAGTTAGGAAGGAAATCGGCAGCCATCTAGGACGGATGAAGATAACCTACATTGAGAGTGAAAGATACAAAGAAACAAACAATATGTATTCCTTATGGCTGGCACGGGAGTATCTTGAACAGGGAGCAGTCCTTCTGGAAGGGGATGTCATCTTTGACGAGAAAATACTTACCAAGGCCCTGAATGATGAACGATCGCTCTGGATTGTTGACCGTTTTACGGAAGGGATGGACGGATCAATGTCCACAACGGATTCAAAAGGAAAGATCACCGAGATACAAATCATTCGCCAAACATTGCCAGCGTATAAGGACAATTTCCATAAATCTGTAGGGATACTTAAGCTGACACCGGAATATGGCCAGTCTTTTTCCAAATGGCTGGATGAGGATGTCCAAGCCGGTAAAGTTTCGCTCTATTATGACCTTGTACTGCAGCCAAGGCTTGATCAGCAGCCGCTCTATGTTTGTTCCATAGATAATTTAAAGTGGTTTGAGATAGATACATATGAAGATCTGCAAAAAGCAGAAAAACTATTTGGTGGTGATGCTGGCATGAAATATGAAATAGTCCCGATAAGCAGATTGAAGCCCTTGGAGATGGTTTTTCCCTCGCATTTGAAAAATCTGAATGACATGATCTTGCAGGATGGCATTGTTAAGCTGCCTCTGTTAGTGGATCAGAAGACTGGAACGGTCCTGGATGGCAGCCATCGGTATGTCTTCTTCTTGATGCATGGCTATAAAACAGCCCCAGTCCGATGGGTTGATTATGACAGCGAAGATGTCCGCGTAGGGACGCATTTAACACATCGCCACATCATTGAAGGCCCGACTAATATCTCCAAAAAGGAAGTCCGAGAAAGAGGGCTTAACGGTAATATTTATCCCCCCAGAACCACGCGGCACTTCTTTCCATTCAGGAAAACTGACGAAGTGCACGTTCCTTTGTCTTCATTAGAAAAAGGGGAGCCAGTAGATGTCAAAAACTTAATCGCCACAGTTGATGTAGATTATGAGATTCATCATAACCGTAAGTTTATCCAGGAGATCGAAGACGAAATCGATGAATTGATCCGCTACCTGGATGAAGTGCGGCAGACCAAGAAGTATCTCAAGAAGCAGATTGAAGGGATGGAGAGGAGGATGAGAGAAGGTTCTTCAAAAAACCATTAATCAAATTCTGAGCAGATCACTGGCATCAACAAGCTCCCGGAAAGAGTCACGCGACATCAATCTTTCATATTCTTTTTCACCGAATTGATGCAGGAAGTAAAGCGCTAAGGCTCCATGAAGGCCATGGACTATTTTCTTGCCGGATTGTTGGATACTATCTAACCGAGCCATTATTGCCCCAGGTTCATTATTAATCGTAGAAAGTTGGGCATTTTCCCACGCATCCATGGGGAATCGAGGATCATCCGCAGCTCGTTCTTCTAATGCTTTTCTTGCCTTTATTTCCTTTTCTATGTCTCCTTGCCCTCCACCCAACTCTTGGTAGATAGCTATAGCTTGTTCATGCCGTCCAAGAATTTCCTGAACAGAGGCAGAGACTTTTCCAACATAGACAAAATTCTTTGACTTTATAGGAGCGGGAGGTTCTTGCCCAAAAATTCCCACAAGCTGATATTTGGTTTCTTCAGGAGTTATTCCTGCTTCCTCACTGCTTTCAGAATATACAGCACGTTTGATTGAATCCCAGGAGGAATATCCTGTTGGGAATGGCACTGCACCAGCAGGTACAGAGACAAATTCACCTGCTCTTTCAGAGCCACCCCTTCCCCCGAGGAGTAATTCATTGCCAGCAATGGTAAACCCAAAAACGACTGCTTGAATAATACTATAGTCTGTAAAGACATCTTTCCTTTGCGCTTGGACAGTAAATGAATCAAGTTTATACCCATCTAATCGAAGTTTGCTATCCTCATCAAAACGTAAAGCCCGAGCGTAAATAATAAGATCAGCTTTAACCTCCATCTTAGAAAGACCAAGAACTGCTTCTCTCCATTCCAATTCTGTGCCTGGATTAATGTAGATAGCTCTCTCTTTACCCTGAGATCGTGCCATGGCATCGTAGTATTCTCGAAGGCCGTCCCAATCTGGTTCCCTTTCAGAGTAAAATTTTAAGAGTTCAGGATTAAATCCAGGGAGATGGAATCTAACAGCTATATCGTCTCGCAGCCGTACTTCTAGCTTTGGTTCTTGTCCGAAATGAGCAAGTAATGCATTGACCATTTTATAACCGTTCTAATGATTACTTTATAAACTTTATGATTTCTTCACCGTCAAAAAATACCCCTTTGACTGCACCCTGTTCTTAAGCAAAAGATAGTTTGGTTTGAGAAACCAAGGCCTTGCTACATATCTGAATGTCATTTTGCTTGCCATTTTTTTGTTTAACAGCTTTCTAAGAAGCTTCATATAAAAATCAACAATGATTCCATACATATATCCTTGGTTTAATTCTTCATGCACAACGTGTAGAGATTCTTTTCTCAACGCTTCCTTCATACTCTGTAATGATCTGTAAATAACATGGTACTCTCCCAACTGAACTAGGGATTGATTCTTGGTAAAAAGCGGCTCCCGAAGAATTATAACTCCATCATCATTCAAATGCTGTGATAATTTCTGTAATGCCAGAGGGAGATCTTCATCTTTAATATACATCAGCACACCACCTACAAAAATGAAATCAAATTTTTTGTTCAAATTAAGCCTTTTGAGATCAGAACAATGAAAAACGCAATTGGGTATGCCTCTTCGCACTGCTTCATGTTTTGCAATCCTGAGAGAAGCGGCAGAGAAGTCAACCCCCACTACTTTATTAAATAAATGGGAGAAATAAAAAGAATATTTGCCATTGCCGCAGCCTATGTCCAGGAATGAATTAGTTTTTGCTTTATTTTTGTGCAAGATTTCTTTCAAAGATCTGATTTCGGTCTTAAATCTCAATAAAGCAAAGTTCTCATCATCAATTTTATAGCCATCCCCATACTTAAATTCTCCAGCAAAAGATTTGTTCCAATGTCTGCGTACAGCTTTGTAATTAATAGTATTCATTGTACTCCTTGATAGAGGGCTTTAAATTTCATCATCACCAGTTGTTCATCATAGTTTGCAGCAGCGATTCTGCCTAGTTCTCCCATTTTTTCTCTTTTCTTTCTGTCAGTAATCAATTCTGCGATAGCATTGTGAAATCCATCAACATCACCTGGTTTCACAAGTATTCCAGCTCCATCAGCGATAAGCTCCTTGATCGCTCCAATATCAGATCCAATGACTGGTTTTCCGGCTGCCATAGCTTCAATGGCAATCCTGCCGAAAGGCTCAGGCCAGATAGAGGGCAGGACTATGATATCTGCACTTGCGTATAACTCTGGTATTTTAGTGTAGGGAACGGGCTTATGAATTTCCGCAGCAAGGTTGTTGTCTTTAATCATCTTTTGCAGTTCTTCCTGTAGAGGGCCATCTCCGTACAAGTCGCAGTGGTAATTTTGCAGCCCTTGCAAGGCTTTTAAGACAACCTGCGGCCCTTTGTATGTTGTTAATGAACCAAGGTAGAGGACTTTTACTTTTCCTAGTAAGGAGGATTTACTCTGGTTCTGATAATATCTCCCAACATCCAGCGCATTGGGAATGACTGTGCTCTTCAGTCCCTGCTGTGCCAGCAGCTCTTTAACGTATTCGCTTATAGCGATGAGATTGCAGTATTTCATGCCTTCATTTAGTTTTTTATAATAAGTGTAGACATATGAAAGAGAAACAGGATTATATTTCAGGTAGAATTTGTTTTCAATCTTGCCGATTTCTGCTGAATTTCTCTGGCATGAGACAAACTTAGAGAAGGTACAGACAACTTTACATTCTTCCTTGCCGTGATAGATCCGGTCCCCTTTCGGGCATAGTGTTGGGAAGCTTTCAATAGTGGCAAACAGCGGGATGTTGAGATGTTTTAGTTTAGGCGCAGCAATGATACTTGCGCCGATGAAATGGATAGCCTCGATCTTTCTCTCCGTGACAATTTTTCTAACTTCCCGCACAACTGACCCTGGAAAAGACCAACTGCGTTTAAGATTGTTCCTTATTCCATGAGGGTTATCAGCAGTTGCCAGAGTACGATGAACTTTAACCTTGTCAACCAGTTCATATTTCTGAAGACCCTGATGATAAGATGTCAGGACCTGCACGTCCATACCGTTATTGGCCAGGGCTTTAGCTAAGATGCTGACGTTTATCTCGCCTCCCCCCATTATTTTCGGTGGGAAATACTCGGTGACAAAGAGAATATTCATTACTGTGGTCATGCAGGATTTTGATTTATAATATTTGTGATTTATGATAGATTAAAAAGCTTGGTTTTCATTAAGTTTAAAAAGACCTTCTGAAGACTTTTACTTATTCATGGATAGGATCTCAATTATCAAAGAAACGCTGACCGAGCTTGACAAGCATGGAATTAGATACTGTATTCTGCGCAACTACAATTTCTTACTGGAAAGACGAACCGCCTTATCCAGAGCTGAAAAAAGCATTGATCTGGTAATACCAAAAGGAGATTATGCAGCTTTCCATACTGTTCTGGTTGAGCAAGGCTTTACCAGACGGAAAAAACTCTCTTATTCTCATAAACACGTTCCCTATTTCCGCTTCCAAGGAGTAGAAGCAATTAGTTTTGACGTGCAGATAGGTGGAGTTCACTGGAATGATATGTGCTATCTCGATGAGAAATATCTTATTGGAAACAAAGTGCAAAAATCGTTTTTCTACGTCCCTTCCGACAATGACACTTTTGTGATGCTTTTAGCTCATTCCATTCTCGGAAAGCGCTACTTTAAACCAGAATACCAAGAACGAGTTTCTTTCCTCGCTCAGAATGTTGATAAGGAATACGTTACCGGGAGGCTGGCAGAGATCTTCTCTAAGAAACAAGCAGGCAGGTTATATGCCTTAGCAAAAGAAGGGAAGTTTAAGGAGATCGTAGAAAAGAAGCATTCTCTCATTGCGCTTTTTATCGGAAAATCCGCACGGCGTTTGGCTACATTCTTGCTCCTGCTGCCGCGATATGTAAAACATGAAAAGAAAATCGGCACGCCTACGCCATTGATCAGCATCATCGGGCCCGACGGTGCAGGAAAATCAACAGTAGTCAAAGCGCTGGCCGAGCATTTGCGTGACAATAACAAGCGTGTCTTTGTCGCCTACACCGGTCGAGGTAGGAATCATCTCCTCCCCATGGGAAGGATCGGACGGGCTTACAAGGGCAAGGAACGGAAGAAGGACAGAATAGTGAAACCGACTAGCTCCGCTAAAATGTACCGGAAAGTTCTCTACACCTTGGCTGCGCCGGTGTTTACTCTTGACCTTCTGCTGCGCTATGTTCTCATAATGCTGCCAAAAAGGAGAGCCAAGCATATCATCATCACCGACCGATACGGCACTGACATCTTTTTGATGGAACATGTGCCCTTGCTGTTGAGAAAATTTCTCTTGCGTTTGTTTCCAAAGCCGACAATCACATTTTACCTGTACAACTCGCCGGAAATATTACATCAAAGAAGGCCTGAAGAATCAATTCCTGGTTTGGAACGGCAGCTGCGCTTGTTTGCACAACTGGAGAGTTACCTGAAGCCGATCAAAATAAAAACTGATGATGAGGAAGTGACATCCCAAAGAGTAATCCAGGAAGTGATGGCGCATCTGTTCCATAATTGGTTTTAATAAGTTCCACAACCTTTATAATAAAACCATTTTCTTCCAGAACCATGCCAATACAGTCCTATCTTTACACTTCCAAGAACATTCTCACCTACGACGCTGCCATACAGAAAATTGCAGAATTAAAAGCGTCAGGCAAAACTGTCGGCTTATGCAGTGGCGGGTTTGATTTATTACATCCCGGACACATGAAACACTTTGAATCTGCAAAAGAGCTGTGCGATGTTCTTTTTGTTGCTCTCACATCTGATAGGTTCGTCTCTTCACGAAAAGGATCAGGCCGGCCGGTATATCCTGACACGCTGCGTGCCTATGCAGCAGCAAGCTTGAAGTATGTTGATTTTGCCTTCGTTGCCGACTATGCAAAAAGCGTCGACATCATCAAACACCTGAAGCCTTCCTTCTATATTAAGGGGCCTGATTATATCAATAAGACCACGCCTGGAATTACTGCCGAGAGAGAGGCGATCGCTTCTGTTGGCGGAGAGATGAAATATACAGATGACGAAATCATGTCCACTACTGGGATCATTGACTATATTAAAAATCAATTAGACGTTAAGGAAGTTCTGGTTATCATTGACCGCGATGGAACACTTATCACTAATGATCATTTCCCTGGGAAGAATACAGCATGGAAGGAAGAGATAAAACTAAATGATCCCGTTGCCAGTTTCCTTTCTTATCTGCAGACTAAATATAAAACAACAAAGATAGTGGTCAGCAATCAGGCAGGAGTTGCCCGGCGCTATTTTGATTGCAGCAGGGTTGAAGAGATCAACAAGCACGTTCATGAAATTCTGGCAAAGAAAGGCATCAAGATTGATAACTGGCAGTACTGCCCAGACATGGACGCTACTTACGCTGAAGCTAAGAAAAATGAATTTGACATTGATTTTAGCTATGTTAAGGACAAAACCAGACGCAAACCTAGTCCCGAGATGGTCTTAGATGGCTTGAAGGAAGTTAAAAGAGAGCTTGACACCTTCTCAGACGTTCTGGTGATCGGAAATAGCGACGATGATCAGAAATTGGCAGAGAACCTTAAAGCAAAATATGTTGATGTTACTGGCAAGAGTTATGAAGAATTGGTGAAGCAGTTTAGTTAAAAATGACAGCTAAAGAAATAAAAACCTGTACGTTCGATCTAGAAGGAACGGTTGTTGATATAGAACATGCGCATCATCAAGGGCACATCTACGCAGCAAAATCTGTCGGAGTTGAATTGTCTATTGAAGACTGCTTTCAAAAACTGCCTCATTTCATCGGCGGTCCTGATGATGAAGTCGCAAAGGAAATTAGCGCTCTCGCTGCCCAGCAGGGGCATACTGCTGATTATCGTGAAGTATTGGAAGAAAAAAGAAAGCACTATGATCGCTTGCTACGGGAATTATCAATTCAACCACGACCAGGCTTCCTCAGTTTCTTGTCTGCCATAAGAGAGGCAGGACAGCTGTATGCCATTGGTTCAGTCACTAATCAGGATCAAGCTGTTGTGCTGTTAGAGCGATCAGGGCTGGCTAAGGAATTTGGATATGAACGTATAGTGTTGCGTGAACATGTACAGCGACCTAAACCAGCTCCTGACGTCTGGATAGAAACAGCACGACGGATGGGCGTAGAACCATCGCAACAGCTGGTGTTTGAAGATTCACCACGAGGAATTCAAGGAGCTATGGAAATTGGCGCATATTGTATTGGCATGCCCGTATATAACCGGCCTGATGTTGTATCTTCTCTAGCCAATGCTGGTGCAGGAAGAATTTTCATGCGCTGGGATGAGATCAATCCTGCAGCATTACTGCATAATGTAAATAAGGAACGGTAGACCTCTCTACAAAAATGGATATCGGCGAAGCAGTACAACAAGTCTTCCAAGGATACCGTTCTTTACAGGAAGCCCACCCTGTTTTAGGTGCCATGATTACCGCTGAAGTAATCTATCCTTTATCTGACATTGCTTCCCAGCTCATTACAGATAAAACAGTTAATTGGAGAAAAGTCAGATATACAGCAGCCCTTGCTCCTATGTATGGCATTGGCACATACGGCCTCCTTGAAACAGGTGATCTGGTTGGAGAATATGTCAGTAGCCATCCCTTAGTTAGAGCTGCGTTAGGGCCTAATCTCTTTGCCAACGCCTTTAATATGTTCTTTTTTGTCAATAATACTGTTGGCGAGAAAAGCAACCATGATCTAGAAGCATTGGCAAATAATTACGGACAGATTGTACGTGAAGGAGGAAATCTTCGTGATTATGTAGAGCGGTTTAAAGAAAATATACTCCGAAACATTCCCATCAGGGAGTATCTTCACTCCGTGGCTGCAGTTACGACCGTATGGAATGGATTCCAATGGTTTAATTATTCCCACATTCCTGATGAGTTACAGACTCCTGCTACGCTGGCAGCATCTTTAGGATGGATGGTTCTTCTTTCTCTTTGGTCATTGAAAGGGGGCAGAGGGATAGCAAAAAGAAACGAATAATTTCAAACTTCCCTAACCCTTCTTTCAATGCCCTTGTTAAATGCACCAGGAACAGTAGAAAGCAACTCTTGTGAATGAGAATACGTTCTGTATACGCTGAAATGCCCGCGTTGCGGTTCGTGCAATGTCAGCAGCAAACTAGGAGGGACAGCGACAAGACAGGAATTTGAGTCAACTTGTTCAGTGCCAAACTTATTCTCGCTGCTGAAGGGAATTCCTTGCGTTTCTATCTGAAGCGGATAAAGTACACCAACCCTGCTAGTAGTGGGATCCCAGTAGAAAAATCCTTTGGATTCAACGCTGACATTTTGTTCCCAATCATGAATTCTGATCGTGTCTAAAGGAAGAACAGGACTTGCACTTTCTTGAAGCGTGTACATTAACTTACCCTCCTCCTGCCTATCGATAACGCCCCATTTTCGATACAATCGTTCCCGCTTCCTGAACAGTTTCCGAAGATCCTGTTGGACTCTCTGTTCATCCACCAGCTGATCGACAGAATTAATCCCAGTAATGGAAGGAACATACAACGTGCTGTCCAAATGAAAACCAACCTCTTCATACAACTCCCGCAAAGCGCCGGCAACCGGATGGAGCATTTCTTCAAAGGAATCAGGATATCCTTGAATTGCCGTCACCTTCATCCCCTGTCCTTGTCGTTTCCCGCCAAGAAGATAACCGCCATTAAAATATGGAATGATTCCAACGCCAAATCCGGTGAGAGGCTCTTCAGATGTTGCTACCAAATAATTTTCTGCATTGGCAGCTTTTTCCTGCTGGGCTTCCACCCATTTTGGACTTTGTGGTCTCTTTCTTCTTTGTACCTCTGAATAATCAATCAGATTATCCGGAGAAAGATCCAGATGCAAGGTCCGTTCGATTCCATCATACTGGACCTCCGCATGTGAGATAACAATTCCTTTAGCCATGTTAAGGCACATGCCTCCGCAGATATGTTGAAATTCTGGTAAGATTACCTTCTTCCGCATTGGTGGTATCAATTTTTAGGTGCTCATACGTAGGCCCTGGAACATCAATAAAATCACGGACAAATGCAGCCCAGTTTCCGTATTTGGGCTCGTCCCTTGGAGAACCGCGTTCTTTCATCCGCGCCAGCACTATATCTGCAGGAGCGACGCAGTAAATCAACGAGACTCTGAAACGATATGCACCAGCAGCTTCAAGCGCAGTATCGATGAATGATCCTGGTTTTCCTTGCGTGACAGCCGTCATAGGAGATTCAAGAATGATTGACGTTCGTAACAACGCAGTGTTATAGATTGCCAGTTCCCAGGTTGATTTTGTAAGAGGACCTGTTAATGCCCGGTACTGTTCCGATTCCCTGTCATTGCCGAAAATATGATCAAGCATCACATCCCTGTTAAAAAAGAAAATTCCTTCCTGTCCCGCCAGTCCCTGAGCCAAAGCAGTCTTGCCGACCGCAGGAGCGCCGATGAACGAAACAAGGTTTGGTGTTTGGAAAGTCATGGGCGAAAACAAAACTAAGCAGTTTTAAAAGTTATGGAACTAAACATTAATAAAGACGACAAAAATCCAGCAGGATATGGATTCCATAACCCTATTAGGATTTGCAGCAGCCATATTGACGACAGCAGCATTCCTGCCGCAAACGATCAAGACCTGGAAATCAAAATCAACCAAGGATATTTCGTTAGGATGGAGCTCCATGACCTGCCTTGGTGTTTTGTTATGGTTTACGTATGGAATCTACATCAAATCTGCACCAGTGATTATTGCCAATCTGATAACATTCCTTCTGGCATCCATGATTTTGGCGCTGAAGATAAAGTATAAATGAAAGTTCTTGTGTGCTATTACGTTTTTATGTTGTATATTTCTTTAAAAAAAATAGCTTCGGGATAACTGATGGACTCTTACTTCACAATTCTTTTAAATGCTCTCTTAACGAGAAGAGTATGGACAAGATTCAAACCGTTATTTTCGACATGGACGGAACCATCGCTTTCCGCGATACCCATGATGCCAGTTTCAGTTCTTTCTTCAGACATATGAAATTGGAAAAAGAAATGAAGGAAATTACCAAGAGATATAATGATGAAACACGCAATATAATGACGCCAGAACATCACCAGCGACAGTTCGCAGAGACAGTTGCCCTGCTTCAAGGCAAGGCCGCTCCAACACCAACAGAAGTTTTTCCTTCCATCCCCTACGCGCTTGGCTTTTCCGAATTCTGCAGATACCTGCGCTCCCAAGGAATCAACACAGGTATCGTCACCCACAGCCTTCTTTATGCTGCAAACCGCATTAAAGAAGAAAATGATATCCAAGTAGCATATGCCAATGAGATTCATGTTGATGAGGCTGGACGTTTCACTGGAACAGGAACTATCCATGTCCTTTTTGGCAGCAAGGGAGAAATGGTTAAGAAAGCATATCAGGCTCTTGGCGGAACCAAAGAAACAACCGCTTACATAGGCGACAGCCTTAATGACGTTGATCCTTGGAATTCAGTTGGTCTTCCTATCGGCGTGAACCTGCACAAACCAGAATTACACCTTCCAGAATACGAGAAACATGTGCATGCTCATTTTGACGATTTTTATGGAGTATTGGATTTTTTTAAGAAGAATGTGCAGTTGGAAAAATGATGAGATAGAACTGTTGTTAGATTACAAAATAATAAGTTCTCATTCAATCCCCGGCACATATCCTTTTCCCCAGGGAAGGCCACTTGATCTTGTGCATTCTGTGCCTAATTCCATCCCGCTGGTCATGCCGCTGTCAACAATAACAGTTTGCCCGGTAATGTAACGAGAATCTTCAGATGCAAGCCAGACCGCAACTTTGCCGATATCCATAGGTGTCTGAGCATGGCCAAGAGGCAAAAGTTTTCCTAAATCTTCCACATTATAATTTGGTACAACCTGATAATGATTTTCAACAGGTACAGCTCCTGGCGCAATGGCATTGACACGAATGTTTTGTGGGGCTAGTTCTATGGCTAATTCTCGTGTAAAAGCGACGATGGCCCCTTTTGTACCTGCATAGACTGAATGTCCCGCTCTCCCGCGAAAAGCATGACAGGAAGCAAGATTGATGATAGCTCCATGTCCACTTTCCCGTAAAGCTGGAAGAGCCGCCTGAATAAGAAAATAGGGTGCTCTTACATTAACATTGTAAAGAGTATCATACTGTTCTGGCGTAACTTCCTCGATTGGCCGATCCATCGTGATACCAGCATTGTTCACAATGATGTCAAGGCCCCCCAAATATTTAATGGCATTTTCTGCAAATTGCCGAACCGGTCTAAACCTTGTGAAATCAGCTTTATAGGCAGTAGCTTTACCGCCGTTTCTTTTTATTTCTTCAACTGCAGACACCGCTACTTCCATGTCTCTCCAACGAGGATAATGAAGTACGACATCAGCTCCACAGCGCGCAAACTCTAAAGCAATGCCTCTGCCTATTCCAGTATCAGAACCAGTTACAATAACTTTTTTACCGTTCATGTTTGGCATAGGTTTACAAAGCTAAACAATGATTTATATGTGTTATGGGAGATATTTCATAACCTTAATAAAGGCCCTGCAAACCGATTGTTATGTAAAAGATATCTTATAATACCCATAAAGAATTTGGAGGAGATACACATGGTTGAAACAAGAAAAGTAATGACTTATAATATTATGGTAGAAGAACATCCGCCTGAACTCGCAAGACTGCAGCGTGTGGTCGGCATCGTCAGAGGAGAAGACCCTGCTGTGCTAGGTATACAAGAAACTCGCTTAACGGACGGATCTGAAAATTACTTTTTGCAAGCCTTACGAGGTGACTTTGATTATAACAGAGTTTTGCTGGAATCTGATCGCCAAGAAGGGGAAGAATTGTACGGTACGGGCACAACGATGATGAGCAAAGTACAGCCAAGACAGGCTGAGGCAATTATTAGGGGGAGAGCTGTCCAGATGGTTTTTGCAGGCAGCCTCGGCGATCTTGCTATTGCTTCTGTTTATTTTTCCCACCAAAGTGAAGCAGAACGAGTGCCTCAGGCACGTGAAGTTGTACAAGAAGTAAAAAGACATCCTTATGGTCTTATCATGGGAGACTTCAATGCCCTTTCACCGGAAGATGGTATTACTGCAAAAGATTTTGAGACCTTCAATCCCAGAATGAAACAAAAATATGGCAATGAAGATGGAACTGCCCTCTATTACGGCACTGTAGAAGCGGCGCTCAACGAAGGTTTTGTTGACATTGGTCTGCGTTTCCATACACCTGCTGAAATGACAGGTATGACCGATGTTTCGCATGGTACAGGCCAGCACCTTCGGCCCGTTCGTATAGACTATGTAATGGTCACTCCAAGCCTCGTTAAACATATTCGAGACTTTCAGCGGATCAATAATGGACAAACACGTACCGCTTCAGACCATTTCCCATGGACAGTAGATCTTGATGCATCCTTGTTCACCAAACCGTCTCAGTAAACCATGCCACCAACAATCGACGAACTATTTAGTAATGATGTAATACAAGTCTATCCAGCTGGAACTCCCGCTGCACAGCTGCAGCACACGTATACTGATGTTCGTCTTGGCCGGAATCAACAGAGGATTGACTTTGATCAAGTCCAGAGCCTTCTTGCTTCTTTACGAGCAGATGTTGAACAATGGTATGCTGGAGAAACTGGCAAACAGATGGACACGTATGACCTCGGAGAGATGCTCCATGCTGTGCAGCAGCGATTTTGGTCAGATTCACGTTTCCAACAAGCCTTTGATCTTCTCGAACTTCCATCTGAAAAAAAGGAAAGCGTACCTATCCCCTGGTGGAATGAAGTAGCAGGCGGGGAAGTTGAACATGATCCTGACAGCATTCACGTCCTACTTGGACCAAGACATAGTTATGAAACACAATTAATAAGATCAGGACACCATCTGCCGATAAAATCTGTTTCTGTTGCCGGGCTTATTGCCTCAAATGACGGGCATCTGGTCATTGGCCTGCGAGGAGGTAAATCATATCCTAATACCTATCATATTAATGCCGGAGCCTTACGAGTTACAGAAGGCCTTAGACGAGGAGAAGAATCAATCTACGACGTTTTCAAGCAACTTGAATTAGCGCCGGAGTTTGGACTCAGAAATGAGGATGTTGCAGGAGCAACTATCCACTCCAGGATCATGGACTTTGCCATCGACCGAGGACCGATGTATAATTTCCTGGTGCAAACAAGGTTGTCATGGTTTCAGTTGGGGCAGCGATGGCTGGAAAATATTGAAAAAGATAAAGCAGAACATCAAGAAATTTATTATATTGGTGCAAATCCACAGGATATAAATCAGTTCATTAGAAATACCTACATCGGCATTTGTGCAAATAGAGTGAATAGAAAACGACACGAGATACATCTCCTACATCCAGGAGCATTAGCACTGGCTTCATATTCAGGCCTGCCAGTATCTGAATTAAGAGCCCTGTATCAAGAAGGAGTCCACTAAGCTTAATCAGTATAATTTCATCAAAACTTTCTTCAATTCTTCTTGAGAAACAACTGCCGTCCCTAATTTTCCTACAGCGATGCCGGCAGAAGTATTAGCAAGCACCACACTTTGCATCAGATTAACTCCCGAAGCGATCGCCAAGGCAAAAGCACCTGCAAAGGTATCCCCAGCACCGGAAACGTCAATCACTTCCCCGCATTGAGCCGGGAAGTGCTGGTGTTCCTTTGTTTCTTTGTTAAAACAGGAAACCCCATCCTTGCTTCTGGTTAAAATCAGATGAGTGTTAAATAGTTCAGTGATATACCGACCGATCTCTTCTAATTCATCTTTCCCGGAGATCTCCTGCGCCTCTTTCATATTAGGTGTTATGGCAAAGACATCTTTAAAGAGATGACTGTTCTTAACTTTTGGATCAGCAACAATTCTACAGCCAAGTTTTTTCAACTCCAGCATCAATGATTCTGTTATGAATCCCTTATCATAATCTGAAACCAGAATTAAATCGGGCCTTGCAGTGTTAATAAAATCTACGATCCCTGGGATACATTCATCAGGAAGTTTTGAATGAAGCTCGTGGTCAAGACGCACCACCTGCTGATTCCTGGCAATGATCCTTGTTTTCTTGGTTGTCAGAACATTATCCCGTTCGATAAAATGATATTTGATTTTTTTATGATCTAATTCACGAAGTAATTCCATCTTAATGTCATCCTTGCCCACCTGCCCGACCAAGGTGCATCTTCCGCCTAAACTGACGATATTATGCGCGGCATTAGCTGCTCCACCTAAACGAAATTCCTTGCTGCTGATATGCAATACTGGAACTGGAGCTTCCGGACTGATGCGATGGACATCGCCAAAAATGTACTCATCTAGCATCACATCGCCGATAACAACGATATGATAATTAGGAAAACCGTCCACGATCCTAGAAAAATCTTCCTTAGAAGGGCTTGTGTTTGGCATCATTCTTCACTGTTCCACAAAAGCATCTTCAATCAATTGCGACCATATATGTATAATAGTGATGTGGCTTTCCTGTATCCGAGCGGTATTATTGGAAGGGATGACAATGTTGCTGTGGAGATTTAGCTGAGTCACCTTTCCACCGCCTTTTCCGTTAAGGCATATTGTTATCATCCCTTTCTGCTGAGCGGCCTTGAAAGCCCTAATGACATTTTCTGAATTTCCTGACGTGGTGAGGCCGACAAGAACATCCCCTTCATTGCCCAAGGCTTCCACTTTGCGTTCAAAGACAACTTCATAACCCAGATCATTAGATCCGGCAGTTAAGTTTGAAGAATTCGTCGTTAGGGCAATGGCCGGAAGAGCCCGTCTATCTTTTTCATAACGTATAACTAATTCAGCCACAAAGTGCTGGGCATCTGCTGCTGAGCCGCCATTGCCGCACACTAAGATTTTCCTGCCTCGTTTGAGAGCATCGATCATTAAGTGAGTAGAATGCCTAATATGGGGTATTAAGTCTCGGGCGACATTCTCCTTTGTTCTTATAGAATCATGAATGATCCCTTGTATGATCTCGTCCATCGATAAACCACCACTATTGTGGTATTACCTACCCACAAATTATTATTTAAGCTTTATGATATTGAGAGATGAAACGAGGTATTCTAATGCTATAAAGCCTGTGATAGAGCATAATTACATAACGCTTATAAGCCAACCATCTGCAAATAATCGTTAATCATGGATCGCAACGCACAATTACAGCTGTTTGAACGGAATTTAATACAGTTAGTGGAAGCCAACTATGTTAATCTTATGAATGCAGTTCTTCCAGCTCTCGAAGACCGAGAGGCACTGGTACTAGTCCACGCCATGACTAATTATTATGCACAAGGAGGACGATGGTGGGACAAATGGGGAATACCAGATTCCGTTCTTGATTCCCTTAAAATAGTCACAGATGAAGGTAAAGATAGGGCTTTGGCGTTGAGCATTCTTGCCCTTCACGACAGCGGCTATCCGGCAGGAAAATTAAGTGCAGACTATGCAAAAGCAGATATGCGGGAATTACACATGCGTGTAGGTGCACAACACGCAGCCGAATTGTATGATTGGACAAGAACAGATGGCAGTTTTTTATTCACACGGGAAGAAGTTGACGCAATTGTCCATGTCGTTGCCCATCACGATGACCATTACCTCGGCAGCCAACCTACCCCTGGACAGAGCGGTTTTGTTTCCTTAGATGTGTATTCAAAAGAGTTAGAAAGAAGAAGACAGCCTCAGAAGTTACATGATTTACATCAAACCTTTGTTGATTGCGATCGGATCTGGATCATGGATTTTGTCAGCGCCTATAAGGATTACGTTTCACGTTATGCACGCCAAGAACACGGAAACCATGACGGCCTCTCGTTCCTGCAGATGCGCATACCATACTTCTTCGAGCAGCAGGATCCAGAAGTTGCCGAGATTGGCATTGACGTTCCGGAAGAAGAATTTGCCAAAGCAGCCAAGAGCGGCAAGCTGCAAAAACCTTATCTTACCACAACACGTAAGATTATCGCTGCCCATTTTAAAGCCCGTAAAGCAGAAATGGAAGCCGGTGTCTTTGATATGGCTGCAGCTGGGGATTGGGAACACTTTAACCCACATGCACGCCAATATGTTGTAGGATCAACCCTTGCTGCTGGAAATGAGGTAAGTTACGATATGCACAGATTTGGGTAGTTTAGACCAATATTCTTATCCTTTCCTTTTTAACACGTTTTCTACAGCTTCCAAGACATCCTCTAGTTCAATCGTAGACATATGATTATGCCCTTCACAGTCAGGAACTACTCCTTTATGCACATTGATGCATGGTCCAGACAGCACCGGCTTGTAAACGGAAATATTTCCAGACCCATAAGGTCCATAACGTACAGGCGTATTAGGACAGAATAATCCGACAGTAGGAACTCCCTGTGCGGCAGCAACGTGCATCGGCCCGGTATCATTGGAGATAAACAGCTTGCACTGCTCGACAAGAGCAAACGTTCTCTTGACATTCATCTCCTTGGCCGGATTAAGCGCTCTGCTGTTGTGCTTCATCAATTCGAACACTGCCTGATTCTCAGCAAAATCATTCGGACCGCTGACAAAAACAATCCTTGCCTGATAATTCTCAACTAATTCATCAGCCAAGGCAGCAAATTTCTCCTTCGGCCATCGTCTGGAAGGAGCAGACTCTGCGGCGCTGACGCAAAAGCCTACGACAAAGTCATCTTCTCTAATGTCATTGTTTCGCAACAGACCGGTAACACTTTTTTTATCTTCATCTGAATAAGGCAATCTGACTAACTTCTCAGGATTCTTAACTTCTGGAAACAACACCCGTAACAAATCGAAATAAGTAGCAACAATATGCTGCGCATCATTGTATTCAACTGTATGAGTATATAACTTAGCTCTCTGCCCATGAGCATAGCCGATCGTTTCCTTGCCTAGATAAAATGCAGCCAGAGCAGAACTATTCAGATAATGCTCCGTATCAAAGACCAGATCATATTTTCTCCTGTATCGGAATGTTTTTCTATCTTCAAGAAGGAGAATTTTATTGATATAGTTAACACCGGCATAGACCTTGTCAACTCTTTTCGTAGCTAACACGTCCAGCTGGGCAGAGGGAAACCGTCGCTTAATTTCAGCAATCAGCGGCAGGGTAAGAACAGCATCGCCCATCCCCCATAAATTAATGACTAGAATGTTTTTTGGGCTCCTGTTCTTTGAACTTCCATCTCTTTCCCGGCTTTTAAACGGAGCAAGAACATTTGCCAGTACATTGCCGCCAACCCGATCCAGAAAGCGCTGTACTTTTACCGTCTTCATTTCTTATGCGGATCCTTCTCTTCATCCTTTTCTCTAAACGCTTCTTTCCTCACCAGAACTTCCATCTTGCGCTCCATCTTCTTGGAAAGGCTGTAATTGTAAAATCCGAGTCCAAGCAGCACGAAAAATCCCAAGACAACAAAAAAATCCAGCCGTCGGTAAAAATTAAGGCCGTCGGTAATGAAATCAAGAATGGAAGGTTTAATCCCGACCATGATCATGGTGATCCAGCCGGCAAACCATACTAAGAGTTCAGTATTGGTCAATTCTTTCTTCTTGAATTTGACATAGGTAAAATACATCATTGCCGAGCCAAAGATAACGCCCAGGAATTGGATCCAAAATGTGGTGCTCATTTGCTTAATCTCCCCCCGATCATTTTCATCACGATCTTGACACCATCAATAACAGTAGTGCCCTTGTATTTATCTGAATAAATGGTTTCTATCGGTATCTGTGAATATCGTAATTTATGCCGGCCAGCATTGAGGATCATCTCTGTCTCCATATAATAATCTTGTGAATTCCAGCGTATTTTTCTATAGGCATCAGCAGTAAAGGCCCTGTATCCGCACTGGCTGTCCTTGATATCGCTTCCGGACAGCTTGCTTAAGGCGATATTGATAACTTTATTGCCAAATTGCAGCACCAACGGCATGACATCTGCGCCTTTCCGGCAGCTGTAGACAATATCTTTTTCTTTCAAAGCTTCAAGGAATACCGGTATCATCTGGGGATCATGCTGTCCATCCCCATCCATGACGATGATCCGCTCAGCGCCCTGCATCAGGGCATAATCGCATCCAGTTTTAAGAGCTGCGCCTTTTCCTAGATTGACTTTATGCCGTAATACACTAACACCTGAATCCTTGGCTTGTGAAGAGGTGCCATCGGAAGAGCCATCATCAACAACAATGATATTTTGTGTATATTGTTGTACTTTTGTAATGACCTTCCTTACTCTTTCTCCTTCGTTATAGGCAGGAATGACGACAAAATTGTTCATGATCAAGCCCTTCGAAAACCCTTTATAAGAATTGTGGAAGAAGAGGGTTTGTCTTGATCGAGGGTGATATTGTTTACTTCCTGAGGACTACATATTTTTGGAGAGAATTGAAACGGTCTTGTTTCAGAGGTTGGATTTAGTAGTTTTGGATGGATGGTGTTAAGCAGAATTCTGACTAGGTGGCGCTATGGAACTTTAATGAGACACTCTTTAAATGAATCCAGCTTACAAAGACAAAACTGATAAAATCAGGGGCAGGGAAAAACGGAGACTTAATAGATACAACAACACGAAAAAAGTTATAAACTCTTTAAAAAATAATTAATCATGGACAAAGATGAGCTAAAAGAATTCATCGAAATTACTCTTAAGAAAGAATCTAACGATTTAAGAAATAATCTCTATCCTTGGAAACTTGAGAAAAAGAATGGCATAACCACTATAAAATATCCTAACTCGGATACATTAATTAATGTTTATTCAAACATCCAAAACAATGGCCATCTTAAAAAAGAATTCATCAACATCCTATCTCAAAATATCGCTTCATCCGAAGAAACAGACATATTAAATGTCGACCCACCCATTATTTCGGGTAGCTATAGTGTAAGTGTTTATACCCTGATTAAGCTTGGATTTACAGAAGAGGCCATTAGTGCTCTGGAGAAGAGAAGCAATAATTTAGGGTTACTTATAACTTTTTTATGGACATTGCTAGATGAAGATTACAATTACTTCACAAACAAACAATTAGGAAAATTATTAAAAGTTATAGAAGCACTTCAGATTGGTGATGAACCATGGTTAAGACCACTTAATATGTTTAAAAGACACATTGAAACTAAATTAATTAACAATCGTTTTGAGATTGTTAATAAAGAAATAAGAGGGGTCAACTTAGAAATCAACCAAGATAAGAAAATGGTATCAGAGAAGATAACTTATTTAGATTTTGAAGTTAAATATAATGAATTATTAAATGAAATTGATAAATATATTAATACAGAAAGTTCAAATGTTTTAAATTCTGGCATGATTAGCAATCTAAGAGTGTTTATGCATGACATTATTATCGATATTGCGAAAAATATTTCTACCTCCAAATCAGAAGATATACCAAAAACAGCAGAATCAAAAATAGGTGATGCCAGGAATTATATAAAAGACAAATTGCGATTATCTGAAAATGATCATAAATTTATTAACTCCTTCATTAATATTTTACATGATGAAGGAGGTCACTCATTCTTGGCAAATAAAGAATATTTTAGATTAGCGCGAAATATTGCAATAGAGATTACACTACTCTTGTTATCAAAATACGAGAAAATAAACACCAAAAATTAAAATTCAATTATTATGGTTGCCCTTTAATTGGTTTAAGTTCTTCCCACTTAAAACCGTTCACTATAGCAATAGCAGTAAAAATAAGTGCTAACGACATTAAAAGAAATCTAAGACTTTTTGCTGATTTAACCGAGATAACAACAATAAGTATGTTAACCTCCGATTTTGGTTTATTTACATATCTCTCAATGCGCTTCTTTGCTTCCTCAGAATAATTTATTTCCTCTCCCCAAGTAAAAAGTGGAATGCAATCTTCAGTTAATTCCTGAACTTGTATTCCACATTGTTCACCATAACCTCCTTCACTCATTTTAATTGTTTCCGGGGTATCTTCTTTAACACAGTGTCTTACAATCCCTTTCTCTAATAATTCATTGTATTCTAAATCCGTTAAAATATACTCATTTAAATTGCTATCATATTCACTAATCTTATAATCAACAAAACCAGCTAATAAAATACATAGTGTTGCGAAAGCCATGAATTTATTAAACTTATTTTTCATTGTACCAAACACATCTTCCTTTCCCTAACCAAGCCAGAAAGAATTCCTTACCTTCTATCCTGCAAATAAATCAAATGATAGCCAAACTGTGTCTTGACAATGCCAGAGATCTCACCCTCATCCAAACTGAAGGCAGCATTCTCAAACTCTTTAACCATTCTCCCTCGTCCAAACCACCCTAGATTTCCTCCATTTGCCGCTGAACCATCTTCTGAGTACTGTTCTGCCAGCTCTGCAAAATTACCAGCAGTAACTTCATTCTTGATCTGGGTAATGAGGTTAAATGCCTCCTCATCAGTTCTTCCTTCTGAGAGGATCAGGATGTGTGCGGCATTTACTTCTTCCTGCGGCTGGAAGAAAACCTTATTTTGCTGCTGGCAACTATAATCCACCTTCCAAGTTATGATTCTTCCTCCGGTAAACTGCCTGACATCGTCAAACTTGCTGAAACATTTCAGGCCGTGCCCTTCAAAGAAAAATAAGCGTGTAAACATCCCGGCTGCCTGCGCCGGATCGGCAAGCATCATGCCATAATTTCCATTGCTAAGAGGAATAAGCATGACCGAGAAGCCTGTTGTTTTCCCGGAGAATCTTTTTTCCTTGACATCATCCTTGGTTGCATAAACTAACGACGTCGGCTTAATCTCGGCATTCCCTTCGAAGGCCACGTCAATGGTTTCCAAGTTAATATGCAAAACAATATTATTGTCCTGTAGTGGAACAGTGCACTTCACAGTCGTGTCTGTGAGCATATCGCACCCTCTTAGCGAGGAAAGATATCCCGGCCAGGGAGCGATCCAGCTGTCTCCTTTGGTATTTTGAATTTCATTATGAATATTCTCAGCCTGGCTCTCGGTCATGTTAAATGTTTTCACCAGATAGCTGACAGCTTCGGAACGTTCCAAGGAGTTAGTTCTTTGGTACATCGTCGCCCTTTCAAAATTCCAGCTGCCAAAATGCCCCCAGACGCCTGCTTTGCCGACCATATCTTCGGAAGTGATAAAATAATTCGGCAGCAGGTCTTGGCAATGAGTATACTCCAGCATCGTTGCAGCCTGTTCCTGCGTCAATCCATGTTCCTGGTATTTCAGGTAAGCTTTATCCCGGTCGCTGATCTGGAAAATATCCTTGAGGATATTAATTGTTGTAAGCGTGTCATTGTTTGTGAACCCCTCCAATGTTGAAGGCGCGGTTTCCTGCCCGCAGTTGAGCATTCTCAGGGTGCCGAGAGCTTCCGTTTCATCGTTGGTTAATAATGTTCTTCCAACCCAATGGATAAGCCGGGCCTGATTCCCACCGTCAAAGGTTGCACGACGTTCTGCAACAGCCACAAACCAGTGCCCAAAATCCCACCAGCTGGTGATGATTGAATCTTCACTGTCCCCTTTAATTTTAAGCAGGGCGTTATACCAGGAGTCGTTGATTGACGGTATCTGGTTCATCGAGATGTTCTCTGCTATTGAGAAAGGAGTAAATAATAGCAGTGATAACACTAACAGGAGCACCACCTTACTTGCATTCAGATTTAATTTAAATCTCTTGTTCAGCCAGCTGCTCACAGTAGTGAAAGTCATGCCCAGCGATACACCTACAAGAATAACAAAGGGCGAAGCAACTAAGAGTGCAAATCTTGATCCTCTGGTGAAAGAATAGGAAGTGCTTAACAGCCAGACGGTAAAAAGTGAAGGTAAAAGAAGATTATTATCTTCGTTCAAAAAGAAGACTTTCAGGAAGCCAACAACAACTGGAAGGGAGAGTAAGATAAAAAATGTTACAGGATTATTAAGAGTATCCCCTAGGTTTACAATGAGCAGGTAATATAATCCAGAGCCGATAAAGTACAGTATGTTTTTTGACTTGTTGTTCTCTTTATTCACCAGCAGCAGGACAAGCCCCATCAAGCAAATCCAAAATAGAATCTTCCCGCCCATATTGGAAATAACGCTGTTGAGAGGAGAAGCATTAAATTCCGCCACAGTAGTAATGACGTTAGGCCAGACGTTAAATACCCCTACCTTATTCCACGCAATAAAATTGACCGGCCTGAAAAAACTGATCCAGAACGCCCTGAATCCGCTGAATAAAGTTACAAATATACCGGAACCAGCCAAGAATATCAATAAGATTGTAAGATGCTTCTTGTGAGTCTGCAATATTGATTTGAAGGCCAGCTTCCTGCTTTTGACCGTATCAACCAAAACTCTTGCTACTATTGTCAATCCAAGTACAGCCAGCACCGTCAAAAAGATGAACGGCCAACCACCCCATGTCGCCGAATAGACGCCAACCACAAAGGCAGAAAGGCCGCTGTAAAGCATTTGTTTCCGCCTGCTTTCCGCGCTCAATGCTTCAATGAACATCCAGACAATCAATAAAGGCATTAAAACATTATGAGGGTCGGTATCTGCAGAACTTCTCGACAAGACTGGGCCGTTAACAGCTAAAAGGATCGCTGCAAAAAAACCGCCGACATTGCCGGCCAGCTTCCTGCCGATGAAAAAAGCAGGAATAAGCGCCAGGGCGATGATCAACGCAGGCAGCAACAGGAAAGCCTTCATCAATGAAACACTGGAATTAAAAAAATGAAGGAATTTATACCAGGATGCTGCGAAATAGGGATGCAGCTGGAACGATGATTTCTGGCCTAGCCTACCATTGCGCAGCGAGAAATACTTTTCCCCGTCAATGATCATGTCGCCTAGATGTCCATGGTTGATGACATTACGGGCTTGGCTGTACCATAAATAAGAGTCAATGTCGATCATGTAGACGTCGCCGTTTTGATCGTTCCTGAACTGGTCTTTATACTGCTGCGAAACCCGGTTGATGTCATTAGCAATCTGCTCCTCATTTTCCAGCAAGAGCTTCTCAAATTCCGTCTGCACCAAAGCATCCCGGTTCTGCGGCGGCAAATTGGGATATTGTTGAGCTAGTTGGTTTTCTAACTGGTTGAGGTAATAATCATGAACTGCGCTTCGCGCCCAATTCTCCGTAGCCGGGAGATAGATCGGCTGCACCCGGTAATACGTTGACGCGCCGATAGCCAGAAGGAGGAAGAACAACGGAATAATCCATTTGGCGTTGTTTTTGGTGAAAACAATTGTACTCTTTACTGCACTCTTTACATTGACTGGTTCATCCTTCTTTTCAGAATGGTGTTCCGAGTGGTGCGGATCTTGATGAGAAGCAGTTTCCTTGCCTTCTCCTGAGGCCATGCCTTTAAAGAACGACGTTGCCTTTCCAGCCAGTTTTGAGAAATCTACAGCATCATCATCTTTAGGCTTTTCTTGTTCCGTCACGAATAAACCACCTTCTAACGTGGAACAGGGGTTGGTTTATAAAATTTGTTGTGAAGTGGTCGCTTATTACTCATTGAGATACAAAATATCTTCAGCAGGATGCCGGTACAATCCTTCCTTCAATCGTTTCTGATCTAAGATATGTCCAATGAGTCCGATGCTCCTGGAAAGAGCAAATAATCCGTTCAGGTAGCCGATTTCAATTATTTCGCTAATCTCTTCTTTACTAAAGTTTTTGCACGATTCAAGCGCATCTAAAAATAACACGCCAATACAGCCATCAACATTCAAGATCAAATTCTCTGCCTTCTTAGTAGTTATCGTTTCTACCTGCAAAGCGTAATCAAGATATTTGGTGGATGGAAAATTCGCTCGGGCAAATTTCTTCAGCAATTCTACTCGTTGATCGGGATTGCGAAGTGATTTTACCCTATGCCCAATCCCTGGAATAGGAATTCCTTTTTTCTTCATTTCTTCTACAAATGCTGAAGGCTCTTGAGTGTTATCAACTGCTGCTTTGAAATAGCGGCAGGCATCATCTATAGCTCCGCCGAATCGCGGCCCGATAGTTAGCAATCCGCTGCATAAGGCAGAAATCACATCCTTCCCTGCCCGTGCAGCGACAATGGAATTATGCGCTCCAGATACAGCAGGACCGTGATCAGCGCAGATAACTAAACACATATCAAGAAACTGTGTAAAATAATCAGGCAGTTTCTTCTTGAACCATAACAAGCCGATAACCTCGCCTAGCGAAGAACCGACTAACTCGCTTATTGGAACCTTATTGTAAGTTAATTCTTCCCCTCGATCATCAGAGATAGTACTGGTGAAATGAGTCTTCCTCCGCGGTCCAAGTTCAGGTACAGGCTCCATCTTCCTCTCAGACAAGCTCTGTTTTTTAAATCTGCCTGTTCCTTTGGAATAGGCAGGTTCGGAACCTAAGTGACAGAATGCTTCTGCAATTGTCTGTTCAAACACTTCAAATGACTCAGGGACGATGATGCCTGCTGAACGCAAGGCTTTATTTTTCTCCTGAGCGCTTTCCTGTTCCGATCCAGCCTTTGCACCGGCATGGCCAAACTGCACTTCCCACGGAAAGATGGAAGCACAAGTTCCAGAAACCCACATGATGATAGGCTTAGTCAATCTACCTTGCTTCTTTGCTTCAATAATTTCATACTCGGCCTTTCCCCCTACTTCACCGAGAGCAACGATCATCGTAATGTTAGGATTTGCTTCATAGCGCAGCATGTGATCCAGCAATGTTGATCCAGGAAACTGGTCTCCCCCAATGGCAATTCCTTCATAAATCCCGTCCGTTGCTCGGCTCAGGATGTTAAAAAATTCATTCATCATTCCACCTGATCGAGACACTAAGCCAACGCTTCCTGGTCTATACAGTTTCGCACGGAGGATATTCTCATTCATGCCCCCGGCATTGCCGATCCTAAACTGCCCGGCAACAATGCCGCCGACAGTAGCAGGACCGATAATAGTCTTGCCATGCTGTTTAGCAAGAGCGAGAAGTTCCTTGCTCTGCCGTTCAGGCATGCCTTCAGCAACAATAGTTATTGTTTTAATTGACGGAATAAGCAGCGCTTCTTTTGACGAAGTATAGGCAGACCTGAAGGAAGCAAAATTAATCAACGTTGATGCTGCTGGATGTTTCTCCACCGCTTCCCTGATAGTTGAATAGACCGGGATGAGAATTTCCGACATTCCAAAAAATACTTTATGGAATCCTGTCCTGCCAGGATGAATAATTGCGGCAACACTCGGGGTTTCTCTTCGAGAGAGAAAATCAAAATCCAGCATGGCTTGGATTGGTGTTGCTTTTAGGTTATAGAAGAACGCCTGTGTCCACTTGTTGAATAAGTCGTAGCTGTTCATCATTCCAAACTCTCCCTGGCAAGGTGAATAATTTCCGGCATTGATGTTTCTGGACCGTATACATGATGCTGTAATCCCAGCCGTATACAGGCTTGTTCAATCAGTTTCAAGCCCTCTTCATAATGAGGTCCTCCCCGCCTGACAAATACCGTTACGCCATTCTGTTGTAAGAGTTTGCCAAATTCTTCTAAAGCCTTGATAAAACCGGTAAAGGTTTCCCGCACATCGGTAAAATTGGCGATTCCGCCGACTATGAAAAGAATTTTGCCGTTGTGTCTAGTCATGAGTTTCAATATTGACGTTGCATATTGATAACACTCCTCTGTCGAAGGATTGCCGCTGGACTCGCCGTAATTGGCAATCTCGCTTCCTTTTCCCAGATTAGCAATCATGTCCAGGTAGATGATACTCGCTCCCCCTCCTCCCAGGATATTCCAAATCTTTCCAGTTGGATTGAGCACAGTCAGCTTTAACGAAGCTCCACTGTTTCTGTCCAGCTCTTCAATGGATTCCTCTTCCGGATATGTTTTCCTGCCAAATGGTTTGGGCGCTGGCAGGGCTGAAGCGCAGCTGTCAACCTGGGCAACGGTATCTAAGATCACAATCCTACCTTCTTTGTCAAAAGTGAAGGGATTCAGTTCTAAATAACAGAAATTATGTTCACGGAAAATGTTGAATACAGCTTTTACAAAGGTCTTCACCTCTTCAGGAACAGTAAGATTAGAGTCATCAATAGTAGTTAATGTTGGCACTTCTGTCCTCTTCACGTTCTGCCAATTATCTTCAATATCAACACCTCCATTTTCAGAGAAGTTAATGATATCCTGATCTCTTTCAGAAGTGATGCAAAGATAATACTCCCGTTCATGTTTAACATATGGCTCGATCAGAAAATGTGTAAGTTTGTCCGTAGCTTTACCGATGTTAATCTCCTTGTTCATGTACTGCTTCAGGTATTCCTTAACTTGCTGCAAGTCTGCATTAAGCAAAACTAATCCTAATTTTCCCCGCTTGCCGAATAATTGGTCGGGCTTGACTGTCAATCGTTCCGCTACCTGCGGCAGTGTGCTTAAGTCAGTTTCCTGAGTCACCAGTACGCCGTTGTAATCTAAGCCTAATTGCTCATGGATCAGCTTCTTGGCATCATATTCCCTTACTTTAACTCTGGCCATAGAGTAATTTTTAGCCAGCTGTTTTAAAAAGGTTCGTACATATTTTGTGGATTTTGAGGGTACAGCAGATTCATAAATCTTATAAAGCTGGTTTATTGACCTAATCCATCCAAATAGGAGCGTGGTAAACATGAGATTATGGCAAGCGGCAGGGATTGCGGCAATAGTAGGTTCTGGTTGTCAGGATTATGATAATCTGCAGCAGCTCTATAATGCTCGGCAGGCTGTGATAGTGCGATATGCTGACAGGAATAACGATGGGATCCTTGCTAATGATGAAGTAGCCAGATTGATGGGAGATATCGCCAAGGCAAATGGCCTGAAATACTACGGCAGCTCTTTCGTGGATGCGAACGGGGCTGATCTTTCCGTAGAAAAGCAAACAGAAATGTTCAAAAATTACACGCCAGTAGAAGTGCCCCACAGATGAAAATCAATATAAAAATTGTAAAAACTAACTTTCTTTCCTCCTCACCATGAACTCCTGCGAGATGTGTGGAAAACTGGACGAGCTTGTAACAGCTGATGTAGAAGGGGTAGAGATGAAGATCTGTTCCGGCTGTTCTACATATGGTTCTGTCAAGAAAACTGTTTCTAATCATGTTTTCAGGCCGCAGCGAAGAATAAATGACAAAGAACCGCAGGTCAAGATTATCAGCAACTACGCTTCTCTCCTGAAATCATCCAGAGAAAAGAAAGGCCTGAGCCAGGAGGAATTCGCCCTCTTTCTGCAGGAGAAAGTAAGCGCCGTGGCTACCTGGGAGCAGGGCAGAATCCAGCCATCTCTCGATGTCGCCAGAAAAGTAGGAAAGCTTCTCAACCTCACTCTTATTGAATCTGAAACTGCCGAGGCCTTTGAGAATAAGAAAGAGAAGCGCTCTGATGTGCTAACACTGGGGGATTTTATTAAAAAGAGAAAATGATTACGCTAGAAATAATTACTCCAGCCACCACAACGCTTCCGAAGCAATTTTCAAGGCCTGCATCTGATATTCTTTCTGTTCATTCCAATCGTTTGTTTTCCTGTTAGCAACAGTCGTTAACAACGTCGCAAACCGTACCTCATCATAGGGCGGAGGAGATCTTTCCCGGTGAGCTTTTATAACTGCTGCAAATCCCGGCGTTTCCATCTCAATGGTCAGGACACCTTCTGCCTCCAAGGTCTCAATAAGATGCTCCATCTCTTCAGTCAATCCGCAAAGAGCAGGCCTTCCTTGCCCGGCATAGAAACTATCTGAACAATAACCCCTTCCAACTTTGAATCCTTTGCCCCTCTGATGTTCGCCGGTAATTTTTGCAAGTCCCGCCGTTATGCAGGCTTGGTCCAGGGAAGCAATAACCGCCAGAGTAGAAGGAACGTAATCAAACATTCTTGCCCTGCCTAGATATTCCATAACCGTTCCGACATTGCCCCTCGATTCAGCAACAATAACCAAATCACCGGATAAAATCTCCGGATCCAGACAGCCGCTGGTGCCAACACGGATGAAATTTTTCCCTCCACCGTAAATGAGCTCATTGATAGCAATCTCACCGGCAGATGAACCTATACCTGTTGAGCACATGCCCATCTTCACGCCATTATACGTCCCGGTAATCAGATGGTACTGATGAGGTCTGGTTCCCAGAGGACAACGAGTATCATTAACATCTTCCCATAGCTCTTTTATGGACTCTGCCCTCTCCCAGGAGCCTGGAATGATCCAGTGTTTGGGCAATGAATCCTGTAATGCGCCTACATGATAAGTTTCGCCTCTCGCTCCTGTAGGAAAATCCACATCACTGGCTTTAAAACCAAATGCTGAGTCTGACATCCTACTCTGAAGCCAGTTTCAATTTAAATTAATTGTGATAGTCCAGAATTCACATACATACTTTTTTAAATTAGGTATTAAAAATAATAGAACTATGAGCCTAGAAGACGCAATCATCGAACTAGAGAAGCAGGATGTAGACTTGCGCTCCATGCGGCCGACAAAGAGATTTACCAGAAGGATTGTGGAGAGAGTTGCACGGGAAGGAGATGTTGCACGACCCGGATATGCTGTCATTCCAGAGACAAGATGGCTGTTTGGCACCAAAGCAAGGGCAAAAAGATTTCAAGTGCAGATGATGCAGGAAGTATGGGATTATCTGGAACGTAATAAACCACACCTGTTAAGGAGAAATACCTCCAGTATCTTACCTCGAAATGAAAGAAGAAGGTTTTACGAGAAGAAAGAACTTGTAATCGAAGCTCCGATTTATATACAAGGCCACGAACGAGGGGATAGATTTTTCCATTTAGATTACCCTAACCAGATCTATAATTCACTTCTGTACGGCGACAGCCGGAATGTACGCGGTGGCACTACCGAAATGTTCGATGCACTGCGATTAGCACGGGATAATGGCTATCCCTTAAAACTAGTCCTTCCATTCATCCCGCTCAAAATATTGGACGATCCAGGATTTCCTCGTCATGAAGTGCAAGGAGTTATTGAACAAAATCTAGTGCGAAGTAACGAAGAGTATGTAACTAGAATTGAAGTAGACAACAACCAGTATCCTCTTTTAATTTTCTCTAACAGGCGTGAAGATGGTATCGTACACACCGCCAGAAGAACATCATGTCTTGATACGGATAATGGTCCTGCCGTTCGGCCAATTTGGGCTTGTAATTTAAAGTACAAGGCTCCCCAGGAAAAATAATCTTATATAAAATTCTCTAAACTACTATTCAAACGAAACAATATTTCTATACTTCTTCTGAATTGTTCTAGGAGAACGTGAATAACTTCTAATGATCTTCCGGCAATTCTTCTCTCCACAAGAGCAGGGCATGTCCCATTTGGGAATATTGACCAGAGTACTATAATCAAGAGTTATTTCTTCTTTAGGTTTAATCTTACGTAAAGCAGCGACGAAGTTCGGTCTCTTAAATTGAGCATTTGGATTACAAGAATGATTCACATAATATCCCAATTCTTCTTTACTGGGATTGAGCCATCTATTTTTTGCTAATTGAACACTACGATGATTAGCTTTGATCCAAGGAACAACTTTTCCACCGAAGGTAAAGAGAATTTCATTTTCGCGGTGCGCTTTTCTGCTGAAGATACCTTTCCCGCAGTGAGGAGTTTCTTTAATGGAAAAATGTGCGTTATTCATGGTCTTGGTCAAAAAATGTTTGCTGTAATGAAATACGTGAGCACTCCCACCACTACACCTCCAGCAACGTCGATCCAATCATGTTTTTGCAGGTAAATTCTGGAGTAGCACACCAAGGCTGCAATTACAATGTAAAGGGCAGTTAGATATTGGTTGGCGAAATAAGCGCTGAAGAGTATGGCTAGAAAGACTATTCTGGCTGCATGGAGGCTTGGGAAAGACGAGGCTTCAATCTTCTCAAAATAGTTGGAATATTCTTTTCGTGCCGGCCTGTGTTTGAAATAGAAGGTCCTGATCAGCACAACTACCGCAAAGGTCAGCAGAAAGCCAGCTAATAGCTGCAGAAACAACGCCTGCTGCAAGATCAGCAAGAACGCCAGCAGAAGAATAAAAAACGAAAGCCCTCCTAAAGAAGTGATATCTCTGAAGATGACGTCTATTTGTCTCTTGACGGTCTTGTTCATTCTTATATTCAGCCTCTTTATCCAATAGGTAGATAACTTTATATATATTTTTTGTTTAAGATAGAGTATGGTTTCAGGCAGGGCGTGGAATATCATTAACGTTTCCCTAGCCTTTGTGAGCCTCCTTTTATTGCTGAATCTGGCTGGCGTACACTTGCCAACCCTAGGCCAGGTGCAATATTTCCTGGATAAAGAAGACCCTTTATGCTTGCTTGCCTTTCACGAAAAGACAACAGCCTGGAATGATCTAGACCGATGCTGCCTGGAAGCCAGAAAACAGGCGCTCTGCAGACCTAAGGCAACACAACTGCCAGAAGGCAGAGTTGACTGGAGCTGTTCAGCCGGTGCAAATGGCTACCTTTTGAACAACAAGGCCTACAACTATTGCCGACAGCAGCCGTATTGGTAACAAATGTCACGCCATTTGCAAGGCGGGTGCGCTTCACTCCGTTCACAAGAAATGTGAATAAATATCACATTTCTGTGCAGAAAACAAGTAGTTTCTTGTTTTCTTGCAGCAGCACAGTTAAAAGGATTTGACAAACAAAACAAGCATAATCGCGCTCTTCGGAAGGCGGGGCGACTGCGCTTCGCTTAGTCACCTGAAAAAATGAAGAAAAAAAAGAGGGATGTAATTCATAAAAAAATCTTTTACCTACTCCTAGTGCTGGTCCTTGTCCTAGGCAGTTTAAATATCGCTAAAGCGAAAGGGTTTTTCATCCCAGAGCAGTCCGCAATTCCTGTCAGCAACGGCGTCATTGACCTAGACTCACTCACTCTAGAACAGAAAATCGCCCAGATGGTCATTGTTGCCGGGCTGAAAGAGAACTATTATCCCTGGCGGAACATGCAGCTGGGAGGGATACATTTGTTTGCCCTGCAGACAGCTCACATCTTTAACAACACTATCATTGATTTCCAATATGAAATGCCTGTACCATTCTTTGTCACAGCTGATTTAGAAGGCTGCGTCACGCCTTTTTCACACCTCCGCGCCTTTACTCCTGCTTCGAATATTACAACAGTTGGCGAAGCGTATGAAGCTGGATTCCGGGAAGGGGAATTCCTGCGCGATCTTGGATTTACTCTCAATTTTGCTCCCGTTGTCGATTTAGACGACCAGATCTGGAACTGCCGCACTTTTCCAGGAGATGAAAGAATCATCGCCGAACTTGCAGAAGCATACACTCTAGGCTTGCAGGCGCAAGGAGTAATTGCCACCGCAAAACATTATCCCGGTAAGACTCTTGTCGTAAAAGACCCGCATAAGTTCATCGTCACTGCTGATATTGATGAACGTGATGTGTATCCTTACCAATATTTGATTGAAAAGGGAGACGTCAAGGCGGTTATGGTAAGCCATATCATCACTTCCGGTGAAGTGAATTCTGAAGGAATTCCCTCTGTTGTTTCGCGGAAAGTTATTGCCGACATTAAAGAGAAGTACGACGGTTTGATCATTTCCGATGAGATCCACATGCTGGGCCTCAAAAATTTCTATACGTCTGTGGATGAGATGTATGTAGCGGTGTTTAAGGCTGGCAACGATATCATTCTCAACTTCGACCGCGACCCCAACGAAATTTACAGGATGATCCAGATAGTTGCAGCGGCAGTACAGCAAGGGGAAATTGATGAAGAACAGATTGATAATTCTGTCCGTAAAATTCTGGAGGCCAAAGGGTTTGAAGTGAGGTAGATGAATAAGTGTGTCTGAAATTTTTGCGCCAATGGCGGCCTTGGTGCAATACACGACTGGAGTTAAGAACTATTATCACATTTCGACAGAAGGTAGTCAATAGGTGAGCCCGCCAAAAACTAACCTCTTTTTTCTAAAACCGATTTTAGATTCTGTAAAATATCATTAGTAAATGGATCCTTCAATTCACCATTTTTGACCCATTCAAAATATTCCATTTCAGTTTGAGCATCAGTAATCTTTCTGTAAGTATATCGGACGAAATAATTTTCATTCAAGTCAGATAGAAGGAATATTCTGTTTTCCTCAAATTCTACAACTTTGTAAAAATCCCAATCAGAATTTTTACCACGATTTTTATACAGAGTGCCTATTTTGGGAGGATATTCTTCTACAACTTCTTCTTGAATTGAAGGAACCCATAAATGCGTATTTTTTGGATTTGTCGTAAATTCAAAAACTTCATCAAGCGGCTTATTTATTACAACTGCGAGTTTATTTTCTCTCATAATCTTAGAATGGTAGACAAATCATTATAAAGTTTTTGGCGGGCCTTTTCGTTCTTAAATGTAAAATTGAACATAACAAACTTTATAAAATCAAAGATGCCAGAACACCAAATGGAATCAAAATTGACTGTCCTGCAAAAATTGCTTCTCGTTTTCGTATACGGACTGATACTTTTAATGGTAGTCTTCTCCGTCCTGGCGATCAAGGACAAAGGACAAGAAGGATACGAACGGTGCATCCAGAAGAAATGTGAAGCGAAAGGACAGGAATTCTGCAGCAAGTTCAGGGAAGTGAATAACTGCTGTCTGGGAGCCAGCGGAAAGACAGCCCAGTCTGGAAATGAATTAATCTGTGTTTTTGACTAAGCTCCTACCTCTTTCACTTAACTTCAAAAACAATAAAGCTGTTATCTACCTGATGTACGGGAACAAACAAACCAGAATTCAGAATTTCATCATAGCGCTGTGGAAGCAAGGTTCTGGTTTGATTTTCCCCAAAACTGCTGGTAAAATACTTGAAATCCATCCTGCCATTGATGAGAAGGTAGCGGTAGTTGTTGGATTTCAGGAACGAATGAAGCGCTTCTGCGTCATGATCAAGAATATCCTGCCGGAAATCAATGACGTTCTGGCACCAATCGCAGCTAAAAGCTCCATAACCTATTGCTAACTTATCACGAGGAGAGTACAAAAAGACGTTTATATTTGGCGGCAAGGTATCAAACCAGGCACCGTATTCAAACGGTTCAGAAGGCGTCGTGAATGATCCTGAGGTGGGCCACATGGCTGTATTTAATTCATATTTCTGATACGCCGAAGTCAACAAAATTCCGATGATGATGACTCCCACTACAAGAGCTTTTGGCACTTTCCAGCGGGAAAAAAAATCTTTGAGGAACCACACGCCTTCAGTCGCAATCAAGGCCACGGGTATCGCTAACAGCATCCAGATCCTAAACGGCCCCCGAGCGACGGAGATGGGAAAGGTCTGTCCATTAACTCCCCAGAAGGTAAAGATCAGCCAAAACATGGAGATGCATAACCAGGTATTCTCTACTGTAACAAGCCTGGATTTATGCTTAACCAAAATGTACACGACACCAATAAGCGTTACGATGGTCAACACCACACCAATGCCGATAGGATTGTTGATCATGTTCTGTCCTTGAGCGATAAAAAAATCGTCGAAGGAATAGGCCCTTGCTCCTGAACCCCCCGCGCGGGTGGCAAACCCAATAAGAATAGTTACTTTAGAGACCAGCAAACTAAAAAATCCTACACCTGACGAGGAAACTACCCCTGCAGCAGCAGAAGAAGCAGTGTCGACCAGCTGATCCCCTGTATAATAAATCATAAATTCCTTAAAACCATGCTTGGCAATCATCGCTCCCCACCAGGAAAACGAAAGCACGATTCCTCCTGCCAGCGCTGCAAAACCATGCTTCAGGAATTTTCGGGAAGCGATAGAACTGACAACAAGATATATCAAGATCATAGTTGTAAGCTGCAATGGTTTGGAGATATTCTGGCTCACCCAGATGCTTCCTACGATAATAGCTGCGATAATGCCCCATCTTTTATCCTCCTTCATCATCTCCAAGGCATAGACTGCCGGGAAGAAGATAGTAACGACAAGAGCATGGGCCCAGATGAAATGGCTTAAATACGAAGGAATTGCGGCTAAAACAAAAGTTGCAAAGAGCGCCTTGTTGCGGTCGCCGATGAACTTCTTCGCTACCAGGAAGAAAAATAAAATTCCCAGCGAAATGAGCAAGGCATTAAAAAATTTCATCGTCCATCTTAAATCAGGAGAGGTTTGATGCAGCACACCCAGCAGAACATCATACGCTGGCGGATAAGGGTCAATATACGATAATTTTTGATCAATGTTCCATCCTTCTCTGTAAACGTCTGGATCGTAGGCAGTCTTCTCCAGAGCGACGTATTTCACACCTACTGAATGCCCCCAAGGATCCTCATTCTCAAGATACGGGTAACTGAAGGCTCCTTTTGTATACATGAACAGGGAAGCAAAAACAAGAAGAATAACCGCAAACAGCGCCAGATCTGACTTTGTAATTTTTAAAGAGGGAAGCGTGAATTTTTTCTTGAGAACATTTTGTACCAAGACATAAGAAGGGAATACCATACTTACCACAAAAAAGATTTTCCAATCGAGAGGGATGTGCACTAGATTAAACAGAACTGAAAGTAGGGGAAAAATACCTAAACCCAGAGCGATATTAACAATATGCCGCTCTAAAAAATTCTCTGGTTTTTTCAGATAATATGTTGCTGAAAATCCCAAGCCCCAGGTATAGAGAAAAAACAACAATAGTGTCAGTAAACTCATCTGCAGTAAACCTCGTACCGGTAGGCTATCAGTTTCTATTTAAATTTATGGGTTTTCTGGGCTCTGTAGAAAAAGTCGCCGCCTGGGCCTTAAGGCGAGGTGAGAACATCTACTGCACACAAAGTGACAACGATCACTTTGGTGCACCAATAAAGTCGTTGCTTTATTGTGTGCTTGCAGATATTA
>Ga0209542_10000381_pt1 | contig 108381 bp, 103 predicted proteins | sample RifCSPhighO2_01_FD_184028 | JGI IMG/M metagenome (GOLD analysis project Ga0209542, IMG submission 184028) | Soil microbial communities from Rifle, Colorado - Rifle CSP2_plank highO2_0.1 (SPAdes) (version 2) | ecosystem: Environmental > Terrestrial > Deep subsurface > Rock core/Sediment ...
TTTGTAAATAGAAGGTTGCGGGTTGTAATTTTAGACCATTCATACTGAGGGAGTAAAACAATACTTACAAGTGAGAAAGTGAGTAAAACTGAAAAGATAAAAATTGCAACTGTTTTTAATTCATATCTTTTAAAGTAAGTTATGAGCGACAAGAAAAAAATAACAGAAAAAGATAGCGTAACCAGAAAAGTAATGGTATGGGTTAGAAAAATAGAGCCCAAACTTAAAATATAAACGATTGACCATGATAACTTTTTAGTTTTAAAAGTTTGAAACGTCGATAAAAAAACAAAAGGTACCCAGGCAAAGGAGTAGATTTGCCCTGCATGACCTGCTTCAAGAAAGGATGCAAGGCGGGGAGCGGATATATACATAAGTGAGGATATAAGTGAGGTTTTAAATGAAAAATTAAAGACTTTTTTCCCGCATAGATAAATTCCAACTCCCCCAAGTGATATATGGAATATAAAAGAAAGCAAAAAAGCTAAATTAATTGGTAATATTAAAAAGATCAAATTAGGTAAGTAAAATAGGGGAGATTGCGGGTCTGCTAACAGTGGATAGCCTGAAAGAATTAAATTATTCCAAAGAGGAAATGTTGAATGATTTAAAATTTGATCTTTTGCGAAATAGTAAAGGGGCCAAAAGAATTCCTGCAGGTCATTATTTCTACTAAACAAAAATTGAGGGTTTAAAATTACAGGAAAAAGAAGAACTAAGCTAAAGCACATATTCATAAGAAAAACAGTTAGAAGACTAGAACGTGTTATAGACATATTTGGGAAAGTACCAGATTGGTAAAAATAAGTAAATTATCTGTTAAAATACTTTGAAATTATGTCAGGATTTAAAAATAATTTTTTTGTTTATTTTTTGGTAGTTTTATTTTTACTAACTATGTTTTTAATAACCATTGGAAAAATTGGAGCTGCGAATAATTTGGGAGTTTATATTTACATTATTTTAGTTTTTTATACACTGTTTAAGTTATCAAGATGAATATTAGGAAGAAAATAATTTTAGTAATCTTTACACTTGTTTTGCCCTATCTTATTGTCTATAAAGCATTTTTTACCAGTCTTCCTCTTTCTTGGGGTGATGCTCCTTTTTACTATCAGGAGAATTTAAGAGAGCTTTTTAGTTTTCCAATGCTTTGGGATTTTAGAAATGCAAATTTTGGTGCTCCTCATGCAGGCATCCTCTGGTTATATCTTCCAACCTTTCTTTTTGGATTGCTGAACCATTTTTTAAACTTTGAGCACGAATTATTAATACGTTTGGTTTTTTTTATTCCGGCAACTGTATTATCCATTTTAGGAAGCTTCTTACTGATAGGTAAATTTACTTCAAATTTTAAAGGACAGATTTTAGGAAGTTTTTTATATGCTTTTAATACCTATTTTTTAATGGTATTAGATGGAGGACAAATTGGTGTGGGATTAGCATATGGAATTTTTCCTATAGCATGTTTAACTATTCTTAATTTTTTACAAAAAATAGATTTTAAAAATTTTATTCTCGCTATATTAGGTTTAACAATTCTAACTAATGTAGATTTAAGAATTGGAATAATATCTGTTTTGTTTTCAATAACATTAAGTTGGGTATTGAATTCTGAGAAGAGAAAATATCTTTCTAATTTTATTTATTTGATTATCTTGCTTGCATTTGTGGGTCTATTAAATTTTTTTTGGTTAGTCCCTTTTATATTAAATAGTGGTGATTTTCCGGGAGGTAGATTTACTGAAGTAGCTGAGATAAATAGTGTCATATCTTTACTTGATAGTCTTTCTTTATACCAACCGCATTTTCCACTTAATGATTTTGGTAAGGTTTTTATGATACCTTTCTATTTTGTATTCTTGCCTCTTATATTAACTATCCATAATTTAATTTCAAAAGATAAGAGGGCGTTAAAAATAGTTCTTATCTACCTAATATTTGCTTTTTTAGCTAAAGGATTAAATTTACCTTTGGGCGAGATATATAGCTTAATTACTAATTTACCTTTTGGTCAAGCTTTTAGGGATTCAACTAAATTTTATATACCTCTAATTTTAACTGCATCCATTTTGATGGGAGTAACATTCGAGAAACTTAACACTAAATACATCTTAACTTCATTTTTTGTATTACTTCTTTATTTAATGTTTCTGATTTTACCTTCATTTAACAATCAACTTAATGGAAGTTTGGGGATAAAACAGATTGATAAAAGTTTTGAAAATATTTATGAAAAAACTAGAAAAGGTGAAGATTTTTATAGAACAGTTTGGTTTCCTGAAGTCCCTCCGCTGGGGTTTTCATCTATTAATCACCCGGCAATATATGCAAACAGGCTTTATCAGGAAAGACCTTTTGCCTCAATGATTGATGGTGATTATGATCTGTTTTATTTTTTGAACAATGACCATTTTGCTGATTGGATGGGTCTTTTAGGTGGCAAATATTTTTTTTATCCAGAGAATGAGAGGAAAAAAAATTGGAGTAGTAAAGAAATTGATGAGAGAAAAATATTTTTAAATTTTATTAATACTTTATCTAATTTTGAAAAGTTAGAATGGAATATAAATTTTTCTGGATACAAAAATAGAATAACTACAAGTCCTCATATATTTGCACAAAAGAGGGCTTATCTAGTTATTGGAGGAGATGATATATATAACCGATTATTTGAATCAGATCAGTTTAATTTATCTGCCCAAAGTTTTTTATTTAGTGAAGACTGTGGTTTTAACCTGAAAAACTTAGAAAATGTAGAAAGCTCAGATCTAGGGATCATATTTTATAAAAAGCAACTTAGGGATCTTGAAATGAATTATTTATGTAATAAGTTTGCAGATATAAATTCAATAGATAAAAGTGAATGGGCTACTAGAAGTACGAACCAATACTTAAAGTGGAAATCCGAGCTTTTAGAGAAGGGTATTAGGACTTTGGATTATGATTTAGGAAAGGGGGTTTCTTATTCAACTATTGCCGGAGAGAAAATAAGTAAAAATTTAAGGATAGAAAAGAAAGGTAAATATTACATCCCAATAAGATATACAACGGCTACGGAGAGTGCAGGAATAAGAGTTCAAGTTGACTTAATAGATAAGAAATTAATTAACCAAACTCCTGGAAATTTCTCTTGGGGGATTTTGGGTCCATTTGAATTTGAAAAAGGTGATAAAGAAATAATATTTACAAATTTGGGAGGACTGGTTGTCTTAAACACCTTTGGTCTGATCAATCAGGATGATTTTATCAATGCAGCAAAAGAATCTTCTTTATTACTAAAAAAGTTTAAGACGTATTATTTAGAAGATGATTATCAGGAATTAGTTAATAATTTAGAAAAAGATTATATCTATTTAAGATCTAAAAATATTAATCCTACAGAATATGAAGTTTTGCTGAATAGTGAAAGTAATTGGATTGTATTTACTGATAGTTTCCATGATGGTTGGGAACTACAAAGTGGAAATAACAAGTTTAATAGTTTCCCAGGGTACTCAATGATGAATTTATTTTATAAACCTACTTCTTTGGATGGAAACGCAAAAATTTATTTTAGTCCCCAGGGAGTAATAAATAGTTCTGTAAAAATTTCAATTGTTTTTTTAGGAATACTGTTTATATTAGTGACTGTAAGGTTTAGAAGATGATTCAAAGTAAGGAATTGTTAGAGCACCATGAAGATGTTCCACCAGACCATTATGATAAAGGAATTAAGAAATTATTTTTCTTGAGATATTATCATCAAAAAAGATTTAAGGAAGTTTTGAGAAGATTAGAAAAAAGTGAAAAAATTTTAGATATTGGGTGTCATGGAGGGTTATTTACCAGCTATTTATATAAAGGTACGAAGGCAAAGAAGGTATATGGGGTTGATGTATCAAAGCGGGCAGTAAAGTTAGCACGTAAGAGGATTAAAAAAGGTGTGTTTAGGATAGCTAATGCACATGAACTGCCTTTTAAGAATGATTTTTTTGATGCAGTATTTTGTTTAGAAGTCCTAGAGCATGTGGAAGAACCTAAGAAAGTATTGAAAGAAATAAAAAGAGTTCTCAAAAGGGGTGGTTACGGGATAGTTTTAGTTCCAACAGATAATTTATTATTTAGAATTATCTGGTGGAGTTGGAATAAGATTAATCCTGTTTGGGAGCATACTCATATACAAAGTTTTAGAGCAAATAGTTTAGATGAATTGATTAGAGAGACAAAATTTAAGATACTTGAAGTAGGTTATTTTCATTTTGGAATGTTAAAGATTATAAAATTTCAAAAACCGTAGCCTAATATATGTTGAAAGAAATTTTGTCTAAGAAGACTATTGCTCATTCTGTAATTACACTTTTTGGAACTTTTATTAACGGAATATTGGGAATACTTTTTTTTGTAGTCCTTGCAAGAAGTTTGGGGCCTGATAATTTTGGTCTAGTCTCATTTGCCATTGTAACGCTAACACTGTTTGGAGATATTGCTGACTTTGGAATTAATACAGGGATTATAAATTTTGTCAGTAAATATATAACGGCAGATAAGATAAAAGCTTATAGATTTATGAAATTGGGATTAAAGTATAAGTTTTTAAGTTGGATTTTTGTGTTGATTCTAGGATTTTTATTCTCCGATCTAGTCAGTGTAAGTCTATTAAATAAGCCAGAACTTAGTGGAGCTTTAAAGCTCTCAATTATTGGTGTAGGAGGAGCATTGCTTTTTTCTTTTGTTGCCAATTGTCTTCAAGCACTTCAAAAGTTTTTATATTGGAGTATTTTGAATATTTTTTTAAATAGTTTAAGGCTAATTTCTATAATAATATTAATTTTTCTTGGATTACTAAATTATCAGGTGGCGCTTATTACTTATATAGCTCTTCCGTTCTTTGGTTTTTTTATTGGTCTTATGCTTTTACCTAAAAACTTTTTAAAAGTAAAAGGTGAAGAAGAAGAAAGGAAGTTTTTTTTAGATTATAACAAATGGGTTGCATTGTCTGTGACTATATCAGCACTATCATCCAGAATTGATACAATTTTGGTTGCAAAGTTTTTAAGAATATATGATGTGGGATTATACTCTGTGGCAACTCAACTTACTTCAACGATACCCCAAATTGTATATGCAATAGCTGTTGTAGTAGCTCCGAAACTTTCAAGTCATACAATTGACAGAGAGGCATTTGGATATTTAAAAAAAGTCCAATTATACACACTGGGTCTTTCTTTACTTGGTCTAGTAGCTATTCCTTTAAGTTATTATTTAATTCCTCTTATTTACTCTGCTGATTACTCAGGAAGTGTTGGGCCATTTATTATTTTGCTTATTTCCCAGCTTATTTTCTTAAGTTCAATTCCCGCTCACCAGGCAATTTTTTATTATTTTTCTAAGCCTAAGACATTTGTAATAATATCTCTTATCCAGATGGTAATTATATTTATAGTTTCTATTAAATTAATTCCTACTTATGGAATAACAGGTGCAGCTTATGCTGTTTTGACAGGAAGTATATTTAATTTTATTTTTACTAATATTTGGTATTTAAGGGAATTTAAAAAGCGATTATGAGAAGTATTTGGGGTCATATGCTTGTTAAAAATGAAGATAAATTTATCTACTTTGCTATTTTGAGTGTTATTGATTATATAGAGAAGCTACTTATTTATGATACTGGTTCAACTGATAAAACTGTAAAGGTTATTAAATTATTTAAAGAAAAATATCCTAATAAAATTACATTTGAACAATATAGTAATGTTGATGCTAAAAAAATGACTGAATTGAGACAGAAGATGCTTGATAAAACAAAAAGCGATTGGTTTCTATTAATTGATGGTGATGAGGTTTGGTGGGAGAGTTCGATTATGGAGGTTGTTAAACAAATAAACAGTAAAGGGGAGGATTTATATGCCCTTGTTAACCCAGTAATAAATTTAGTGGGAGATATTTATCATTATCAGGAAGAAGAAGCAGGAAATTATAATATTTTAGGGAAAAAAGGGCATTTTAATGTAAGAGTAATAAACAGGAAAATTAAAGGTTTGTACTTAAAAGACGAATATCCTTTAGAGGGTTATTATGATGGTAAAAATAGATTGATACAGAGTGTTGACGAGAAGTTACTTTTTATTGATGAGCCAATTTTACATTTTAGCCATTTGAGTAGATCGAGTGTTTCTTACTCTTCGAAAGAAACACTTCATCGTCAAAAATATAAATATGAATTAGGGAAAAAATTTAAAGAAGGTTTTAAATACCCTGAAGTATTTTACAGAGAAAAACCGGATTTTATTGGTAGTCCATGGAACAGTTCATCAGCTTTTTACAAATTTAGGGCAGGTATAGAAACTCCACTCAGAAAACTAAAACGTAAATTCGCAAAATGACCAAAAAAGCTGCATCTTTTAGGGGTAAGAATTACTATGCCATTGCGCACAAAGGCAGCAGTGATTTGAGCCATCCGGCAATGAAAGTGTTAAGAAATTATGCAAAGTCAGCTGAAAAGATTATTGATTTAGGCTGTGGTGAAGGGACAAGGCTCTATGAGGTTACTAGAGGTTTGAAAGTTGAAGCATATGGAATTGATCAGAGCTCAATTGCTATTGAAGATGCCGAAAAACACTACCCTAAAATAAAGTTTAGGGAAGGAAATTTAGAAGATATTACTTTTGAAGATAATACATTTGATTTAATTTTTAGTGCATATGTTTTTGAACATTTAGAAAATCCTGAAAAAGTTTTAATGGAAGCAAAAAGAATTCTAATTAATTCAGGAAAAATTGTAATTATTGCACCTAATTATGGATCTCCAAACAGGCGTTCACCAAACAGTGATGAAAATCAAATAGAAAAATTATTAAAAGGATTTTTTGGAGATTTTAATGAGTTAGCAAATAAAAAAAGTGGCCTTGGATGGCATAAGGTTAAACCAAAACTTGATAAATATATTATTGATGCAGATACTACAATTGAACCTTACTTAAACAGTCTAATTATTTACATGAAAAGATTGGAATTTAAAATATTATATAGTTCCAGTTATTGGAGGGTTGATAGGTTTACACTTTTCCAATTTCCATTTAGAATTTTGGGTAGTTTAGGTGTTTATCCTTTCAGGTATTGGGGGCCACACTTATGTTTAGTAGCAGAAAAAAAATAGAATCAAATCAAATTTGTCTAATTTGTAAATCAAAAACTTATTTATTCGCAAAAATTAAAAATTACGAAATATATAAATGTTTAATCTGCGGATTCGGTTTTACAACAAATTTAAAAAAACAAACTGGTGATTACCATAGGGATGAAGAATATTTTTTGGAAGAGGATTTATTTAGAAATATTTTTTTAAAAAGAGTAAGGATTATTTCAAAGTTTGTAAAACCTCCTGCTAAAATTTTAGAGGTTGGTTGTTCAAATGGATTAATGCTTTCTTTGTTTAAAGAGAAGGGTTATGAGGTAGTTGGTATAGAAATATCTACTAAAGCTTCAGAACTTGCAGAGAAAAAGGGAATAAAAGTTATCAGACAGCCATTTGAAAAAATTATCTTTGAAGAAAGGTTTGATGTAATTATTTTTAATCATACACTGGAACATCTTAGTAACCCGCTGGAAGTTTTGAGAAAAGCAAAAAAAGTACTTAAACCAAAAGGAATTTTATATATTGATTTACCTAATTTTGATAGTCTTTCTGCAAAAACTTTAAAAGGGAGATGGCCGCTTTTACTTCCTGATGAACACCTTTGGCATTTTACTGAGAAAGCATTTATTAACATATTTAAGAATTTAGATTTTAAAATTATTTATGTTGAGAAGGCTTCAGGAATTTGGGATTTAGAGAATCCTTTAAAAGAACTTTTTGTTTCCTTTAAAGGAATGAAGAAAAGATTTTTTAAAGAGTTTATTACAGTAAAGTCTTCGTATATAATTTCAAAAATGAAGGTTGGGACTGATTTGATGATACTTGCCAGAAAAAAATAGATGGTTAACCTCTCTTTAATTCTTCTTTTGCTTTTGCATATTTTACTTTTGTCCCAACTTAAATTTACAGCCTGGCCTGAGATGCTATCTTACCCCTATCTTTTTTCTAACAATTTTTTGCCATACAAAGATTTTGTAATTCCGTACACACCTTTATTGGTTGTAATTCTTTCTTTCGTTTTTAATATCTTTGGATTCAGTACAGAAGTTTTAAAGATTTTAACTTGGGTAATACTTTTAATAAATGATTTAATAATCTTTTTAATTTTAAAACAAATTTCTAAAAAAGATTTACTTAATTTATTCATTTTAGCAATTTATATTTTTCTTTCTTCTTTTTTGGATGGAAATATGCTTTGGGTTGATAATACAACAGTTACACCGACACTTTTATTCTCTTATTTTGGAATTATTTGGATTAAGGAGAAAAAACTTTCAAATTTTTTCATGACCGCATTTTTTTTAAGCTTAACTATACTTATTAAACAAATAGCGATTGTATACCTAGGATTTTTTATCATCTTTTGCCTAAGTCTAAGAAAAATAGACTTAAAAGAAATTCTTATTTTTTTTGCAGGACTATTGATTCCTATATTTTTATTCTTTATGTATTTGATATCAAATAATATTCCTTGGGAGTTTTATAATTGGACTTTGTATTACCCCTTAGTTTTTTGGAGGAATTTTCCAGGATATGTTGATTTTCAAATTACAAAAACAGAAATTTTTATATTGCTTTTTCTTCTTTCTTTAATTCTACTACCTTTAGTTAATTTTAAAAGATTTTTAGATAAAAAAGAGCCTTTATTCATCATTCTTACATTAATTGCTGCATTAATTGCTGTCTATCCGAGGTTTTCTTTTTTCCACCTGCAAGCAGCCTTGGCATTAGGCATTATTTTGTTTACTTTTATTTATGTAAATATTGATACTAAATACAGAAATTGGTTACTGGCCTATGTCTTATTAGTAATCCTGACTGTATTTTTTCTTCTTAGAAATCAAGTATTTAGTCAAGAGATAAGATTTTATTCGCCTGATGATAGAAAATTGAGTATAGATATAGAAAGAATATTACAGGGTGAGAAAAAAACATATTTTTTGGGATTAAATTCTTCACAATATGTATTTACAAATACTATTCCTCCAAAACCCTGGATAGAAGGTTTTTTGTGGTATATGGAAAGTCCTGGAGTGCAAGATCTCTTTATAGAAGGGTTAGAGAATGAAAAACCAAATTTCATATTTGTTAAAAAGCCTGTTAATGGTAATTGGTTTGATCTGGAGACCTATCAGCCAAAGGGGGTTATGAGTTATATATTCAACAATTACTCAGTTAGTGAAATAATAAATGGAGACATTGAAGTATGGAAAAGAAAAAAAGAATAGTTTTTCTATCAAGGTATGTTGGTGTTGTTGATAGAGGTGTAGAGACCTATGTGCTTGAATTATCAAAAAGGTTAAAACATGATTTTGATGTGGAGATATTTAGTAACGAGACTAGTGATGACATTAGGAAAGTTATAAAGGGTAAGTTTGATGTTGTAATACCTACAAATGGGCGGGTACAGTCTTTAAAGGTTTTATTTGGAAAGTTATTTTCAAAATACAAAGTAATTATTCCAGGTCAGGCTGGTGTTGGAAGAGATGATTTGTGGAACATACTTATTACTGTACCTGATGTATATGTTGCCTTAACAGATTATGAAAAAGATTGGGCTAAGAAATGGGCATGGAAAACTATAGTAGTAAAAATACCAAATGGAGTAGACCTTAGGAGATTTAAGCCTGGAGAAAAGATTGATTTTGGCCTTGAAAAACCAGTAGTGCTTAGTGTAGGTGCGCTGGATTGGTATAAGTATCATGAGTTAGCAATAAAAGCAGTTTCCAGGATGAGAAAGGGATCATTATTAATAGTGGGTAGAGGTCAGCTGAAAAAACAATTAGAAGATTTAGGAAAAAGAATGCTTGGAAATAGATTTAAAATAGCTGAGTTTGATTTTAATGATATGTCAAAGGTTTATAAAAGTGGTGATGTGTTTACTCTACCTTCCTGGATTAGAGAAAGCTTTGGAATTGTTTATGTGGAAGCAATGGCTTGCGGTTTAGCTGTAGTAGCTCCAGATGATTTACCAAGAAGGGAGATAATAGGCAAAGCTGGCATTTTGACTGATGTTTTTGATGAAGAAAAATATGCAAAGGCCTTAGAGGATGCATTAAACAGAGATTGGGGTCAAATTCCAGTAAAGCAGGCTGAAAAATTCAGTTGGGATTTAATAGCTTTAGAATATAAAAAGCTAATTAATTCACTTTTAGAATGAAAGTTTCAGTAATAATACCTACATTTAATGAAGAGAAAGATATAGTTGAGTGTTTAGAGTCTCTAAAAAATCAAACTCTTAAAGCATTAGAAATTATAGTAATAGATGATGGATCGACTGACAATACTTTAAGAGTATTGTCAGAATTTCCAATTTCAAATTTCCAATTTCAAATTATTAAACAAAATCACAAAGGTCCGGGACAGGCAAGGAATTTGGGGGCAAAAAATGCAAAAGGTGAAATACTGGTTTTTGTGGATGCTGATATGACATTTGATAAAAAATTTATTGAAAAATTAGTTGAGCCAATAATTAATGGTCAGTCTAAGGGGACATTTAGTAAGGAAGAATTTTTAGAAAATAAGAACAATGTTTGGAGTAAGTGCTGGAATGTCAACAAAGGTCTTCCGATAGACAGAATGCATGGTAAAGACTATCCGGATGAACAACCAGTTTTTAGGGCAATATTAAAGGAGGAGTTTATTGATGCTGGAGGGTTTGAATCAATAGGATACATAGATGATTACACCCTATCTGAAAAGTTGGGATATAAAGCAACAGCTGCTGCTGGAGCAATCTTTTATCATAAAAACCCAGCTTCATTAAGTGAGGTATTTAAACAAGCCAGATGGGTAGGGAAATCCGAATATAAGAGAAGAAAGATTAGTAATGAAGATTTAATGAGAGTTTTATCAATGATTAGATACAGTTTACTGTTTAGTATATTTAATGGTTTTGTGAAATCTTTTAAATATAACCTTCCGCAGTTTTTAATCTTCAAAATAGTTTATGATTTTGCAGTTGAAATATCACTTATTAATTCATTTTATGGAGAACAAAAGTATAAATGATAATTCTAATTTTACTTTTGGGATTAGTTTTAAGGCTTATTAGAATTGACCAATCATTTTGGTTAGATGAAGCGTCACAAGCTATCATGTCATCTCAGTCACTTTCTTCTATTTGGTTTGGAAGAGAAGGGGATTTTCACCCACCCCTTTCATATATTTTTTCTCATTTCTTTTTGACTGCTTCCCATAATGATATTTGGTTAAGGATGTTGCCAATTTTATTTGGTATAGGCAGCATTTATTTTTTGTATATAATTGGACAAAAATTATTTAATAAAAGAATAGCACTTGTTGGAGCAACTTTGTTAGCTATTTCTCCCTATCATATTTATTATTCCCAGGAATTTAGAATGTATTCACAAGCAGTATTTTTTGGACTGTTAACATTCAATTTTTTTATAGATTATTTAGAAAAGAATAGTTTTAGAAATGTATGTCTTTTTGCGCTGAGTGGTGGAATGTTAATCTATACACATTACTTTGGAATGTTTTTATTAATAAGCATATTTTTTTATGAGTTATTTTTTGAAAAAGCTAAAACTTTAAATTTAGTTAAAGCATTTTTACTAATTCTTGTTTTATATATACCCTGGATTCCTCAATTCATTTTACAATTAAAAAGTGGAGTTGTTGCTGATCAAATTCTGCCTGGTTGGAGTAACATTTTAAATATCCCATTTCTAAAAGCTATTCCTTTAACTTTTTTAAAATTTAGTATTGGTAGAATTGATTTTGAAAGTAACTTTTTGTATTACATAGTAGCTCTAGTTGTCCTGAGTTTGTTTTTTACCCCAATTATTTATGGTATTAAAAAATATAAGGGTCATAGCGTTAAATTTTTATTAAATTGGTTATTTTTGCCAATAACTTTAGCGGTTGCTGTCTCATTTTTTATACCCTTATTCCAGCCATTTAGGCTTTTATTTGTTTTGCCAGCCTATTATTTATTGATTGCTTTTGGATTATCCCAAACGGGTAAGTATAAGAATGTTTTAATAGCAGTAATTGTAGTAGTATCACTTATAAGTTTGGGAATTTATTACACAACTCCAAGATTTTTAAGAGAGGATTGGAAGGGAGCTGTTAACTATATAAACCAGAATGTTAAAGAGGGAGAGTTAGTGGTATTTGTCTGGCCTCAGCCATTTCCTCCTTATGATTGGTATAAAGGTAATGAGAATACATTAAGATTGGTAGATAGACTTCCAGTAAAAGAAGAAGATGTAAAGTTAAAACTAAATGGGATTAAAAATACTTCCAAAATTTATTTATTTGAATATCTACAGGATTTATCAGATCCAAAACGCACTACTCAAAAAGAAATAATAAGGTTAGGCTTTAAAGAGGGAGAGAAAAATGATTTTAATGGAGTTGGTTTTATTCAAATTTATCAAAAGTGAAGATATTATTAATTATATTTGCCAGCCTATTTTTAATATATTCAAGTATTCAGTATGAAAATAAAGTTTTTGCAATCCATTTTGTTGATGAGGAAGATAATTTAGTTTTAGGAAAATACCTTTTAGATAATAAAAAACTATATGGAGATTTATTTTCCCATCACCAGCCTTATGGATATATATTAAGTGCAGGAATTCAAAAAGTTACAGATCCAAACAGTATTTTTCTTTTAATTAAAAGACACAGAGAGGCAATAATTGTATGGTCATTTATTTGGTCAATTCTATTAATTTTAAGATTTGGCTGGCTGCTTTTGGTTTTTGTAACTATTTATGAGCTTAGTAAAGTGTATTTGTTTGGAAATCTATTTCTAGCGGAGTCACTAGTTGTTTATCCTCTAATATATTTGTTTTCAAGTCTTTTTAAATTAAGAAAGAGAAATAAATGGGAAATTTTATTTTTAGGAAGTCTAATAAGTTTTAGTGCTTTAACTTTAAGTCCTGTCTGGCCAGTGCTTTTATTTACATTAATTATTATTTGGTATCAAGAAAATAAGTCTATTAATTTTTTGAAATTTGTAGCAATTGGAACAATCCCAATAATTGTAATTTCAGCTTTTTTTATAAATTTTAATGATTATTTATACAACGCTTTTTACATCAACCTTTTTTATTATATTCCGCTAACACATGGTGAGAGTGCGTTGTGGGGAATCATTAAAGGATTTAGTGCACCAGTTCTTTCATTTTTTGTAAGTTCAAATGAATCACCAACGATATATTTAATTAGGATTTTTTCATTGGGTCTAATATTGGGTTTAGGATATCTTGTTAAATTAAAGGAATATAAGTCTGCTGCATTATTAATAGTGACTTTAGGTTTACTCAATCTGCGCTATATAGATCCTGGAGCACAGTACTATAGAGGATTTCATTTACTTCCATGGTTTGCATCTTTAATTTTAGTTGTAACTTTAATATTTGAAAAAGTTTTTAATAAGAATAAAGCAATTGGACTTATATTAATGATAGGTCTACTTGGGTCCACAATTTATTACTGTTCAAATGAATTCTTAACAGTAAGGGATATTAATAAGGATTTTTATATTAATTACTCAAGGCAGTTTAGTATTGGTGAGGCAATAAGAATTATGAAAACAGAAAAAGATACATTATTTGTTGCTCCTGATGAATGGCTTGTTTATTGGCAGGCTGATATAAACCCTGCAAGTAAGATGATCAACTATTATGCCTGGATGGATAAGGTGCCTGTTTTAAAAAATGAAATTGATAGAACTTTTAGGGATTCACCTCCAACATTTGTTTACTTAAATCTTGTAGGAACAGGTTTTGAGCCATATTTAGATAATTATATTAACTTAGTAAGAGATGGAAAAAATGTAAATTTATATGTAGAAGATGATAGGTTTTCTAGTTTAAGTAAAGAACAGTTAAACCAGCTTAAATTTCATAATTTTGAATTAATTAAGCAATGAGTTAATCTATTAATATGCAAAATAAATTGAAAGTTGGCTTTGATATATCACAAATTGCTCATACTGGTGGAGTGGGTGTCTATACTCAGAATTTAGCTAAAAATCTTTTAAATGATGAAGATTTAGAGATGGTTTTTTTCTATTCTTCTCTTAGAAAACCCTATAAAGGATCTTTAAAAAATGTTAAAGCCTTTAGATTACCTCCTACGATGTTTGAGGTTTTATTTAATAGAGTAAGGACAACAAAAATAGAAAAGTTTTTAGGGGATTTAGATATTTTTCACAGTTCAGATTGGGTACAACCACCAAGTAATGCAAAACAAGTAACTACTTATCATGATGTCATACCATTAAAATATCCTGGGTGGTCAACCTCTAAGATAGTTTCTGTCCATAAAAGAAGGCTTAAAATAGTTGAAAAAGAAATTGATATGGTGATAGCTGTTTCAGAGGCAACAAAAAAAGACTTACTTGAAGTAAGCCAAATTCCTGAAGAAAAAATAAAAGTTATCTATGAGGGGGTTGAAGAAAGATTTAAAATTCAAAAAAAAGAAGATATAGAAGAATTTAAAAAGAAATATAATTTACCAAATAATTTTTTAATGGCAATTGGAGGAATTGGTGAAAGAAAGAATTTAAAAAGGATTAAAGAGGCAAGTAAAGATTACAATTTAATAGTTTTAGGTGAGGATGTTCAAGTTTCCAGAGAGGAACTGCCACTTTTATATGCTAGTGCTGAACTTTTAGTTTATGCATCTTTGTATGAAGGGTTTGGGTTGCCGATTCTAGAAGCAATGGCTTGTGGAACTTTAGTTGTGACTTCGAATGTTTCTTCTATGCCAGAGATTGCTGGAGAAGCTGCTGTTTTAGTAAAACCTGCAAGTGTGGAGAGTATTAGAAATGGGATTGTTAAAGCATTAGACAAAAACGATGAATTAGTTGAGAAAGGGTTAGAAAGGGCAAAAGAATTTAGTTGGGAAAAATGCGCAAAAGAAACAGCACAGGTATATAAAGAGTTGGGGGATAAAGAATGAAAAAGATTTGGGTGGATGGGACTGAGGCTAATGTTAATCAAAGGCTTGGATCAGGGGCTGTTGCTTTTGAACTAATTAAAAATTTTGAAAAGTTAGACAAAAAAAATGACTATACAGTTTTGTTACCTGGTAAACCAATGGAAGATTTGCCTAGAGAAAGGTCAGGGTTTAGATATAAAATTATTAGAATAAAAAAATTAAAAACTCTAGTTGGGATTCCACTCGAGCATTTCTTTTCCAAAGAAAAACCTGATGTGATTTTTAGTCCCACACACTATATACCAAGGTATATAAATACTAAAAGAGTGGCAACTATTTTTGATCTTTCTTATCTGCACTTTCCCCAGATGTTTAAAAAAAGTGATTTATATAAACTGACTAGGTGGTCTGAATATTCTATAGAAAATGCCAGCCATTTAGTAACTATATCTAATTTTTCCAAAAAAGATTTGTTAAAAAATTACAGGATTCCTAAAGATAAAATTACGGTTGCATATCCAGGCTTTGATGAAGATTTTTATAAGCCAATTAATGATAAAGAAGCAATTGATAATATCAAAAGAAAGTATAGGAGTGGGGATAACTACATTATATATATAGGGACCATCCAGCCCAGAAAAAATCTATTAAGGTTAATTGAAGCGTTTGTAAAAATTGACAACCTAAAATTAATTATTGTTGGGAAAACTACTGGTGAGGGTAAAGAGGGTTGGATTTATAAGGATATTTTAGAATTACCTGAAAAATTGGGAATATCTGAGAAAATTGAATTTACAGGATATGTAGAGAAGGATGAACTGGTTTATTTATTGAATGGTGCAAAAGCTTTTATACTGCCATCCCTTTGGGAGGGATTTGGGATTCCTGTGGTTGAGGCAATGGTTTGTGGTGTGCCAGTTATAGTATCAAATGTATCTTCTCTGCCTGAAATTGTTGGGGATGCCGGGCTTTTGGTAAATCCTAAATCAGTTGATCAGATTGAACAGGCAATAAGAACCATATCCACTGATAAAAAACTTCACGAGAAGCTTTCAAAAAAAGGGATTGAGAGGGCAAAAAGGTATTCCTGGAAAAAGATGGCAAGAGAAGTGATAAGGGTATTGGAAAAGATTTAAGGTAATTTGCTTTTTTACTTTCTGACTTCGCGCCCTATTCAATATATAATAAACTTATGAATGTATCTATCGTTATACCAAATTGGAATGGGGAGGAAAGATTAAGAAGAAACTTACCTAAGGTTTTAGAGGTGGGTGATGTTGATGAAATAATTGTAGTTGATGACGGGTCAACTGATGGAAGTGTGCAACTTTTAGAAAGGGAATTTCCAAAAGTAAAATTAATAAAAAAGCAAAAAAATTCCGGTTTTTCTTCAACTGTAAATTTGGGGGTAAAAGAAGCAAAAGGGGAATTAATATTCCTTCTCAATTCTGATGCTGTTCCAGCAAGAGACTGCTTAAAATTTATACTTCCACATTTTAAAGATCCAAGGGTTTTTAGTGTGGGATTAAATAATGGTGGTTCATGGTCCTGGGCCAAATTTGAAGATGGATATTTTTGGCACTATCAGTCAAAAGAAAAAACACCAAAGATCCACCAGACTCTTTGGGTTTCAGGGGGGAGTGGTGTTTTTAGAAAAGATATCTGGGAAAAACTAGGAGGGTTAGATGAGCTTTTTGACCCATTTTATGAGGAGGATTTGGATTTAGGTTATAGGGCAACCAAAAGAGGGTATATTAATTTATGGGAACCAAAAGCAATAGTTGAGCATGGTAAAACAAAAGGTGTAATAGAAGAAAATTTTTCTAAATCAAGTGTTTCAGCTATTGCCCAGAGAAATCAGCTTTTGTTTATCTGGAAAAATATTACAGATGAAGATTTGTTTATGCAGCATAAAATCAGTCTAATAAAAAAATTATTAATTAGTCCGAAGTATTGGTCAGTATTGATTTCAGCTTTAGGGAAAATGGGTAAGTTGAGATCTAAAAGACTGAGAGAGATAAAAGATGAAGCAATTTCTGATAAAGAGATCTTGAAAAAGTTTAAGGATTGATTAGAATCTAATCCATGAAGAATGAGGCATGTGTTTTAGGGTTTGGGGTAGTTGGAGGAGCTACTGCAAAAGCTTTAAAAATTAAATTCCATTATGATATTGATCCCTCAAAATCAAACATAAATTTTAATAATTTAAAAAAATACCGGTTAATTTTTGTTTGTCTGCCAACCCCAATTCAAAAAAATAAAAAATATAAACTTAATCACATAAGTTCAATCATTAAAAAAATAGAAAAGCTTGGAGGAGAACCAATCTATATAATAAGATCAACAGTTTTTCCAGGGTTTGCAAAAAAATTACAGGAACAGTTAAGAACTGAAAGAATTGTATCTAATCCGGAGTTTTTGTCAGAAAAAACTGCTTATAAAGATACAAAGTATCCCCCTTTTTTGTTAGTAGGGGGTTCAAGTGGAAAATATACAAAAATAGTAGTTGATTTTTTGAGAAGATATGTTAAAGCCCCATTGATACTGACTGATAATACTTCTGCAGAACTGGGAAAACTGGCAATGAATTCTTATTTTGCAATCAAAGTAATATTTGCAAATCAACTTTATGATATTGCTGCAAACATTGATGCTGATTATGACTCTGTTAAAAAAATACTGGAGTCCCACCCATTTGGTCCGAATAATCATTTTAAGGTTTGGTTTAATGATAAAAGAGGAGTAAGGGGTAATTGTCTGCCTAAAGATTCGGCTGTATTTTCAAATTTTGCTGGGTCAGACCTTGTTAGAAAAGCTGTAAGTTTAAACAAAAAGTATATAAACATAAAACCCCAAAGTGAAAAAGACCTTTAAATTTTCAGTTATAATCCCTTTTTTTAATGAAGAGAAGACAATTGAAAAAATTGTCAGGAAAGTACATGCAAGAAAAGAAGTGGATGAAATAGTACTTATTGATGATGGGAGTAAAGATAGTTCATTTAAAAAAGCTTCTCGTTTAAACTTAGCAAAGCTAAAAATTTTTCAGCATAAAAAAAATAAAGGAAAAGGTGCTGCAATGCTGACAGGATTAAGGAAAGCATCCGGCGATGTTTTATTATTTCAGGATGCGGATTTAGAATGTTTTCCATCTGATTATCCTAAGCTTTTAAAACCTCTTTTAGAGTGTGATGCGGATTTTGTAATTGGGACCAGATGGGAAAACCATAATGGTTATTTTTTAGCCCAAATGGGAAACAGGTTATTAACAACTATTATTAATGTTTTGTTTTTTACAAACTATAGGGATGCATACTGTGGATATAAACTTGCACGGAAAGAAATATTTACAAATTTAGGCTTAAGCAGTAAAGGTTTTGAGATAGAGGGAGAGATTGCTTCCAAGGTTGCTCTAAAAAGGCTAAGAATGGAGCAGGTAAATGTAAAATACAAACCAAGAAGTTATAAAGAGGGAAAGAAGATAAATTATAAAGATGTTTTTAAAGGAATGAAGAAAATTATGGAAGTTAGAACTGGAAGCTTACTTTCTTAATTTGTAGATAATTAATGTTCCATCCTGAGTATTAGTTGAATATATTTTCTCCAAATTTGAGTGGTTAAAACTATTATTAAAAAGTGGTGCCAATTCTTTTTCTCCTGCTAATTCCCTCTCCCAGGCTATTAAAAGATCAGCATTTTTTTCCAGCCCATAATTTACTACATTGTTGACACTGGTCTGTGGAATGTAGATAGTCTCCCCATTTGTATAGAACTCAAAAACTTCATGGCGGGCCATTATTTTGGGGTTTTTATCAGTGTTTTTGGTTATCCAGTCAGATATTTCAAGTATTTCGGGCCGGTAATTTATATTGTTTATGCTTTTAATGAGTGAGTAATCGATATTGAATAATTCAGATCTTAAGGTAGAAGGAAAAAATAAGGTTAAAAGAAAAGGTATAATCAGCAGGTATTTATTTCTAAAGATTTTTTTTACTAAAAAAAGAAACCCAAAGTAATAAAGAAATATTACTATTGGAATAGTCCAAAACAAGTATCTGATATCGGGGATAGCGGTTGAGAATACAGTTATTGGGATAGTAGTGGTAAATACAAATAAAGTGAAAGTTAAAGGCCAAAATAATTTTTTATCTGCAATATTTAATAATCCCAGCCCGGCAATCATAAAAAACCACAAAGGAAAAATCTCTAATGCAACTTGAGTCCATTTGTTTAATTTTTGAAAAAACCAGATGCGGTACTTATTGAAATTATCCAGGATATATTCTGTACTGTCTTTGAAATAATCCGACTGATAATTTGGGTTTTTAACTGATACAACCTCTTGGGACCAGGTTGTGTTGTTTTTAAAAGAAAATGCATGATCCTGCTGTATTTGGGCATTAAATTTTTGTGACAAGGTCCAATATCCAAGTTTATTTTTCATAACATAAATATAAGGACTTATTGTTACTATAAAGATTGCTATAAATAATGGTACAAATAAAAAATTTTTAAATAAGAGTTTTTTTCTAAAAATTTGAGCAGATAAGAAAAAAATCAGGAATGACAGATAGACTGCAAAGAATAAAGTTCCCTCTGACCTGGTTAAAAAAGCCAAGCCGCAAAGAAACGAGGATAAAAATAAGAGTTTTGAGTATCTTTGAAAATCCCAAAATGCAAAAAACATACAGACAAACGAGAAAACAATTAAAAAAGCTGCAAGAGCGTCTGTTTGAGGGAATAAAGCAATTTGAAGAATATTTAAGTTCAAAATGATTGTAACTAAGAAAAAGACAGATGAAACTGATCCTATGATTTTTTTAGATAAAAAGAAAAGAGGCAGAAGCATTAAAGTTATTGATAATGCAGAAACCATCCTCAAAGAAATTTCCCAATTTTTTATGAATAGAAAAACTAAAGCAGAAAGAATAGGATAAAGGGGAGGCCATGCTGGGTGAAATATTAAACTATATTTTCCTTCCAGAAAAAAGCGGGCGAGGCTTGCATAAATTGCATCGTCCGAAAAAAAGGTCAGATTTGTGTTTAATATAAGGTATATTAGGAAAGACTGATAAATTATAAGAATTAAAATTAGGACTACGTGTTGTTTTTGTACCATTCTATTGTTTTCTGCAGACCTTCTTCCAGAGTGATATTACATGAGTAATTGGCAAGACTTAAAAGTTTTGTATCATCAGGAATCCTGAATTTTGGTTCTTCAAAGTCCTTTGGGTTTTTTATAAAAACTATCTTTGATTTTGAGTTTGTAATTGAAATTATAGTCTTGGCTAATTTTAATATTGATATGGGTTGAGGCCTGCCAATGTTTATTACTTCACCAGACGCTTTTCGAGTTGCAGATATTTTTATTAGTGCATTGATTGTGTCATCGATAAAGGTGAAAGAGCGGATTTGTTTACCATCCCCAAAAATTGTAACATTTTCTTTTTTTAAAGCCTGGGTAATGAATTTTGGGATCACATTTGAATAAACCGGATTTTGTGAACGGGGACCGTAAACATTAAACAGTCTTGCAGCAGATCCACAAAACCCAAGTTTTGAGTAGCTTAAGATGAGGTGTTCTTCCAAAAGTTTTGCAGTAGCGTACCACCATCTGGTTATATGAGGAGGTCCAAAAACACTATCAGTAGTATTTTCTGAAAAAATTTTTGCAGGATTTTTACCATAACATTCTGAAGAAGAAGCATAGACTAACTGCTTTTTGTACCTAAAGGCATCTTCGATGATATATGATGATGATCGGCTATTGGTATGGATTCCCAGAATTGGATTTTCCAAAACATTGGAAACACCCACAACTGCTGCCAGGTGAAAGATTAAATCAGATTGTCTGATTAATTTTTTGATTAAATTTAAATTATTGATATCTCCTTTTATAAAAGTAAACTTTTTATTTTTAAAATACCCATTAATGTTTTTTCTTAAGCCTGTGGATAGGTTATCTAAACATACAACTTTATGGTTTTGATCTAAAAGCTTATCTATTAAGTGTGAGCCTATAAAACCTGCTCCTCCTGTAACTAAAATATTCATTCTCAACTTATACACAAATTGCAAATATGATTGCAAGCTCTTACACTATATATATGCTGTATCTTGAGCATATTAAGCTTTCAAGCAGGGGATTAGAATTTACTGATAAAAATGGGAAGGGGTTGAGTGTCGGACAAGCTTTGGCTAAAGCTCTTAATAGAGTCTATAATTACTTTTTAGATATGGATTTGTTAATACTTAGGATTATAAGTTTTGTACCATTCCACTTTATAAGATGGTTTTTTTATAGCTTAGCTGGTGTAAAAATTGGGAAGGGTGCACATATACATATTGGAACGCAATTTTATAATCCCCGGGGTGTAAGTATTGGTGAAGGGTCAATTGTTGGTCAAAATGCTTTTTTGGATGGTCGGGATAAGCTAAATATAGGAAAATCTGTTGATATTGCATCTGATGTGATGATTTATAACAGTGAGCATGATATAAATAGTGAAACTTTTGAGGCAACTTCTGCGCCTGTTGAGATAGGTGATTATGTTTTTATTGGTCCCAGAACAATTATTTTGCCGGGAGTAACAATAGGAAAAGGCGCTGTTGTTGGTGCAGGTGCAGTTGTAACTAAAGATGTTGAGGAGTTTAAAATAGTTGGGGGAGTACCAGCACAAGTAATTGGTGAACGAAATTTAAAAGACCCTCACTACCATTTAGGTAGGCCAAGGCTGTTCCAATAAATGAATAAATTCAAATTTAATTTTAGAAAGAACTGGTTTCTACTAGCAATTTTTTTATTAGGTTTGGTTTATGTTTTAGTGCCTGGTCCTGAAAGTATTTATGAGGTGCCTGCAGTTCCATATTCTTTAAAATCTATTCAGGAGGGAGATACTTTTCAGAATAAAAATATAGCAGCGTACTACACAAATTATAGAAGAGCTTTTTTAACATTCTTCTATAAGTCTTATTTTGAAAAACAACTTATTCCTGGTTTACCCATACCTTTAATTACTTTAAACCATCCTCCTGAGCTAGCTGGGGTTTATGTCAGAGACCAGCAGGAAAGTACGTTTTTAGAAGAATACACCAGGCCACTGCGGGAATCACTTTTTGTAAATGGTTATGAGCCTTTGGTTGAAAATTTTATAAGAAGGAGACAGGCTGATAAATTAGGTAATAATATTATCTATAATGGTGAGCTCTATGCCACAAAAACAACAGTAAGGTATTATCCAACATTGGCAATTTTTAGAGTATTAGTTTATTTAGGAATTTGGGCAGCAGGAATTTACCTTTATAGACTTTTTAGGAGTGTACAAAAGAAATACTGATGTCTGTTACTGTAAGCATGATCAGTTTTAATACAAAAGATTTAACAAAAAATTTAGTTAGCCAGCTTTTAGAGCAGGATTATAAGGGCAGGTTAGAGATAGTGGTTATTGATAATAATTCATCAGATGGTTCAGCTGAGCTGCTTGAAGAAGAATTTAAAGGAGAAATTAAAGTTATTAAAAATGAGGTAAATTTAGGTTTTGCAATAGCCCAAAATCAAATTTTGAAAAATATTAAGACAGATTTTGCAGTAGTTTTAAATCCTGATACAAGTATTCCTAAAAACTTAATTTCTGCAATGATAAAGTTTATGGATGAAAATGCTAAGTGCGGAGTTGCCAGCTGCAAAATCTTAGGATTTGATGGAGTTCTTCATTCAAATGGTGGGGATTTTCCAGAAGGGTTAGCACTCTACAGCTGGCTTTTTAATTTAGAAGTATTAGGGGTTAAGAAAAATTTCCATAGAAGTGAAAAACCTTATTTTGAGAAACCTCATAAAGTAGACTGGGTTGGTGGAACATTTATGATTATAAGGAAAGAAGTTTTAGAAAAGACTGGTGGGTTTAATGAGGATTATTTTATGTATTTTGAGGATGTTGAATTTTGTTATTTAGTGAATAAAAAAGGTTTTGAAGTTTGGATTAATCCGGCAGTAGAGATTAAGCACAAAAGCGGTGCTAGCTCAGATGATCCAAATTTCAAACAATGGTGTGGTGAATTTAAAGGGGTTATTAATTTTTATAAAAAAACTTTATTTAATAGAATGGCTGGATTGCTGGCATCAATGTTTATTAAAATATTTATTTATATAAGTACAATTCTAAGGATTTTAGCATTTATCGCCTTAGGCAGGTTTAATACTGCCAAAACATATGGAAAAGTTTTTATCAGTATTTAAAGAAAAATACTATTTTTATTTAGTATTAATTTTAGTGGTGTTTATACCTATTTATCCAAAATTGCCTTTAATTGGTGTGGGAGGAACATATGTATCTATTAGGGCTGAAGATTTTTTTATATTTTTAACAGGTTTGCTTTGGTTTGTATTTTACTATAAGGATCTAAGGAAATATTTAAAACAGCCTATTTACCAGGCTTTTATTTTATTTTGGTCAATAGGACTTTTGTCTTTAATCTCTGCATTTACAATTACTTATTTTATTCAGCCACATCTTGGGATTTTGCATTGGCTTAGAAGAATAGAATACATGTCACTTTTTATAATTGCTGCAACCACTATTAAGTCAGTTGATCAGATTAAATTAATTTTGAAAGTGTTTTTAGCAGCAACAGTATTTATAATTTTATATGGATTTGGTCAGCAGTGGTTAAATTTTCCGGTTATATCTACTACTAATAGAGAGTTTTCAAAAGGACTTATATTATTTTTAACCCCTGAGGCAAGGGTTAATTCTACTTTTGCAGGGCACTATGATTTAGCTGCTTATTTAACTGTAGTTTTAGTAATACTCAGCAGCTTGTTTTTTTTCTATAAATCTTTGAGGTCCAAACTAATTGTTGGAAGTATAGGTCTTTTAAGTTTTGTACTGCTTGGTATGACTGCTGCCAGGGCATCATTTGCAGCAGTTTTGGCAGGAATTGCATTAAGTTTTTGGCTAAACCAAAAAAAAATGTTAATTATTGTCTTGTTTGTTTTGGCATTAAGTACTGTGGCAGTAATCCCAGATCTCAGACATAGGTTGGTGGCCACAATTACTGTTAATTTATTAGGAGGGGGAGGGCCAAAATATACCCTGCCTGAGGGGGTTTCAGTTGACCCTTCAAAAAGGTTGACTGAGGAGGAAAGAGTGAAGGTTTTGGAGCAGGTAGTCTCTACAGGAGGGTATAGCACTGAAAATATTGCTACTGTTGCCTCAGATATTGCCCCTGGTGAACCAATCAATTCAACTGAACTTGGAGTCTACAGGTCATATGGGATAAGACTTGATGTTGAGTGGCCAAGGGCTTTAAGAGCATTCTATAAAAATCCATTCCTGGGGACAGGATATTCTTCTCTTTCTATTGCAACAGATAACGATATTCTAAGATCATTAGGGGAAGTTGGCCTTTTGGGAACACTAGCACTTTTTTTAATTTTCTGGATTCTTTTTAAGAATTTCTGGAAATTTTTAAGAAAAAGTCAGGGATTTGAAAGATTTTACATTGTAGGAATTATCTGTTCTGTATTTGGTCTTCTTTTAACCAGCTTATTTATTGATTTATTTGAGGCTTCTAAAATTGCTACTTTGATGTGGTTTTTCTTAGGAGTGACTTGGGCAATGGTTAGAAATTACCGAGATGATTAAAATTATGAAATTTTTTAAATTACCCATGATCTACTTATTTTTAATATTAGTTTTGGCTTTTAGTGTCCGCCTTTATAAATTGGACAGTCCTGTTGCCGATTGGCATTCCTGGAGACAGGCGGATACTGCAGCAGTTTCCAGGAATTTTTACAAAGAAGGTTTCAATCCATTTTATCCTAAATATGACGATATGTCCGGTGTGGCAGAGATACCTAATGTAAACACAGAAAGATACAGATTTGTAGAGTTTCCCATTTATAACTCTTTGGTTTATTTTGCTTATTTAGTAAATGGTGGAGTTGACGAAAGATTAGCAAGACTTGTTTCTATTATATTTTCTTTAGGGTCTTTGGTATTTGTATCTTTAATCACTAAAAAATATTTCGGGTTGTTAACTTCTTTGGTTGCAGCATTTTTATTTGCTGTTTTGCCATTCAATATATTTTTTTCAAGAGTAATTTTACCTGAACCAAGCTTAATTTTTTTTAGCCTGGGTATGTTCTACTTTGTAGATAGATGGATTTTTGAACAAAAGTTTTGGTTATATATTTTTGGGGTTTTGTTTACAGCATTAGCATTATTGACCAAACCAATGGCAATATTTTATCTACTGCCTCTTATTTATTCATACTTAAAAAAAGAATCAAGGCTTTTTCCTATTCCTGATAAGTATCTATTGCTATTGATTCCTGCTGTAATTCCTTTTTTAATTTGGAGGATGTGGATGTGGCAGCATCCAGAGGGAGTTCCTGCATCCAGCTGGCTATTTAATGGGAATGATATAAGGTTTAGGCCAGCATTCTGGTGGTGGATACTGCAGGACAGGTTTGGGAGGGAGATTTTGTCTGTTGCAGGGTCAATACTTTTTGCAATTGGTTTGTTTGTAAAGCCTAAACCTAAAGAAGGAATGCTTTTGCATTTGCTTGCACTATTTTCTTTTATTTATTTGATAGTTTTTGCAACAGGGAATGTGACTCATGATTATTACCAAACATTTATAGTGCCTGCACTGGTTATATTTACTGCCAGAGGTTTTGTACTTTTACTTGAAGGGGTTCCTTCATTCATTCCAAGGCTTTGGACCATTCCTTTTGCACTGCTTCTTTTGCCTTTGATGATTTATTTTGGCTGGAGAGAGATTAAAGGTTTATACCAGATTAATAATGGAGTAATTGTGGAGGCAGGCAAATATGCAGATAAAATATTACCCAAAGATGCAAAAGTTTTAGCGCCATATGGGGGTGATACATCTTTTTTGTACCAGATAAACAGACCTGGTTTTCCTTATGTTTATTTACCAGTAGATGAAATGGTTAAAAAATATAAACTGACACACTATGTTTCTGTTAATAGGGATGATAATACTAACTTTGTTTTAAAAAACTACAAAATAATTGAAGATAATCCAAAGTTTGTAATTGCGGATCTAAGAGAAAAGGTTAATAGTCAAGTTCAGGATGACAAGAAATGAAAATACTAATGCTAACTCCTTATCTTCCGTATCCTCCGTCTTCTGGCGGACAAATCCGCTCATATAACCTTATTAAACAGCTATCTAAAAAACACAAGATAACTCTTTTTTCATTGATAAAATCTGATGAAGAGAAAAAATATGTAGACAACTTAAAAAAGTACTGCCAAGATGTGCATGTTTTTAAAAGGCCAGAAAAACCATGGACACTGCGAAATATTGTTAGGACCGGATTATCTTTACATCCTTTTTTGGTTGTCAGAAATTATTCCTATCATGAAAAAGCTGCAGTTGAAAAAATCTTAGCTGAGGAAGAGTTTGATTTGATACATGCTGAAACTTTTTATGTAAGTCCTCACATTCCTGTAACAAAAATACCCGTAGTTTTAGTTGAGCAGACAATTGAGTATCAGGTATATTCCCACTTTGTGCAAAATTTTTGGATATTGCCTTTAAGACCTATTCTTTTAATAGATGTTTTAAAAATTAAGTATTGGGAAACATATTATTGGAAAAAAGCATCCAGAGTAGTAGCAGTATCTGAGCGGGATGCTAAAGTCATGAGATATTTATCTAAGGGACTTGATGTAACAGTAGTGCCAAATGGAGTAGGTGAGGATTTAATAGAAGAAAATGGGATCCATTTTAACAAAAAAATTTTGTTTATGGGAAATTATGCCTGGCTGCAAAATGTGGAGGCTGCAAGAGTTTTAGCAAGGAAGATTTTTCCTAAAATTTTAGAAAAAGTACCTGATGCGCAGCTTTTAATTGCTGGTCAAAATACAGAAAAAATTTCAAAGCTGGAAAGTAAAAATATTGAGCTTCTGGATTTGAAAATTGATGATATTGATGGAGTAAAAAGAGCATATAAAGAAAGCGGGATTTTGGTGGCGCCTTTGTACGGACCTGGCGGGACAAGACTTAAAATTTTGGGGGCAATGGCTGCAGGTTTACCTGTTGTAACGACTGAAGTTGGTATTGAAGGGATTGATGCTAAGGAGAATGAAAGTGTTTTAATAGGTAAAGACTATGCTGGTTTGGCAAAACAGGCAATAAAATTGTTAGAAGACAAAGATTTTTATGAAAAAGTGTCAAAAAATGCAAGAATTTTAGTAGAAGAAAATTATAGTTATGAATCGATAGCTAAAAAGCTAGACCAGGTTTACCAGGAGGTTTCTAATGGATAAGCTAACTGTATCTATTGTTAACTATAATGGTGGACAGTTTATTATTGACTGCCTTAACCTGGTTAAATTATTAAGTAATGAAGTAAGTTTAAAAGTATATGTTGTGGATAACGCATCTAAGGATGGAAGTATTGAAAAGATTCAAGAAAACTTTCCTGAAGTAGAAACTATAATAAATAAAGAAAATTTAGGTTTTGGTAAATCTCAAAATCTAGTATTAAAAAAAACTAAAGATGAATACATTTTAATCCTTAACCCTGATGTTGAAATTAAAAAAGGAGTATTAAAAAAACTATTAGAATATTTAGAGAGTCATAAGAACATAGGAGTGATAACGCCAAAGATAATTTTGCAGAATGGAGAATTAGACTTAGCTGCGCATAGAGGATTTCCAACTCCATTAGCTTCTTTTTTGTATACTTTTTTTAAAAATGATAGTTTGTATCATCTTACACAAAGAGATATGAATGAGATTCATGAAGTAGATTCAATTTCCGGGGCATTTTTTTTAACCAGAAAGGATGTTTTAGCTAGTGTTGGTTATTTTGATGAGGATTTTTTTATGTATGGGGAAGATATAGATTTGTGTTTCAGGATTAAGGAGGCAGGCTACAAAGTTGTTTACTATCCAGAAGTTGAAGTTATACACCATAAGGGTATATCCTCTGGACTTAAGAAAGATACCCAGAAAATGACAACAGCTGATAAAGAAACAAAGATGAGGTCAGTTGATGCTTTTTATGAGGCTATGAAAATTTTTTATAGAAAACATTATGAAAAAAATTATGCTGCAATTGTAAACTGGCTTGTGTATTTAGGGATAAATTTAAAGTGGATGCAGGCAAAAAGGAAGCTTGTGGTATAAAATGAGGATTGGGATTGATGCCAGGTTGTACTCTGAGTCAGGGATTGGCAGGTATATAAGAAATCTTTTAAAGTATCTTCAAAAATTAGATAGAGAGAATGATTATTTTATTTTTTTACTAAGAAAAGATTTTGAAGATATAAACTTCCCAAAAAATTTTACAAAAGTTTTAGCTGATTTTAGCTGGTATGGGATGGAGGAGCAGTATAAATTTCCAGGACTATTAAATAAATACAAACTAGATTTAGTCCATATTCCTCACTTTAATGTCCCAATTTTTTATCTAGGTAAAATGGTAGTAACTGTACATGATTTAATCCATCAAAATTTTTCTATGAATAGAGCTACAACTTTAGATCCATTTACATATAAGGTTAAACAGTTTGGATATTCAACTATTTTTAATTTAGCACTGAGAAATTCAAAAAAAATTATTGTTCCATCAAATTATGTAAAAAGTGAGATTTTAAAAAAGTTTTCTGTTTATAAAGATAAGATTGTTGTAACTTATGAAGGGGTTGATGAAGAAATTTTAAAAATTAAAAATCAAATATCAAATAGAGAAATTGAAAAAACCATGAAACACTTAAATATTAAACCTCCATATATATTTTATGTGGGAAATGCGCACCCTCATAAAAATGTTGAAGGTTTGATTAAAGCATTTTTGAGAATTCAGAATTTAGAGTTCAGAGTTCAGAATGGATATAAACTGAAGCTTGTTTTATCAGGAAGTGACCATTATTTCTGGCAAAGACTAAAAAAGGAGAATATGCATAATGATATAATCTATACAGGATATGTAACAGATGAGCAGTTAGTTGCACTATATATGGGGGCAAAGGCTTTTGTAATGCCAAGTTTTGAGGAAGGATTTGGGATACCACTTTTGGAGGCAATGGCGCTGGGGACACCTGTTGTTTCTTCAGATGCTGCATCTTTAAAGGAAATAGGAGGGGATGGGGCAATTTATTTTGATCCAAATAATTTAGTGGAAATGGAAAGTAAAATTAAAGAGGTTTTAAATAATGAGAAATTAAGAAAAGAGTTAGTGGAAAAAGGGAGAGAAAGAGTAAAAGAGTTTAGTTGGGAAAAATTAGCAAAAGAAACTTTAGAGATTTATCAGCAAAAAGCAGAACACCATGGATGAATCTGTTGATGAATGCTTTTACCGCGAAGATACCATGGCTTTAGCCGTGGAGCTTCATAGGAATTCATAGTTTTTCAATTACTCTAAGCTTTCCTGAGCGGGCGCGGGGGTTTTTAGAAATTTCTTCTTCAGTTGGTTCAAGAGGTTTGTCTGTTAATATTTTGGCTTTACCAGATGTTTCGAATTCTTTAAAAGAGTTTTTGACAATCCTGTCTTCCAGGGAGTGGAAGCTGATGATTGTAAGGCGGCCGCCTGGTTCTAACACTTCAAAAGCTTGGGGGAGAGTATCTTTTAGGGTATTTAGTTCATCATTAACAACAATCCTCAAAGCTTGAAAAACCCTGGTTGCAGGATGAGTCCTGTCTGAGGGAGTTCTTCTTCTGACAGATAAAATTATATTAGCCAGTTCATTGGTAGTTTCGATTTGTTTCTTTTTTCTATACTCCACAATTTTTCTGGCAATCTGTCTGGAAAAATTCTCCTCTCCTAATTTCCAGAAAAGTTCTGCCAGTTCCTTTTCATGAAGACCATTTATTAAGTCTTTGGCAGTTGCAGTGTTTTTAGTCTGGTCCATTCTCATATCTAATGAAGCATCTTTATTAAAACTAAAGCCTCTTTCTGCTTTTTCCAACTGATGAGTAGATATTCCCAGATCAAACAAAATTCCTAAGGGTTTGATATTATATTTTCTAACAATTTGCTCTAGGTGGATAAAATTGTTATGTTCTAAAATTAATCTGCCTGAACTTAGATACCCACTAAGTTTATCTGAGACTTCCTTGATGGAACTGTGGTCTAAGTCTATCCCCAAAACATTGCCGCCCTTTTCCAGAATCCCTTTAGTGTGGCCACCTCCTCCAAGATTGCAATCTATGTACCACATACCTGGTTTGATATCCATGTATCCTAGTACCTCGTTAAGCATGGCAGGCTTGTGATAATTGCTCATATATTTTTTTCTGATACAATCATACCATGCGTGTAGCCTTAGTTCATGATGATTTAGTGCAGTGGGGAGGAGCAGAAAGGGTTTTATATGCTTTAACAGAACTTTTTCCTAATGCTCCAATTTATACTTCAGTTTTTGATAGGTCGAATAAAAGACTGCACAACCTGTTTAAGGATAAAGATATTAGGACTTCTTTTATGCAGAAAATTCCCGGATGGAAATATTTATACAAATCATTAATGCCTGTTTATCCAATTGCCTTTGAACAATTTGATTTTTCTAATTTTGATTTGGTTGTTTCCCATACAACAAGGTTTGCAAAGTGCATAATTACAAAGCCTGAGACAAAACATGTTAGTTTAATGCATACCCCTCCCAGGTTTTTATGGAACTATTCCGGGGTAACATACAATAAGTTTTTAAACTTTTTATTTGGATTTTTGAGGATTCTTGACAGGATAAGTGCAATTAGAGTTGATGAAATTATAAGCTGTTCAAATAATGCCCAAAAGAGAGTCAGGAAAAATTATGATGTAGAAACTAAAGTAATACAGCCCTTTGTTGAGAAGGAGAGGTTTTTAAATAAGGATCCTTTTAATGGAGGATATTATTTGATTATTTCCAGATTGAATGATTATAAAAAAATTGATTTAGCTATCAATGTGTTTAATAAAAATGGCAACAGGTTAAGAATTGTTGGCAAGGGTCCAATGGAGGAAAGATTAAAAGAAATGGCGCAGGAAAATATTGATTTTTTGGGAAATGTGAGTGAAAAGTTATTAAATGAAGTTATTTTGGGATGTAAGGCAATGATAATTTTAGCTGAGGAAGATTTTGGTTTAACATCCCTTGAGGCACAAGCTGCAGGAAAAGGTGTGATAGCTTATAAAAAAGGAGGAGTGTTAGAAACTGTGATAAATGGGGAAACCGGTATTTTATTTAATGAGCAGACAGAGAAAGCTTTAGAGGAAGCCCTAAACAAATTTGAAAAATCTAATTTCAGCAAACAAAAATGTATGATGAATGCAAGGAATTTTTCCAGGGAAAAATTTGACCATTTGGTATTGACCCACTGCATCAACTCAATTAATGTATAATGGCCCAGTTTTTTTAAAAGCTTATGCTTTATGATTTTTTGAAAAGGACTTTGGATATTTTAGGCTCGCTTGTAGGCATCGTACTTTTGTCTCCGCTGCTTTTAGCTTCTGCTTTGGCAATAAAACTTAATTCCTCAGGACCTATGCTTGCTGACACTCCTATGAGGGTTGGCAAGGAAGGTAAGCTTTTTAAGATGCACAAATTCAGGTCAATGGTTGTGGATGCCTTGGAGATATTACAAAAGGATCCTGAGCTTTTAAAACAATACAAGAAAAATAGCTTTAAGATTGAAAATGACCCCAGAGTTACAAGAGTTGGAAAGTTTATCAGGAAATTTTCCATTGATGAGCTGCCTCAGCTTTGGAATATTTTAAAAGGAGATATGAGTATTGTCGGACCAAGGGCCTACTATCCTTTTGAACTCGCAGAGCAGCAAAAGAAATACCCAAATTCTAAAGAATTTGTTAAGATAATATTATCAGCAAAACCTGGGCTGACAGGAGTGTGGCAGGTTTCCGGGAGGTCCCAGATTAACTTCGATAAGAGGGTGGAGATGGATGCCCAGTATGTACAAAGAAGGTCTATATTGTATGATATATATCTTATCTTAAGGACTGTCCCTGCGGTACTGTTAGGTAGAGGAGCAGTGTAAGTTTGCCCAATTATGCCTTTAACTAATCTGAACAAAAAATACGATAGAAGAGAGAGATATTCTTATCATCCACAAAAAAAAGGAAATAAAGCTAAGAGGATTTTTACAATAATCTTAATCCTTTTTATTGCTTTAGCTATTCCCTCATTTTTTGCCTACCAAAGTGCAAAAAAACTGTCGTTTAATGCAAAAAGGGCAGCAGAAGGGTTTAAAAATGGCAATTTTGCAGAGGTAAAACTGGGAGTAGATGAGATGAAGAATGCCAGTTCTGCACTAAACCTTTCTGTTGATGCAATGATTTGGGTAAGAGTTATCCCATTTTTGGGTGATTATTATGGAGATGCCAGGCACTTTGCCAAAGCTGGGAACAATGAGCTTAGGGCTGCCCAAAAGATTGTGGATATTATTGAACCCTCTAAAAATGAATTGGGATTGAATGGGGCTCCTATGGCTGGACCTGAAAAAATCGCCCAGATGGTCAAGATTATGGATAAGGTAATCCCTGAGCTTGATAAGATCTCCCCTGAGCTAAAAAAAGCCAGCGATGAGGTTAAAAGTATAAAAGTTGAGAAGTATCCTGAGAAGGTGGGTAAATACAATGTGCGCTCACTGGTGGATACTGGAAAAAACTTTATTATGGGTGCCAGTGTAGCTGCAACAGACCACAAAGAAGCCCTGCAGGTGGCTCCCAGAGCCTTGGGGCAGCCAGACCCTAAAAATTACCTGTTAATTTTCCAAAATGATAAAGAGATTAGAGCTACAGGAGGGTTTATGACTGCTTATGCCTTTTTGAAGCTGGATAAGGGTAAGGTTGATTCCTCCCAGTCTGATGATATTTACCATCTTGATGAGAAATTATTAGATGTTTGTTTGAGAAAGATTTGTCCTTTAGCCCCGCCTGAACCTTTGGTTAAATACTTGCCTGAGGCTGATGGTAAACCAAGACAAGCCTGGAGCCTTAGGGATGCTAATTTATCCCCTGATGTGCCCACTTCTATGAAGCAGTTTGAGAAGATGTACTCATTTATTGGGGAGGGGACACCCTGGGATGGGATTATTTTAATAGATACCCATGTTGTGGAGGAATTAATCAAGATTACAGGCCCAATTGAGGTTTATGGGACAACTTATTCTGCTGAAAATGATAACAGGTGTAACTGTCCAAATGTGATCTTTGAGCTTGAGAATTATGCACAGATTATAGAGAGGGGGGAAAAGGACAGAAAAGCTATTTTAGGGGCCTTAATGCAGCAAATTTTAGCTAAATCTTTAGAGACTTCAACTGAGAAGATGCCTGAGTTTATTAATGTGGGTGTGAAGCTGGCTAACTCTAAAAATATGCTCTTTTATATGCATGATCAAAAAACACAGGATGCTTTAGCTAAGCTTAACTGGACTGGGCAGATTAAAGAAGTTGGTGGAGATTACCTTCATATTAATGATTCTAATTTTGCAGGAGGTAAGTCTAATTTGTATGTGGAGGAGAAGGTTGAGCTGGATATAAATATTAAAGATGGGAAAGTTAAGAATAAGCTCACTATTGAGTATAAAAACCCATCACAGCCTAAATCATGGTTAAATAATGTGGTAAACAGGGACTATATAAGGGTTTATGTGCCAATGGGGGCAAAACTTTCTGCAAATAAGGGATCTGATGCAGCTGTGCAAACTAAGGATGAGTTAGGGAAGACTTATTTTGATGCTTTTATTCAAGTGAGACCTGCAAATTCAAGGGTAATTAGCTTTGAGTATGAGCTTCCAAATAGTTTTTCTGGAAAAGAGTATCCACTCTTAATCCAAAAACAGCCAGGATCTAAAGATTTTGAATATACAGTTAAGGTAAATGGCAAACAGAAAGCAAAGTTTAATCTAGATTCTGATAAAGAGTTAAAGCTGAGTATTTAATTTTTTCCTAAACATTAAGTAAAGAAACCCAAAAGGATGAATTCTTGAGATGAATAGTGTATAATTATAGGATACTATAATGAATAGGGAAAATATATTTGAATTTGGAAAAAAAACTCTTTTGGCGGGAGGGTTAGCTATTTTAGCTCATGGTGCTGTTTTAGCTGAATCAATTGTGGAAGGGCAGCAATATAACCAAAAATTGCAAGGTATTGGAGTAGATAAATTTGAAAATACAAATTTATATCTTATAAGACACAACACTTCAAAAACTGAGGATCTTTCATTAGAAGAATTGCTCAGGAAGGCATTAAATGATATTCGAAGAGAAAATTCTGATTGTAAATTATATACACTCCTCCCAATTACAATTCCTGACCAAAGTCCCGAGGAATCTTTTTATATGGTTGCTACTGATTGTTACTCAACTTCAAACCAATAACTTGATTCATTAGTTATTTAATTTTAAACTTCAAAAATGCCTGCTGTTACTACTGAAGGACTTATTTTAAGAAGGTCTAATTTTGGGGAGGCTGATAGGGTTTTGACTGTTTTAACTGACAGATATGGGAAGATTTCTGTGATTGCAAGAGGGGTGAGGAAGATTACCAGCAGGAGGGCTGGGAATATAGAAATTTTAAACAGGGTTAAGCTGCATTTATTTAAAGCTAAAAGTTATACACTTTCTGAGGCAGAGAGTATTGAAACATTTCAAGTTGTTAAAGATAATTTAACATTGGCTACAACTGCATTCCATATCCTGGAATTAGTAGACAGGTTGGTGGTTGAGGAGCAGAGAAATCCTCAGGTTTACAGTTTAACTGTTGCTGTTTTGCATTTACTGGAAAAAAACCCCAGACAGATTTTTATCAGGGCTTTTGAGGTGAAACTATTAAGTGTATTAGGATTTTGGTCTATAGATGCAATTAAAGATTTATCTAATGATCAGAAAATATTACTTATGAAATTAGAGGAATTTTCCTGGGACCAAATTGAGGAGATGGAGATTTTAAGCGAGCAGGCTGTAGCTTTGGAGAGGATTTTAAGATATTATATGGAGAGAATACTTGAGTCTAAGCTCAAGAGTGTGAATGTGATGAAGGAGTTAAAGTAATATTTTTAACAGTAATGTTTAAGTCGCTCATCAGAGCACAAAGTACCGCTCGGACCGAATTCCTCGCTGTAGGATCGCAAGTTACCAGGCAACTGCATAACTTGCTCTCCAACTACTTTGTTGCTTCTGATTTCGCGACTTTGCAAATTTTAAATAATTATGAATAGTGATCAAAATTTAATGGAAAAAATTGTAGCCCTTTGTAAGGAAACCTTGTTTTTGTTCGCTCCGCTCACAAAAATAAAAGAAGGGTTAAGATGATTAATGATTTAATGGATAAGATAGTAGCTTTGTGTAAGCGACGTGGATTTGTTTATCCTGGGTCTGAGATTTATGGAGGGTTAGCTGGAACTTGGGATTATGGACCTGCAGGTGCATTAATGAAGAAAAATTTGAAAGATCTCTGGTGGAAAGAGATGGTTCAATTAAGAGATGATGTTGTTGGGCTTGACGGGGCAATTATGATGAACCCCAGGGCATGGGAGGCATCAGGGCATGTTGAAGCTTTTGTTGACCCCCTGGTTGAGTGCAAAATTTGCCACCAAAGATTTAGGGCAGATAAATTAGAAGAGATTGAAGAGCATACCAAAAACCATGGGGGTATGATGGTTGACTGGACTGAGCCAGAGCAGTTTAACCTATTGGTTAAAGCGTATTTGGGCGTTATTGAGGGAAAACAGTCTGAGATTTATTTAAGAGGAGAAATTACTAATGGTGTCCATGTAAATTTTAAAAATGTAATGGACTCAACAAGAGTAAAAATTCCTTTTGGAATTGCCCAGATTGGAAAAGCTTTCAGGAATGAGATTACTCCAGGAAATTTTACTTTTAGATCCAGAGAGTTTGAACAGATGGAGGTCCAGTTTTATATAAAGCCAGTAGATGAAGAAGGTAAGAAGTGGTTTGAATACTGGAAGCAAAACAGGATGGACTGGTATTTATCATTAGGTATGAAAAAAGAAAACTTAAGGTTCAGGGACCATGAAGACAAGGAAAGGGCGCATTATGCAAAGGCTGCAACTGATATTGAATACAATGCCCCCTGGGGTTGGCAGGAGTTTATGGGAATTCATCATCGTGGTGACTGGGATTTATCTAGACATGAAAAATTTAGCGGACAAAATTTAAAGGTCCGCGATATTGAGACAAATGAGGAATACTTTCCTTGGGACATTGAGACATCTGCAGGTGTAGATAGATCTTTTCTTTTTTTACTTATTGATTCATATAGGGCAGAGGGAGGAAGAGTTTGGTTGCAACTTGATCCAAGGCTTGCTCCATATAAAGTGGCTGTATTTCCTCTATTGGGTAACAAACCGGAACTTATAGATAAAGCTAAAAAGATTTTTAATGATTTAAAGAAAGATTATATGATTGCCTGGGATGATAGGGGGAATATTGGGAAAAGATATGCTAGCCAGGATGAAATTGGTACTCCCTATTGCATTACTGTAGATTTTGATACACTAGAAGATGAAAGTGTGACAGTGAGGGATAGGGATAGTGCAAAACAGGAGAGAGTGAAGATTGCTGAATTGAAGCAATATATAATGGAAAGATTAAGGTAGCTTCTCGACTCGCTGGCGCTCGCTCGAAGAATAATGTTAGACAAAGCTAAGGTTTTTTTATCCAATAGAACCAATTTAATACTGGTGGGGGTTTTGGTTTTACTTTTAGCTGGGGGAATTTTTGCATTCCAGAGATTTTTTGCAGGAGACCCTAATGCAATTGTAGAGGAGATTGATCTAGCCTTTGATCCAGAGGGGCCATATGCACTTTTGTATCCCAGAAGAGATGGGAATGCTTTAAACCTTTCACTTAAAAGAACTGGAACCTATGACAAAATTTCCTATGAGTTGGCTTATGTTGCCAATGCTGATGCTACAGGTTCTAAAGACTCTGAGAGGTTAGTAGAGGATGGGATTTCCGGAATAGACAGAGGAGTTATGGGAGAGGTGGATACATCAAAGAAAAAATCAGAGTATGAACAGGAGATTTTATTTGGGACTTGTTCTAAGAATGTCTGCAAATATGACCAGGGTGTAGAGAATGGGACTTTAACTTTGCATATAAGAAAAGGCAAAGAGGCCTACAGAATGGTTACCCAATGGAAGTTACAAAAACCTGATGTAGCTTTAGGGAAATTATCGTCTGGAGATGAGCATTTCAAATATGAGACAACTGCTTCAAGAGAGGAGCTGACTTTAGTTGGATACACTATAATTAATGAGTTAACTGGAGTGCCAAAACTTCCTTCCGGTAAAGAAATTTTAGGAACTGTTTATGCTCTAAATGTGCCTTTGGCAAAAAGTTTTCCAAAGGGGGCTGTTAGTTTTGAATTAGCTGAAAACCCTCCAGGGGATGCAAAAATTGCCAGGTTTTTGGATTCTAAAAATGACTGGGAGATCTTAGAAACTAAAATTAATGGGAGCAAACTTTCTGCAGATTCAGGGGGTGAGGGTATATTTGCAATTCTTGCTGATTCTAAATGAACTACCCCGCAGCAAGCTGACGGGGTATCGCTTTGCGAAAGTTCTTGTTTCGGATAGTTGTAACCTTGCAGTAAACTGCTAGGTATTTTATGAAACAATAAATTTATGCTGCTTTTTAGAAGTTTTGAATTAGGAGCAATCCTTAGAAAAAAGATTATTGTGGTTTTAGTGCTGCTTTTAATTGCCTTTAGTATTGTAGAAATTTGGGTTGTGAATAGGTTATCCACTTATGGTGAGCAGATAAGTAAGCTTGAGGAAACAAGAACAAATTATGTACTAGAGAACCAGGTTCTCCAGAACCAAATTGATGAAGCATCCTCTTTGGAAGAAATAGGAAAGTTAGTAAAATCATATGGATTTGCAGAGATTAAAAACATTGAGTATTTAACTACATCTGATCTAACCCCTAAAAACAGTACACTGTAAAAATTTGTTAAGATAAAATCATGCGCATAAGATTTTTAAAGATTTCTTTTTTTGTAATAATATTTTCTATAATTTTAAGACTTGGGTACTGGCAGATATTAAAATCTGATGAATTAACAGCAAGGGCAGAAGGACAGAGAACTTCTATAAAAAATGTGATAGCCCCAAGAGGAACAATTTTTTATCAGGATGGTTCAACTCTGGCTACAAGTCAACCTGCTTATTTAGTTTATGTACAGCCTAAAAGTATAGTTATCCCCAAAAGTTTTAATATAACAGAATTTAGAAGGTTTTATGCCCAAAAACTAGCTGAGGTTTTTTGGGAAGAAGACCAAAAACTAAAACTTAAGTTTAAAGAAGATAAAGTTGGGACTGATTCTGCAAAATTGGAAGCTATCCCACCTGTTGAAACTGCTGTTAAAACAGATGAAGAGATAAAAAAAGATGAAAAAAAACAGATTGAGGATTTTATTATTGATAGGCTGAGCCAGGATTTATATTGGGTGAGTTTAGCAAGAAAGGTTGATTTAGAAACAAAGAAAAGACTTGAAAAGCTAAATTTAGAGGGTTTGGGATTTGAGCCAACCTCACAAAGATTTTATCCTGAAGGCTCATCGTCTGCCCACCTTTTAGGATTTATTGGATCAGATATTTATGGGGCAGAGACAGGTTATTTTGGGATTGAAGGTTTTTACAATGGAGAACTTAAGGGAACTCCAGGACTTTTAAAGCTTGAAAAAGATGCACTTGGCCTACCAATTTTAATTGGGCAATTTATTAACAAAATTGCAAAACCTGGTAAGAATTTAACTTTAACTGTAGATAGGACAGTCCAATATATAGTTGAGAGGAATTTAAGGGCTGGAGTAGAAAAATATAAGGCTAAAGGAGGTTCAGTTGTGGTTTTGGAACCTTCAAGTGGGAATATTTTAGCAATGGCTTCTATACCTGGTTATGATCCAATAATTTCTTATTTGTATCCAGGGGAGAATTTTAGAAACCCAATTACTGCTGAATCTTATGAGCCAGGATCCACATTTAAAGTTTTAGTAATGGCAGCAGGAATTAATGAGGGTGTAGTGCAGCCTGATACAAGATGTGACAGCTGTAGTGGGCCTGTAAACTTAGCAGGTTACACAATTAAAACCTGGAATAACAAATATTTAGAAAACCAGACAATGGCAGAGACAATTATCCATTCAGATAATACAGGAATGGTTTTTGTAGGGAAAAAGTTAGGGATAGATAAAATGTATGAGTATATAAGGAATTTTGGGTTTGGTGATGTGACAAATGTTGATTTGCAGGATGAGCAATCCCCCCCTCTGAGGGAGAAAAAAGACTGGAAAGAGATAGACTTAGCTACAGCATCTTTTGGTCAGGGTATCTCAGTAACACCAATGCAATTAATAAGGGGAGTTGCTGCTATTGCAAATGGTGGGAAACTAGTAGAACCAAAGGTAGTAAAGGAGATTAGTGATGGTAAGGGAGTTACTAAAATCAGGGATAGGATTTTGGGGAACCCAATTTCCGAGGAGACCTCTAAAACTATTACAAAGATGATGATTCAGGCTGTAGATAAGGGAGAAGCACAATTTTATAAGAAAAAAATTGGACTGCAAAATTATAAAATTGCAGGAAAAACAGGGACTGCCCAAATTGCAGTTGCAGGGCATTATGACCCTACTAAAACTATTGCCAGCTTTATTGGGTTTGCACCTGCAGAAAATCCAAAATTTGTGATGTTAGTTAGGTTTAATGAGCCATCTTCATCCATCTTTGGTGCAGACACTGCAGCCCCAACATTTTTTGAAATAGCAAAAGAACTGTTTTTATATTACGGAATTGCTCCCTCGGTGCAATGAAGTAATAGAGCTTGCTCATATTACAAAATTCCTCCAACATACTAAATTTTGATATACTTTGTAAGCAATGATTAGGTTTTTGAGGAAATTAGTTCCGCAGATTTTAATAAACTTTTTTAAGCATCTGCCTGAGGCTGTTTTGGCAAACTTTATATATGGATTTCCATCAAGAGGGATGAAAGTTATTGGTGTGACCGGGACTGATGGGAAAACTACAACTACAAATATGATCTATGAGATCTTAAAAAAGTCCGGGAAAAAAGTTTCTATGGTTTCAACTATTAAGGCTGTTATTGGGGATAAAGAGTTTGAAACTGGTTTTCATGTAACCTCACCTACCTCATTTTTTTTGCAAAGACTGTTAAGGGATGCTAAGGGTGCAGGATCAGAATATATAGTTTTGGAAGTGACCTCTCATGGGTTGGATCAATTCAGGTTTTTTGGGATAAATTTTGAGGTTGGGGTAATTACAAATGTAACTAATGAGCACCTGGATTACCATAAGACCTTTGAAAATTATTTAATGACTAAAGCAAAGTTAATTAAAAATGCAAAAGTTGCTGTTATAAATGCTGATGAAAAACATTTTGAGAGGTTGCGTCACTTAACACATCCGAAGTGTAAAGTATTAAGCTTTGGAAAGAATCCAAAAGCAGATTTTAATCCAGGTAATTTTAAACTGAATCTAAAAATTCCAGGTGAATATAATTTGTTGAATGCTTTGGCTGCTTCTGCTGCTACTGATTCAATTGGTCTGGATAAAGCAAATATAAAGTATGTTTTAAGCAGTTTTGATGGTTTAGAAGGAAGGATGGAAGAGGTTCCAAACAAACTGGGGATTAAAATATTTGTAGATTTTGCCCACACTCCAAATGCTTTGGAAAATGTTTTAAAAGTTTTAAAGAAAAAAAGCAAGGGTAGGTTAATATCAATTTTTGGTACAGCTAGTGAGAGGGATGTTGTAAAAAGGCCTGTAATGGGGGCTATATCTGCAAGAGAGGCAGATATAACAATCCTGACTGATGAGGATCCAAGATTTGAGTCCTCTGAAAAAATTATTTCAGAAATTGCGCTGGGTGCAAAAAAAGAAGGGGCTAAATTTGGGAAGAATTTATTTAAGGAACCTGATAGATTTAAAGCAATAATGCTTGGGATAAAAATGGCACGCAAAGGAGACACAGTTGGGATATTTGGTAAGGGTCATGAAAAATCTATGAATTATAAAGGTATTGAAAAAATCTGGTCAGATAAGGAGGCTGTGGGAAGAGTTTTAAGGTATGGAAGATAGATATAAGTTAATTGCTGCAGCTTTGGGAGAAGAAAGAGTTAAATATGATGAGAGGCTTATACACCATACTTATACAAAACTAAAAAGCAGGGCTGAAATTTTTTATATTGCTACCACCCTAAAGGAGCTAATTGCTGTTTTAGATTTAGCTTATGAGTTAAAAATTCCCTATTTAGTATTAGGAGCAGGAACAAAATATTTAACAAAAAGAGCAGATATTAAAGGGTTGGTAATAAAAAACAGAACAACTCAGATAAAAATTGGGGCCATCAAGGGTAAAGTTTCAACAAGTGGTCTAGGAATTGAGGAAGCCCAAATTGAAGTTGACAGCGGTGTAAGCATAAATAAATTAAATGATTTTCTATATGAAAGCGGACTTGAAAATTTAAGGGGTATTAGCTCTAGCTTAAGTACAGTGGGAGGAGCAATTTTCTTAGATTCAGTACTTCAGGCTCAAGCCTCAATGATCAAGGTATGGGATAAAGGAGACATAGAAAATGTTGACATATTAAGTCTTGATAAAAATAAACATGTAGTTTTATCAGTGGTTTTTGGTGTTAAAGCACGAATTTAGGGTAAATTAAGGTATACTTAAGCTGATGATAGATATTAATAAACATCCGATCTGGCAAGGAAATAAGCTTTGGGGAGGGATAAATCTGCTAAAAAAGCGAGGACACCTGGTTAGATTTTTCTTAGCCAGACAATATGCTAAACTTTTTCCCAGGACACTATTTGTAGGAATTACAGGGTCTGTTGGTAAAACTACTACAACATTGGCCTGTCAAAGTGTACTTTCTGAAAAATTTAAAACTATTTCTACAAAAATAGATTTAGATCCAATTTTGAATATCCCAATTACAATTTTAAATATAAGGCCTAAGACACAAAAAGTCTTATTGGAAATGGGGGTTGAGTATCCCGGGGAGATGGAGTATTACCTAAATATGGTTAAGCCTTATATAGGGGTTGTCACCCGAGTGAGTTTTGCCCATAGTGAATTTTTGGGATCAGACCAGGAGATTTTGAGCGAAAAGGGTAAGCTTATTGAGCAGTTGCCAGAGAATGGATATGCAATTTTGAATTGGGATGACCCCCTGGTTAGAAAGTTAGCTGATAAAACAGCGGCCCAGGTAATATTTTTTGGAACTGATTCTATAAATTCACATGTATGGGCTGGAAATATAAAAATTAAAGATTACCAAACTGTTTTTGAATTAAACCAGGGGGTTGAGAGAGTAGAAGTTAGAACAAATCTTTTAGGTAGACATATGGTTACTTCTTTACTTGCAGCTGCAGCTTTAGGAGCATGTTTGGGTATGCCTCTTACAACCATAAAGAAGGGTTTAGAGAAGGTAAAGAGTGCTCCCCATAGATTTGATCTGATAGAGGGGAAAAATGACAGTTTTATAATTGATGATACACACAACTCTTCTCCTGCTGCTGCTGCAGAAGCGCTGGAGACATTAAATTTGCTTACAGCCAGAAGGAGGATTGTAGTATTGGGAGAAATGAAAGAGCTTGGGGTGTATTCTGAGAAGCTGCATAGGGAAATGGCTCACATAATTTATAGAAATAAGGTTGATTTAGTTTTTTTAGGGACTGGGGATGCAAATTATATTGCTGATGAACTTATAAAACTGGGTTTTTTAGAAGATAGGTTATTTGCAAACCTGCAAAACCCTCAAATTGTATCAAAGCTAATAAAGGTTTTATCTAAGGGTGATGTAGTTTTAATTAAAGGATCCAGAACTTTAAGGTTAGATGAAGTAGTAAAAAAATTATCTAAAAAATGATAGAACTCCTAGGTCTTGTTTTAATATCTTTTTTAATTACCAGTATTTTACTAGTTCCCTATATTGATTTTCTATACCATTTGAGGAAGAAAAATTTAAAGAAGCTTGAGATTCATCACAGTGAAGTAAATATTGAAGCATCTAAGAACCGTAATATACATACACCTATAACAAATAAACTATTAGGATATAAAGATATTGATACTCCTGTTGGAGGAGGATTGTTAATTATTCCTGTGACAATAATTTTAACCATTCTGACTGTTTTATTTACTGATATTGAGATGTCAAATGAAATTTATCTTTTAATTTTTACATTAATATCTTTTGGACTGATTGGATTTGTAGATGATATCAGGAAAATTTTTGCCCTTTTTTATGGGAAATATCATGGGATCCGCGGAAGGTACTTGTTAATCCTTCAGTTAATTTTTGCCAGCTTAATAGCCTGTGCGCTTTATTTTGTTGTTGGCATCAATAATCTCTATGTTCCAATTTTTGGCAATGTTGTATTGGGAAGTTTTTATATACCACTGGCAGTATTTATTATTGTTTCATTTGCAAATGCATATAATATATCTGATGGGCTTGACGGACTATCTTCCGGACTGTTAATGATTTGTCTGTTTGCTTTTTTAGCATTGGCTAGTGCGTCTTTCAATCAATACCTGTCAGTATTTGTTGGTGTATGGATTGGTGCATTGATTGCGTTTTTATATTTTAATGTATACCCTGCCAGGATTTATTTAGGAGATGCAGGTGCTTATGGGTTTGGAGCAGCATTGGCAGTAGTTGGGTTATTAACCGGGAAGGTTGTGGGTTTGGCAGTGATTGGAGGTATGTATATTATCATAGTTGCATCCTCTTTAATCCAGATACTTTCAAAAAGATTTTTGCATAAAAAAATATTACCTGTAACACCAATACATATGTATTTTAAATTCTTAGGATGGGAGGAGCCAAAAATTGTTTTTAGATTTTGGCTGGCAGGAATTATCTTTGCATTTTTTGGCTTGTGGCTGGCGCTACTTTCCTCATGAGATTTAAAAGTAAATCTAATAAAATAGTATCTCCCCTTTTTGAAGGAAGTGGAATGGATTACGGGCTTTTAATAGCTTCTATCGCACTGACTGTTTTTGGATTAATCATGGTTTATGATTCATCAGTTGTGCAGGCCTATAAAGATTTCGGGGATAAATATTATTATATTAAACAGCAATTAATATGGGTTGTACTTGGATATTTTTTCTTAACTTTTTTTGCATTTTTTAATTATGAAAATTTTAGAAAACTGGCTCTGCCAATTTTAGCAGGCTCTTTCCTGCTTTTACTGGCAGTTTTAATTCCAGGGTTAGGTACTGCTGCTGGAGGTGCCCATAGGTGGCTTAAGTTAGGACCAGTATCAATTCAGCCGGCAGAGATTATGAAGCTTGCAAGTGTGATTTTCTTTGCAGCCATATTTGAAAAGAAACCAAGATTTGCCCCCTTTGCGCTGGTTGTGCTGGCTGCATCTTCTATAATTGGAATTTTTCAAAGAGACCTTGGGTCGACAGTAGTTTTTGTATTAATCTCCCTTGCAATGTTTATTGGTTCTGGTGCAAATTTAGGTTACATTTGGCTAATGCTGCCCGTATCGGCTGCGGGATTTTTATTCTTTGTTCTTTCTTCTGCATATAGAAAACAGCGGGTTTTAGCATTTTTAGACCCTTTTGCAGATCCCCAGGGATTTTCTTACCATATTTCACAAGTGCTAATCGCTTTGGGATCTGGCGGACTGTTGGGATTAGGCCTGGGCCAGTCCAGACAAAAGTTTGAATATATTCCTGAGGTGACAACAGATTCCATTTTTGCAATTGTTGGAGAAGAGTTTGGGTTTATAGGAGCTTTAGTGCTAATAGGACTTTTGACTTTTTTAATATACAAAGGTTTTAAAATAGCTGAAGCTGCTCCTGATAGGTTTGGTAAACTTTTAGCTTTGGGATTGACTATTTGGCTTGGATCCCAAACTGTTGTTAATTTAGGGGCAATGGTGTCTCTGATTCCATTAACAGGTGTACCTTTGCCATTTATCTCTTATGGTGGATCTGCGCTTTTGGTAAATTTGGTAGCTATAGGGATACTTTTAAATATATCCAAAAACACAAATAGATAAAATTCCTGTAAAATATATTAATGAAGATTTTAATTACGGGGACACACTTTACACCTGCGCAGGCTGTAATTGAGGAGCTTAAAAAGGATGATTCTGTAGAAATTGTTTATGTTGGAAGAAAAACAACAATTGAAGGGGACAAGACACCTTCTGTGGAATCTCGGATATTGCCTGAGTTGGGTGTTAAATTTATTCCGCTTACTGCAGGTAGGATCAGAAGGTTTTTCTCTTTTTGGACAATAATTTCTTTTTTGAAAATCCCTTTAGGATTTATCCAATCCTTTAATATTTTAGTTTCTGAAAAACCTGATGTGGTTTTGTCATTTGGGGGATATATAGGTTTGCCAGTTGTTTTTAATGCCTGGCTTTTAAATATTCCTATAATTTTGCACGAGCAGACTTTAGTAAGCGGATTATCTAATAAAATGAGCAGCTTATTTGCAGATAAAGTTGCTGTTTCTTTTGAAAAAAAATATGAATTCAGTAAAAAGAAAATAATATTTACAGGAAACCCCATAAGAACTGAATTGTTAAAATATAACGATAAAAATTTTCAATCGCGAAAAAATGTCACCAGCCAAAAAATTAAGGAATTTGTATATAATTCTAAAAACAGCAGCAGCCCGTTAGTGCTCGTAACTGGGGGAAACCAGGGATCTCATATTATTAATGAGACAGTCGAAAAGTCTCTGGATGAATTTTTAAAGTTGGGGGTTTTAGTCCATCAAACAGGTGACTCAAGTTTTAAAGATTATGAAAGACTTAAAGAGAAACAAAATGAAAGGTATCTGGTAGAAAAATGGATTGATGGTAATGATTTTGGTTTCCTGATTTCAAATACTGACCTTGTGATCTCAAGGGCAGGAGCTAACACTTTAACAGAACTTGCATATTTTGGTGTTCCTGCTTTAGTGATACCTATCCCATACGTAAACAAAAACGAACAAGAGAAAAATGCTGATTTTTTTGAAGATTTAGGGTTAGTAAAAAAGCTTCTTCAAAAAGGATTAACTTCTGAAAAGTTATTAAAAACAGTTAAAACAGCTATATCAGAATTAAAATCTTTAAAAGAAAAATCAAAGAATGCAAAAAAAGTGGTGATTGAAGATGCTGCCAGAAGGGTTGCTTTAGAGACAAAGATATTAGGTGAACATGAGTATTAAAGGGTTAAAAATTAAGGTAGCCATAGTTCCACTTACAATTTTAGCTTTTATACTTGTTACGGCTATTTTTTTACAAATTAATTCTGTTAACGTCGAGGTTTTAAAAGTTGATTGTGTTTCAATTGACCAGCTTAAAAAAGAGTTAAATTTTAAGGGAAAAAATTACTTCTTATTAAATAAAGGTCAAATTACTGAGGCTTTAAAAAACAAACATGTCTGTGTTGATAGTTTAAACCTAAGTTATAGATTGCCAAATAACTTAGATATTAAGTTATTTGGCAGAGAGCCAAAAGCATTATTAAAGGAGAAAACTTTGGTGGTTAATCCAAGCACATCTGAGATAATGGCTTCTTCATCTGCAGATACTAAATTATTGGATTTAGAGACTCAGGAGAGTTCTGACAGCTCAATATATGTATCTGATGGATTTGGGGTTATATATTCTAAAACAGAAAATATTTCTGATTTACCGCTAATAGAGGTTATCAATCAGGATCTGGAAATTAAAAACACCATTCCTGAATTAGTTGTGAATACCTTGTCTATTTTGGAAAGGATAAAAAATATGTCAGTTCCTGTTACAAGCGTGAAAGTATTAGGTAATCAACTGTACCTAGGTAGTCAACCGAAACTAAAATTTACCCTAAGTAATGATTTAGACCGCCAAACCGCCTCTTTACAACTAATCTTACAAAAAGATAAAATGAGGCTAAGCCTCTTTCCTACGGAAATGAGGCTAACCCTCGACTCTAAAGAAAAAAGAGAAATTGAAATGATAGATTTAAGATTTGATAAACCTGTAGTTGTATATATCCCAAACAAATAAATGGCTAAAGACAAAGTAGTTTGTGCTATTGATGTAGGATCTTCAAAAATTGCAACATTGATTGCAAGCATTAACGAAGATGGAAGAGTAAATTTAATCGGGGTTGCTGCTACTAACTCAAGAGGGGTTAAGAAAAGCCAGATTGTTGATATTGAATCTGCTGTTGAGGCAATTACAGAGAGTGTAGAATCAGCAGAAAGAATGGCAGGTTACTCAATTTCCCAGGCGTTCGTGTCTATGGGAGGTCCCCAGATTGAAAGTATTAACTCTCATGCTGTAGTAGCTGTGGCAGAACCTGAGGGTGAGATAAAACCATCAGATATAGCCAGGGTGAATGATGCAGCCAGGGCTATAGCCCTTCCTTCATCCAGAGAAATTCTGCATGTTATTCCAAGAACTTTTACAGTTGATGGGCAAGAGGGGATTTCGGATCCAGTCGGAATGACTGGTGTAAGGCTTGAGACAGATACACATATAATTACAGGTCCCACAACTTCTATGAGAAATTTGGTTAAGTGTGTAGGGATGGTTGGAGTGGATGTTAAAGAGTTAGTTTTTTCCGGAATGGCTTCATCTCATGCAGTTTTGACTGATACAGAAAAAGAGCTTGGAGTTATTTTAGTTGACATAGGTGGAGAGACAACTGATGTTGTAATTTTTGTGGATGGGGCAATAGGATATTCGGCAGTTATTCCTCTTGGGGGAAGGCATATAACTTCTGATATTGCAGTAGGGCTTAGGATCTCTTTGGAATCTGCAGAAAAGATTAAAGTTGCTTTAGGCAAATCATTAAAGCAGCCAGTTGTACCAGAAGAGAGGGATGAAAAAGGTGCAACAAAAAAAAGAGAGGAAGAGGTTTTGGATTTGAAGTCTATGGGAGTTACAGAAGAAGTCCAAAAGATTTCCAGAAAAGCTGTAGTGGATTCGATTATCAGGCCGAGACTTCAGGAGATTTTTAAATATGTCGGCAAAGAGATTAAAAAAAGTGGTTTTGGGTCACAAACTCCATCAGGGCTTGTGATTACTGGGGGAGCAGCAACAACTGTTGGGCTTTTGGACCAGGCTAAATATATTTTAGGATTTCCTGCAAGAGTTGGAAAGATAGAAGGGTTTATGGGTCTGGTTGATGAGGTTGAATCTCCAGGGTTTGCAACTGCTGCAGGGCTTATACTATATGGGGCAAAAGGAGATATGACTGCAGAGACGGGTTTGCCTGTTTTAGGATCAGGTTTACCTATTAAAGCAGTCACCCAAAAAGTGACAGATTTGATTAAATCTTTCCTTCCATAATATAGTTGACGGCCAATAGTTTAGTTGTTACAATCACCCAAAGATTCTTCTTATGTTAATTAAGCCGGATGTTCAAAGATTTGCCAAGATTAAGGTTGTAGGTTTGGGTGGGGGTGGATCTAATGCCCTAAACTCAATGATCACACTTCAACAGATCCAGGGGGTAGAATTTATTGCTATCAATACTGATGCCCAGGCACTGCTTGGTAACCAGGCACCAACAAAAGTCCAGATTGGTGAGTCTTTAACCCGGGGTTTAGGCTCCGGTGGTAACCCGCAAATTGGAAGAGAAGCTGCAGAAGAATCTAATGAAAAAATCCAGGAAGTTTTAGAAGGTGCAGATATGGTTTTTATAACAGCAGGTATGGGAGGAGGGACTGGGACAGGTTCTGCGTCTGTAACTGCATCTGTTGCCAAACAGCTTGGGGCTTTAACTGTAGCAGTTGTGACAAAACCATTCACTTTTGAGGGTTCCAGAAGAATGGTGGTTGCAGAAGAAGGGATAGAAGAATTAAAAGATAAAGTTGATGCTTTAATTGTGATTCCAAACCAAAGATTACTTGAGGTTGTTGATAAGACTATGACACTTCAGGAAGCTTTTAAACTGGCTGATTCTGTTTTAGGTCAGGGTGTGCAGGGAATTTCTGATTTGATCACAATGCCCGGGCTTATTAATGTAGACTTTGCAGATGTTAGATCCATCATGACAAATGCTGGTTCTGCCTTAATGGGTATAGGTCAGGCTGGTGGAGAAAACAGGGCTTCTACTGCGGCCAGGATGGCTATTGCATCACCACTATTGGAGGTTTCAATTGAAGGAGCCAAAGGAGTACTTTTCAATATTGTTGGCGGACCTGATTTGGGTATGAATGAGGTTAATGAAGCAGCCCAGATTATAGCCCAGGCTGCAGAACCTGATGCAAACATTATATTTGGTGCAACTATTAAAGAAGAGCTTGTGGATATGGTTAAAATTTCTGTGATAGCTACTGGATTTGATGAGTCCAGGGTAAAACTTAGAGAATATGCAGGGATTGGGGCTATGAATGCACCTGTGTCTGCGCCAATTTTTACTTCTTCAAATAATCAAAATCCTCCAAGTCAAACTTCAACCTACCAGCAAACAACAAGTTCCAATTCTTCCCAGTATTCTTCATCCCAGTCTTCCCAGAGTGCTGAGGAGGAGTTAGAGCAGATTGAATCAAAAAATGAGTCTGATGATGATCTAGAAATCCCTGCATTTTTAAGACAAAACAGATAAGATGCTTGAAAGTAGAATTGAACCTGAAAGTGATCATGCTTTTAAGAATAGAAAAGAGAGAATATTTGGTAGGTCTCAAACTGTATGGGAGTTTTGTTGGGATTTAAGAGATATGTATCCTAACAAAGTAACTGAGTTTATATTTAGTATTGCCGATGAAGCAGACAGTAGAATTTATGCTAAGCAGATTGGGAGAAAAAGGTTTCTTAGACTTGTTGGACCTTTGAAATTGCCATTAACTTCAATTAAAGAACCAAATTTTTAATTCTTGCAGGTATTGTCTAATCCCACCTTAAATGTCTCAAACTTTTAGGCACAAATATTATTAAATATTCCAAGGTTGCCGCACAATCAACCTCGGAGGTTGCTGTTTAATTCTTCAGACATTAACTTCTTGAAGCAAATTCAATAAAATTTTACAATACAATCTATGCTTAAACCTTTTCTAACAATTTTATCCACATGGAGTAAATTGTTAGGTAAAGAAGTAAGAGATTAGTTTATTTTGGCTTTCAAGAGAGTTTGCTTCAATGTATTCAACTTCTGCAGCTACCCCAAAATAGTCCCTTAAGTATTTAACTATCTCAAAACAAGGATAGGGGTGAATAAAAACACTGTTTTGCAGTTTATAGAAACCAATCTCTTTCATCTTTTTCCTAAGTAAAAATCTTTCATTATTTTTACTGATTGGGATATCAAAAATTATTATCCTCCATTTCCCATCCCAACTTATTGGTTTTTCAATTTTTAAATTATCAATCTGATATCTTCTTAGCTTTGCTTTACCATCTTTTGTAAGCTTTATAACTGAAACTCCCTTTTTATTCTTAATTATTTCTACTAAGCTTCTTTTTTGAAGTCTTTTTATTTCCTGGTTTATTCTTGCGAGATCAACTTTTTTAAGTAATGGTAAGACTTTAGCAAGACCAGGTGCTACAGACACAATAGGAACAATACCAATAATGCCCAGTGCAATTAAAATATTTTTTGCAACATCTTTTTGTTTTTCAGTCATAAGAATAGTCTATTGAATTTTATAACAAAATGCACTACGTGGATAAAAATGTTATCGATACTTATATTTATAACTTTAATTACTTTAATTGATAGTTAAAATAATACCCAGACCAATTTATTAGGTTGCAGGAGGGCTTCAACTTCGGCTACAATACTACGTATGTTTAAACCTGTTTCCAGTTCTGTTGATTTTCCGGCTCTTGAGAGAGAATGGCTAAAGAAATGGTATGAAGAAGGAATTGTTGAGAAATATTTAAAGAGAAATGATACTTCGGAGAAAAAATATTCTTTTTTAGACGGGCCTATTACTGCAAATAACCCAATGGGAGTCCACCACGGGTGGGGAAGAACTTATAAGGATTTGTGGCAAAGGTGGCATAACATGAGGGGATATAAACAAAGGTTTCAAAATGGATTTGACGAACAAGGACTTTGGGTTGAGGTTGAAGTTGAGAAAGAGTTGGGGCTTAAATCTAAAAAAGATATAGAAAATTTAGTACCTGGAGATAAATTTGCTTCACTTGAAAAATTTATAAATCTCTCTAAAGAAAGAGTCAAAAAATATTCTGCAATTCAAACTGAACAGTCTAAAAGACTTGGATATTTTATGGACTGGGATAATTCGTATCACACATCCTCTGATGAAAATAATTATGCAATCTGGAATTTTCTAAAAGTTGTTAATGATAAAGGATGGTTATACAAAGGTCATGACAGCGTTCCCTGGTGTCCAAGGTGCGGAACTGCAATTTCCCAGCATGAAATAGAATCTGATGGATATAAACTAGTAACCCATGAATCCATATATTTTGAATTGCCAATTGAAGGAAAAGATAAGGAATATTTACTGGTTTGGACAACTACTCCATGGACACTACCAGCAAATATTGCAGTAGCTGTAGATGAAAAAATGGAATATTCATTGGTTGAAGGTACTAGTGGTGATAATTTCTGGGTTGCCAAAGAATTAGTGGAAACGGTATTTAAAGGTGAACTTAAGGGGGTTGTAAAAACTGTAAAAGGGAAAGAGTTAGTTGGTTTAAAGTATAGCTGGGCTTTTGATAATCTTCCTAAAGTAAAAGAAGTTGCAGAAAAAAATCCCGGGAAATTTCATCTTGTAATTGCAACTGATGAGAGAATAATGCCTATTAGTACTACTGAAGGTACGGGGCTTGTTCATACTGCTGTTTCTGCAGGGGTGGAGGATTTTGCACTTGGAAAAAAATTAGGCCTGCCTTTAATTGAAGTTATAGATGAGGAAGCGAATTATTTAGAGGGATTAGGGGATTTCTCAGGAAAAAATGCCAAGAAAAATCCAAAAGTTATTTTAGATTATCTTGAAGAGCAAAACAAAAAGGGGAATTGGGTTTTTAAGATTGAACCATATCAGCATAGATACCCAACTTGCTGGAGGTGCGGGACAGAACTTGTCTGGAGAGTGGTAGATGAGTGGTATATTTCTATGGACAAAAAAGATGAAGCAGAAAAAACTTTCAGGGAACAAATGGTTGAAGTGGCAGTCAAGATTTCCTGGCATCCCAGGTGGGGTTTGGATAGGGAATTGGATTGGCTTAAGAATATGCATGATTGGTTAATCTCAAAAAAGAGGTATTGGGGTTTGGCATTGCCAATATGGGAATGCAAAAAATGCAGACATTTTGAGATAATTGGAGGAAAAGAGGAGTTAAAAGAGAAAGCTTTGAAGGGATGGAAGGAGTTTGAGGGAAACTCTCCTCATAGACCCTGGGTAGATCAAATTAAGATAAAATGTTCAGAATGCGGAGAGTTGATGGAGAGGATTCCTGATGTTGGAAACCCCTGGCTTGATGCAGGGATTGTACCATTTTCTACACTTCCAGAAGATTGGTTTCCAGCCGACTTAGTAAGTGAGTCATTCCCCGGACAGTTTAAAAACTGGTTTTATGCCATGGTTGCAATGAGCACTGCCCTTAAGAGAACAAATCCTTTTAAAAACCTATTTGGTTATGCCCTGGTTAAGGACGAGAAGGGTGAGGAGATGCATAAATCAAAAGGAAATTCCATTGAATTTAATGAAGCAGCAGATAATATGGGTGCAGATGTAATGAGATGGATGTATATGACTCAAAACCCTGAGGTTAACTTACATTTTGGTTTTAATGTAGCAGCAGAAATTAAGAGAAGGTTTTATCTGATTTTATGGAATACATATAAGTTTTTTGTGGATTATGCTTCTTTATCAGACTGGCAGTGTGAATTAAAAAGAGGAGAGCTTACTATACTGGACAGGTGGATTCTGGCAAGATTAACTGAAGTTGTGCTTTTGGTCAATAAGTCTATGGAGAAATATGATGCTTCAACTGCATCAAGGGCAATTGAGGATTTTGTAATTAATGATCTATCTACCTGGTATATAAGAAGAAACAGGGATAGAGTTGGACTAAATGCTACTGATTTAGATAGAAATACAACTTTGAGTGTGATTTATGGTAATTTAGTGACACTTTCTAAGCTTTTAGCCCCATTTATGCCCTTTATTAGTGAGGAGATATATCAAAACCTGGCTGAACCTAGTTCAGTCCACCTGACAGATTACCCTTTAGGAGATAAATCATTTTTGGATGAAAAGTTAATAGCTGATATGAAGATAGTTAGGGTTATAGTAGAGCTTGGACATGCACAAAGGAAAGAGGCGCAGATTAAATTAAGACAGCCATTAAGTAAATTAAGCTATTTAGCTACTTTGCAATTGAGTCCTGATCTAGAGCAAATAATTGCGGATGAGTTAAATGTTAAGAAAGTTGAGTATGAAAAGTCCTCAAATAAAAATCCTTCAGTTGAATTGGATACAAAAATTACTCCAGATTTAAAAGAAGAAGGTGAGGCAAGGGAATTGATAAGACAGATTCAACAGTTAAGAAAAGATAGTGGATTAACCCTTAAGGATAAAGTTAATGTTAAAGCTCCAAATTGGCCAAAGAGATTTGAAGAGATGATTTTAAAGTCAACTTCCGCTAAGAATATTTCCAGCTCTGATCAGGTTGAAATCGAAAAAGTATAATTTAATGGCCCTTTGCATTCTCTTATTACTGTCATTATCTATAACAGTTATATATTCTTCTAATCAAAATTTGGCTATTGCGCAAACAATCTTCTCTGCGGTCGGTTTAGGCTTGTTTTTTCTTCTGAGAAATATTGATTACAGATTTTTAGGATCAGTGATAAAACCATTATATATAATAATCCTTGGGCTTTTAGTTATAACCTTTATTTTAGGTATTGAAACAAGGGGTTCAGTCAGATGGATACCTATTGGTCCTTTTAATCTCCAACCATCAGAGTTTGCAAAACCTCTAATAATCCTTCTATTGGCTGATTTTTGGAGTAAAAATTATGCATCCTGGAAAAATATTTTTAAAAGCTTTTTGATAATATCTCCAATCTACTTACTAGTATTTAGACAACCTGATTTAGGTACTACACTCACGCTGTTATTTACCTGGTTTGGAATTTTGATAGTTTCCCAAATTTCTTTTTTTAAATTACTTAGTGTGGTGATTGGAGGAATTAGCATCATACCAATAATCTGGTTTAATCTGCATTCATACCAGAAAGAAAGAATTTTTAGTTTCATCTCACCTCAACAAGACCCGCAGGGAATTGGGTTTCATGTTATTCAGTCAACAATAGCAGTAGGTTCAGGGCAGTTTTTTGGAAGAGGGTTGGGACGGGGAACCCAATCAAGGCTCCAGTTTTTGCCTGAGTTTAGAACAGATTTTATTTTTGCTTTTATTGCTGAGGAACTTGGTTTTATAGGTTCAATCATTGTTTTAAGTTTATATGCATTTCTATTTGTGCTGGGTTTTAAGATCTTAAATAATATTGAAGATAGGTTTGGAGAGCTCATAGTGGTAGGGGTTTTTAGTCTTCTGTTTTTTCAGATTTTTGTAAATGTTGGTATGAATATTGGTTTACTACCAATAACTGGCATTACATTGCCGCTATTATCCTATGGGGGAAGTTCTTTGATAACAACTCTGATACTTTTGGGTTTAGTATCCTCTGTATCCAGGTTTGGAACCAAAAAAGCTGAGATGAGGATATTTAGCATTAATTGACACAAGGTTGGTTTAAAGGTAAAATTAGCAACATGATAAATTACGCAGTTTGTGAGATTAATGGAAAGCAGGTAAAAGTAACACCCAATAGCGATATTTTAGTGGATTTTTTAGGAGATGTTAAGGCTTTAAGCTGCGATAAAGTACTTTTGATAAAAGATGGGGAGGAACTTAAAATTGGAACACCATATCTTAAAGATGTGTTGGATTTTGATATTTTAGAGACAAAGAAAGGTGCAAAGATAAGAGTTGCTAAATTTCATGCAAAAGCAAATTACAGGAGAGTAATTGGATCAAGACAAAAATTTTCAAAAATCAAGCTTAAAAACAGCGTGAAAAAGAGTTGACAAAGCTTTTCACAGTATGTATAGTTGGGGTAATTAAAGGAGAATTAAAATAAATGGCACATAAAAAAGGCGGCGGAACAGCAAAAACAAACAGAGATTCTATTTCCAAAAGATTGGGTGTAAAAAAATATGGTGGGGAGAAAGTTTTGCCCGGAAATATAATAATCAGGCAAAAGGGTTCTAAGTTTCATACAGGAGTTGGTGTAAGAATGGGTAATGATTTTACAATTTATTCCGTGACAGAGGGTAAAGTAGAGTTTAAAAAGAAGCTTGGTAAGAGAATGGTACATGTAACTTAAGTGATGGACGACCAACCACAAGATAAGGTTTTTGAGATTGATATTAATTTACTTCAGGCAAATCCCCTGCAGCCCCGCGGTTTAATTACACCTGAATCTTTAGCAGAGCTTGCAGAATCTATAAGAACCCATGGTGTGCTAGAGCCGATTGTTGTGGCTAAAACACCTGCAGGATATCAAATTATTGCCGGAGAGAGAAGATGGAGAGCTTCAAGGCTTGTTGGTCTTGAAAAAGTACCTGTTATTATCAGAGAAACTTCACCCCAAGGGATGCTGGAGATGGCAATTGTAGAAAATGTCCAAAGGGTTGACCTAAACCCTTTAGAAAGAGCCCAGGCATATAAAAGATTAATGGATGAATTTAATTTAACAAATGCTGAAATTGCAGAAAGAGTAGCAAAATCTCCATCTTATATTTCTAATACAATAAGACTTTTAACATTACCAGATGCCTTAAAAGATGCTTTAATGTCTGGTCAGACTACAGAGGGTCATGTTAGGGCACTATCCGCTCTGGAGGATCCCCACTTAATTATTGAGGCTTACAAGGAAGTCTTAAGAAGAAACCTTTCAGTAAGAGGTACTGAAGAGCTGGTTAGAAAACTGCGCTCTAAGCATGGAATAGCCCCTAAAAAGGGAGCAGCTCCAGAAAAAATGAGGATTATTTCTGATGAAATTGACCAGGTTGAACAAGGTTTAAGAGAAATATTGTCTAATGGAGACGGCAGTGCTGCTAAAGTTAAATATGATTTAACAGGGTCAAGCGCCAGGCTTGAAATTAGAATACCAGGTCAGCCAGATAAAACCAGTGAGACTATTCAGGAAATATACCGGGCAATTAATGAGAGACTGGGAAACAGATCTGTTTAATTTGTGATCTGGTAGTATGCAGGGTAAAGGCCTATTTCATTTGCAGGCCAATACCTGAAAAAAACTTTCCCTATAATTTCATTCATTTGGATAAATCCCCACTCCCTTGAGTCTGAGGAATGGGATCTGTTGTCTCCTAAGACTATAAAGTGGTTTGGGGCAATTTCTACTTCTTCTCCTTCTTTCATAAAAGATCCAGAGTTGGTAACTATTTGGTCATTAAGATAGGGCTCATCCAGAAGTTTCCCATTTAAATAGACTTTTCCTGACGAGATCTTAACCCTATCGCCGGGAACGGCAATAATTCTTTTGATGAAATCCTGACTTTCATCCCTTGGGTTTTTGAAAACAATAATATCTCCTCTTGTAGGTTCTGATAATCTGTAAGTCACTTTGTCAGTAATAATATAGTCCCCGTCTTTAAAATTTGGGAACATAGATGAACCTGAAACTTTATGAGGCTGGGCAATCAGCCAATAAATGGCTGTTCCGATTGCTGCAAAAACTACCAGAGTTTGAAAAAGCTCTACAATGTGAGTGCGGAGAGGTATTTTAGGTTCTTCCTGGTGATAAGCTAAGACTTCTGTATCTGAATTATCCATGAGTGATATTATCTCAGGTGAACAATTGTGATGCAAGGGTGATAAATGTTAGAATTTGGCATATTTAACAGATGAAAGAGATAATAGATATTTATAAAAAGTACAAAGAGGTATTTTGGCAGTTGGCTTATAGAGAAATTAAAGCCAGATATAAACAGTCTGTATTAGGATATGCCTGGGCTGTGATAGTTCCTTTACTAAATTTACTGGTTTTAAGTGTAGTTTTTTCTAACTTATTTAGAGTACCTACTGGTGGAATCCCATACCCTGTTTTTTTGTTTGCAGCACTGGTTCCATGGACCTTTCTTTCTAATGCTATTACTACTGCAACGGGAAGTATTATTTCAAATGCTTCACTTGTTACTAAAGTTTATTTGCCAAGAGAAATATTTCCACTGGCAGCTATTGCTTCAAAATCAATAGATCTTTTGTTAACTTGCTTAGTTTTAGTTATTTTTTTATTTTTTTATGGAGTCAGCTTTAAACTGACAATGCTTTTAGTACCAATTATTTTTTTAGTTCAACTTATTTTAATTATAGGAGTGTCACTGATACTTTCTGCAGCAAATGTCTTCTTTAGGGATATTGAAAATATACAAAGTGTGTTTTTAACTATTTGGATGTATTTGACACCTATTATCTATTCAACAGAACAAATTCCTGAGAGTTTAAAGCCTTTGTTTTATTTAAATCCCATGACTGGAATCATAAATGCCTATAGAGATGCTATTTTATTTGGAAAATTTCCAGTTAACTTACCGTTTATCTATTCATCTATATTCTCATTATTTATATTAGCTTTTGGATTTTATTTCTTTAGAAAAAATTCTAAATATTTTGCAGATGTAATCTAAATATGGAAAGTGTAATAGAGTTTAAAAGCATAAGTAAAAAATACAAAAGGGGAAGAAGGCTTTTTTTAAAGCAAGCATTATTAGATCTATTTAGGCCAAACAAGCAGGAGGACTTTTGGGCCCTAAAAGATATAAGTTTTAAAATTAGAAAAAGTGAAACTGTAGGAATTATAGGAGACAATGGATCAGGTAAAAGCACAATTCTAAAATTAATTGCCGGGGTTGTAGCTCCTACCAGCGGTTGGATAAGTGTAAATGGAAAAGTTAGCCCTTTAATTGAGCTGGGTGCCGGATTTCATCCGGAACTTACGGGAAGAGAGAATATATATCTAAATGGTACAATTCTTGGGCTTACAGAAAGGGAGATTGACAAGAAATTTGACGAGATAGTAGCCTTTTCTGAGCTTGAAAACTTTATTGATACTCCTGTGAAGCATTATTCTTCAGGGATGTATATGAGGTTAGGTTTTTCAATTGCCATTAGTGTTGATCCTGACATTTTACTAATAGATGAAATACTGGCGGTTGGAGATATATCATTTCAGAAAAAATGTTTTGAGAAAATTAAAGAGTTTAAAAGGAAAGAGAAAACAATTGTGATAATTTCCCATTCGATGGAGGTAATTAGGATGTTTTGCGAGAAAGCAATGTTAATCAGGAATGGCAGGTGCATAGGATTCGGAGATACTAAAAAATTGGTAGGAAGCTATATAAAATACCAGGATAATTCTTGACAAACGATCCTAAGTAGCTTATCTTTTCAAGACTTTTGGAAAACAATTTATGAAAGTTGCATTAATTACACCTACATTAATTGCCCACCATGCTGTTCCAAACAGCATTATTAACAAATACCGTGCCTTGAGAGAAAAATCACATGAGGTTGATATTTTTGTCCAGTCAGTAGATCCCGAAGGATTACCTGATGAAATTGCTAAAAGTACATATGTTTTAACTCCTGAGCAGTTAAGTAAATTCAGTAAAGGAGGCAAGCCATTTACGGAAAATATTGAAAAATGGTTTGATGCACAGCTTTATCTTTTTGACTACCCGCACTACTATCCATTTGTTGACGAGATTAAAAGAGTAGAGGGGATAACAGGATTTATTTATCATGGAATTACACCTCCTGCATTTGCAGATCCCAGAAAAAGATCACTCTACGAATCAAGCATGATGTTTTTAAGCTTATTAAAAAATGCAGATTTTGGAATTGTTTACAGCAAATATACTTATGATGAATTAGTTAAAAAGTATAGGTTTTCGTCTAAACAGATAGCTCAAATACCCTTTGGTATAAATATTGTTAAGAGAAAACAGCCAATCGAAAATAAGTATAGAGGGAGTAAACATATACTTACTTATATTGGGAGAATTACACCCCATAAGAATATAGAATTTTTGATTAGAGCGTTACCGCAAATAGTAGCGAAAAAAAAAGATGTTTTTTTGTATATCTTGGGAGATGACAGAGGTGAATATGCACGGGAGAAAGCCAGATTGGTTGGTATTGTTAAAGAACTTGAGTTAGAAAGATATGTTGAGTTCCCCGGATTAGTGGATGATTTAGATAGATATATAGAAGCCTCAGATGTTATTGTTTCAGCTTCTCTGCATGAGGGATGTTGGGTGCCTGGATTAGAGGCGATTGCTTTTAAGAAGCCAGTTGTTGCATCCGACAGCACTGCGATTCCTTTTACAGTTAAGAAGTCAGGTTTATACTTTGACCCCTCAAATCAAAAGGAGTACATAGATAAGGTGTTAAGAGTTTTGGACAACGACAGCGTTAGAAGCAGCCTAAAGAAGGAGGCTGAGAAGGAGAGGGTGAAAATATCATTAGAGGCACATGATAAAGCTTTTAACAAGGTTATCAGTAATGCTTTAAAGATGAGACCGAAGAGAGGTACAAAAAATAATAAAATTGATCCTAATATTCTTCTGGAGAAGTTAAGAATTCTGGAAGAAATGAAGGATGCTAAGATTGATTACCATGAATTTTCAGACAGGAAATACATAGGTTCTTTACTAAGCAAATTTAGAGACTTTGCTACAAGACATGTTAGAAAATTTTACATACAGCCCCTGGAACGGGCGCAAATAAATTTTAATGATGCAGTAGTTGATGAAATCAGGACTATCCTTGAATATTTAGCAGAGAAGGAAAAATGGAGTACAAAAGTTGGAAAAGTCATGCAAAAGGATCTCAATGAAGAATTTTACAATAGAGATTATTTTATTGGAGGCAACAAAAGTAATTATGGTGATTACAAAGATACAAAGGATATATTGATACATTTGGCCGATATGGTAAATGAAGTTTTGGCTCCAAAGTCACTGCTTGATATAGGTTGTGCTTACGGATATATACCAATTAGACTGAGGGAAAAAGGAGTAGCAGCACACGGAATAGATATTTCAGATTTTGCTATTTCCCAAGCAAACAAACCTTATTTATCGGTAGGTGATGCAACTAATCTGAGTCAGTTTAAAAATAGGGAATTTGAAGTATTAGTGGCATCTGAAATGATGGAACATATTCCTGAGAATAAAATTGATTCTGCAATAAAAGAAGCAAAACGGGTTGCCTCCAAATATATTGTTTACTTAATAGCAATGAAAGGTTTTGCTTCTCACGAAGGGGAACATGATCATGACATTTCCCATGTGAGTGTTCATAACAGAAAATTCTGGCTTGATAAATTTCAAAGATTGGGGTTAGATAGGGATGTTGATAAAGAAAGAATGTTAAATACAAAGCAGTACTCGGTTGATATGGGCTGGAGCGGAAGATTTTTTGTACTGAGGACCAGATAGAATGAGTGAAATTTTTGTGGATATCCGACCTATGCAGCTTCTGGATAGAAAGCAGCGGGGAATCGGGAAGTATACCCAGCTGCTTCTAAGAGATTTAAAAGCGGGGAATCCTAAATTGAATTTTTTCTCCTTACCCATAAAATTTGAGAATGTTATAGAAAAGTATTCACCTGATAACAGGATCCATTTGTTTATAAGAAAACTTCAATTTCTTATGTGGTTGGCCTCTAACAGCTTGATAAATATGATAGTCCCCCAGGGTGTTCTATTTCACAGTGTAGACCAGTTGTTTATCCCAAAAACTGATAGATTCAAAAGGATAGTGACTGTTCATGATTTAATCCCAACTGTTTATCCGAAAGAATATTTGAACAATCTAAATCCGTATTTTAGAAGGACTTATTTGGAATCTATTAAGCAGCTTCCTAAGGTTGAACACATTATTGCAGTTTCCAATTACACTAAAAAAGACATTATTAAATATTTCTCTATTGATGAAAATAAGATAAGCGTTATTTATGAGGCTGCAGATCCAATATACAGAGTCCACAGGCCTCACCATTGCCTGGAGAACTTAAAAAATAAATTTATGTTGTCTGAAGACTTCATTTTATTTGTAGGAGGTATTGATCCAAGAAAAAACCTGAAAACTGTTGTTGAAGTTTTTTCAGAGATTAGCAAAGAAAATCGGAACCTTAATCTTGTTATTACTGGAAGTGACATTATGGTTGATGAGGATCCAAGTAAAAGAAAAATAGATAAATTAATCAAAAAATATAAATTGAAAGAAAAAATTTTACCACTGGGATTTATTGACACTAATGATTTGGCTTGTCTGTATAATAGAGCTAAGATGCTTATTTACCCATCAAATTATGAAGGCTTCGGGCTGCCTGTTCTAGAGGCTATGGCTTGCGGCTGCCCTGTTATTTCATCAAACAGAACAAGCATTCCCGAAATTGCGGGGAATGGTGCGATTTTTATAGATCCAGATAATATTGAAGAAATTAAAATTGCCGTAAAAAGACTACTAAATGATAAGTTATTATCAAATAGCCTTAGAAAGAGGGGTTTAAGCAGGGCGAAGTTGTTTTCCTGGAAAAAGACTCGAAGAGAAACCTTTCAAGTTTACAAACGATTTCTTTGAACTTTACAATGAGTTTAGCAGCTACATTTCAGTCATTAGTTATAGCTTTTGCGCCTTTTTATATATTAAGAGGTTATATTCCTCTGCCAATTTTAAATTTAAACATTCCAACAACTTTGCTTGAGGTTTTAATTATTTTAAGTTTGGTTTCTACCTTTGTAGGATATTTAAAAAGCAAAGATAATCTAAAAGTTTTTAGAACTAAGTTTGATAGATTAATACTTCTATTTTTATTTGCTTCATTCATTTCTATTTTTTTCAGTCCTGATTTTATTGGAGGTATAGGGATATTTAGGGCATATTTTTTAGAACCTATCCTTTTTTATTATGCATTGGTTTATGAAACTAGGAAAGTTGGTTATGGGTTTGTAATAAATTCACTTGTTGTTTCTGGATTAATTCTTTCTTTGATAGCTATAATTCAAAAATTTAGCGGCCTTTTAGTATTTGCTCCGCATGAATTAGAGCAGGGTAGAGTATCTGGCGTATACAATAGTGCCAACTCATTAGCGCTATACCTTGGGCCAATAAGCATTTTATCATTATCCATTTTTTTAAAACTAAAAAACAATTTCAAATTTTTGTATTTGGGGTTATTTCTTTTGAATGTTTTGATACTTTTGTGGACCAGGTCAAGAGGGGGTTTGGCAGCAGAAGCAGGAGCAGTGCTGATAATGGTATATGGAATTTTGTCTGTTAGTTCAGATTTTAAAATAAAATTTGTAAAAATCAGGACTGAGGTATTTAGAAGACTTTGGGTATTCATACCAATTTTATTTATTCTATTTACAACATTTTTTTATACACAAATTTATCAAATTTATTCTACTTATCCCCAGTATATTGCAGCCCATGAGGTGAAAGGAGATACTCTTCACATAAGATATCTAATCTGGAAATCTACCATTGAGATGTTAAAAGACAGTCCACTTTTTGGAGCTGGTCTTGATGGTTTTAAAAGTGCATATGAGCAAATATATAAACCTTCAATTTTTCCTGAGCAATTTCAGTATCCTCATAATTTAATTTTAACTTTTTGGGTAGAAACAGGTATTCTAGGTTTAATAGCTTTCCTTCTATTAATATATAAAGTTTACTTTTTACTTATGAAGAATATATTTAAAACAAAAGATCCCTATCTGGGTATAGCATTAATTGCGATAATGACTTATTGGATGATACATGGGTTGGTAGATGTTCCTTATTTTAAAAATGATTTAAGTTTAGAATTCTGGGTGGTTCTGGCACTTATTTCAGGATTCCTGGAAAACAAGTAAGTTTAAGGATTGTAGGTAACTTTTTTCTCAATTTTTTTTGAATTTCCAAAGTTATTTGTAGCAATTATTGTAACAGTATTATCACCTTCATTTAATGAGATTTCTGTTGAGAAATTACCTTCTGCATTTACTATGACTGTTGTACCATTTATTGTAATTGGATTTTGATTGTCAACACTTCCGGAGACTTTAACCTTTTTATCCCCACCTTTTATCTGGTGATTATCAGGTGGTTCTGAAACTTCAAGTTTTGGTTCCTCCTTACTGTAGAGAAGTTTTATGGTTTTAGAGGGAAGGCTTTTTTTATCTCCATTTTTGGTTATGGCATGGATATAGTTTGTTCCTTCAATTAAATTCAGGTTTCCTGTTTCAAATGATCCATCAATTGATGTATCCACAGTATCTTTTAGACTGTCATCAAAGTATATTTCCACCTGAGAATCTTCAGTTGCATATCCTGATATTTTTAAATCTGCAGAATTTGTGGCTTCAAAGGGAATATTTAGAACCGGGGGTGCAAGTCCTGTGTCTTCAATTTCTTCAACCTGTGCAGCAGGTTTAAACTTATTAAAAATTGTAAGGCCTCCGATTAAGGTAGGAAGACCCCAGGTAATTAAAAAATAAGCAAAAATCAGAAAGATTATTATTGAAAGAATTAGGTTTCTTTTAGCTTTTTTTTCCAGTCTTCTAACTGACCTTGGCCTGTAGCGCTGTCTTGGAGGCATAGTATAATTATATACCAATTTGGAGCCAGTGGGGGGAATCGAACCCTCAACTTCTGCTTTACGAAAGCATTGTTCTGCCATTGAACTACACTGGCATATCTGTATTTTACACGAAAATACTATCTATATATTTGTAAGAGAGTATGTATAATCTCTACTATGAGTTTAGATTTAAGACATGAATTGCCTTTTAGAATAAGAGCTGAAGGTCCATTTGACCCAAAAAAGATTTTAGTAGATTACAGATCTTTGAGGTTGCCATTAAATGAAAAAGACAAGAGTGAAGTTGACGCAATTTGGAGTCAGCATTTTGAACCTTACCCTGACCGGTATAAAAATTTTCCTAAAGTTAATATAAACAAAGTTGAAGTAAGAGATGGATTATTAAACTTGGGATTACTAGATACTGATTATAAAACTCATATTAGTTTAAGGAGAAAGTATAGACAGGAAGGGGGACATTTCAGGCAGTATGATGCAGCTTCAGGAATTGAAGCTGTAGTAGTAACAGCTGATAACCGTATTTTATTATCACAAAGGGCAGAAGATATTGATGATCCAGGATGGATGGCAGTGATCTCTGGAGGGTTTTTTGAGCCGGATGAGTTAAAAACAGCAGGACCAAGTGTATATAACTGTTTTTTGAGGGAATTGGAGGAGGAAGCCGGAATCGAAGAAAGGGATCTTGTTGATTGTGTAGTTGCAGGCGTAATTCAGGAAAAGATGGGGTCATCAACCGTAGTTTTTATTACTGGAACCAGTCTTGAGGCAGAAGAGGTTTTAAGAAGGAAAACTGATGGTGAGAACCATAAATTTACAGTTAAAAACAATCCTGCAGAATTTATTGATATAGTTAAAAGCAACCTACTGATTTTATCTGATACGAATTTAGGGACACTTGATTTATTTATTAAACAGAGATTTGATCAGGAATATGCCCAAATATATGAGAGTCTTATATCAGATAGACTGAGTGAGTATAAGGGTTTGGGTGTTGACAGGTTAGAGGAGTTAAGAAGCAGGCAGGTTAGAAATCTTACAGCCCTGGTTGAAAGCAATAGTGACAATTCCTGAAATGCCTTGGCATAAGGAGATTTTACAAGAAAAGCTATTCAGGTTAAACTGTGAATAGATGTTTAATCAAAAAGGTTACATAGTTTTACCTTTAATTTTATTTGCTCTGATTACAGCTTTTTTTGTAATTCCCAGAAAATCTCCAGTTACTAAGAATGCTTTAAACAAAGTAACTTCAAATGCCTGTCAGCCGGATAAAGATCCTAATGCTCCAACTGCTACTACACGTGGATATACCATAGATAATGAGAATGATGATTCTACTTTTAGATTTACAGGAGATGTAACTTATAGGAGAGTCAAAAAAAATGTTCCTATAGACCAGGATTCTTTTGAAAAACCAGGAAATACTGAAGTTCACTGGATAAAGGGGCAGGATGTTTCAGCCAGTGATGGTAAAACATACAGAGTTTACTACCCAGGTAGGTATGCCCAAGACTGTGGTGGGGAAAATAACAAGGGCCCTGATGGAAAATGTTTGCCTGGTAAACTACTTGCTGAGGGGGATATTGGCTATTCTTTTTTGGGAGCTAATGGTTATACCTGGTTACATTTTTACAAGTATGGAATTATAGTGTTGGTGCATTTAAATGATGATGGGAGTGTAGAAAAAGAGGATGGGTTTAATAATAAGGATGCCAGGACTTTTTGGATAGCTGATATTTATGTTGATCCAAGCAAAGATCCACTACCTGAGGATGTAATTAAGTGTCAGGATATTCCTAAAGCTCCGGATGAAAGTGGGATACGTTTAAAAACAAGTAAATATTCTAGCCAACAAAGCGGAAATTCAAATGATTTTAGTACTATTGTTTATCCTACTCAGTCAGAGAGTACTGATAGCAAACAGCTTCAGCTTGAATGGTTCAAATTTGGTAATTCAAATGTTGTGTATCAGCCTTGGTGGACACCGCATTGTAAGCCAGCAATTTATCTTTACCCCAAAAATAAATCATTAGTAAATGTGAAAGTTTATCCAAGGGGAAATTTTACTTTAACTGATCCAAAATATGATTTAGATAAAGGTTGGAATGTTTGGGCGCAGCCAAATGGAGAGATTTATGATTTAAGATTAACACGCCCTTCCTTCGGAAGCAGGAATTATGAATATTTATATTATGAAGCACAAATTAATGATAATGATATAGATAAGCCAGAGGATGGGTATGTAGTAAAAAAAGATGAAGTTCACCAACTTTTGTCAGATTTAATGCCTAAGCTAGGTTTAAATTTTGTAGAAACAAGACAATTTAAAGAATATTGGGAGCGGGTTTTGCCTGATTCTCCATATTATTTTATTGGAGTGGTGGATAAAAGTAATTTAGATTATATAGAAGCTTTGAAGATAAATCCTGAGCCTGATTCTATAATCAGGGTTAGTCTTTATTTTGAGCCTTTAGATAGCTTTAAGGAGGTTTCTGAGCCAAATATAGTTACCCCAAAAAGAGAGGGGTTTAGTGTGGTGGAGTGGGGAGGGTTAATAAAGCTTCATGGAGATACTCCATTTACATGCAGCCAATAATGATATGAAAAAGAGATATTTTTAAAACTAGACGAGTCTTCTTTTTGAGGTTGTTGCAGGATACATTACTCTTCAAAAAGCACTGCTTAAATTTTCAGAAACTGCAAAATAATTTCCAAAGGAGTCTTTGCAGATAAAAGGCTCATTTGCTGGCTGCTCCTGTTTTTTTATTTGATTGAATATAGATTTTTCACTTGAACCTCGTTCAGTCATAAGGAGAAATTATAACAAATTAGTTAAAAATTATCAACTATAGGTTATAGTATAAATACTTAAACCTTAATTCTGAGCGGGATATGGGAATCGGACCCACGACTCTTCCTTGGGAAGGAAGCATATTACCACTATACTAATCCCGCATAGGACAAATAAGAATATTACCAAATTTGAGTGATTTAATCTAGAAATTTACCTTGGGAGTTTGAGGGTTTGACCAATTTCAATTAAGTTTGGGTTTTGAATATTGTTAGCTTGGGCAATTTTTTGATACTGCATTATATCTCCATAAGCTCTGCCTGATATGGTTGAGAGCCAGTCTCCCTGCTGAACTGTATATGAATCACCTGATATTGGTGTTCCCCATGGATTTTGTATGATTGCCCCTTTTTCACCTGCAGGTGCATCAGTTTGGCCCTGGGGAGAAGGTGAGGGTGTGGCAGATGTGCCAGGAGTTGGTGAAGCTGTTTCACTTGCTTCAGGTGAAGGGGAAGCAGTTAAGCTATCAAGCTTTGGAATTTTTATAACCTGGCCTGCGGAGATTTGATCTTCATTTTCTAACTCATTTGCTTTAACAAGTTCAGGGTATTTATAGCCATCATCATAATAGTTTTGAGCTATAGAGAAGAGAGTGTCACCTTCTTTTACAGTGTAATTTCCAGGAAGATTTTCTTTTGAGACATCACCTGTTTGTTCTTCTTCTGCCTGTTGAGTTGGACCTAAATCTCCTTCAGGTTTATTAAAATAATTAAAAAGAATAACACCTAAAACTATAACTATTAACGCACCTAATACTAAATTTAAGAATGATTGATTATTTTGGAGATCATCCTGGAGTTTGTCTATAAGTCCACCACTATCTACGCTAAATCCCTGGGATGTTGTATCTTCTTTTTTCCTTGAGCCCTTTTTTGTAGTTCTTCTTGCCACTTTTCTTAAACCCTTTCTTTAATCTTTGGGCAGTTCAAGATAACATCACTTTTATAACATTGGGTTATAGTTTGTCAACTGCATCAAAATAGGTCAATTTAATAAAATGGTGTTTGATCTATAAGTAATTTATTGTTAAAATAGCTCAGTTAACTTGGGGCTGTAGCTCAGTCTGGTTAGAGCGCTTCCCTGTCACGGAAGAGGCCGCGGGTTCGAGTCCCGTCAGTCCCGCTTTATAATATTTACCAAAGTTGTATACTTTGGGTATGAAGACTTCTAATCAGGAGATTGCAGATCTTTTGAGATCTGTTGCTGCTTCATTAACTCTTTCTAAGGCAAATGCTTTTCAGGTTAGGGCTTATGAGAATGCTGCTGATTCTATTGAACGTTTGACCTCTGAGATTAAAGATTTATGGGAAGAGGGAAAGCTGGGTGAAGTTCCTGGAATAGGGACAGGATTAAAAGAGCATTTAAATGAAATATTTAAAACAGGAGAATCAAAACACCTTGAAAGTATTTTAAAAAAACATCCTGAAGTTGTATATGAGCTTATTAAAGTCCCCGGGATTGGACCTAAAACTGCTTTAGAACTGGCTAATCTTGGGGTAAAAGATATTGATGATTTGAAAAAGAAGATAGAAAGTGGTGAACTTACTAAAAAAGGCTTTTCTGAGAAGATTTCGGAAAGGGTTTTAGGTGGATTAGAAGAACATGCAGGAAAAACAGGTAGAATGCTTTTGCCTTATGCTCAAGCTCAGGCAGATAGAATATTAGAATATTTAAAAAAGGGACCAGATGTTAAGGATGCAGATCCTTTGGGGAGTTTAAGAAGACAGGTGGCTACAATTGGTGACTTGGATTTTGCTGTATCTGCTAATAATTCTGAAAAAGTTTATGAGTATTTTGTTAAGATGCCAGGTGTTTCTAAAGTGATAGATAAAGAGACTGTAATTTTAAATTCAGGAATTCATGTTGATCTTTTAGTAGGTAAACCTGAGAGTTATGGAGCACTCCTACAGCACTTTACAGGGAGCAAAAACCACAATATAAAACTTAGGACATTAGCTTTAAAAAAAGGATTGAGCTTGAGTGAAGATGGAGTTAAAAAAGTGGGAAGTGGGAAATTGATAGAAGTAAAAAGTGAAGAGGAGTTTTATAAGCTTTTAGGGATGGATACACCTGCCCCTGAGATAAGAGAAGATGTTGAAGAAATAGAGGCAGCTCTAGAATACAAATTACCTGACTTAATTGAGTTAAAAGATATTAAAGGGGATTTGCACTTACATTCTAATTTTCAAATTGAGCACCCTTCCCATGGACCAGGAGCTAACCCAATAGAAGATATTGTTAAAAGAGCAGAAGAGTTAGGGTATGAATATGTAGGGATATCAGATCATCCACCTGCACAGGGAACTGAATCTAAAGAAGGAATTATAAGATGGGTGGAAAAGAGGACAAAATTTATCCAAAATATACAAAAGGGTAATAAAAGTATTCGGGTACTTAATGGTCTCGAAATAGATATTCTTTCTGATGGAAGTTTAAGTGTGCCTGATGAGGCTTTAAAAACTTTAGATTATTGTATAGCTGGGATTCATCATGGTCATAGGGGAACTCCTGAACAGATTACTAAAAGGATTTTAAAGGCTTTGGAGAATCCATATGTTGATATTCTGGCTCATCCTACAGGAAGGTTGCTTAATGAAAGGGGGAGCTATGATGCTGATTGGGAAGAGATTTTTAAGTTTGCTGCAAAAAATGAGCGAAGCTCCTCTTCGAGTAAAAAACTGATGGAGATTAATGGGTATCCAAACAGGTTGGATTTAAGGGATGATTTGGTCAGGTTGGCTTTAAAGTTTGGGGTGAAATTTGTAATTGATACTGATGCACATGAGGTTGACCAGATGGATAATATGAGGTTTGGGGTGTCTGTTGCCAGGAGGGGCTGGGTTGAGAGTAAGGATGTGGTTAATAGTTGGGAGTGGAAAAAGTTTGCAGAATGGTTTAATATTCACTAGATGGATCCTTTTACAATTGGAATTATTGTAGCCGTAGTAGTTGCCTTAGGCTGGCTTTTGATGACCTATAATGGTCTGGTTTCCTTGAGAAACAGAGTAAAAGAAGCATGGAGCCAGATTGATGTGCAGCTTAAAAGAAGAGCCTCTTTAATTCCAAACTTAGTCGAATCTGTTAAGGGTTATGCAAAGCATGAAAAAGAAGTTTTTGAAAATGTAACTAAAGCCAGGTCTGCTTTAATGGGAGCTACAGATCCTGCACACAAAGCTGCAGCCAATGATATGCTGACAGGAGCACTGAAATCCCTTTTTGCTGTGGCTGAGGCATATCCTAACCTGAGAGCTTCTGAGAACTTCAAACAGCTTCAGGATGAGATTTCTGATACAGAGACCAAAGTTGCAGCCTCCAGACAGTTTTACAATACAAATGTTTTGGATTTAAATAATACTTTAGAGATGTTTCCAAGTTCTCTGGTTGGATCCATGTTTGGGTTCCAAAAAGAAGAGTTCTTTAAAGCTACTGAAGAAGATAAAAAAGATATCCAAGTAAAATTCTAATTCACTTATCTTGACGCCTCCTTCTAAAATTTATGTTAAGAAAACTTCCACTATGGGTAATGGAGTTTTTGCGAGTTCTCTGATTAAGAAGGGTGAGATTATTGAGGTATCGCCAATAATTGTTTTGGAGTTTGAGGAGCTGGTGGATACAAAGTGGAATAATCTTTTTAACTACTATTTTTGGATGGATGAGTATGTTGTTTTAGCTTTGGGGTATGGGTCTTTATATAACCACTCTGATGATGCTAATGCAGAATATAAGATTGACCAAAAGAGTAAAACTATAACTTTTACAGCTTCTAAAGATATAAAAAAAGGTGAGGAGATTTTTTTTAATTACAAAGGAAAAGAAAAGACTAAGACTCCGCTCTGGTTTGAAAAAGAAAGACAATAATTGCGAGTCCGATCGTCGGATCATAAAAGTACCGTTCGGGTCGAATCCCTCACTATGTGAGAAAAAATTACCAATCAACTGCAGAATTTTTTCTCAGATTACTTTTATTGATTCTGACTTCGCGTCCTTTGCTTACTCGATTTAGTGAAGAAAAAATGTTAAAATAGGCACACTGTGGCTACAATTAATACAGCTTGGGATCATGTAAATTCAAATATCTTTAAGACATGGGTAATCATGTTTTTGTTTTCTGTGTTTGTGATGGGAGTAGTTTATGTTTTTGCCAGGGGGTTTGGGTATGATTCTGTTGGTGTTTTGGGATTGACTGGGTTTGCCCTTATTTTAACTGGAGTAATGAATTTTGTGAGTTACTGGTGGTCAGATAAGATTGTTTTAGGGATTTCCCAGGCTAAACCCGTTTCTTTGGAATCCAACAGACAGCTTTACCATATGGTAGAAAATATTGGGATTGCTGCAGGACTTCCTACACCTAAGATTTATATTATAGATGACACTGCTCCCAATGCTTTTGCAACCGGAAGAGATCCAAAACATGCTGCAATTGCTTTTACTACTGGAATTTTAGGTAAGTTAAACAAACAGGAGCTTGAAGGAGTGACTGCACATGAACTGTCTCATGTTGGGAATAGAGATACTTTGGTAATGACTGTGGTCTCTGTTTTAGTCGGAACAATAGCTCTGTTGGCAGATATGTATATGAGGAGTATGTGGTTTGGAGGTAGAGACAGGGATGAGGATAGAGGAGGAAATGCAATTTTTATGGTTCTGGCAATTGTTGCAGCTATTTTAGCCCCTTTGATAGCTACTCTAATACAATTGGCAGTTTCCAGAAGAAGAGAGTTTTTGGCAGATGCATCCGGGTCAATCCTAACCAGAAATCCAGATGCACTGGCCCAGGCTTTAATAAAAATTTCAAGAGATAAAGAGCCACTTGAGGTAGCAAACAGGGGAACTGCCCATCTTTATATTGTTAATCCTCTAAAGGGGAATGATGAATTAAATAATTTTGCCAAACTTTTCTCTACCCACCCATCTTTAGAAGATAGGGTTAAAGCTTTAAGGGAAATGGAAGGGAAGTTATGAAACTTACAAAAGATCAGGTTAAAAAGGTGGCAAAACTGGCAAATCTTCCATTGAGTGAAGCTGAGGAAGAAGAATCTGCTGAGCAGCTTTCTAAAATTTTGGATTATATTGACCAATTGGAAAAAGTTGATACTAGGGGTGTTGAACCCACATATAATGTGACTGGAAATGAAAATGTTATGAGAGAAGATGAAATAGGTGAAAGTTTATCTGCGGAGGATGCTTTGAAGAATGCTTCAAAGACTAAGGATGGTTTTTTTGTAACAAAAGGGGTATTTGAAAGTGAGTGACATTACCTCTTTAACTCTAACTCAAACAATTGCTGCTCTGGATGAAAAAAAATTTTCTGAAGAAGAGTTGAACAATGCATATCTGGAGAGAATTAAGAAATTAGATCCTAAACTAAATGCTTTTTTAGAAATTAATGAAAAATCTAATAAAATTCCTGCTGCTATTAAGTCTTTAATTTCTACAAGAGGGTTGAAAACATCATCTGCTTCCAAAATAATTGAAAATTATAACCCCCCGTTTAATGCAACTGTAATTGGGAGGTTATTAGACAAGGGAGTGTCAGTTATAGGAAAAACTAACCAGGATGAGTTTGCTATGGGGTCATCTGGGGAAAATTCTGCATTTGGTTCAACTAAAAATCCCTGGGATTTAATAAAAGTCCCTGGAGGGTCCTCAAGTGGGTCTGTTGCTGCAGTAGCTGCAGATTTAGCTGTTTTTGCATTAGGAACTGATACAGGTGGTTCTATCAGACAACCTGCCTCTTTATGTGGAGTAGTTGGTTTTAAACCTTCTTATGGAAGGGTTTCTAGGTATGGGGCAATTTCTATGGCCTCATCTTTAGACCAGATAGGACCAATTGGGAAGAGCGTAGAGGATGTGAGGCTGATATTGGAGTGGATTCAGGGACCAGATGGATTTGATAGTAATTGCCAACCAAGCTCACACCTCCGAGGTGCGACTAGGGTTGCGGCAGACGCACACCTCGGAGGTGGACTTAATGGGGTTAAGGTTGGGGTGCCGAAGGAGTATTTTGCCGTGCCTGCCGGCAGGCAGGGTGAAGGGTTAGATAGTGGTGTAGAAAAAGTTGTAAAAGATGCAATAAAAGAGATGGAAGAGTTAGGGGCTGAAATTGTTGAAATAAGTTTGCCAAATACCCAGTATGCAGTTGCAGTTTATTACATCATAATGGCTTCTGAGGTTTCTTCTAATTTAGCCAGGTTTGACGGGATAAGGTTTGGAGGAGACAGAAGTTTGTTTGGAGCAGAGCCAAAAAGAAGGATAATGCTTGGAACTTTTGCACTTTCCACTGGATACTATGATGATTATTACAATAAAGCTGCAAAAGTTAGGACTTTAATAAAAAAGGATTTTGAAAAAGCTTTTGAAAAGTGTGATGTGATAGTTGGACCTGTTTCTCCAACTGTAGCCTGGAAGTTAGGAGAAAAGATTTCTGATCCACTAACAATGTATCTATCTGATGTTTATACAATTCCTGCATCTTTAGCTGGAATCCCAGGGCTGTCTGTACCAGCTGGATTTAGTGAGGGGATGCCTGTGGGAGTGCAGATTCTGGGTAAATATATGGATGAGGAAACTATTTTAAATGTGGGCGAAGTTTTAGAAAAAGCACTAGACATAAAGGAGAAACCTAAATTATGACTGAACAGGTTAGAGTTTTGGATCCAGTACAAAATGAATTAAATGAGGTACTAAGCCTAAAGGAACGATTTAATAAAGGTTATAGTATTGATGGATCACTGGAAATGATAAAAGCCAGGGTTATTTTTTTTACTATTTATGATGCAATTATGAAGATGAAAGATAATGAGTTAAGACCCCAAACAGTTTATAAATGTGAGATAAATGATCAGAATATGAAGAAAAAGATGAGAGTGAGAATTGATTTTAGTGATCTGAGTGAGGTTACCAGAGTTAAAAATATATTGGAGCATGTTTTGGGGTATATGGGAACTGAACAAAATTATCTAATTGAAAAGGATTTAGAGTTATTGATGGAAGCTGATGAAGAAGTTGAGGAGAGGGTTTAAATAAAATGTATAAACCAGTTATTGGTCTTGAAGTCCATGTGGAGTTGAATACAAAATCCAAAATGTTTTGTAATTGCAGTGCTGACTACTTTGGAAAAAAGCCTAATACCCATACCTGCCCTGTTTGTTTGGGTCTACCTGGTGCATTACCATTTATTAATAAGCAAGCTATTGAGGGTTGTTTAAAGATTGGATTAGCTTTAAACTGTACTCCTGCAGAAGAATCTCTATTTGAAAGAAAGAACTATTTTTACCCTGATTTAGCAAAGGGATTTCAGACTTCACAATATAGGTGGCCATTGTCTGTTAAGGGATGGATTGATATAGAGGATAAGAGTGGAGAGAAGAAGAGGATAAGAATCAACAGAGCTCATCAGGAAGAAGATACAGCCAAGTTGATGCATCAACTTGGAAATTCCAAGACACAAGAAACAAGTAACAATGAGAATATTACTGGAATTGATTTTAACAGGTCTGGGGTTCCTTTGGTTGAGATTGTGACAGAACCTGATTTTACTGACTCTTCCCAAATTAGGGATTATGCTAAAAAACTCCAGCAGATTTTCAGGTATTTAGGGGTGTCCAATGCTGATATGGAAAGGGGAGATATGAGGCTTGAGGCGAACGTATCCGTTCGCGAAGTGGGAAATGAGAAATGGGATGTGAGAACTGGAAAGTTGCCTCCTTACAGGGTTGAGTTGAAAAATATAAATTCATTTAGATTTATGGTGGCTGCTGTTGAGTATGAAATTAAAAGACAAATTGAACTTTTAGAAGCAGGGAGAGATGATGAGTTAAGACAGGAGACAAGGGGTTGGGATGAAAATAAAAAGATAACTTATGTTCAAAGGTCAAAAGAAGAAGCCCATGATTATAGATATTTTCCAGAGCCAGACCTTCCAGAGTTCAGAGTTCAAAGTTCAGAATTCAGAATTGATGACATAAAAAAAGGCATGCCGGAGTTGCCATGGATGAAAGCTGAGAGATTTGTAAAAGAACTTGGATTAAAAATATCTGATGCAAAAATTTTAACAGAAGAAACTGAATTAGCTGATATTTTTGAAAAGTTGGTGAAGATTGGGAGGGAAAAGGAAATTGAGCCAAAAGTTTTAGCAAATTATGTGGTTAATCAAAAGATAGACCTATTAAATAAGGATCCAAACCAGATTATTGATGATATAAAGTCAAAAAGCGTGGGGATAATTTCTGATGAAGAAGAATTAGATAAAGTTTGCAGAGAAGTTATAGATGAGAATGGAGGATTAGTCCAGTTTTATAAGCGAAGCTTGATTCCGTCTGGCGACGAAATTAAAAAAGGAAATCCAAATATGCTAAATGTATTGATTGGGGGAGTTATGAGGAAGACTCAGGGAAAAGCAAATGCTGGGTTAGTAAGAAAAATTTTAGAAAAACTTCTAAATGGATAGTTTTTTAAATTCCCTACTTGAAATGGTTAGGTTTGGTGCTGGTAGAATAAAAGTGTCGCAAATGTTGCGCGGATAGGTCGTACCTCCGCAAGACAAGGATCTTGAGATCCTTCGCTTACGCTCAGGACGACTCATTTTAAAGGAAAATTATATGAGTCGATTTGTTCATCTACACACTCACACTGAATATTCGCTTCTTGACGGGCTTTCAAAAATTCCCAAACTGGTAAAGCAGGCAAAAGATTTAGGTATGGACAGTTTGGCAATTACTGACCATGGGGTTATGTATGGAGCGCTGGAATTTTACAAAGTTTGTAAGGAAGTAGGTATTAAGCCAATTATTGGCTGCGAAATGTATGTGGCACCCAGGTCTCACAAAAGTAAAGAAGGAAAGGTTGATAGTGAGCCTTATCATTTAACTGTCTTGGCTAAGAATTACCAGGGATACTTAAATTTAATGAAACTTTCCTCAATTGCCCATTTGGAGGGTTTTTATTACAGACCAAGGGTTGATAAGGAACTTTTAAAAGAATACTCTGAAGGGTTAATTGCTTTATCAGGCTGTCCTGCTGGAGAGTTTATTAGAAGCCTGGATTCAAAAGATTTAACAAAAGCAGAAGAGGTAGCTAAAACTTATTTAGAAATTTTTGGAGAAGGGAATTATTATCTGGAGATCCAAAACCATTTTTATTCTGACTACATTAAAGATCCAAACTTAGATCCAACTGTCAGACAAGATCTTCAGAACATGGGACTTTTACAGGAGATTACCTGGGTTGCAGCAAAACAAATTTCAGAAAAACTTGGGATTCCAATTGTGGCAACAAATGATCTGCATTATGTTAAAAAAGAGGATGCAGAGGCACAGGATGCGCTGCTTTGTATCCAAACTGCTAAATTTTTATCTGATATCCAGAGATTAAGGATGATTGATACCCCTAACCTTTATTTAAAATCTCCTGAAGAGATGGCGGAAGCATTTAAGGAGGTCCCAGAGGCTTTAGAAAATACAAATAAAATAGCTGAAAAGGTAAACCTGGAAATTCCTTTGGGAAACCCAAGGTTTCCAATGTTTGATATTCCAGAAAATGAGTCACAAAGTGCCTCTTCTGCTTCGCAGAAAAAAAAGCCATTTGAGTATTTAAAAGAGTTAACTTTTGAAAAAGCAAAGGGAAGATTTGCACTTAGTGAAGAAAGGATTCAAAGATTAGAATATGAACTTTCTGTAATAGAAAAGAAAAATTATGCAACTTATTTTTTGGTAGTTTCAGATTTTATGAGTTGGGCTAATGAACACGGAGTCATTACTAATACCAGAGGATCAGCTGCAGGCTCTTTGGTTTTATATGCTCTTGGGGTGACTGATATTGACCCAATTTTTTATAAATTACCTTTTGAAAGATTCTTAAATCCCTTTAGACCAAGCCTGCCTGATATTGACTGTGATTTGGCTGATGACAGAAGGGATGATGTTATCAGGTATGTGATGGATAAGTATGGTGAAGATAAAGTTGCCCATATTGTGACTTTTGGAACAATGATGGGAAGGGCTGCAATCAGGGATATTGGCAGGGTAATGGCAATTCCATATGGAGAGGTAGACAGGATTGCCAAACTTGTACCTCCGCCCCACCAGGGATTTCACAAGCCTTTGTCAGACGCTATTAAAGAAGTACCAGAACTTAATGATCTATATAAATCAGACCCCCAATACAGAAAACTTTTGGATTTAGCAATAAAGGTTGAGTCTACAGTTAGACATGCTTCAGTCCATGCTGCAGGGATTGTAATTGCACCTGAACCTTTAACAAACTTTACTCCACTACAAAAGGAGGCTAATGGGGATAAAGTGGTAACTCAATATGACATGTTTGGAGTTGAAGAGGCTGGACTTGTAAAGATGGATTTCTTGGGGATTAGAAACCTGTCTATTTTAGGCAGGTCTATTGAATATGTGAGGAATAACAAGGGAATAGAGATTGATTTGCAAAAGATTCCCCTGGACGACAAAAAAGCTTTTGCATTACTCGGACGGGGTGAGACAATGGGACTTTTTCAACTAGAAGGAGGAGGAATGACTAAATATTTAATGGATCTTAAACCAACTACAATATTTGATATTTCTGCTATGGTTGCATTGTACAGACCTGGACCACTACACATTATTCCTGAATATATTGATAGAAAACATGATCCTTCTAAAATTTCCTATTTTGATCCAAGGATGAAAGAATATTTAGAAAGATCATTAGGGCTTTTGGTTTATCAGGATGATGTATTGCTGACTGCCATTAATATTGCAGGTTATTCATGGGAAGAAGTAGATAAATTTAGAAAAGCTATGGGTAAGAAGATCCCTGCTGAGATGGCTAAACAAAAGACCCATTTTATATCAGGCTGCATAAAAAATGGGATGAACCAAAAAAAAGCTGAAGAACTATTTGCTTTGATTGAGCCATTTGCAGCTTATGGGTTTAATAAAGCCCATGCTGCCTCATATGCTTTAGTTGCATACCAGACTGCTTACATGAAGGCTAACTATCCTGTTGAATTTATGGCAGCTGTAATGACTGCTGAATATGGGAATGCTGATAAAATTGCCCATGCAATTTCTGAGTGTAAAAAGATGGGAATAGTTGTATTGCCGCCTGATGTTAATTTCTCAAGTGTCGGATTTACAATTGAGGATTTAAAAGCTTTATCTGAGGAGGATTTAAATAGGCAAATTACAGACATAAATAATCAGGCCCCACTCCGCCAAGGCTCCGCGGGACAAGGTGTCAGGTTTGGCTTATCTGCTATAAAGAATGTAGGGATTTCTGCTATTGAGTCAATTATAAAAGCCAGAGAACAAAAATCTGTTGCGTCATTGTATGACCTTTGCTCAAGAGTGGATACACGGCTTGTTAATAAAAAAACTTTGGAAAGTTTAATTAAAGCAGGAGCTCTGGATTCTTTGGGATCAAGAGCTGCCCAGCTTTTAGTTTTAGACCAGTGCCTAGAAGAGGTTCATAAATCTAACAGAGCAAACTCTAATGGTCAGGCTTCTTTATTTGGTGAGGATGAGAGTTTTTCAGCCAGTATTACTTTACCTGAAGTCGAAGAACTGCCTTTGGATAGGTTGGTGGCATTTGAAAAAGATTTATTGGGTTTTTATCTTCATGAGCCGCCCTATGTAAAAAAGCTTAAAGGAATAGGCGGATATATTTCACATAGAATTTCTGAGATAAGTGAAGAGGTTTTAAAGCAAAAAGTAACTGTAGGAGGAGTAATAGTTGAATTAAAGAAGGTTTTAACTAAAAAAAATGCCGCAGAGATGGCTTTCTTAAAGCTTGATGATGGGGAGGGTGTAATTGAATGTGTAGTGTTCCCAAAGACTTTTGCGGAGAGCAAGCATTTTTTAGAAAAAGAAGAGGTTGTAATTATTACAGGAAAAGCTGATAGGAGAGAGGATGAGTATTCATTAATTGTGGATTCAATTTCAGTTTTTAATCCTGAAACTGCAGAAAGGTTTTTTCCCCAAACTGTGGTGGAGATTGAATTCCCAAGGGAGGCTGATAGTGAGGTTATGAAAAGAGTTAACAGTGCCATCAGACAGTTTCCCGGGGAAGTGCCAATTTCAATATTAATACCATCAGGAGCTTCTTTTAAGAAGCTTAATTTAAGTTTTACAGTTAATTTAGATGATGGGTTTATACAAAATGTAGAGGAGATTTTAGGTCCTGGTGCTGTAAGAGTCAGTTGAGATTGGAATATTTAATCTTTTATGGTAAAATTCCAAGGTTATGCTGAATACAAGTTTTAAAGACACACAATTAAATATTGGACAGACTTTAAGAGTAAAATACAACATTGTTGAGGGTGGGAAGACCCGCGTGCAGACTTTTGAGGGAGTTTTGATTGCTATAAGAGGCAGAGGGGAAAACAGGACAATTACTGTCAGAAGAATTGGTGATAGAAATGTTGGGGTTGAAAGAATTTGGCCTATTAATTCCAGGTCTCTAGTTGAGGTTAGTGTTGTTAAGAGTCCTAAAAAAGTAAGAAGGTCAAAGCTTTATTTTTTGAGAAATATTTCAGGTAAGATGTCCAGCTATATATAGTATATTGGAAAGACAGGGGATGCTTCTATAATTATTCCTACTCTTCAGATAGAGAAATCACTTTGGAATTCAGGTTACAAGTTAATAGCAGGTATTGATGAAGTTGGGAGGGGGTGTTTTGCTGGGTCTGTAGTGGCTGGTGCAGTTATCTTTCCTCCAACAGTTAAATTGCCAAAAGGAATTGCAGATTCAAAACTATTGAAGCCTAAATTAAGAGAGGAACTTTCTTTAATAATTCAGGATTTATCTTTATTTTGGGCTGTGGGTGAGGCTTCTGTTGAGGAGATTAATAAAGTAGGGATTGGAAAGGCTACCCAGATTGCATTTAAAAGAGCTGTAAAAGCTTTAAGCAGCTCTCCAGACTTTTTGTTAATTGATGCATTTTATATTGATGAGTTTGCTAAACAGGTTCAAAGGCCTGTAAAAAATGGAGATAAAATTTGTGCTTCTATTTCTGCTGCATCTATTATTGCTAAAGTTTATAGAGATGGGTTGATGAGAGGTCTAAGTAAGAAATATCCTGAATATGGTTTTTTTGAAAATAAAGGCTATGGGACAAAATTTCATAGGGAAGCTATAAAAAAGCATGGATTATCAAGAATCCACAGGACTTCATTTGATCTAGGTAAATTCTTGTAATAGTTGTAGTTTTCTTGGGGTTCTGTTAGAGTCGCTCGATGTTGTCATGCTCGCCAATCAAACTCGCTTCGCTCAAACAGAGATTGGTCTGCGCGTGACAACATCTTCGCACCTTTGCTATTGTGTAAGAATGAGTACCGTGAATGTAGGAAATAAGGGGGAGGATTTGGCTTGTAAGTATCTTAGGAATTTGGGATATAAAATAGTTGAGAGGAATTATAGGATTAGGGGTGGGGAGATAGATATTGTTTGTAAGGATGGGAATATTTTGGTTTTTGTAGAAGTAAAAGCCAGAAATTCATATGAATATGGACTTCCTGTTGAATCCATGACTCCATGGAAGATTAGATACTTAAAAAGATGCGCATTGTTTTATATTGTTCAATCAGGTTGGGGCAATGGACCATACAGGATTGATTTTATATCTATAGATTTTGCAGGTTCTAAGGACCACCCCAAAATTGAACTTATCAAAAATATTACCCAGTAGTAACTATTGAAAACTTAAAAAGTGTGTTACAGTAAATATTGAGGGGGTGATAAATTTGAAAGGATATGGACCAGTAGTTGGATGGCTTTTAGCTTTGGGGGGAATTCAATTAGGCTTGATGGGACTTGTGGGATTTGACCTTTTGGGATCAATTTTGGGAAGCGGATCAGTACTTGAGAGAGCTGTTTTAGTTGCTGTGGGTGTAGCAGCAGTTGTTAAGGTGATGAGATTGGTTGGAGGAAAAGGAAAAAAGTAATTATCTGCAAAGTTAGCTTTGTTTAAAAATCCCTGCAATTGCGGGGATTTTTAGTGGAAATTTTAGGTATAATTAAATAATGGATATTATTAATTTTAACTGGAACTGGATGGTTTTTAATCTAATTTTAGCTTCAATTGGGGTAGGACTTGGGTATGTTTTTTTAGGTACAAAGCAACCCCTTTTTAAATTTATTATCTTTTTACTCTGGATTTTATTTTTACCAAATACAATTTATCTTTTAACTGATTTACAGCACCTGCCTGACCAATTTTACAGGATAGATAATGAATATAAGATTACTTTGATGTTTCAGTATGTGCTTTTATTGTCTTTTGGAATAATTTCCTTTGTGGTGGGACTTTGGCCCCTGGAGAAGTTTATTTTATCTTTTAAAACCAGAGAAAGAAGACAGATAAGTTTTTACAGCATAATTTTAATGAATTTTTTAATTGGAGTGGGTGTAGTTTTAGGGAAAGAGCTTAGGACTCATTCCTGGTATGTGTTTACTGATTATACAAGGGTTTTAGAGGATTTAAAGACATTTATATCTACTCCAGTTTATATTGTTTTTGCCCTAAGTTTTGGGATTTTAGGAAATTTAATATATTTTGCTTTTAATAACAAATTTGCAAAATATTTAAAGAAGAAGTGAGAATTAGTTTTAGTTCCCACGAAAAAAGGCCCCTAAGGGCCTTCTCTCGAAATACCTGCTTCTTTAAAGAAAACCGAGGTTTCCTCTAATTGCCAACTTACGCTAGCAATAAATAAAGAAACAAGTTTGAGTAATATAGAATAATTTTAATTTAGTGTCAAGGTAGTAATTTGAGCCTATTTCTGTTAAAATTATCAAGCCAGCCGCGTTCGTCTAGTGGCCCAGGACGTCGGGTTTTCATCCCGAAAATCACGGGTTCGACTCCCGTACGCGGTACTTGCAAAAATTATTGGTCCTTGTGACCATCAATTTTGCAAACCTGTATTTGGGAGAGAACTGAAATCTTTGATTTGGTTCGTTAGTCCGATGTATATCGGACTAGGATATCTCCCGTACGCGGTACTTATGGCCCGATAGCTCAGCGGTAGAGCAGGAGCCTTTTAAGCTCTTGGTCCTCGGTTCGAATCCGAGTCGGGTCACATTTAAATATTTGGGAATATTTTTCCAAATATTTAAATTTAGCTGCCACAGGGATTTAAAGCAGATCTTTGATCTGGTTCGCCTTTTTGACGAAGTCAAAATGGGTGTGTTATCCGAGTCGGGTCACCGAAGGTGCACCTCACGCACAGTGTTCGAACTTTTTGAGCGTGAGTTTTTTGGAGATTCAAAAAGATACTTTTTCTAGACTGAAACTTTAGCCTCATTTTGGTTCGAACCCCTGCGAGAAAAATTTATTCGTTGCATTGAAAAGTTCCGAATCTAGCGGGACCAACTGGCGCCCCACGCTTTTGATCAGGTGGATTTTCACATCTTATAAATGTGTAAGTTAATTTAGTAGGATCAGGTTGAGTTAGATTAAAATATACTTGTTCAGCAACAGTTAAGTAAATTAAATTACCTTTAGAATCTCTTCCTTTTTGCTGATATAAATCTCTGAATTTGCCTGCTTCATCACATATCCTTTGAGCTACAGATTCTAAGTCTCTTTTTCTGAAACAGGTTTCTAGTGCAGTTCCTGGACTAAAACCTATATCAATATCATAAGGTGCTTTATCAGAAGCAGTAATTCTGTTTGGTACACCTATAACAACGATTTGAGCATCAGGTTCCTTATCATTATTCACATCGATCCAAACTGAAGAGAATGTATCGACAACTTTGGAAGGAACCTCAGCAGGCTTACCTTGCGGTACTTTTGAAGTCGGACGATTCTCCATTGGAACACAACCTAGAACAAGCAAACCCAGAGATGTAGTAACAGGTAAAAAAGCTTTCTTTAAATGTTGACCGGAATCAAGTATTTTTTCTAACATAATTTGTAGTATATCATAAGTTTATAACTATAAGTCACTCTACTCCATAATTTCCTCTTCATTTAGATATAACTGCCTCAATTGATTCCACGAGGCCAGAATTCTTCCTAGTGGTACAGCTTTTAGTCCCGACGGGTCACTTAGAATTTTAATGAAACAGGACACAACCACCATTAAAAAAGTAGCTGAGGAGTTTAATCTTAGTGAATATGAGCAAAGATTTTTACTAACTTGTGAAAGAGGAGAAGCTCTAATCATTGCTGATCAAAACCATGTAGCCTTAAAAATAGTCGCCTCAGAAAAAGAACACCCACTACTTACAACAGACCCAAAAGAAATATATATTTAGATTGTTAATTTGGAACGTATAATATCTCATAGTTTAGCCTCAATCTGGTATAATTCACAGATGATTGAAAGACTACAACCTCCGAAGGGGCCTTGGAAAAGAACTTTAAGTCCATTTGGACCTGAATTTGTGCATGATTCAGGCATAAATCCTGAATCAGATGTTAAGACTTGGTGGAGAAAATCAGTTTCAAAAAATGCCGAAACTGTTGCAAGATTTGATGAACATCAGGGTGGAACATTAGACAGATGGGTTATGGAGAGTATAAATCCAGCAGGCAGGCAAATTCTCTATACAATCAGAGATCGAGGTGATAGAAATCAGTATTTACAATTAGCTTATGCAGGAGATAGATTTCAAGGTTTAAGCATTATCACAGAACTTGATGTGGCTAAAAGACCAGCTTTTCTCAATGTAAACAATATTGGCGCAGTCTATGCGTTAGACGGAGCAATTGCTTCTATAAGAGTACATGTTGATTCTCAAAGTCGCTTTGATGAGGAAAAGTACCGTACAAAATCTTCAGAAGATAATTTAAGAGAACTTATTCAAATATTTAAAGAAAGTGGACCTCAAGCGGCTACTCCATATGCTCCTAGCCCTGATCAAAAAGTGAGTGAGTCTATTGCTGCTGACATCCATGACTCTGTTGTCAGTTCGTTTGTAAAAGGAAAACTTATGCAATGGATTGAAGCAGAGAAAAAGAAAATTGATGAGGATTTAGATATTATCCCTCAAGCAATTGAATCTACGGCCGACGATACATTAAACAGGGAACAGATTCACGGAATGTCTAACTTTCTTTCAGCTGAAACTATTAAAGCATTACCTGATGATTATCCAAAGCTGGAAGGAGAACAAAGAGAAGATGTTTTTGATCAGGCATTTGACGACGCTATGCTGCAGAGTTTTAAATTACATGATCACAGTTTGCAAATAATGGCGCAACACACTGTAGTCTTTGCACTTAATAATCCTAAATTAGATGAAAATATTTTTGCGGTTTTTCAAGGAAATCCAACAAATCCATTTAGTGCCGAAGGATTAATGAATTTTATAACAGGAGAGCCGACAGAAGTTGGATCAGCGCATTCTTATGAAGATAAGCAATATGCACTCTTAAGACAAGAGGATTTTATGGCTCTCTTTATCTCATCTAAGTTGAATAGTAACCAAAGGATGCTTTATCTATCTTCAGAAAGACTTCAGATGGATAAACTCTTACCAATTATAAAAACAGAACATTCTTCTGAGTGGATGAAAGCCTATGATTTAGCAAGAGCAAGCTTAACAGTTGTACCTGCCTAAATAAGGCAGATGAACCCGCATATTTTTAACTAAGGCTTAGTCACACCATAACTTCTAAAAGATTTTAAAAATTGTTAAAATTCTTCTATGAGAAAACAAAAAAGAGTTTGGGACAAAGAGCACACAGAAAAATCAAGCCTTCCTTCAATGGCTTCTGAAGAACCTTCAAGGGGTGTTATTTTATTTGGAGATTATCTAAAAGATCACAAAATAAATCTATCGGGAAAAGTCATTGATATAGGTTGTGGTAAAGGTAGAAATGCTATTTATTTGGCAAAACTAGGATTTGAAGTTTATGCAATTGACTATATTCCAAAAGCTCTTGAACAAGCGGAAAAACTAGCTACAAGAGAAAATGTTTCAGATGCTATTCATTATCTTAATGCGGCAATTGATAGCAAATGGCAATTTGAAGATGATTTCTTCGATATAGCAGTTGATTGCTTCTCTTCTATAGATATCGAAACAAAAAAAGGTAGAGAAACTTACAGGAATGAATTATTGAGGACTCTTAAACCCGGTGGACTTGCTCTTATTACTGTTGTTTCCGTTAAGGACGAATGGGAAGCAAAACTCATTAAAAATAATCCGGGAATTGAAAAGAATAGTACTATTTGGCCTCAAAATAATAAATTTCAAAAGGATTATGATGAAAAAGAACTCAGGGATTTTTATAAATCTTTTGAGATTTTAGAATTAAAAGAAATAAACAAAAAAGCTTTTAAACTTGGTAAGTCATATAATGCAACAAATTTTTGGTTAGTTTTGAAGAAACATTAAAGGTTGTAGCTTCAGAAAAAGAACATCCTTTACTCACAACCGATCTTAAAGAAATATACTCATAACCTATAGTTGTACAAATAGCCTCTTTCTGCTACAATTCTCACTATGTCAGAAATTGTTCTAGAATCTTTACACGAAGCCCGAGAATATATCGGGGGAAGCTATGAACACTTTCCCAAAAAGAATGGTATAGTCGGCCCATTTGCTTTTATATGGACTCCGGTTGGCTTTAGATATGGTTACTTTTCAAATCATATTGGAAAAATAGAAGTTGACGCTTATATGGATGATCCAAATAAGCAATTTGGCGATATTAATGAGTTGAGAGTCAGATCATATGATCCCGAACAAGAATTTGTCATACGCGAGGCAGAAGGAAAATCCAGTATAAGATATAATTCTAACAGAGATATTTTTCCATATTTTACCAGACGAATATGGTCTGAAGAGGGAGCCACTGAGGATCAGAACTTAACTTACTTAATTTACAAAGTAAGTCAATCTGATGGAGTAAGCTATTTAATGCAGAATGGGAGTAACTATAAAACTAGGATTATTGGCAGTAGTAGAATTGTTAATGGTCAACATGAATACATTGAAAAGCTTGTTAGTCAGTATCCAGAATCTATAGACGGATTAAGAGATATTAATGGTCTCATGATCCCTTGGAGTATCAATTTTGCTCAAACCCAAAAAGATACTTTAAAATCATCCCGTTTAATTGACTTTCTCCAGGCACTACGCTAAAGCGAAAGAAAAAAGAGTTGAGGGTTATTATCCTACGGATTTTGATATACTTGTCTTAATTGATCTCAAGAGGCTAAAATTTGTCCTAATAGTACGGTTTTTAAGCCCGAAAGGTCACACATTCAAAAAAAATTTAGGGGATTATGGATAGGTCTGAGCCTATTTCATACCTTCCGGGGTTTGAGCCCTGATCATTTGGCATTTTGATTGAATATTTGTTTGATTCTAAAATTGCATTTATTTCCCATTTGCTCCCTGCATTATTTGTTCTGTAAATATAAAAAAAGTTTGGGTTGTTTAAAGGGTCTAAAGTTAATACTGATATATAAGATGCTGCCCGCAGGTTGACTTTCAGCCAGCCTGTACCGTCACTAGCCCTTACGTCATAGCCAATATCGTTTGAGGAACCCTCACAGGGACGGGTAAGATTGTAGCAGAGAATTGTTGCAGGGTTGCCTGTATTGTCCTGAAGGGCTATATAAATTGCTTTTTCCAGGTCAGTTAAATCATTAAGCCTGATTGAATCCCTTGATTCTTTAACAATTTGCTGCGGATTTATAAGCAAAAAGACTATAGCTGCAAGAATAGCGATGATTGCTAGAACGACTAGCAATTCGATTAATGTAAAACCAGAGCAGTTGGTTTTGTTGCGCATTTATTTAAGATATGTTAATTGTAAGCCTTATTAGGCTTTTAGAACAAGTAAGAGAAATAAGGTATAATTTTAGGAATGAATTGGGTGGATTTATGTATTATTGCAGTTTTAATTTTATTTGTTCTGGATGGGATTAAGAGGGGCTTTATAAATGAACTGGTAGATTTCTTATCTTTTTTAATAGCTTTTTTTGCATCAATCAGGTTTTATAACTACATTGGTTTATTTTTTGAAAATAATTTTCAGATACCTCACTCTTTCTCAAATATTCTGGGTTTTATTATGACATGGTTTGTAATTGAAACCTTATTTATATTTATAGTCCATTTATTAATAAGTAGATTTAGATTTTTAATTAAGATCAACCAGTGGTTTAGGCCTTTTGCAATTGTTCCCGCTTTTTTAAGAGGTGTTATTTTTGTGTCAATAATAATTCTACTTTTGGGAACTTTTCCAATCCAGCCAAGGATTAAAAAGGCCGTTATTGATTCTGAAATTGGTTCTGTCATTTTAGACCATACCCAAAGATTAGAGCAGCCAATTAAAAATGTTTTTGGTGGTATTACCCAAGATACCCTTTCTTTTCTAACTATAAAACCAAGGAGTGATGAAACTATAAAGTTGGGTTTTAATGTTAATGAATTTAAGGAAAACAATGTTAAGGAGATGGAAATGATAGATTTAGTTAATAAAGAAAGGCAAAAGATGGGTGTTAAGACGCTTAGTTTTGATTCCCAATTAAGAGATATAGGCAGGGGACACAGTATGGATATGTTCTTAAAAGGATATTTTTCTCACTATTCTCCTGAGGGTAAAACTGTGGCTGACAGGGCAAATGAAAGCGGAGTTAAGTTTTTAGTTATTGGTGAAAATTTAGCTTATGCCCCAAGCTTAAGTTTGGCTCACGATGGTCTAATGAATTCTTCAGGACACAGAGCAAATATATTATCTGAAGATTTTAATAAAATTGGTATTGGAATTATGGATGGCGGAGTGTATGGTTTAATGATTACCCAGGTATTTTCAAATTAGGATATAGGGTTTAGTGTTTAGGGAATAGTTTAAAAAATATGTTTAGCTCAAATCAACTAAAATTAATTTTTGTTTCAATAGTTGTATTTGCTGCTTCAGGTTTTTTATTCTATAAGGGGTTGGTTCATGAGTTTAGTAAATTAAGTAGTCTAAAAAATCAGACTGCAGAAAATTTGCAGGAGTTAAAAGAGTCTAGTCCAAGTGCAGCAGTTATTGATCCAAAATTTGAAAAAGTTAAAGTACTAAGAGTTATAGATGGAGATACAATTGATACCAATATTGGAAGAATTAGATATATTGGTGTAGATACACCAGAAACTGTAGACCCAAGAAGAGGTGTACAGTGTTTTGGTAAGGACGCAAGTGATGAGAATAAAAGATTGGTGGAAGGTAAGCAAGTTTATCTGGAAAAGGATGTTTCGGAAACGGATAAGTTTAGGAGACTTTTAAGGTATGTTTATCTGGAGCTTGATGATGGACAGTTATTGTTTGTAAATGATTATTTGGTAAGGCAGGGATTTGCCCAAACCGTTACATACCCTCCTGATGTAAAATATATTGAGCAATTTACCCAGGCACAAAGACAAGCAAGGGAAAACCAAAGAGGTTTGTGGATGGAGTGCAACTAGACTCAAATTAATTTTTAAGCTACTCTATATATATATATGAAGACCTTTTTTCTGCAGATATTGGGACTTATGATAGTGATCGTTGTCGGTCTTATGCTGTCTACAAATACAGGGTTCCAAACTTCAGTTTTAAATACTTTCCAGGGTGGGCAAAATAGTATAAAAGAACAGGATACTTTAATTATTTCAGACTCAAATCTCCAAAATACAAAAGCTAAGATTAAAATTGAAGTTGCAAAAAATAACGATGAAAAGGCTAAGGGTTTGGGAGGAAGAGAGAGTTTGGCAGAAGAGAATGGGATGTTGTTTGTGTATGATGTTAAACTTAAACCCAGGTTTTGGATGAAAGGCATGAGGATCCCCCTGGATTTTATCTGGATTGATGGAGATAAAGTAGTTGATCTTTTGGCAAATGTACCTCCACCCCAGGAAGGCCAATCTGATGCTACTTTGCCGCTTTATTCTTCTGTTGTGGAGGTGGATAAAGTATTGGAAGTTAACGCAGGCTTTATTTCTAAAAACAATATAACTGTGGGAGACATTGTAAATTATTAAGGTGAATATACTACCCATAAAATTTCTAACTTCTTATGATAAAAATATTTTTGGTGAAGATCTTGTAAACCTTTCCCTCTTGCATAGAATGGGAGTCCCTGTAGCTTCAGGGATAGTTGTAAGTCCTCCAAGTGAATTAGTTAAGAAAGTTAGGTCCCATGAAAAGTTTGGAAGTATAAAAAACCTTAAAGAACAATTTACAAATTCTGAGGAAGCTAAAAAATTATTTCTGTCTTTTAAAGAAAAAAAACTTACAGAAAAAATTTGGAATGATTTATTAGACAGGTGGTTTGAGAGATTAGAAATTGAGATTGAAAGAAAGGGAAGTCTTGATATAAATAAGCTTCCTCTAAAGGCAGAGGCAATTTTTTTTACAAAGAAAATTAAATCAGAAGGTGTAGCTTATATAAGTCAGTTAAGAAAGCTAGTTGAGGTTAAAACAGAAAGGGGAGAATTAGACCCTCAAAGATTTTCTGAACTTGATAGTTTAATTGAGGAAGCAAATAAAAAGTTATTACTTTCATATTTATATGATTGGATTTTGGATGATGAAGGGTTTAAATTGATAAGGCTAAGACCATTTACACAAGACTATGTTAGAAATGACCCCACTTTGCCAACGCTTAGTGGGGCAAGGAAGTTTTTGGAAATGGGAAGTGGGAAAAATACAAAAACTGCACTGAAAATGTATGGAAATGAAGAGATAGATTTAGGAGAATGGAGAGAAATTAGTACACCTGAAGAAGTGATAAGTTTAGAAAAAACTAATGCAGATAAATTTGTGATAAACCTTGATAAAATTATTGGTCATTTATCAGGAAAATCTGATATTTCCGGGATAGATACACAAGTTATAAAGAGTGTATTTGAGGAGCCACTAAGAGTAGTTATATCTAGGGGATCTTTGGTTTTAGTGGGAGGGAAATCAGTGCTGCAGGATGATATTTTAAAATTTTTAGTAAAACTTGGTATTTATGGAGTTATTATTGACGGAGATAAAAGTGGACTTGAGGAGCATATAAGGACTTTAGAGCATATGCATATTAATAAGCTTTTAGATTAAAAAGTAAAATATATTCCCCTTTTGGTTTTGATTTTTGAAATTCATTTAAAAATTCAGAAACCACCTTTTTACTAACCTTTTGGTGAATTTTTGTTAGCTCTTTAGCTAAGACAACTTCTTTGTCACCAATGATTTCTTTTAAGTCATTAAGGGTTCTTAGGAGTTTATGTGGAGCAATATAGATAATGAATGTTGTATTAATAATGTTGTGTATTGCAGAAAGGTTTTCTAATAATTTTTTTCTATTCCCGCTTTTTTCAGGCAGGTAGCCTAAAAATAGGAATTTGTCAGGAGGGAGTCCAGAGAGTGTTAGAGCAGTTATTGATGCTGTGGGGCCTGGAATTGAATCTACCTCCAGATTCTCCTGCAGGCACTCCCTGACTAATTTATATCCAGGATCTGAGATTAATGGGGTACCTGCATCTGAAATTAATGCAAGATTTTGGCCTTCTTTTAATTTATCCAGGATTTGAGGCAGGTTTTTTGATTCATTAAAATCATTTAAGACCAAAAGTGGTTTTTTAATTGCATAGTGGTTTAGTAAAATACATGCATGTCTTGTGTCCTCACAAATAATGCCATCAACAGACTGAAGAACCTCTAAAGCTCTTAAGGTAATATCTTTAAGGTTTCCAATAGGAGTTGGAACAATATATAACATAAGAGTGAATTATACTTTAATTAATAGTAGTTTTCTCGGGGTCCTGCCAGAGGACAGCCCCAACTGGTAAAATTTGTGGAACAGGTTCTAACAAATTTTTCTCTTGGGGCGCCCCGTCCTCTGTCACCCCTCGAAAACCTTTTAGCTTTTGATCTTAAGAAGACTGAGGATTCTGGTGCGCTGGTTTTTGTCTTTTAGGACATGGATTATGGCTGGGGTAATTGAAAGTAAAATAATAAGGCCAACTATGGGTAATAAATATTTATCTACATCCGGAATCAGGGAGCCAAGGTAATAACCTGCTAAAGTTATACCTATTGCCCAGAGTAAGCCTCCAAAAAGGTTATAAAAGAGAAAAGTTGGGTAGTTCATAGAACCTATTCCTGCTACAACGGGTGCAAAAGCCCTGATAACCGGCATAAACCTGGCCAAAATTATGGTCTTACCGCCATGTTTTTCATAAAAAGCCTCTGTTTTTACTAAATGGTCTTTTCTGAAAAAGAATGAATTTTCTTTCTCAAATAATTTCCTGCCGTAGCGGTGTCCGATAAAATAACCTACACTATCACCTGTAACTGCCCCTAAAAAGCATCCTAAAATAAGATAAGAGATATTAAATATCCCTTGGGAGGCTAAAAAGCCTGCTGTAAAAAGGAGTGAGTCCCCAGGGAAGAAGAAGCCAATGAGCATGCCTGATTCTAAAAAGACTATGGAGAAAACACCTATGTAGCCAATTGTTTCTACTATACTTTTGAGGTCACCATGAAGGATTGAACTTAGTTCCATGAAGTTTAGTATATCAGATTGTATAAATAGTTAGAAGTTTTGGGTAACGAAGCCCGTATATGTTACATTATTTAGAATCTTCTGATGACACCGACACAGCGGCCCTGGATTTGGACATTGGTAGCATAAATTGGATCCATGGCTGCATTGGCTGGCTCTAACCTGATTCTATTTTCTTCTTTATAATACCTTTTAAGTGTGGCCAGTCCATTGTCAAGGAGGGCTACTACAATGTCTCCATTGTAGGCAAAGGTTTGCTCCTCGATGATGACGAAATCCCCGTCTAAGATTCCGTCTTCTATCATCGAGTCGCCCTTAACTTGTAATACAAAAGTTCTCTTTTTATCCTTAACTAAGCTGGGTGAGACATTGATTGTGGCATTTGGGTCTGTAAAGGGCATTATGGGCTGGCCAGCAGCAATAAAACCTAAAATAGGCAGTTCTACTCCTTCTAATTTCCTGGCTATTTCATGGTCCAGGACCTCAATACCCCTGACTGCACCTTCAAACTTTTTAATTACACCTTTTTTAGCTAAAGTTTGGACGTGTTCATGAACAGTAGCTAAGGAAGAAACTCCCATTGCTTCTGCAATTTCCCCTAAGGTTGGAGAGTAACCATATTTTTCAATGTAGTCTCTGATGAAGTTTAAAACTTGTTTTTGCTTTCTATAAAGGGTGACTGGCATAGATTACCAGTAAGTTTAACAAAGATAACCCGAATGTGTCAACTGGGACAAAATAGATCAAACTGAGTTAACGGGATAGATTAGTTACGTTGGTTTTATTTTTTTCCATGAGCTGACGAACAAATTCAGAAAATCTGTCTTGCTTGCGGTAGCAGTTCTGCAGGGTTTGAGGTTCTATAAAAAACTCTTTTCTAGGATAATTATCAATTAGAATAAGAACCATACAGGTGTTATCTCGGGTCTGATTTTTCAAACCCTGCAATGAGTTTTTAAGATCATTTTTATCTATTTTTGCTAGCTCCAAATTCCTGGAGAGTTCTTGAGTCCTTTCATCATTAGCAGTCTCTGAGGCTATAAAAGAAGATGAAGTTTTTGCAAAAAGACCAGAGATATATGATTGTTCTTGAGCTAATTCTGTAACGAATGATTTTAATTCTTTTACCTGAGTTTCTTGGGAATTCATTCTGTCTTTTAAATCTCTTATTTCAAGGGTTTGAAGAGCTATTGTAGTTGCTCCTACCGTGAAGACAGAAAACATAGCAGTTTTGAATAAATGGTTTGGAGTCAGGTGATGAAGATTTGTTTTAGTAGATTCCCATAGAATCTGTGCTCGATTTGGTTTATGATCAATTTGATCCATCATACGTTTGAATTTTAACATAGATGGTTGCAGAAAATTTAGATCTTTTGTTAAAATGGTTGAGCTTATGGATAATCCAATAGGAATTGTGGGTTATGGGATTGTTGGTCAGGCTTTAGAGTATGGGTTTAAAAAAGAACCTATTTTTATCTATGATAAATTTAAGGACTTCTTATCTTTAAAAGAAGTTTGTGAGAAATCTGAATTTATCTTTGTTTGTGTACCAACCCCTTTTAGAGCTGATGAGTCAGGAATTGACCTTTCTATAGTAAATGAGGTTGTTGATGAAATATCTACCTATATTAGTGGTACAGATAAGATCTGTGTAATTAAATCTACTGTAATACCTGGTACTACGCAGGAGGCTGCAAAAAGAAATCCTGGTGTGCAATTTGCTTTTAACCCTGAATTTTTAACTGAGGCAAATTTTTTAGAGGATTTTGTAAATTCAGACAGGGTAGTAATTGGGGCAAATGATGATTTAGTCTCAAGGAGGTTGGTTTCTTTGTATAAAAAACACTTCCCAAAGATGCCTGTGTTCCAGACAGACCCTACAACTGCAGAGATGGTTAAATATATGGCAAACTGTTATCTGGCAACCAAAGTTATGTTTGCAAATGAGATGTATGATATTTGCCAAAAGCTGGGGATTAAATATGAAGAGGTTAAAAAATTAGTGGTGGCAGACCACAGGATTTTTGATTCACATCTGGATGTGACTACAAACAGGGGGTTTGGTGGTAAGTGTTTTCCAAAAGATATGATAGCACTCAAGGGATTTGCTGATGAGTTGGGTGTGGAGACAGAAGTTATGGATGCTGTCTGGAGAAAGAATTTAAAGATCAGAAAAGTTAAAGATTGGGAAGAGATACCATTTGTAGTGTCTGAGAATTCTAAAGAAGAGTAATTATTGAGGTTGTTGGGGAGGGGTGGCCGGAGTTTGTTGAGTTCTTTGGAGGATATTTTTAACTTCCTGGACAATTTGGTCAGGGGTATAGGCTGCTTTGATCATATATCCTTCTGCACCTAGCTGGAACCCTTCTTTAATAACTGCATCCTGGCCTAAGTTTGTTAATAAAAGTACTGGAAGATCTTTAGTTTGTGGATTTGCTTTAATCTGTTTTAAAATCTCCAATCCATTCATATCAGGAAGCATTATGTCTAGTAATAGGAGGTTGTATTGGGTTTTGGAGATTGCCTCTAAGCCTTCTTTGCCATTAGCAAAACCATCTGTCTGCATGCCTGCAAGGGTAAGTTGTCTTTTATATAGTTCCCTAATAGGTTCTTCATCTTCTATAATAATGAGTCTGGGATTCATAATTTTTTTAGACAGATTTCGACATAACTTATCTTAATTAAGAAGTATATCTGCGAAATCGTCTAGTATAAACATATTCTGTTCTATAAGCAGATAAAAGTCAATATAATCTTACAGTGGTAAACTGAAGCTGAAGGTGGAGCCTTTGCCAACTTCTGATTCCACCCAGATTTTTCCATGATGAAGGTCAACTATAGATTTTGTAATATAAAGTCCCAGCCCTGTACCTCTGGTTTGATATTCTAATTTGTTTTTCTGAACCCTGAAGAACTTATTAAATAGGTAAGGAAGTGTTTCTTTGTCAATTCCATGGCCATTGTCTTTAACATGGGTTGTAACCTGGGTTTGGTCTGTCTCTACACTGATTTCAACCCTGCCATTTGGGTCTGTGTATTTAACTGCATTAGTAATCAGGTTTGTGATGACCTCTGTAATCCTGGTTTTATCTACAGAAACCTGGGGAATTGCCTGGGCAGGAGGGGTAAATGTAAGTTCAATTTGTTTTTCCAGTGCCCTTGATTTAAGGTCACTTACTGTTTGGCTTATCAATTGTGGCCAGTCAGCTTTTTGCATATTTAAGGTTATTGCGCCCCTGTCAATCCTGGAAACAGAGAGAAGATTTTCTACAAGAGCTATTAATTGATCAGAAGAGTTTTTGATTTGGGTTAAAAGGCCTTTTTGATCCTGGTTTAAGATATTTTGTACTTCAGGGACAAAAACTGAGATATAACCTTTAAGGGTAGTCAGTGGAGTCCTTAATTCATGGGCAGCCATTGAGACAAAATCCATTTTCATATCATCCAAATTTTTTGCTTCAGTTATGTCTCTTAGGGTAATGACACAAGAAAGGTCTACCCCTGAGGAGGTTTCTATGGGAAGAGAAGAGAAATCTACTGTGGACTCCTTTTTGGATTGGGAGAGAGTTTTGACCCTTTCCTGACTGAACATAACAGATGAGGTTTCAGGAGAGCTTATGGGGCAGTAGATTAAATCAGAAATCTCACCTTCATTATTATAAACTTTTAAAATATCTCCTATTTTTTTATTTATAATAGCCTTTGCTTCCAAATTTAGGATTTGCTCAGCTTTTTTATTTACTAAAACCACATTCCTTTCTTTATCCACTGCTATAACTGCCACTGCCAGGCCATAAAGGATACTTTGAAGTTTTTGGTTTTGGAGATTTAAATTATGGGTATCTCCTGTAAATTTCTGGGTAGTACCATGAATATTTAGAGCAACAGCATTTAAAGCATTGGCGATTATTTCCAGTTCATCTCCTGTTTTTAGTCTGATCTGGTTTGCAAGGTTGCCTTTAGTTAACTCCAAGGAAGCATTTTTGATTTGCCCGATGGGTGAGAGGTATTTTTTTATTAAAATATAAAAGATAACAGAAGATAAAAAAAGCAAGATTAAATAAATTATGAAAAGTAGTGTTTTAGAGAAAATGAATGATGAAGTTAAAAAAAATATTAATAGATCTAAAAAGATTATGGCAAAAAATGGAATAAATATTTTTTTAATAAGGGCAGATTGAAGAAACATTTAAGTATATGTTAATTTTTGCAGATGGAGATTTAAGATTCAACAGTGGGGATTAGACTAGTGTGCCATTTTGAAGCTGCAATTCATAGTTTGTCTGAGTCTCTATTGATGATGGTAAGTTACTGGTAAAGCGGAAAAAGAAAAATAGTAATGTGGTTAAAATAAGAATAGTAATTATCATGACCAGTAAAACCAAATCCTGTTCAAGAGATTTAATCATAATTTAATTATTGTTTAATCTTAGTTTTCCAAAATTTGAGAATGCCTCAGCTTTAATTAAGTTAGAGATAATATTGGAAAGAGGAATTGCCCCTTTTGTTTTAAATCTGGTAGTGATGGGAATATATATTTTTTTGGTCATTTATAAGAATATGAATTCTTTTCAGGATAAGAATACTTTTTACAAGTGATAAGTTAGATAAAAAAAGGTAAGAGAAAAGGAAGAGTTAGGCTTTCGGGTAAAATTCGTGGTAGAATATAGTGTATTTTTCTTGTTTGTGAGGTCGCTCACCAGATCATAAAGTACCGTTCGGGCCGAATCCCTCACTGTTGGTTCGCAAGTTATCGGGCAACTGCATAACTTGCTCACCGACTACTTTATTGATTCTGGTTTCGCGCCCTTTGCTAAACGAATGCAAATATATGATATTTAAACTAAGTTCTATATTTAAACCAACAGGAGATCAGCCTCAGGCAATTGAGAAGCTTGTAGCTGGTCTTAAAAATAATGAAAAACACCAGGTTTTGCTTGGTGTAACAGGCAGTGGGAAAACTTTCACTATGGCTAATGTGATCCAGAAAATTAATAAGCCAACCCTGGTTATTTCCCATAATAAGACTTTAGCAGGACAGCTGGCCCAGGAGTTTAGGTCTGTTTTTCCTGAAAATGCTGTTGAGTATTTTGTATCTTATTATGATTATTACCAGCCTGAAGCTTATATTCCCCAGTCAGATACTTATATAGAAAAAGAGACTGATATTAATGAGGAGATAGAAAAATTAAGGCTTTCTGCCACAACCTCTTTAATGATCAGGAAGGATGTGATAGTAGTGGCTTCTGTGTCAGCAATTTATAACTTAGGTTCTCCTGCAGAATATGGTGGAGCAGTTTTGGACTTAAAACAGGGGGTGAGGATAGCTTTTGAGTCTATACTGAAGATGCTTCAAAAAATGTATTACGTGAGAAATGATATAGACTTTAAAAGGTCTACCTATAGAGTTAAGGGGGATACTATTGATATTTTTCCAGGATATACAGATTCTGCAATAAGAGTTGAGTTTTTGGGAGATAAGATGGAGAGGGTTTCACATTTAGATCCTTTGACAGGAGAGATTGTCCCAACGCCCCAAACTATTCAGATTTTTCCAGCAAAGCACTACATTACCCCTGAACAAAGAATGAAACCTGCTATTACTCAAATTGAGGAAGATTTAGAGATAAGATTGAAAGAGCTAAGAGCAGAAAATAAATTGCTGGAAGCCCAAAGAATTGAGCAAAGGACAAATTATGATTTGGAAATGATAAAAGAGTTTGGATACTGTAATGGGATTGAGAATTACTCAAGATATTTTGATGGAAGGCAGCCTGGGGACCCACCATATACCTTAATAGACTTTTTCCCTAAAGATTATTTATTGATTATTGATGAGTCTCATATAACCCTCCCACAAATTAGGGGTATGTACAATGGGGACAGATCAAGAAAAGAAACTTTGGTGGATTTTGGTTTTAGGCTTCCTTCTGCTTTGGATAACAGGCCCCTAAAGTTTGAAGAGTTTCAGAGAAGAATTAATCAGGCTGTTTATGTTTCTGCCACACCTGATGAGTATGAGCTTTCTTTAGCAGGAGGTTATACACTGGATCACACCCCGGGGGTGTCATCTCAGGATTCATCCAAGACTCACCCCCGGGGTGAGCAAAGGGAGCTTGGGAAGAATGTGGCTCAGCAGTTAATTAGACCAACAGGGATTGTTGACCCAAGCATTACTATTAAACCAACAGAGGGACAAATACCTGATGTGATGGAGGAGGTGGCAAAAAGGACAAACAGGGGTGAGAGGGTTTTGATAACAACTTTGACCAAAAGAATGGCTGAGGATTTATCTGATTATCTAAAAGAAAAAGGGGTAAAGGTGGAGTATTTGCATTCTGATGTGGAGACTCTAAAAAGATCTGATATTTTGCAATCATTAAGACTTGGAGAATTTGATGTACTGGTAGGGATTAATCTTTTAAGGGAGGGGCTGGATTTACCTGAGGTTTCACTGGTAATAATTTTAGATGCAGATAAAGAGGGTTTTTTAAGGTCAAGGACTTCTTTGATCCAAACCATGGGTAGGGCTGCAAGGCATGTTGATGGAGCAGTAATAATGTATGCAGATAATGTAACTAAATCTATGAAAGCTGCAATTGAGGAAGTAGATAGGAGAAGAGAATACCAGACTAAATATAATGCAGAGCATGGGATTACTCCAAGAAGTATAGAAAAAGAGCTCAGGGATAGATTAATAGAAAAGATGGAGGAGATAGAAGAAGAAAAGGGAGTTAAGATTTTGTCTGTTGATGATATTCCAGAAAAAGATAAGGGAAAGATGATAGAACTTTTAGAAAAGGAGATGAAAGAAGCAGCAGCACTCCTAGATTTTGAAACAGCAGCTAGAATTAGAGATCAGATTAAAGAGTTAAGCAGTTAAATTCTGCTTCTGTTCATTATAAATTGGGCTGTTATTTGGGACAGCCTTTCAATATCATTTGGTAAAGCTAATCTGAAATCACCATAGCCAATTCCTGGTTTAAGATCATCTTTGTTAAAAATACCATCGTATTTTTCCTGGAAAACATGTTCTACAATGGCAATTCTACCTGTATCAATAGGGTAAAATGAAGAAAAGCTGAAGTCTTCAGGGAAATCTGCGTCATATTCTGTATCAGTTGCTGATTCATAAATTCCAACAGGTAAGTGAAGTTTTAGTACTAGAGATGTTAATAGCCCAGGATCATTTTTTTCAATATCAATCAATTCTTCTTTTTGTGTGATGTTACGAGATAAATCTAAGATTCCATAACTATATTTTTCTAAATTTACTTCCCTAGAATACCTAGCAAGGTTTTCTACTATTTTTTTAGCCCTGCCTTCTGCATCAAAATCTTCAAAGGTTATTTCATAACCTAATTTTGGATTAAAGGGTGCAATGAAGTCTCCAACCTGTATAATATCTGGTAAGTATAATTGTTCTATTAAAACTTTTCTTTCTTCAGGTAAAGTTGGCAGAATTAAGTTAAATGACTGTTCCTCATCTACCCCGTATTCTAATACTTCACTAGATTCAGTGAATTCAAATAATGGAAATTCTACCCCCACTGAGATCTCTCTTATAGCTGTCATGACTCATAGTTTAATGATTTTATCTTATTTTTTCAAGTAGACAGTTATTTAGGCATCCTACACAAGGGGTTTAAAAAGTCTTTTGGAAGTGTTAGAATAGAGGCCATTCGATTCGGTAAAGATTCGCAATTATGGCTTCAAACGACAAAATAATCATAAAGGGTGCGAGACAACATAATCTTAAAAATATAAGCACCTGCTCACACCTCAGTATGGAATATTATACTTCGTGTTCGCAGAAGCTTGCCTTTTTCAAACTAGTCATTAACAAGGAGGAATTGTGAGCATAGATAAAATAGTAATCAAGGGTGCTAGAGAAAATAATTTGAAAAACGTAGATGTTGAGCTTCCAAAGAACAAGTTAATTGTCTTCACAGGTATTTCCGGCTCTGGTAAATCCTCTTTGGCTTTTGACACTTTATATGCAGAGGGACAGAGAAGGTATGTTGAATCTTTAAGCGCTTATGCCAGGCAGTTTTTGGGAGTAATGGATAAGCCAGATGTAGATTTAATAGAAGGCCTTTCACCTGCAATCTCAATTGACCAAAAGAGTGCTTCACATAATCCAAGATCTACTGTTGGGACTACTACTGAAATTTATGATTACCTTAGGCTTTTATATGCCAGGGTTGGTCATCCTCATTGTCCTGTTTGCGGGAGAGAAGTTTCCAGGATGAGTGTGGAGCAGATTGTAAGTCAAGTAATCAGTAGTCAGAGGTCAGAGGTCAGAAGAAAGCAAAAGAGGATTTTGGTGATGGCACCTGTAGTGAAAGACAGAAAAGGGGAGTTTTCAAATTTATTTGATGATTTAAGAAAAAAGGGTGTTTCAAGGGTTAGAATTGATGGACAGTTTAGGGATTTGGCAGAAGATTTTATGCTGTTAAAGAACAATAAACATACTGTAGATGCAGTGTTGGATAGGCTGGTTTTAGAAAAAAGTATCACGGGTAGAAAGGGTACCACGAGTACCACAGGGGATAATTCTGTTCTTTCAAGATTATCTCAGAGCATTGAAGCTGCATTAAAGCTTGGGGATGGGTCTGTAATTATCTCAGAGGTTTTGGATGCATCTTTGGATTTTCCTGCAAACCCTAAAAAGCTTGAAGATCACCTTTATTCTGAGAGGTTTGCCTGTCCTGTAGATAATATTGCTTTGCCTGAAGTTGAACCAAGGATGTTTTCGTTTAATTCTCCTCATGGAGCGTGCAGCACCTGTCATGGGTTAGGGTCTCTTTTAGAAATAGACCCTGAAATGATATTAAATCCTATTTTATCCATTGCTGAGGGTGGAGTACTTCCTATGAGTAAGCTTGCAACAAATGAAACCTGGTACACAAGATTAATTGAGGCTGTTGGTAAGGAATATAATTTTGACTTAAATACAAGGCTTGGCAATTTATCTGAGGATGCTAGAAAAGTTTTGCTTTATGGAGCGGGAGAAAAACAGTTTAATGTTGAAGGTAAAAACAGACAGGATAGATGGACCCATTTTAATTCAAATTTTGAGGGTTTGGTTACTAACTTAAAACAAAGATATGAGGAGACTGAATCTGATTGGGTAAAGGGTGAGATTGAGAAATATATGTTTAAAGAAGTCTGTCCAAAGTGCGGTGGTGCAAGGCTTAAACCTGAAGCTATGTCTGTGGATATAGATGGGTTAAATATTGCTGAGGTTACCACCCAATCTATCAGGGAAGCATTGGAGTGGGTGAAGAAATTAAAAAGCCCGCTCTTGTCTGAAAGAGAACTAACAATTGCAAAACCTATTTTAAAAGAGGTTACATCCAGACTACAGTTTTTGGTTGACGTAGGGCTTGATTATTTGACTTTGGATAGAGCTTCAATGACTTTGGCTGGTGGAGAATCCCAAAGGATCAGACTGGCATCCCAGATTGGTTCTGGGCTTTCAGGAGTTTTATATGTTCTGGATGAACCTTCAATTGGGCTGCACCAAAGAGATAACACAAGACTTATTGAAACTTTAAAGAGACTTAGAGATTTGGGAAATACTGTAGTGGTAAATGAACATGATGCAGAGACTATGGAGAATGCAGACTTTCTTTTAGAGATAGGTCCCGGGGCTGGGGAACATGGAGGAGAGATAATTTCATTTGGGACACCTGAGCATATTATGAAAGATCCAAAGTCCTTAACCGGAAAATATTTATCAGGTAAGAAAAAGATTGAAATAACTGGTGAACTAAAAAGACATGGAGAAAACCACAGGCTGGAGATTAAAGGAGCAGCTGAACACAACCTAAAGGGAGTTGATATTGAAATCCCATTGGGTAATTTAATAGCTGTAACAGGGGTTTCAGGATCAGGAAAGTCAACTTTAGTACATGACATATTATTTAAAGCGCTGTCCCAAAAGTTTTACAGGTCAAAAGAGAAGCCCGGGAGGTTTAAAGAATTAGTTGGGGTTGAGAATATAGATAAAGTAGTGATGGTTGACCAATCTCCAATTGGAAGAACCCCAAGGTCAAATCCTGCAACTTATACAGGAGCTTTTACTTTTATAAGGGAGCTTTTTGCCAGCTCGCCTGAATCTAAAATTAAGGGTTATGGACCTGGAAGATTCTCATTTAATGTTAAGGGTGGAAGGTGTGAGGTTTGTGAGGGTGAGGGACAGATCAAAATTGAGATGCAGTTTTTGCCTGATATTTTTGTGACATGTGAGGCCTGTGATGGAAAAAGGTATAACAGGGAGGCTTTGGATATTCATTTTAAGGATAAAAATATTGCAGAAGTATTAAGTATGACAGTTGAAGAAGCTTTAGAGTTTTTCAAAAACATCCCTCAAATCCACAATAAATTGAGGGTTTTAAATGAAGTTGGGTTAGGTTATATAAGGCTAGGCCAGTCTGCCACAACTTTATCTGGAGGTGAGGCTCAAAGGATTAAGCTGTCATCAGAGCTTTCTAAGAGACCCACAGGACACACACTTTATATACTAGACGAGCCAACAACTGGTCTTCATTTTGCAGATATAGAAAGACTTTTAATGATTTTAAGAAGTTTAGTGGACATGGGAAATACTGTTTTGATTATTGAACACAACTTGGATGTTATAAAAAATGCAGATTGGGTGATAGATTTAGGGCCTGAGGGAGGCTTGGGTGGAGGAAATTTAGTAGCAGAGGGGACACCAAAAGATATAGCAAAGATAAAAGAGTCTCATACAGGACATTATTTAGCTAAGATTATTTAAATCCTTCTTTTGATACAATTAACTCAATGTATAGGGAATTTTCTCACTTTGTTCGAAAAGTATTTACTTTAGGGTTTTTTCTATTCATACTTCATAATTCTAACTTAATTTTTCCAGTTCATGCTGAAGGAGAGTTTCAGACTACCTACAATATTACCTATGATGTTAATGAGCTGGGTGAGACTTTAGTTAATGAAAATATAATCTTAAAAAATTTGACTGATAAATTTTATCCTTCTAACTTTTCACTAACTATTGGCGCTTTTAAGCTTGATGGTGTTTTAGCTTCTGATTCAATTGGTCAGCTTCCAGTTAAATTAGAAAACCAGCCAAAAAAAACTGTTATAAATGTAGATTTAATAAACCAGCAAATTGTAGGTAAGGAAAAGGAATATACTTTTAATTTAAAATTTAAGTCAACTGATTTTTCTACCAAGATAGGTAATGTCTGGCAGATTTCTATTCCTAAAGTTAATTCTACCTCAAAAGATGATATCTATAATTTGTCTGTTTTGGTTCCTGTAAGTTTTGGTGACCCTGCAACAATTATTCCTGAACCTGAGGAGACTTCAGAGATTGGGGGAAAGTTAAAATTTGATTATAGCCAGGAAAAAATAATAAATTCAGGAATTTTGGCTAACTTTGGAACTAACCAGGTTGGTGATTTTAAGATTATCTTTAATGTTTATAATCCAGGATTTTTATCAAAGGAGGTTTTAGTACCAATCCCGCCGAATACCAGCTATCAGCAAGTTATTATTAAAAGTATTGAACCAAAACCTGAAAATGTAATAAAAGATTTTGATGGGAATTATCAGGCATTATTTAGGTTGGAAAGAAACCAATTTACCACTGTTACAGTTACCGGAAGTGTGAATTTATATGCCTCTCCTATTTTGGAAAGAAAACTTTTAACTGCAAAGGAACAGGAGGGATATAAAACCAGCCAGAAATTTTGGGAGAAGGATAGTATTGGGGTAAAAGTTAAGGTTAAGGAGCTTTTAAGCTCAGAGAGCGCTTTAAGTACCAATGAAAAGGTTAGGGTTATTAATAAATACATAAGTGAGACTTTAGCCTTTGACAGCGAGCGGATTAAAAGTAATGATTTTGCAAGACTTGGTGCACTGGCCGCACTTAATAACCCCCAAAAAAGTCTTTCCAGCGAATATACAGACCTTTTTGTAGCTATGGCCAGAGCAGCTGACATACCTGCCAGAGCATTGGTTGGTTATGCATACTCAAATAATTTAGATATAAGACCATTGTCTTTTCAGGGAACCAAGCTTCATAACTGGCCAGAGTACTATGATAGTGAGCGGGGTTGGGTGATGGTTGATCCAACCTGGCAGTCAACAAGCGGAGGTGTAGACTATTTTACTTTTTTTGATTTGAACCATTTTGTAACTGCAATAAGAGGGTCATATTCAATTTTGAGTTATCCTTTAGATTCAATTGAACTTAAGTTTGTTGATGAGCTTCCAAACCCTGAGAGTAAGATTAAGCTTAATCTAGATTCTGCTGATTTAGTTTATTCAGGCATTCCTTCAAAAGTTAAAGTTAAGGTTGAGAATTTGGGAAACTATGAGTATGAAAGTAAAAACCTGACGCTATCTGCAGGTAGGGTTAATTTAATTTTGTCCCGTGAGAATAACTTAATTGACGGTGGAACAGAAGGAAAGGTTATAAAAACTCCTGTTATACCACCACTTGGGTATATAGAATATGAATTTGATTTAAGGACACCTTATGTGTGGCAGTCTTTTGATGATGTGCTGTCATTGCAGATTGGAGATGAAGTTTTAAATAAAAAGATAGAGATAAAGCCGATAATTGCATACAGGTTTTTCTATCCAGTATTAATAAGTTTGACTTTAGTAATTTTTAGTGCATATATCCTAAGTTTAATACTGCATCTTAAGTTTCCAAAAGGCCACAGCAGCAGGTAATTTGCACAAAAACTTTGATAGATTTAAAATTAGCTTCTTTATGCTTAAAAATCTGTTTGATAAAAATAATCTGCCCCATAAACCTGGTATTTATATTTACAAAAATGCTATGGGGAGGGTTATCTATGTGGGAAAGGCTGTAGACCTATTTTCAAGGGTCAGTTCATATTTTTCAGGTAGACTACATGACCTAAAAACCTCCCAACTTATAGGAAATATTGCTTCTGTTGAAACCATAGTTGTGGAATCTGAAATTGAGGCGCTAATTTTGGAGGCAAACCTAATAAAGCAGCACCTGCCTTTGTATAATATAAGGCTGACTGATGATAAAGATTATTTATATATTGCTTTTACTAGAGAGGACTTTCCAAGGGTTTTAACTGCCAGAAGAAAAGACCTGCCTGCCGGCAGGCAAGGAGTTGAAAAGTATAAAAAATATTTTGGACCTTATCCGTCTTCTAAAACAGTTAAGGAAACTTTAAAAAAATTAAGAAGAATTTTTCCCTGGTGCAGTATGAAAAGTGAAATATTAAATATGAAATATAAAAAAAATAAGCCATGTTTTTATTATCATTTGGGGTTGTGTATGGGTCCATGTGCCGGGGTGGTGCGTAAGGACGAATATAATAAGATGATTAACAGATTTTCTATGTTTATGGATGGAAAAAAGGAAGAGCTTTTAGATGAGCTAACAGCCGAGATGGTTAAAAGATCAGAAGAGATGAAGTTTGAAGAAGCTGACCAGCTTAAAAAAATAATTGGAGGTATAAATTATATTACCCAGCCTACAAGTATTACTAAATATTTAGAAAACCCAAACTTTTTAGAGGATATGAATAAACAATCTCTTGAAGCATTACAGAAGGATTTAAATTTACCTGAACTTCCTGAGAGGATTGAAGGTTATGATATTTCAAATTTTGGGGGTAAAGAAGCAACAGGTTCTATGGTTGTATTAATAAATGGTGAGATAGATAAATCACAGTATAGGAAATTTAAGATTAAGATTACAGGCAGGCCAAATGATGTGGGGATGCATAAAGAGATGATGAGAAGAAGGTTAAAACATAAAGAATGGTTATTACCTCAATTAATTTTGGTGGATGGTGGGCGTGGTCAAGTAAGAGGAGCAGAATTTGAAATTAGAAATTTGAAATTTGAAATTCCAATTTTTGGGTTGGCAAAGAGGATGGAGTGGTTATATCCGCCTGAGGGAGAAGTAGTTAAATTGCCCAAAAGGTCTTTGTCTCTAAGACTTTTGCAAAAAATCAGGGATGAATCCCACAGGTTTGCAATTACTTATCATAGAAAGTTGAGAAAAAAGTCGTTAGGTATTTAAATTTCTTGTTATAATATTCAGGTGAAGGGTTTACTAAGACATTTCTTAATGAATTTGGTTGCATTGTGGGCAACTTCTATAATCCTGCCAGGACTTTCATATACCGGCGGTTTGAGAGCTTTGGCTATCGGGGCTTTGGGGCTTATGTTTATAAATATGGCTATAATTCCACTTCTCAAAATTATGTTTTTACCCTTAAATTTATTAACTTTGGGGCTTTTTACCTGGGCAATTAATGTTGTGGGTTTATATCTTTTGACAACTTTTGTCCCTGCATTTAGAATTATCCCTTACTACTTTCCAGGATCAAACATTGGAGGTGTTGAAATACCTGCTGCAGACTTAAATGTTTTGTGGGTAGCAATTTTAGCATCATTTCTGGTAGGATTGATCAGTCACTTTTTAGGCTGGCTTGCAGATTGATATGGAAAATATACTTATAATATTACAGATAATATTTGGACTTTTAGTAATAGGATTAATTCTTTTGCAGTCCAAAGGTACAGGACTTGGATCAACATTTGGAGGAGACATGGGGTTTTATGGAACAAAAAGAGGGGCTGAAAAGATGCTGTTTGTTGCAACTATATTTTTGTCAATCTTATTTTTAATAACCTCATTTTTGAGTGTTCTGCTTTAGCTTTTAAACTTTAGATGACCAAATTAAGTTTATTTTTTAATTTTATAGTTGCTTTTTTAAAGCGCAAATATAAGCTGACAGTAACTATCTGCTGTCTAATCCTCATAAGTGTTTATTCTCTAGTTTATATAAAAGGTAATTTTATCCCTAATCAGGTTGTTGAAGGTGTTGTGGGGACATATGAGGAAAAAAACTTACCTGAGGTTGTGAGTAATTTAACTACTACTAAATTTGTAGGTATCAGTGAAAATGGTATGCCTGATTCTTCCGGACTTGTGGAAAGCTGGGAAGCAACAGCAGAAGCAAAAGAATATAAATTTAAAATAAAAAAAGACCAGAAGTGGTCTGATGGAAGTCCGGTTAAGGCGTCTGAAATAAGCCTAAGGGTACCTGAAGTGAAGGTAGAAGTCTTAGATGATAATAGTCTGAGGTTTTTACTGGCTGATTCATTCAGTCCCTTCCCAAGTTTGCTCTCAGTTGCTGCATTTAAGGAAGATAGTTTGGTTGGTACAGGTCCATATAAGGTTTCAAGCATTCAAAAGGATGGAATTTTTGTAAAGAAAGTAACTTTAAAACCTATAAGTAAAGATATGCCTGAGGTAGTAATAAAGTTTTATCCAAATGAAAGGATTGCCAAAAATGCTCTGAAACTGGGTGAGATACAAGCAATTTTAGGCTTGAATGAAGAAGATGGGATTAATATGCAGCCTTATAAAATTTTTACTAAGACTAATTTAAATCAGTTGGTGACAATTTTTTACAACACCCAGGATCCTATCCTATCAGATGAAAATTTTAGGGTTGCTTTATCTTTTGCTGCACCTAAAATTTCTGATCAGCTAGAGGCCCAAACATCAATACCTTCAAATTTTTGGGCATTTAACAGCGCTGTAAGAGATTATTTAGATAATCCTGAACAGGCCAAAGCTTATTTGAAAAAAGTCCAGAATGGAAAAGACAGTACTATAACTTTAACTGCAACCAGTACTTTAGAAGAAGTTGGTGAGAAGATTGTTTCTGCCTGGAATAATAATGGAATTAAAGCTGTTTTGAGGGTGGAGTCAGGAATACCGCAAAATTTTCAAGCCCTTTTAATAACCCAAAAAATTCCTTCTGATCCTGATCAGTATTCACTCTGGCATTCAACCCAGTCAGAAACGAATATCTCTAAGTTTTCATCCCCAAGGGTTGATAAAGATTTAGAGGATGGCAGAAAAATTTCTGATTTAGAAACAAGAAAACAGAAATACCAGGACTTTCAAAAAGTTTTATTAGACCACGCACCTGCAACGTTTCTTTATTTTCCAAAATACAAAGTGATATACCTTAAAAAAATAGAAATTGACCTAATGAAAATTTTAGATTTGCAGATTTATTAAATAGTAAATCCCAGGATTTGTAAAAGTTTTTTGGAGGGAGTTTTTTCCAGGAGTTTTAATACACTTGGGGTGTCCAGGTCATTATCCATTAAAGTTGTAAATTCTTCGGTTGGAAATTGCCCAGATAGGTTTTGGGTAATCTTATTTAAAACCCTTTCAGCTTTTTGCAGCTCCCCTTCCTCAAAATCCCACTCACTTCTGTAATGGTGGGAAAGCAGGATCCATCTAATCGCATTAGGTGAATACTTCTTTAAAAGATCTCTAACCATGACTAAATTACCCAAAGATTTGGACATCTTCTCCCCTTTATAATTTAGCATTGCAACATGAGACCAGTATTTAACAAAAGGGAGTTTATTTGTGAATGATTCAGATTGGGCAATTTCAGATTCATGATGGGGATAAATTAAGTCATATCCTCCTCCATGGAGGTCAATTTGAGGACCTAAAGTTTTGTAGATCATTGCAGAGCACTCTATGTGCCAGCCAGGTCTGCCCTTGCCCCAGGGTGAATTCCAGAAGGGCTCATCTTCTAAGGATTTTTGCCAGAGAAGAAAGTCTAAAGGATCAATTTTATTTGGATCATTGGGGTTTGCACCGCGCTCAGCAGAGATTTTTATCATTTCTTCTCTTGTGAGTTTAGAAAGTTTGCCATAGTTTTTAAATTTAGAAACTTCAAAGTAGACATTACCATTTATTTCAGAAGCAAAGCCTTTTTGAATTAAAACTCTAATGATTTCTATGATTTCTGGGATTGCTTCAGTGGCTTTAATGTAGTGGGTTGGGGGGAGGATATTTAAAGCTTTCATATCTTCTAAGTATCTTGTAGTCCATTTTTCTCCCAGTTTCTTCCAATCAGTCTTGAGTTCTTTAGCCTTTTTTAGGATGTCATCATCTATATCTGTGACATTTTGGGTATATGTGACTTTATAACCTTTAAATTTTAAGTATCTGACTAGAGTGTCAAAAAAGACATAAGTGAAGGTATGACCTAAGTGAGTAGTGTCATAAGGAGTAATTCCACAAACATAGATAGAGACTTTGCCGAAAGAAAGAGGTTTAAACTCTTTCTTTAAATTAGTTAGAGAGTCATAAAGTTTAAAGGGCATTTGAAGGAGTTATTATACAAAATGGGGATGGAATTTCAAACAGCTGCAAAAGATGAGATACATCGGTAACACTCCTGAGGTAGAATTTTTACCCAGGGAGGTGATTACACATAAAAAAGATTAAATATCTCCTGCAGCCTAAGTTAGATCCTAAAATTCCAGATAAATGGAGCTTTTTAAG